>Ga0209640_10002460_pt1 | contig 16116 bp, 9 predicted proteins | sample RifCSP10_1_FD_184018 | JGI IMG/M metagenome (GOLD analysis project Ga0209640, IMG submission 184018) | Soil microbial communities from Rifle, Colorado - Rifle CSP2_sed 10_1 (SPAdes) (version 2) | ecosystem: Environmental > Terrestrial > Deep subsurface > Rock core/Sediment | place: Rifle...
CCTGGCGGCGGCGACGCCGGGAGCGCGGCACTTTGAGTCAGGCTTGCGAGCAACGTTGTCGCTTGCGGCTGTCGCTTCAGCGCGGAGCTTGACTGGCCGCAACTCGAACGCCGGGCAGATGCTGGACCGACTGCCGTTGAACTTTGAGGAGAATCGCGGTCAGGCGGGCGCCGGTGTCCGGTATCTGGCTCGCGGGCCGAACTACTCGCTCTTTCTTAACTCGACTGAAGCAGTCCTCGCATTGCGGGCTGCTGATTGCGGGTTGCGGACTGAAAAGCCTGTCGTACGTGTGAATGAATCCCGGGATCCGCAATCCGCGATCAGCCGCCCGCAATCATCTTCTCCCTCATCGACTGTAGTGATGAGGCTCGCGGGGGCAAACCCCAACCCTAGGATAGCCGGAGTCGATCAAACGATCGCAAGAAGCAACTGCTTCACCGGCCGCGATCCGAAGAAGTGGCGCACCAACGTGCCGACCTACGCAAGGGTCGCGTACGAGAGCATCTACCCCGGAATAGACGCGGTCTTCTATGGCGCCGGCCGTCAGTTCGAGTGCGACTTCATCGTAGCTCCGGGAGCCGATCCAAAGTCCATCACCCTCGCATTCAATGGAGGGCAAGGTGTGGGAGTAGATCGCGGCGGCGACCTTGTTGTGGATACACCGGCCGGCGAGGTGCGGTTGCGGAGGCCGGTCGCTTATCAACAGGGGGACGGACGCAGGCGCGACGTTTCGATAAACTACGTCGTCGACCACGGCGGACGCGTGAGCTTTCACGTCGCGGGCTATGACACGGCCGAGGCTCTTGTGATCGATCCGGTGCTTGTTTACTCGACGACGATTGGGGGCAGCGGTAACGACCGCGCGTCTTCGATCGCGGCGGACTCTACGGGCAACGTCTACATCACCGGCACGACCCTCTCGACCGACTTCCCGACGGCGGCGCAAGCTTGACCGCCACGGGGCTGGTGAACTCCGTCGTTCGCGCTGCCGCGATAGATCCATCGAATCCGATGACCCTTTACGCCGCGGTCAACGCACAGGGGTCGGCCCGGTTGTTCAAGAGCACGGATGGCGGCGACACCTGGAAGCCGACCGGCCTGAACGGAATCACCGTCAATGTCCTCACGATACACCCGGTGGATTCGACGACATTGTATGCGGGCACGGGCGACAACGGCGAGGGTGGCGCGTTGCTGAAGAGCACGGATGGCGGTGAGACCTGGAGCATCGCGGGCCTGTCGAGCAGGACGATCCTGGGAATCGCCATCGATCGACGTGACCCCTCGGTTGTTTACTCGGCTGCCGCTCAAGACGTTGATGCGTTCATGCAGAAGTACGGTCCGAGCGGCGCGATTCTCTATTCGACGTACCTCGGCGGCGCTGGTCGCGACCGAGCCGCAGACATCGGAGTCGATGCCGCGGGAAATGCCTACATAACCGGGGGAACGTTCTCGGATCGCTTCCCGATCAGAGATGCCGTCGTGGCAGTGAAACCGAGCGGGCCGGCCGCAACGAGCGTATTCGTCACCAAACTTTCGACAAGGATCAATGCGCTCCTCTCGCCGCTCGGGTATTCGACCTACCTCGGGAGCGACGAAACCAGCCGCGGCGTCGCAATCGCCGTTGACGGCGCGGGCAAGGCTTATGTCACAGGCACCACGGGCCCGCCGAGCGTCGCGATCAGCGCGTCCATAAAGAGCGTCCACGGCGAGGATGTCTTCGTTGCAAAACTCGTCGCGCCGCCGCTGATCCTCGGCGCGTCAGTCCGCGGAAAGAAGTTGTTCGTCGCCGGTGAAGGCTTTGACGCCGGCGCCGTGTTACTCCTGAACGGCGAACCGCAGAAGACCCGAAACGACGCGAGCACATCCAATCTCCTAATCATCGCTCCCAAGGCGGGCAAGAAGACCCGCCCCGGCGAGTCGGTCAGTCTTCAAGTCCGGAACTCCGACGGCACGCTCTCCGACGTACTTCTCTTCGCCCGGCCCGCGCTTTAAGGCCCAATGGAACTGCCGCTCGGCCCGTGATAGTGCTGCTCTGCGGAGTGTTTCAGCAAGACCTCGGAGTCACACCTTCGCAATCAAGGCACCCAAGCTCATCAGACAAATGATGTGTTCTGCTTATTGCTCCCGCGGCGCAACAGGCGGATATAAGGACAAAGAACTCCGGTACGGCGGAGGTACATTCGGCTTGGTCTAATGGAGGGTGTTGAAATGGGCGACAAAGACAAAACGCAAAAGACGACGCGGCGACAATTCATCGAGCTTGCGGCAGCGGGCTCGGTCAGCGTAACGGCAGCCGGCTTGGGGGTCGGGTCGGCAGTCACGCGAGCCGCGCCTCGGCCGGCTGGCCGCTCTCATTACAAGATCTTCTCCCCGGGCCGCCTCGGCAAAATGAAGCTGAAAAACCGCATCGTCCGCTCGGCGGCGTTCGAAGGCGGAGGCACGCCCACCGGTGAAGTCAGCGACGAGATGATCCGCTTTCATCGCGCCTATGCCGAAGGCGGGGTCGGCCTGACGATCACCGGCTACATGGCGGTGATGGAATACGGCAAGAAAGTCACTCACGTGTGCGCCTATGACGACCGGTTTATTCCCGGGCTCAAGAAGCTGGCCGATGCAGTTCACGGCGTTGGCAACGATTGCAAGCTAGCCGCCGAGATCGGCCACGACGGAACGTCTGTTGCCGCCGACCGCGCCGGAAGAAGAGGCGAGGCCCGCATGCTCAGCCCCACCGGGCTCAAGTGGCCCGGCAGAATCGGCCCTTCGGGAATCAACTGGCGCGGGGAACCGGAAGGCCACGTCATGACCGAAGCCGAAATACTGCGCTTCTGCTCGGACATGGGGCACGCCACGCGGCGATTGCGCGAAGCGGGGTTCGACGCAGTTGAAATCCACGGCGCGCATCATTATTTGATCAACACCTTCCTCTCGCCTTACACCAACCGGCGCACGGATCGCTGGGGCGGCTCGCTGAAGAACCGCGTCAGGATCGTCGCCGAAATGGTCAAGCGCATGCGCGAGCACGTCGGCCGCGACTTCCCGATCATCATCAAGCTCAACTGCGACGACGGCCCAACCGACAACGGAACGCCGGGCGAGATCGATATTCACTCGTTCCCGGCTCTCGTGCGCGAGATCGTCGGCGCCGGGGTCGATGCGATCGACATCAGCGGTTCGGAGAGGCCGGGCGACCCGCTCCGTATGGGCATCGGCGATCCCAAGGACCAGTCGTTCTACCTGCGCTACGCCGAAGCGATGGACGTGGATGCCGCGGTGATACTCGGTTGCGGGAATCGAAACGTCGAGCTGCTCGAAGGGATCATCAAGCGCGGGAAGGTCGACTTCTTCTGCTTCGCCCGCCCGATGGTGCGCGAGCCCGATCTGGCCAAGCGATGGCTTGAGGGCAGGGGCAGCGCGGCCTCCGAGTGCATCAACTCGAACCTCTGCTTCCGCCGGCTGCTGGAAACCGGCTCGCCGGTGCGCTGCGTCGTGCTCGAAGAGATGCATAAGACCTCGCGAGCCCTGAGCATGGCGGGGACTTCGACCTGCGGGGCTTGAGAAACTGCCCCGGACAATGTATCAAGAATCGGGCCAGATCGTTCCACGGAAGGGGGACACATGACATCACCTGATTACACGAAGACTCTTGTTCGCGTGGCGGCGCTCGCATCGGCGGCGGCGCTGTTTTCGTGCGGCGCCGGGTCCGCAGCGGGCCAGACGTTTGACGACCACGCCGCGAAGTACAAGACGATCCAGATCGAGCGCAAAGGGCCGGTCCTTGTGGGTCGATTCTACAACCCGCCGCTTCACGTCATGAACGCCGCGATGGTCGCCGAACTGTCGGATCTGCTGACCCGCGTTGAGACCGACGAGCAAACACGCGTGGTTGTTCTGACGGGAGCGGCTCCGGGCGTGTTCATCGCGCACTACGACGTGAGCGAAATCGGAAAGGCGGGCGCCCTGCCGTCGAAGTCGGGCGAGATTGCCGCTGACGGTAAGGAGCCAGAGCTTCATGGCATGCACAAGGCGCTGCTTCAGATCGAGGCGTTGTCCAAACCGGTCATCGCCGCCATCAACGGCCGAGCGCACGGCGGCGGGCTCGAGACTGCGCTGGCGTGCGATTTCCGTTTCATGGCCAAAAACGGCTCGGTGGGTTTGCCCGAGGTGACCATCGGCATCATTCCCGGCGGAGGCGGCACCCAGCGATTGCCGCGTCTAATCGGAGCGGCCAAGGCCAGGGAGCTGATCATGCTCGGCAAGTCCGTTGACGGAGAAACGGCGGAACGTCTCGGCATCGTGACGCGCGCCGTTGAGCCCGACAAGCTGATGGAGGAGACCCTCGCGTTTGCCAACCGGCTCGCCGCGATACCTGCAGTGAGTTTGAAGCAGGTGAAGCGCGTGTTTCGAGAGGGGTTGGATCTTCCGCTTCACAAAGCGCTGGTGATCGAGCAGGACGCATTCTTCAAGGCCGTACGATCTGAAGAGACGCGCAAACTCTTCCGCGCACGAGAGCAAAACCGCCCAAAGTGAAACAGGTGGCGGCTGGCGGTCTCCTTGACGCCGCCGCTTACTTACTTCTTCCACTCGATTGGAAACATCGCGCCGGCCCGGAGCGGTTCTATCTTTACGCCAAACAGTTCCCCGGCTCGCGACATGACCGGGTCGCGTCTCGCCTTCAGGTCGGCTGCGGTCGGCAGCAACAACTCGTTCGGCGATACACCGACGCGCTCGAGACTCCTGCCGTCAGTCATTATCAGGTCGGCATCGGTGATGCTGGCGGCGAAGTATATGAGGGACCCGGCGCCGGATTCGTGGTCGCACAGTCTGGCCTGCATCACCGCGCCCGGGGTGCGGTCTCCGATAACCGTGCCGCGTTTCTCGATTTGAATGACCCTCGCGAATAGCTCAGCCGCCGAGCCAGACCTACTGTCGACCAGGACGGCGAGCTTCCCGGCGAATACGCGGTCGCCACCGGGAGTCTTGGCGACCATCGGCTTCATTTCCTTTCGGCCCTTGAGGTCCGCTATCTTGACGTCGCGGTCAAAGAAATGGCCCGCCAGCCGCTGAAGCGTCACAACCGCTCCACCGCCGTTTCCCCTCAAATCCAGAATGAGCGCCTTGTGCTTCTTGGCCTTGCTCATCATCTCGTCGACGCCGGCCTCGTCGAGGTCGAATTGCGGCATCTTCCATATGAACAGGTCGTCGCCGAGCTCAATGTAGCGATGGCGGTTGAGCCGGTAGGCATCTTCTGACTCACGCACGAGGTCGTTGTAATCCCGCATGACGTTGATGTTCGCTACGCGTTGGCGAAGCTTGGCCATTACCTCCATCTCTCGCTGCCGGCCATCCAGGTCCTGGAGAACGAGCCGCATTCCGGCGCGCGGCCTCAGCGCATAATAGAGATAGGTCAGCTTCCAGATGTTCTCCCGCGTGGGCTCGATGCCGTCCAACGACCAAACCTCGTCGCCCGCCTTCAGGCCCTTGACCTCCGCGTCGCTGCCCGGTTTGACCGCGACAACAAAACACTTGTCGCCGATCATCTGCATCTGCCAGCCGTAGTCGGCGCTCGTGGTCTGCATTGGCGGGATGAAGTAGGCGTGTGAGTCGTTCAGGTCTAACAGAACCTGAGCAATGATGCCTACGACCTGACCGAGCGACGTTGCTTGTTTGATCTTTTGATCGGCATCCTTGAAGCGCTCGTCCACATTCATCCCGCGGTAGGCAGGGTCGTAATAGTATTTTTTCAAATCCGATTTCACGATATCGAGCATCGTTCGGCCGCGATCGCGGTCCAGACTGCTCAGGCCCTGCGAAGGTGTGGGCGACGGTGCAACCCCCGCCGACAAACCGAGAACTACCAGGCCGACTAACAGACGATTCGTTGAGCCGTTCAGTAGGAGTTGGATTCTCATCTCTGTAGGTCCTCCAGATCCCGGGTGAAACTCACCGCGGCGTGCCGAGTGAAGCGAACGGCGCTATGCTACCACGGCTACGCGACTCCACGAAATCATCAACCATCGCCTCATTCGGTTGTTGGCGCTCCTGGGGTCAAATCAGGCCAGGCGGCTTATTCCGCGATGTAGAGATAATCATCAGAAGCGACACACCGCGACTCCGCGACGCCATCCCTCCGCCACAAGTGGCCCGTCTAATCGTGATAGCAGTCCCTCCGTGTCGGCTCATCTGCGGCATTCTCTTTGATATCCAGGTGGGGCATGCGTCACGCCGCTTTGAAAATAACAATCGCGCTCATTGCTTGTCTCGTTATGGCTCCGGGCGCGTTCATCGCATCAGCCCAACAGGAACACGCCGCCGTCCGAATAGCGGGAACCGTCTCGCCCTCGCTCGTGCTGTCGCTCAACGCTGAGCCGGTCTGCTTCGGCGAGGCAACTGCCGACGGCGCCGAGCCACAGTTCCCCGACGCTCAAGCCCCGCGAGTAACAGCCGCCGCCGTTGAGAACGCTGACGGCAATGCTGTTCAGATCACCATCGCCGGAAAGAGCGGGGGCGGGCCCTCGCGCGTGACTGTGCCGCTCGCGATTCGAACCAACGCCGCATACAAACTCGGCGTTCGTGCGATCTCGTCTGATGGCTGTGTGCCGGACATGAACGCCGCGATCACCTCGATCCGGCCGAGCGGGAGCGCAGTCGTAGCCAATGCGGAAACCAGTTGTCGTCCGCTTGGTCCTGTCTTGCTCGATTCCAGCAGCGGACTTGCGGTGCTTCTCGAAGGCGGACGGGTCTCGGCTCGCGGCAACGCTACATCGTCGGGCAATGCTCTGATTGTGGAGGTCACTCTGAAGATCGAGGGCGGCCACGGGCAGGCGTGCAACTGGCGGACTTCACTTCGCGCGACTATCGATCGGGCCTCGTAGCCGAGGCGTTTAAGATTCAAACTCATTCAGCGGTCTGCTTGTATCAGGCGACGACCGTTCGCTTTGCCCCGCCGCGTGTAGGCGCGCCAAAACGACGGCGCGCGAGAAACCCGGAGTGTCCGGTGTTCCTCGCGCGCGTTTACGCTGCCGAGACCGCGCACCCAGATTATGCAGATGCCATTTGCATTGGGCTTAGCTGGCCGGCTTGGCCCTTTAGCGAAACGATGAAGGACCTTATCTCGCGTTTGTCTATCATCTGCTCGATGAAGTCGTGCGCTTCTGCGGTGCGCCGGATTTCTGCCCACTCGCTTTCCGGCACCTTGAGAAACCCATCAACCACGCGCGGATCGAGGTGGGGGCCGGCGGAGGAGATCAACTCGGCTCTGGCGGCGGCGTATGACTGGGCGGCGCGATAAGGACGGTCGCTGGTGATGGCGTCGTAAGCATCGGCTACGGCGAAGATGCGTGCATGGAGATGAACGGCTTCGCCTCGCAGTCCGTTCGGGTATCCGCTGCCGTCGAATTTTTCGTGGTGCTGGCCGACTACCGGGCGCGCGCCCTGCAAGAAGTCTATTTCGCCGATGATCCGCATCCCGTGGTTTACGTGCTCTCTCATTTGGACCCATTCTTCCGGCGTGAGTTTGCCGCGTTTGAGCAGGATCGCGTCGGGGACCCCTATCTTGCCGATGTCGTGAAGAATCGCGCCCTGCTCGAGAGCGATCAACTCGCTGTGAGCCAGACCGAGCTCGCGCCCGATCCGCAGACAATAAGCGACGACGCGGTCCGAATGACCTCGCGTTTCCACGTCGCGGGCCTCGAGCGCTTTCGCGAGCGCACGGAGGGTAGCGCGATAGTTCGTATAGAGCGCCTCAAGCATTTGGTTGAGGTTCTCGTTGAGGCCCCGCAGTTCCTTGGTTCTTACGCGAACCGTTTCTTCGAGCGACTGCTCGTAGTGGTGCTTTGCGGCAACCAGGGCCTGGTAGCGGAGGGCGCGATGGACGACCATCAACACCTGCGAAAGGTCAAACGGCTTGGTGATGTAATCGAATGCCCCGTGTCGCATCGAGTCGATTGCATACTGGATGTCGGTCATTCCCGAGACCATGATTACGACGGTGTCGGGTGAACTCTCTTGCGTCATCTGGCAAAGATCGAGGCCGGAGGTCCCCGGCATCGTTATGTCGGTCAGGAGGAGATTGAAGTACCCGCCCCGGAGCAAACTGATGGCCTCCTCAGGATTAGCGGCTGTGACGCAGGCGTACTCATCCGACAAGTAGGTGGCCAATAACCTCCGTATCGGCTCTTCATCGTCGACGATCAAGATGGTCACGTCTTTCCTGTTACTCATTTCCGTTTGCTCCCTCTTGTTCAGTGTGGTCTCGCTGTTGGCGGCTCCAGCCGGTGAAAGCGCCGTCACCGCTTCCGTTGCCGGCGCGACTTAAAAAGCAAAGCTTGTTCCGAACCCCGCGTGATAGATTCGCTGGAACGGTCATTCACTGCCGCACTTAGAATTGGGGAACAGTTCCGCACCGGAGAGAAGATTCAGAGAATTGGGACACGTGAGGATAAACACCACAGCCGTTTTCAATCGGGTCACTAACGCGACTGGCTTCGCTTGCGAAGCTTCTCGATGGCGTCCCTGACCTGCAAACGCTGGGGTTCGGGCGCCGCCGGGCTTTCCTTCAAGTAGGCCTCAAGGTGAGAGATCGCTTTGGCCAGTTCGCCTCGCAGCTCGTAGAGGTTTGCAAGATAGATGTGCGCGAGAGCAGGCCTGGCAAGCTCGTAAGATCGCAGCAGGTGGGCTTCGGAAGATTCCAGGTCCCCGGTCATCATCTCCGCCATTCCCAGGAACAAGTAAGCGGCGGAAGATTGTCGGTCCAGTTCGAGGCCGCGACGCAGCGGGCCCAGAGCGTCGGAGTACTTCTTCTGTTTGACGAGTGTCATTCCCAACCCGATGTGGCCGGGAGCGCGGTCCGACTTCAGCTCTATCACCTTTTGATACTCGGCTACCGCTTCGTCATAACGCCGGAGCTTCGAATACTGTTCGGCTACCTCCAGCCGCGCGGAGTAAAAGGCGGGGTGAGTCGCGATTGCTTTCTCGAAGTGCTTGATTGCCTCTTCAGCATTATTGTCGCGCGCGCTGCTGAGGCCCTTCTTGTACTCCTTGCGGGCCCCTTCGGGGATGTTCGGGTCAAGCTCGTCGACCGAAACCACTCCCAGGCTTGCGACGGTGTTGTTGGCTTTGGGACGCAGTTGGATGTTTTGAGTAAAGACCTGCGGCGCGCGACCGAACGCGGAGACTTCAGCGTTGACCGCCGTGGTCTCGTAATTCTCGCCATCGCCCTCGGCCGTAAGCAGGTAGTTACCGCGCCGGAGTGACGTGAACGAAAACCGGCCGCTCAAGTCAGTGAATACTTCGTAGACGCGCATCCCGTTGTAGGTCAGGGTCACCTTGACGGGATTGGTGGGAGAGAATCCGTTCGGAAGGGTGACTCTGCCCTGCAGCGTGTGTGAGTCTTGTGAGGACGCCGGGCAGGGGACTACGAAAAGGAGCAAGGTCAATATCGAAAGGCGGACATTGCGCAGCCTGTTCATGCCTGCCCTCTACGACGCCGGCAAGAAATCGATGCGAAGCAAAACGGCCGGGGCTATTGCTAGCCCCGGCCTTTTGGAAGTGTCCGGCCTCAACTTAGAACGTGAAGCGGAAGCCAAACTGAGCCTGGAACGGAATACCAATCGGCTCGGAGAAGCCGGTCGCACCGAAGAAGTTAACCGGCTTGCCGAGGTTTGGCGTTCCCGCGGTGTTGCCAAACGAGTTCCCGAAGTTACCCGTGTTGAAGAGGTTGAAGGCCTCGAAGAAGAGTCCGAGCTTCATGCTCTCTTTGAACTTCACGTACTTCGAGACTCGGAGGTTCACCTGCTTGAAGCTGTCACCTCGCTCGGTGCCCGGAGGCAGGTGGTTTTGGTCATTGCCATCCCGCGTCTCGCGGTCGTTGAGAACGCCATCCTTGTTGATGTCGGCGCCGCCGGCGGCGAAGATGCTGTAAGGCCGCGCTGAAGCCAACTGAAGGATCGGCGCCACCTGGACGTCCCACGGCAGATCGATTATCGCGTTGACGACGAATCGGTGACGCTCGTCCTCACCGGTGAAACCGAAGTTCTCCAGCGGATCGAACTTCCTGAACGGATTCTGCGGCTGAACTCCGAAGTCCGCAATCTGTCCGAACCACGCCACCGCCCGCGACAGCGTGTAGTGAGCGTTCAACTGGAATTTGTTGGCATACCGCTTCTTGAACGCAATCGTAAAGGCGTCGTAGCGTGACCGCCCGTCCGACTGCGCGACGCGGATATTGGTGAACGGCGTCACCTGCCCGAATGCGGCCGTCATCTGGGCGGCCTTCGCCGCGAACTGCGGCGTGAGCAGCCGCCCGGGGTTCGGCGACGTCCGGTTTGCCCCGATCAGCGGCCCGATCCGAGGATTCGCGTTGGTCTGGGTGAACTCATGCAGGCCAAGTACGTGGACGTAGTCGAACTCGAGCGACGCATTCCTGCCGAGTTCCTGAGCGAACCCGATGTTGAACTGCTGGGTGTAGGGCGACTCGTAATTGGGATCGATCAGTCGTCCGTTGACCGGGAATCCGATGGGCGGGTTCCTCAACGGGCGCGGGAACGGCGGCGGCGGTGACGCGAGACTCAGCCCGTCGGCGTCGTCAACGATCAAGGCGTAAATTTCATCGTTCGCCATCTGAATAGCGAACAGCGGGACGTTCAAGAACGACTGGTCATAGTACCACCCGTAGCCGCCCCTGATCACCGACTTGCCGGTTCCTTTTACGTCCCACGCGAATCCGATGCGCGGCGAGAAGTTATTCTTGTCGTCCTCCGCCAGCCTGGCTGCTAACGGATGGCCGATTATCTGCAGCGCGCGGAACGTTCGGTTCTTCGACTGGTGTGCCGCGTCGACGTACCCAATATCCACGTCGTAGCGCACGCCGAAATTCAAGGTGAACTTCTGGCTGACCTTCCAGTCATCCTGAACGTACCACCCGAAGAGCTTCGCCCCCTCTCTCAGGTCGAAGCTGGGGTTGCCGCCTGCCAGAATGATGTCTACCACCACACCAGGTGTGTTGAACTTCCTGGGCAGCGCATTGATCTGGCTGGGGTCCAGCGCGAAGTCGTACTCGGCCGCTGAAAGGAACGCGAAAAGTCCGCCAAGCGTAGGCTCCCAGGTAAAGTCGCCGCCAAACTTGAAGCCGTGTTTGCCTCGGTTCCAGGTGAGGTCATCGCGGAACTGATGCTTCCGCTGAAGCGTCTGCTGCGGAACGTTGCCATTCCGGCCGACCGCGATCCCGCTCGGGAAGAACAGCAGTTTCTTGTCCGTGGTGGCGTTGATCCGGTTGTTGAAGTCCGAGAATTGGTAGGTGAACTGGTTCACGATTCGCGGACTGGCGGTCCACGTCCAGTTCCCTAGGAAACTGTACAGGTCGTTGAGCGACTCGTTGCCGCCCGACAGATCGGTGAAGACGACCAGGAAGCCCGCCTGATCGTTCAGCGCGTTGTTGTTCTGGCCGGCGAAGCGGAATGAGAAATTGTGGTTAGCGCTGTGACTGTAATCCACCTTGGCCGTGTATTGAGTGTCGTTGAACGGCTGGGGAAGGAACCGCACCGCTTCGTACCCAAGTTGCTCGAGGAACTTGATTTCGTTGAACGCGAAGGTCGGAACGATGGAGTTGCCCCGCTCGCGAGTGTGCTCGACGACGCCGAAGAAGAAGAGCTTGTCCCTCATGATCGGCCCGCCAACCGAGCCGCCAAACTGCTGGCGATTGAACGGCGGCTTCACCGCATCGTCGGGATCAAACAGATCTGGATTGGCCTCGGCAAGGAGCGCCGGCGCATTCGAGTTGAACGTATCGTGGCGGAAAAAGCCGAACCCGGATCCGTGCAGGCTGTTAGAACCGCTCTTGCTCACAACCGAAAGCAGCCCGCCGCCGGATCGCCCATTGGCCGCAGAGAACCGCTGGGTCGACAGCGCGAACTCTTGAATGCCCTCCATTGTGAAGTTCTGCAGAATACCGCCGACGGCGTTGTCCTTATTGTCGCCGCCGTCGATGGTGATGTTGATGTTGCGGCCGGTCGAGCCGCCGACCGAGAATGTGCCCACGCGCGCCTTGGTCGGGTCAAATGAACCTTGCAGGGTAGCGCCCGGTATCAGTGTAGCCAGCGAAGCGAATGAGCGGCCGTTCACCGGCAGGCTCTCCATCTGCTTCTGATTGATGACGCCGCTGACCTCGGTCTTCGTCGTCTCGATCAGCGGAACCGATTCGCTGGTGACCGTGACCTGCTCGGCGGCGCCGGCGGGCTTCAGGCCGACATCCACCGTCACGCGCGATAACACGTTGACGGTGACCGACTCCTGAACGTACTTCGCGAAGCCCTGGGCCTCGACTTCCAGCTTGTAGTCCGCGGGTATGAGCTGCGACAGCTCATAGGTCCCGGCGTCACTCGTGGTGGTCCGGCGTTCGATGCCGGTTGCCTTGTTGGTTGCCTTGACCGTTGCGCCGGCCACAACTGCGCCCTGCTGGTCTTTGACCACGCCGGTGATCACGCCGGTGTTGGCAGTCTGCGCAAGGGCAGACAGCGGGACGGACGCCAGCATCACCACGGTGGTGAATACCGCTGCAACGGTCCTTCTAAACTTTCTGGTCCTCATTTGGAACCTCCTATCCTGGTATTGGGTCCGAATTCCACACGAAATTCGAGAGCGGAATTGCTGTTGCCTGGGCCGTCCGCGTTAAAACCTGCGGATGAGCCAGAAAATTGCTTGGTGGATCTACCTTCAGCCCAGGCCCAGCAGTCAGGCTTATATCACAAGAGCCGGGGTAAATGGAAAGTGATTCCGCAAGCGAGGGCAAACGACACCGCACGCCCAACCTGGTTCACCGCGGACTCAACTTGACTCCCTGCTGATGGTAAACCCCGTAAGGCGCCCGTCGGCATCCGCGCCCCAAGAATGTTCGTACCTGCGGGACGCCGCCAAAGCGCTGACCGAACGATAGAGTCGATCTCCGTACTCCAATCTCCCGCCGAAATCGAGCTCGCTCGGGGAAGGAGACGGGGCGCCGATCACCGGCGCCCCGTGATGATCTTGCCCACGTTAGAAGTCGACCCGGAAGCCGAGTTGGACAGTCAGCGGACGGCCCACCGACGGCCCGAATCCCGGACCGAACAGCGACACCGGCTGCATGAAGAGCCCGGACGACGCCGCGCTGCTCAAACCGAGCCGCGACGCGAACGCGAGCTGCTCGGTGTTGAACAGATTGTAGAAATCAGCGTAGCCCTTGATCTTGAACCGCTCGCCGATCTTAAAGCTCTTCGACGCGCGCAGGTCAACGTTGAAGTAGCGGCCGGTGTGGCTCTCGATGTTGCCGTTCTCGTCGACGATGAACCCGTTGCGCCTATTGTTGACGCTCGCTTGGGTACATCCAAGACTTCGCGTCCCGGCAGGCAGCGGCTGGCCTGCGACCACGGCGGCAAGCACCGCTCGCGGATCGGCGGTCGAGCAGATGCGGTCATTTGTATTCCGGCCATCTCCGTCTATGTCCAGGCCGGCTACCAGCGAGTAAGGCCGCGCGCTCGATATCTGAACGATGGGCGCCAGTTGAACGCTCCATGGCAAGTCGAATACGCCGCTGAGGACGAACCGATGCCGCTCATCGATGCGAGTCGGCCCAAACTCCTCGGGTCTGAACTGAATCTCGGGGGTGACGGCTATTCCGTTGCCGCTGTATGAAGCAACCGGCTGGCCGCCCCACGCCCGCGAGTTCGACAGGATGTAGCTTGCTGACAAAAGCACTCCGTGGAAGCGCGCCCGAACCTGCGATGTCCAGCTATCGAACAGCGAGCGATTCGTTGATGTGAACATGTTGATCTGGGAAAGCCGGCCGGCGCCCAGACCCGCGTCTCTAAACGCCTTGTCAAAGAACCGGGTGCTGGCCCCTGCGACGCACCGAGCATTGCCCGGCTGCGACCCCGGGAATGCCGGATCGCAAAGATCCCGAATCAGCGGGTTGATGTTCTGCACACGGTTCTCGTGAATCCCAAGCGTGTGCACATAGTCGCTCGACACGACCCACTTCTCACCTATTTTCTTTTCAAACCCGATCGAGAACTTCTGAACATAGGGGTCCGTCATTCCCGGATCGTTTATTCGCCCGACTGCCCCGAACTCCAAATCCGTGTTCGAAGCACCCGGCGGGCGGGCCGGCAGCGGATCGACGCCGAATCGGAAGTTGGCCAACTGGCCGTTGCCGACCGAGGAATTCACGAGCTGGAGGACCGTCTGATAGATGGTCGGATTCGTCTGCTGCGTCGAAAACAGCGTGAGGTTCTGGAAGATCTGATCGTAGAAGATCCCGTAACCGCCCCGTATCACCGTGCGCCCGTCACCCCTGGGATCATAGGCGAAGCCCAGGCGCGGCTGGAACTCCCTGAACCCCGGCGTCGTGCGGTTCAGGTCGCTGCCGGTGATCGCTTTCGCGCGCGCGTCGTCCAGCCTTGCCAGTAGCTTCATCGTGCGGTTGTCCGTTTGATCGATCAGAAGGCCGATGTTCGCGTCCCAGCGCAGGCCGAGATTCAGCGTCAGCCGCGAGGAGATCTTCCAATCATCCTGAACATAAAACGCCAACTGGTGGACCCGCGGCTGGCTCGTGTCCCCGTCTCCGTCGTTCAGATCTATCTCCCTCACAGCTCCGCGTGTAGCGAACCCCTGGGGATAGAGCCCATTGCGGTTGTTCTTGATCGTCAACGGATCATCGAAGAAGAATATCTGGTAGCCCTTCGCGCCGAAAAAGAAGAACCCGTTGAGATCGGTCGGAATGTAGTTCACGCCGAATTTGAAACCGTGCCTGCCCTTCTGCCACGAGAAGTCGTCGCGTATTTGATACTTCCGCACCTTGGTCTGCTGCGGCACGTTGACGTTTGCTCCAGTCTGCACCGACGGGAACACGATGTTGGGTCTGTCGGTGACCGCGAGAATCTCGTTCTTGAAATCCTGGAAGTGGAACGTGAACACGTTCAGCTTGGTTGGGCCGAACGTATAAGTGTGGTTGAGGACAAAGCTGTGCAGGTGGTTGTCGTTGGAGTTCCCGCCGCTCAAGTCCGCCGGCTGACTCGGATCGAACTGGTCGTTGGGCGACGAGTTCTTCTGATAGGCATAGCGGTAGAACATCGACTGCTTGACGCTCAGGTTATGGTCTACTTTGACCGTGGCCAGCCAATCATCATAAGGCGTCGGGATCACGGGCACGGGCTCGGCGCCCGGGATTGCCGTGATCTCTGGGAGCAGCGCCGGGTTTACCAGTATCTTCTGCCGCTCGCGAAATCGCTCCATGCTTCCGAAGAAGAACAGCTTATCGGCAATGACCTTTCCGCCGACCGAGCCGCCGAGTTCCTGGCGGCTGAAGTCCGGCTTGTCTTCGGTGTCCTTTTGGAAGAAGTCGAGCTTGGTCAGGGCTTCGTCGCGGAAGTTCGTGAACCACGAGCCGTGAACCTCGTTCGAGCCTGATTTGGTAACCACGTTGATGACTCCGCCCACCGCGCGGCCGCTCTCAGCCGTCCAGCGATGCTGAAGCACCTCGAACTCCTGAATCCCTTCGTAAGCGAAGTTCTGCAGAAGGCTCCCGACGACGTTGTCCTTGTCATCGCCGCCATCGACGTTCACATCAAGCTGCCGGCCGTCGCCGCCGTTGGCTGCGAAATTCCCGACCCGGGTCTTCGTCGGATCGAAGGTGCCCACAGGCCGCGCCTCGGGCATGATTATGCTCAAACTCGCGAACGTGCGATTGAGCAGCGGCAGGCTTTGAACTTCGGTCGGCGTGACTACGCCGCCCAGGTCTGACTTCGTTGTCTCGATGAGCGGAGCGCCGCCTGCCACTTCGACGGTTTCAGCCACCCCCCCGGGTTTGAGTTCAAAGTTCAGCGTTTGCCGGGTGCCGATGCTGATCTGCAGTTCCTTTTGTACCACCTTGCTGAAGCCCTTGGCCTCGACGGTCAGCTCGTAGACGCCGGGCACCAATTGCGCGATCGTGTAATCGCCCGCGTCGTTGGTGGTCGCCGTACGGGTCTGGCCCGTGCCGAGGTGCTTCACGGTCACCGTCGCATTGACCACGACGTTCCCCTGAGCATCGACCACCCGTCCGGTGACGTCGCCGGTTGTCACCTGTGCAAAGGCCGGCAACACCAT
>Ga0209640_10002461_pt1 | contig 16116 bp, 21 predicted proteins | sample RifCSP10_1_FD_184018 | JGI IMG/M metagenome (GOLD analysis project Ga0209640, IMG submission 184018) | Soil microbial communities from Rifle, Colorado - Rifle CSP2_sed 10_1 (SPAdes) (version 2) | ecosystem: Environmental > Terrestrial > Deep subsurface > Rock core/Sediment | place: Rifle...
ATAATCGAGAAATTGGCACTGGTGAGAATCGCGTTCTGCAAGGCTCCCGTTTTAAGCAACGCTTCCTGGCGCCGCATTTCGGTGATGCCACCCGCCTTGCCGGCACCGTCGGCAAGGGTGGGACCATTTTCTGTTTTGGACATGGCCGATTTCCGTGAAAAGCGTACTAAGGATCCGGAGAGGGAACTGCACTTGTCGGGCCAGCAACAGAAGAGTGCGACCGCGCACAGTCAAGAAAGTAACACGCCTCTCCCGAAGCGATTGTCAATAATCCCGGTCTTTCCGCTGACCGTCTGTGCGGTCGACCACATAAGCCGGTCGCCAAACTCCAGTCGAACGGGGGACGTGCCGTGCAACGCCCACGCGCTGCATGCACCTCCCCCAATGAGTCAGCCGCCGTGCAACGACTTCACGTATTCGGCCACCGCCTGCAACTGGTCCGGTGACAGCATCGGCCACGGAGCCATGAGTGGCGATCCGCCGTGCTTCGCCGCGCCGTCGTGAACGATCGCCTTGATGTCGTCGACGTCGCCTGGCGCGCCATTGCCGTTCGCGTCGTATTTGAACGCCCCGATCGTAAAGTCCGCGGGATTCGGCTTCAGGGCAGCGGCCGCAGCCCCATCGCCCTTGCCTGTCGCGCCATGGCAGGTCACGCAATACATCTTGTACACATTCGCGCCGGCATCGCTGGCGGCCGCCGCGGTGGTGGCTGCGGCTGCTTCGGAGGCCGGCGCAGATATCGCTTCAGGCGCCGGGGTCGCAGGCTGACTCACCGGCTCTGGTTCCTTCCTGGAGCAACCCATGGCCATGAGGAAGACCGCCAACGTCACAGCAATGGCTTCAACCAGCGTACGTGATCTCATGATTCGCTCCTATGCCTCATCAGAATTCGGCCGACAACAGCGTACCGAGCAGCTAGCGCTGCGGCAACCCGCCGGCGGAACGAAGTCTGCTAAGATACGCGTGACTTCTGGGGGCGATCGGTTTCGACGTGGGTCGCGAAACTCCAGGGGCGTGCCGAGGTGCAGGCCTCCTCGTTAATCAGCTTGCAAACAACTAGTTGCCAACGACGACAACTACGCTCTGGCGGCTTAACCCCGCCTAACCTTCGACTGGCTAGTGCCTGTGCTGCCAAATCGGGGGACGCGCTCACAGGATCGCGGAACCGGTGTGCTGAGGGCCGGAACTGCTAAAACGTTCCTGAGCTGGCTCCATGTTTTCCCCGCCCGCCGGGTAGCATGAGGTGAGATCAATAGGCGTGGACACGCACGTAGATCCTGTAGCGTAGGGCTTGCGGACGCGGGTTCGATTCCCGCCGCCTCCACCAACTACAGCCCCGGCTGACTACCAGCTGGGGTCTTCCCTTCTCATCAATCGTCGGTGGGTCTCCCCCGTAGGTGCGGAACCGCACAGACGTCGGCCGTCGAGGCGCACATCATACGACTGATCCGCTGCGCGAGTCGTGGGCGGAGCAGGGGCGGTTGCACTGAAGCGGCCGCGGTGCGGCAGGAGAGCCGCCCAAAACAACATCAGCAGGAGCCAGCCATGCAAACCAAGACATTTACATCGGAGCCGGACACGAACGGACACGGTGTCGCATCGACCCCCTCGGCAGTCGCGGCAGCCGCTGCCGGTCAGTCGCGGGCCGCGGGCGAGTTTCACAGTTTCCTCGCGGACATCGAAGACCTGATTACGACGATGACCTCGCTCACCGGCGAGGACCTCGCCCGAGCCAAGGCGAAACTGACCGAGCGCGTCGCTACGGCGAAGAAGTCCGTCGAAGAGATGGGAGGCGCAATTGCAAGCCAGGCCCGCAAGTCCGCCACCGCCACCAATGACTACGTGCACGAGAATCCCTGGCAGGCGATCGGCATTGGCGCGGCAGTTGGGCTGTTGCTCGGTTTCGTACTCGCGCGCCGCGAATGATGCCTAGTTGAAGCCGGCACATTCCGGAGACTTCGCGTGAAAGAATGGCGGGCATCGGCATCACAATCCCAGCCGGCATCCCAACCGGCGCCTGACTCCACGGAAATCAACCCGCTGGACGCAATCCGAATATTGCGTTCAGCGGGCAAGCCATTGTTCGCCCAGGCCGCTTTGCATGGGCAACTGGCGCGGGTTGAATGGGCGGAGGAGAAAAACCGGCTGATGAAGATGCTGGTGATCGCGCTGTTGGGCTTTGCCAGCCTGCTGTGCGTGATGCTGTTCCTCGGAGCGTTGCTGCTGGCGTATAGCTGGGAAACGGAATACCGCATCCCGGCCGTGATGGCCCTGATTGCCGTCTTCGGGCTGGCGGCCGGAATCGCGTGGCGCCGCCTCCAGGCCCTGTCAGCGCAGAGCAGCCAGGCCTTTGCTGCAACACGCGAAGAGCTTGCTGCGGACCTCGCTCTCCTCAAGAGCAAGCTATGACTTCGATCACTGATGTCTCTCTCGCTGATCAGCGCCGAGTGCTGCGCGAACGACTGCAGGCGCAGCGCCAATTGATCGCAGACCAACTCGGTCCCGCACCCGAAGTCAACGGCGGCTTCCCACGCAGCAAGACGATGCGTTTCCTGACTGGGCGTCCGGCCCTGGCGGTCACTCTGCTCGCGGAATTGGCAGCCCTGCTGGTCGGCGCGCGCTACGTCAAATCGATGACCGCAGTACTGGCCGTGGCCAAAATCGTGCGATCTGCCTCGATTACCAAACGACAGCGGCCGCCTGCTTCTCGAGCATCCGATTCGGAAGCCCCGCCTATTTCTTGAACTTGCCCGGGAATTGCTTCGCGATGCCGTCGGTCAGCGTATCGGCGAACAGCAGCATGTGCGTGTGGCCATCGTCATACGCCGCCGGTCGAGCGCAACCCCGACCGGTCGGCCGAAGGCATTGCCTTCCGCGCTGAGGAAACCCGTCAGCACATCGACGGGCGCGCCGGAAGGCTTACCCTCTTCGAAGGGCGCGAAAATCACCTTGTAGCCACTGTGAGGCCGCCGGTTCCATGAATCGTGCTGGCCGTAATAGCTGTAGGGCCAGCCGTAGAAGGCGCCGTCGCGGACCGAGGTCATTTAGTCGGGAACCAGCTCGCTGCCGAGCTCGTCGCGTTCGTTGACCACCGTCCAAAACACGCGGCTGACTGGCTCCCAGGCCAGGCCATTCGGGTTGCGAAGGCCGGACGCAAAGACGCGATGTCTGATCGGCATGTCCCTGTTCCTCGTTCGAGTGGGCCAGAAACTCGTCGGCGATGCTTTTCGAATGAATGCCGCGGGCCATGAAGTGATGGCGCCGGTATCGAAGCGCACACACGATCTCGGTTGCCAGCGCGTCGTTCAACAGCTTGAGGACTGTCGTCCGGTCCGCTGAATAGCCAGCCGTCACCGCACCCTCTTCGATGTGCTTGCGGGCCTGGCTACGCTGGGTTTTTACGTCGGTCGGCACCGCTCCTGCGGTTATCTGAGCCACGCCTTACTCGTGGTGTTCTGCGCTGACGAGGGCCGCATCGCGAATGGCCGTGGCTTCTGCCTGGTTGGCCGCAAGCGTCGCGTCGGCGGTGCTGAGGCACGCCGTCTTGTCGACGCCGTTCAGCGCGTCGCACTTTTCCTTCGCGACGTCATAGCCGCCCTTCGCTTCCGCCGAGGCGACGTCGAAGTCCGCATTCGCGGTCTTGATCATGGCGTCGGACTCGACCTTGGTCAGCTTCTTGGCCGCAATCTCATCGGTCTCGGCATAGGCCTGCTGCGCGTCCACAACAATGTGCGCGAGCTGCAGCGTCGGTGCGTCACCGTACGTAACGCAACCGCAACGCGATGCAGGGAAGGCTCCAGGGAAAGTTCTTGAGCCAATTGCCCGCTGCAACGCGGGCGCCAGCGAATGTCGACCGGTGAATGCGCTCGGTCAATGTGCCTTCGCCCATGGCAGCAAGCGATCGAATTCCTTCTTGACGACCGCGTAACACTCGCAGGCGTGGGCTTCCAGGCCCGGCCGGTCGAGCACGGCGATGTGGCCGCGGTTGTAACTGATCAGTCCGAGCTTCTGCAACTTGCCGGCCGATTCCGTGACGCCTTCGCGCCGCACTCCCAGCATGTTGGCGATCAGCTCCTGCGTCATCGTCAATTCGTTCGAAGGCAGGCGGTCGAGACTCATCAGCAGCCAGCGGCAGAGCTGCTGGTCCACGGTATGGTGGCGATTGCACACCGCCGTCTGCGACATCTGCGTGATCAGCGCCTGCGTATAGCGCAGCAGCAGGCGTTGCAGCGGCCCGGCACGGAAGAATTCCTCCTTCAGGTATTTTCCCGGCACGCGATAGGCTTGGCCGCCGCTCTGCACGATGGCCCGGCTCGGGGTCGTTTCGCCGCCCATGAACAGCGAGATCCCGACGATCCCCTCGTTGCCGACGATGGCGATCTCGGCCGATGAGCCGTCCTCCATCACATACAACAGGGAAATGATGGACGTCGTCGGGAAATAGACGTGCCGCATGGCGCTGCCGGATTCGTACAGAACCCGGCCGAGCGGCATCGGCCTCAATTCCATCTTTGGGTGCAAACGGTCCCATTCCGCCGCGGGCAGCGCAGCGAGCAAATGATTCTGTCGCGGTGTGTCGGGAACAGTCACGGTGGACCTCCCGAAATCGCACCCTTGCTCACTTGCAGTCGTCCCCCGGACGGGCTCCTCCAGTTCGCCCTTGGAGGAAATGTTACCCCCACCTTCCAGTGTGCGCAATCGCACATAGGCTTGGGTCTGCGATCAGCCGCCGTGGACAGCGGATGCCCGCTCGAGCGGGGCTTGCGCACGGCCGCCCGGCGCCAGTCTCAGGTTGTGATTGGCGAATTCCCAGTCGACCAGGTGGGTCAGGAAAGCGGCGATGTAATCGGGACGCTTGTGCTGATAGTCCAGATAGTAAGCGTGCTCCCAGACATCGATTACCAGGAGCGGCACCCGCATCCTGACGAGCGGCGTCTCGGCATTCGAAGTTGCCGTAATCCGCAACCGGTCGTCTTCAAGCACCAGCCACGCCCACCCGCTGCCGAACTGGTCACCGGCTGTCGCCGTGAATTCCTGGCAGAAAGCCGTGTGACTGCTGAACCCGTCCTCGATCAACTGCGCGATCGGGCCGTGCGCTTCGCCGCCCCCGCCCGGCCGCATGCTGCGCCAATAGAACGCATGGTTCCATGCCTGGGCGGCGGTATTGAAAAGGGTCCTGTCCGCCTGTTCGGCGCTCGAAAACACGATCTCCTCGAGCGAAGCGGATTCAAGCGCAGTGCCTTCGATGAGCGATCGGGTTTTGTCCACGTAGGCCGCGTGGTGCTGCCCGTAATGCGCGGCCAATGTGCGCCGCGACAGGTGCGGCTCGAGGGCATCGAGCGCATACGGCAGCGGTGGCAGGGCCAGTTTCACAGGGGCACGACGGGCTGGGACTGACCCCAATGCTGCCTGCGCCTTGCGAACTCGGGTCAGAGCCGGCCCATCAGGAACAGGATCAGCAATATGAGCAGCACCAATCCGACGATGCCGCTGGGCGCGTAGCCCCAACTCCGGCTGTGCGGCCAGGTGGGAATGACGCCCACAAGGATCAGCACCAGGACGATCAGCAGAATTGTTCCCAAGCTCATGTTCGATCCCCCAGGAAAACACCCGAGCGTCACGTTATTTCGGGTTTCCAGTCGAGTCAGTGCGCTACCGAACATAGGCCCGCATGTGCGGGCCGATCGCGTGTCTCGTTCAGCAGCGTGGAGCGCCATGCGTACGTACGCTGCCGTACCGACGGATGCGCCGATGCGGCCGATACTGCATGCGTTGAAATTTCATCACCAGTAGAGACCCGAAATGAACATGACATTCCGAGCAACCCCCAGGCTGCGCCCTTTCATCGCGGCCGGCCTGATGGGTGCGCTCATGCTCATCGCCGCCTGCGCGTCCACACCGCCGGCGCCAGACTCCGCCCTGGACGCAGCCAAGGTGGCGATTTCAAATGCCGAGCGGGCGGATGCGAACCGCTACGCAGGAGCCGAGTTGGGTGAGGCGCGCCAGAAGCTCGCATTGGCCGAAAGCGCCGTGCGAGAGGAAAGCATGATTCTGGCCGAACAGCTCGCACAACAGTCGCGCGTGCAGGCCGAGCTCGCCTCCGCCAGGACCGCAGCGGCGAAGGCCGCAGAGGTCAACAAGGAAATGGAGCGCGGGGCTGACGCCCTGACCGAAGAGATGGAGCGTGCAGGAGAGCCACGATGAATACACCAATCCTCAACCGTACCCACTTCAAGAAGGCTCTCACCGTTGCAGCGGCCGTGTCCTTTGTGCTTGCCGGCTGTGCCACCGCGCCGCGGAGCCCGGAAGGCGCCGCGGAAGTCCGCTCAAAGCTGACCCAGCTGCAGTCCGATCCGAACCTGGCCGACCGCGCCCCGGTCGCACTCCAGGAGGCCGAGGCCGCAGTCCGCGTTGCAGAACAGCCGTTGGCCAACGATGCGGCGCTCGGCGCCCACAGGGTCTACATGGCTGATCGCAAGGTGGAAATCGCCATCGCTCAGGCCAGCACCCGCTACGCCGAGGACCAACGCGCAAGGCTCGGTGAAGAGCGCGAACGCGCACGTCTCGACGCCCGCACCCGCGAGGCCGATAGGGCGCGTGCCGACGCCGACGCTACCCGCGCTTCGGCTGCGGACGCCGCACGGCTAGCCAGTGCCGATGCCGCTGCTGCGCGCGCCTCCGCGGCGGACGCGGCGAGCTCCGCGGCCCGCGAGGCAGCCGAGCTGCAGCGGCAGATCGACGCGCTGCAGGCTAAAGCTACGGATCGCGGCCTGGTGCTGACGCTCGGCGACGTGTTGTTCACGAGCGGCAGGGCCGACCTGAAGGTTGGCGCTACCAGCAATCTCGACAGGCTGGTTACATTTCTCAGCCAATATCCCAGCCGCAACATCGAGATTGAAGGTCATACGGACAGTGTTGGCAGTGACGACTACAACCAGGATCTGTCGCAACGCCGCGCTGATTCCGTGAGGTCTTACCTGATGCAGCAGGGCATCAATTCGCAGCGGATCGCCGCGTCCGGTAAGGGCGAGCATCAGCCGGTCGCAGACAACGACTCCGCGGGCGGCCGACAGCTGAACCGTCGCGTCGAGATCATCATCGAGAATCCGTCACCGGTGGTGACGTCACAGTAACGACGCGCCTGGGTGCCGGCCGGCCCGCGATTTCGGGTTGACAAGGTGCGACGCTCGCTGTGTTCGCTGCCGAACAGACGGAGCCTGGCATCGCGTCCACACTTCGGATGATGGTTGTATCTCATTCTTGAGATCGTCGGCTAGAAGACTATAAGGAGTCCGGACATGTCCAAGTTATCGCATCGGTTCGCGTTGATTCTGCCCCTCATCATGATTTCCCTGATCGGTTGCGCGTCCACGCGCAGTCACGAGTCGACCGCCGAATACGTCGACGACAGCGTGATCACGCTGAAAGTCAAGACTGCAATTTTCGCCGAGGAGTCCCTCAAGTCGGCGGAAATCAACGTCGAGACCTTCAAGGGCGTCGTGCAGCTGAGCGGCTTCGTCAATTCACAGGCCGATATCAACCGTGCAGTCGTGGTTGCCAGAGACGTCAAAGGCGTGACCTCCGTCAAGAACGACATGCGTTTGAAGCCCTGAGCTTCACTGCGATCGGAACCAGGGCTCCCGAATCAGGGGCGGCCAGGCACTCGCCGCCGCCTCTGAGATCCGGCCGCCTGCATTCGAATTCAGGAGATCGATACCCATGAATGGAACCAAACTGGCGGCGCTCGTGCTGATCGTGGCCGGCGTCCTGGGCCTGGCATACGGCGGCTTCACGTACACCAAGGAGACGCACGAAACCAAGCTTGGGCCCATCGAGCTTTCAGTCACGGACAAGGAAACCGTCAACATTCCGGTCTGGCTCGGCGCAGGAGCCATCATTGCGGGCGTTCTGCTGCTGGTCGTGCGGACCAAGAACTGAAGGAACTGAAACATGCCGAATTCGTCGCGCGCGCTTGCACTCACGGGCGTGTTGCTGTTTTCGCTGTGCGTCACGCCGATTGCGCGCGCCGATTACGAGGATCCTCCGGGGCGCGTGGCGCGCCTGAACGATATCCTGGGTGAGGTGAGCTACTCGCCGGCTGGCGAGGACGACTGGATCGGCATCCAACGCAATCGCCCGCTGATCCGCGGCGACCGGCTCTGGACCGATCGAGATGCGCGCGCAGAGTTCCAGGTCGGGAATGCCGCCATCCGGCTCGGGCCGGACACCAGCTTCGGGATCCTGAACCTGAACGATGACGTTGCGCAGCTGCGCCTGACTCAGGGCACGATCAACCTGCGTGTGCGCCGCATCTATCCCGGGCAGACCTATGAGGTAGCCACGCCCACGCTGGCGTTTGTCATCAATCGCGCCGGACGCTATCGCATCGATGTCGATCCGTATGACGATGTCACTACCATCGTCGTCTGGGAAGGCGCCGGCGTGGCATACGGCGACGATGGCCGCTTTGCACTGCGCGCAGGCGACACGGTGCGCTTCTACGGCACCGACCTGCGCGACTACGAAATGTACGGCCTGCCGCGACCAGACGATTTCGATCGCTACAGCCTCGATCGCGACCAACGCCTCGATCGCTCCGTGTCCCTGCGTTACGTCGACGACGACATGGTGGGCTACTCGGACCTGGATGACTACGGCGACTGGCGCCAGGTGGGCAGTCTCGGTGTCGTCTGGTTCCCACGTCGGGTCGACAACGACTGGGCGCCCTACCGGGATGGACACTGGGCCTGGCAGGAGCCGTGGGGCTGGACCTGGATTGACGACGCGCCCTGGGGCTTCGCTCCGTCGCACTATGGACGCTGGGTCCATGTATCCAATCGCTGGGGCTGGATTCCGGGACCACGGAATGTGCGCCCGGTTTACTCTCCGGCACTGGTGGCCTTCATTGGTGGCAGTGGCTGGAGCCGGTCGATCTCATCGGTCGGTGGCTCACCAATTGGCTGGTTCCCGCTCGGACCACGCGAAATCTATGTGCCGTCCTACCGGGTGAGCCGCGATTATTTCACGCGGGTCAATGCAAATAATACGGTCGTCAACAATACGACGATCACCAACGTCTACAACAATTATTCCAGCGGCGACATCAATATCAGCCAGGTGAACTATGTCAATCGCAGGGTTGCAGGCGCGGTCATCGCGGTCCCGACCGACGTATTCGTGAATGCACGACCCGTGCGAACGGCGAGGATTCGCCTCGACAGCAAGACCGCCGACTCGGGCGAGATCACGCACGTCGCTGCGGTTGTCCCGAGCGCGCGCAGCGTGCTGGACTCGGGAGCAGGCGCCAAGGTGCGTCCGTCGCGTGAGGCAGCCGAGCGCCAGGTCACCGCGCGGCATGCACCACCACCCGCCCAGACTCCGTTCGCCGCGCGCGAACCGCAGTTGAAGCGCAAGCCCGGGCAGGCACCCGAGACCAGCGTTGCCGAATCCGCACCGAACCGCGAAGTCACCGGCACGCGGAAAGTGCGTGTGATCGACGAACAGCGCAGTGCGGTGGATGTGCGCGCGGCGGGAACCCGCAGCGCGGACGGCAAGACTGCCGCGGGTGCCGGCGAGCCGGCCCAGCTGCAACCGCTGGATCGCTCGGTCAAGCCAGGAAAGGGACGTGGGCGCGACCAGAAGGAGAAGCAGGCTCAGCGTCAGGTCGAACCCGAGTGCGATCCGGACGCGCCGCAGCAGAACGGGCATCAGCCACACGAGAAGCGCGGCGATCGCACTGGCAATGCGCCCGCCAAGGATGTCTGCAAGAATAGCGACGATGAAGCGGCCGAGGACGTCCCCGCGGCTCCGCGCGAGGACAACAAATAGTCAGCAGTGGCCGTCGGCTACAGGATTTTGGAATGACAACCGCAGTACCGGTACAAGTGGTAAACCGCCTGCTCGGAGGCCTGCCGCGCAAGACACGCAACAGGCTTCTGGAACACTGCGAGCCAGTGGACCTGGACTTCGGCGACATCCTGTGCGAACGCAATCAGCGCTTCCAGCACGTTTACTTTCCCGTCACCGGCATCGTCTCGCTGGTGGCGATGGTGAGGGGTCATCCACCACTCGAAATGGGCCTGATCGGCAACGAAGGCATGCTCGGCGTGACACTGGTGCTGGGGGTCAACAGCGCCCGCCTGCGTGCAATCGTGCAGGGTGCCGGCATCGCATTGCGGATGCCAGCCCCGCAATTCCGGCGCGAATTGCGCAACAGCCCCCACTTGGTCCGCACGGTCAACCGCTACCTGTACGTATTGCTGACGCAACTGTCGCAAACCGCCGTCTGTACCCGCTTTCATCACATAGAGGCGCGGCTGGTGCGCTGGCTGCTGATGATGCACGACCGTGCGCACGCGGATCATTTCGGTCTCACGCATCAATTCCTCGCCCACATGCTTGGCGTGCAGAGGAGCGCAGTGACCATTGCCGCAGGCGCATTGCAGTCGAGAAATCTCATTCGCTACACCCGCGGAGAAATCAGCATCCTCGACCGCAAGGGGCTCGAAGCAGCGGCCTGTGAGTGCTACGAGGCGGTGGTCGATGACTATCGGCGACTGTTTGCATAGCCGCGGCCGGCGCGCAACCGCCCGGCGATGCGCCACTTTTCCGGTCGTAACCCCTTATGTGCGATACCGTACAGAACAGGCCCATTCGGGGTCGTATCCTGCAAATACTTGGCAAGTTGACGTACTGAATCGGGGCTGATGCTCCCACATCCCCAATCACCTCTCCCCTGAGGCGATCACACAGCCCGGATTCAGACCTGACCCAGTGGTGCGGCTAACGGCACCACTGGGTCCCTTTCAATCCAGGCGCCGGACCCGAATTTCCAGTTCCGTACGCTGCCGTACCGACCGCGGAAGCTGGCTGCCGTATCCTGAAAATTGAGTTTAGGACGCGCTGCAGCAGTGACAGCAAAGCGAAAAACTGCGGCTGGCGCGATTGCAATGATCCAATGAGGTTCCCATGCGTAGTATCGCCCTGAAAATTGGTCTGTTCACATTGACCACCGTCCTGCTCGCCGCCTGCGGCTCGCAGCCCCGTCATTACAACGACAGCAACTACCGCAGCCGCTGCGACACCTGCGGTACCATCGACCGAATCGAGCACGTCCGGGTGCGGGACCAGAGGCAGGACCAGAGCGGCGCCGGAGGTGCCGTACTCGGCGCTGTCATCGGCGGAGTGATCGGCAGCAATATCGGTTCCGGCGACGGTCGGACTGTCGCCACTGCGGCGGGTGCGGTCGCCGGTGGCGTGATCGGCTATCAGATCCAGAATAACAATAATGACCGGCACGATCTGCGAGACGCCTATCGGTTCGACGTCAGCCTCGAGGACGGGCGCTGGGCCCAGGTCACGCAGCTGGAGAACCCGGGGCTGCGCGTCGGCAGCCACGTCATCATCCGCAATGAGCAGGTGTATCGCCTACGCTGATTGGAAGAGCTGCCAGCCAGAAACGAAAGCCGGACATTGCTCCGGCTTTCGTCGTTTACGGAGCTACAAAACGGCAGGATTCGCCGGTTTCAGCGGTCGTTCTGGATCGTGACGATGAGGCGACGGATCGATCCCAGGCTCGCGCGAGGTGACGCAGCGGTCAGCTCGACGGTGAACGTCCTGTCGCCCGAGGCCTCCGCGTCGCCCACGATTGGCACGTAAATGACGTGGACCTTTTGGCCTTCCGCGAAGCTCGCCAGGCCGGTGTGCGGGCCGCCGTAGTCACGACCAGTCAGTGCGGTACCGTCCATCGTGCGCCAAGTGGCGCTCACGCGTGGTGGTGACTGGTCGAGACGGTGGACCGGAATCGCCGCAGTGACGGCTCTCTGGCTCACGACCATCGCTGCCGCATCGAAGGAGATTCGCCCTGGCGGCGGCGGGGATCGTGCAGCAGGCGGCGCCACAGTCGGCGCGGCGCCCGACGGTCCCGCGGTCGCCGGGTTGACCGCAGCCGATGCGGCCAAACCAGCCGCGGTCCCGCCAGGCGGAGCTTGGCCGGGCGTCATGCTTGTGGCCGCCGGCGAAGCCTGTGACACGGCCTGCGGACCACTTCGCGAATTCAGGCCCACCAGGCCAGTCAGCAAGCCCAGTGCGGCGGCGACGACGGCGATGCTGCCAGCCCACACCCCGCGCGACAGCCGCCGCGGTCCGCCCGAGCTCACCGGGACCGGAGATGGCAGGGTCCGCTGAATCGCCCGGGCAGGCACTTCCGCGCCCAGGGCGCCCAGCAGATCACGAACGTCTGCTGGTCGCTGCTCCCGACGCCAGGCCAGGCCTGCGGCCAGCGCACGCCACTGCGACCTCGACAACCCGGGCGCCGGTTCGATCGCCAGGCCCGCATCGCGGGCCTCGTTCGCGCCACGCCGCCCGTAGGGGTGCCGGCCCGCGAGCATCTCGTAGATCACGCAGGCCAGGCTGAATACGTCGTCGCGGGGTTCCGGCCCCTGCCCGGCCAGTACTTCCGGGCTGGCGTAGGCGCGCGTTGCGGCCGGCACGACCCGGTCAGTCGACGGGGCATGCGCCGGCGCTGCCAACACCGACTCCGGTGCGACGCCGAAATCGAGCACCCGCACCTCGTCGGTGGCGGTGACGAACACGTTATCCGGCTTCACGTCTCCGTGGGTCACACCATGCTCATGGGCAAACGCAAGCGCATCACCGCAAGCGGCCGCGATGCGCAATGCCTCCCGCGGTGGCAAGCCCGGAGGATGCGCGCGTCGCAGCCGCTGGCCGAGTGCTTCGCCGTCAAGCAATTCCATCGCGATGAACCATGTTCCGCGATCGCAGTCGAGGTCGTAGAACTGCACGACGTTCGGGTGCACAAGCGCTTGGGTCTGGCGGAATTCCCGCCTGAGCCGGGCGATGGACTGGGGTCGATCGCGCAATTCAGGGCGCAGCGCCTTGATCGCAACGTGTGAGACGTCGTCAGTCGCCCCAGCGCGCCGCAGGTCCCGGGCCCGGGAAACTACGGCCGTGCCGCCGGATCCAACCTGCTGCTCGAGGAGATAGCGCTCACTCAACACGCTGCCGATGGAAACGGTCGCCGAATTGCCGGCCGTCCCTCGCCCGGTCGCGTCCGCATCGGAGTCGGCGTCGACTGCCGTTGGCTGCGCCGCATGCGGCCGCAAGTAGCCTTGTGGCAGCTCGATCGTGATTTCGTCGGCGAGATCCGCGGTCAGGTCAAACCCGTCATCCAGCGGAGATTTCAGCCTCGCACTCACATTGCGGCCATCGGAACCGGACGTCCCGTGGCGGCAGACTCCGATGCTCCAGACAACGCGCAGAGCGTGCGCCGAGCGGCTTTGTTGCGATACATGGAGGTGTCGGCGCGGCTCAACAGCACGTCATATCGCAGGCCATCGGCGGGATACATGGCCAGGCCGATAGAAGCGGTTATCCGGACAATTGTTCCGTCGATCAGGTAGCGTCGGTCAATTCGCTCGCGGACCTTCTCCGCGATGCGGTCGGCAATGGCTGCGTCGTCGATGTTCGACAGCAGCGCCACGAATTCATCGCCGCCGTAACGGCAGGCGATGTCGCCGGAGCGGACACAGGCCGCGAGTCGAGCAGCAATCACCGTCAGCAACCGGTCACCAACCATGTGCCCGAATCGGTCATTCACCATCTTGAAGCCGTCGAGATCGATGAACAGCAGGGCCAGCTGACTTTGCCGTTCACCGGCATTCCTGATGGCCTGCTGCAACTGCTTGATCAGCAATAGCCGATTAGGCAGTCCGGTCAGCCCGTCGTGATGGGCGAGGCGTTGCGCTGCCGCCGCCCGCCGCGAGACATCGGACAGCCTCTGCAGCAGTCGCTCGTTGTTCATCCTCAGGCTTTCATTCTCGCGCCGGGCGCCGCAAAGCTGTTGCTCGGCGACCGCCAGGGCAAGCAGGGCATCGTTGGGCGAGCCCGGCGTAATAGGCGTATTCGATGACTCGGCCAAGCGGCGTTGCGCGGATCCGCGCTGGCGCATGTCGTCGAGATGGACACCGTCGCCGCGACCGTTGGCCTTGCCAGGTGACGCGTCGACGAGGACCATCCCCTGAGTTCGTTTTGGGCCCACCACGGCCATCGCTCAGCCCCTTTGCTGCACGACATGAGACACGGCCGAATCCTATGGAAGCCCCTGTCTCCCGGTCTGTGCGGAAGCGAACATTGGCCTTGCCAGGACGACGCACTCGCGGTCTACTTGGCGAAGTGGTGACAGGACATGACGCATCCCGAAGCCCGCATCGACGTTGACGACGCGGTAATGGATCCGAGCCGGTATTTCTCGCGCCCGGCCGAGGTGCTCGATGACGCGCGGCTGAGTCGCGATGAGAAGCGCAGGATCCTGCAGTCCTGGGCGCTGGACGCAGAGCTGATCAGCGAGGCCGAGTCGGAAAACATGCGCGGCCGCACGGGCGACCGGGCCTTCCTGCGCGAAGCGAAGCTCGCGCTGCTCAAGCTCGACGACTAAGCCCCGAGCGCGCTTTGCGCCACGGTCAGATCAGCGCGGATTCTCAGCAGCCTCGACCTCGCGGGCCTCGCGACGCAATGCGCGGTCGTAAACCGCGCCGAACAGGAACTCAAAGCCGATGCTGGCGCCCAAGCAGGCGTCGCATCGGTCCGCAGGTAATGGGCCCTCCGCCCAGAAGAGTTCCGAGCCGGCCTCGATGAAGAACCAGTCGCGCCACATCGAGCGGCGGTGCGTCACGCCGAGACCATAGCGATCGGGTTCGGTGCCATCGGTCTCGCCGCGCACGTTCAGTTCATAGCGCATCGCACGGCGGTGGTCGATGGTCTGGTACAGCGCGACCCGGGACCGCCAGCGAACCCCAAGCGTCTCTTCTGACCAGCGCAGCGAGTTCGCCAGGCGCAGCATGTAGTCGGGGCTCAGGACATGATCGGCTTCAAAAGCCTGGGTGAGGCCGAACCCTTCGCCATTCTCCCAGAATGCCGTACTGCGCAATGTCAGCAGAGTATCGTCACGCAGGTAAATGTAATGCCGGTATCGCGCGTTGGCGAAAGGATTGACCGGCGACTCCAGCTTGACGCCGGCGCCGAGGTCAAATTGGCTGTCCAGCCGGCGACGGACGCTGTAACCGAGTCCTGCGAACCAGTCCGCGGGCTCGTCATCGAAAAAGGATCCGCCGACGGGGCCGACGCCGGCGAGTTCATCGGCAATGAACTCATCGCGGTTCGCGCGCCCGATTACCGCATCGACTCGCTCGTCGAACGCCGGCAATTTCACGTTCGCGTGGAAGCGCCCGTCGAATTCCAACTCATCCTGCTCGTTCCAGCGCAACCCGAAACCGGCGCGGCCGCTGGTGTCGTCCTCGAGAACGGCGTATTCATGTTCGCCGCCGAACACGCGATCCATGAACTGCGCCGCACTGCAGACGCTCCACTGGACGCCGGCGCGAATCCTGTCGAGGCCGCCGGGGTCGCCTGCCTGCCGAGTGAAGCAAGGACTGGTCGACTCGTCGCTGCTCTCGTCCTCGCCCGGTTGCGCCGCGGGCGCCCAGAGCAGGAGCAGCATCAGCCCTGCAGTGCACCGGGAAGTCGCCGTCATCTTCACCACGCCTGACCCCGGCCGCGGGTCGCCTCGAAGTAATGACGCCGGCACAGCGGCAGATAGCGCTCGTTGCCGCCGATCTCGACCTGTGCGCCCTCGCGCTCGACCGCACCGTCGGCGCCGATGCGCACGACCATCGTCGCCTTGCGCCCACAATGGCAGATAGTCTTCAGTTCCGACAATTCGTCGGCAAGCGCCAGAAGCCGCGCGCTACCCGGAAACAGTTCACCGCGAAAGTCGGTGCGCAACCCGTAGCACAGCACCGGAATGGACAGCTGGTCCACGATCGCGGCGAGTTGCTCGACCTGCGCCGGCGACAGGAACTGCGCCTCGTCGAGCAACACACAATTGACCGGCTGGCGGGCGTGCGCGCCGGATATCTCGCCGAACAACTCGGTTTCTGACTCGAAATGCAGCGCGTCGCTCTCGAGACCGATGCGCGTGTGAACCTTGCCGCCGCCGCGCTGGTCGAGCTTCGCCGTGTAGACCAGCGTGTGCATGCCGCGCTCGCGGTAATTGTGGCTCGATTGCAGCAGGGCGGTCGACTTTCCCGCATTCATCGT
>Ga0209640_10002462_pt1 | contig 16112 bp, 12 predicted proteins | sample RifCSP10_1_FD_184018 | JGI IMG/M metagenome (GOLD analysis project Ga0209640, IMG submission 184018) | Soil microbial communities from Rifle, Colorado - Rifle CSP2_sed 10_1 (SPAdes) (version 2) | ecosystem: Environmental > Terrestrial > Deep subsurface > Rock core/Sediment | place: Rifle...
GCAGCACCCGAACGCGATCAGCTTCCGCCTCGCCACCGTGTTCGGCATGTCGCCGCGCATGCGCATCGATCTCCTGGTGAACGACTTCACCTACCGCGCCGTGCACGACCGCTACGTCGTGCTGTTCGAGGCCGGCTTCAAGCGCAATTACATCCACGTCCGCGACGTCGCGCGCGCCTTCCTCCACGGCATCGACCACTACGAGAAGCTGAACGGCCAGATCTTCAACGTCGGGCTCTCCGACGCCAACGTCTCGAAGCAGGAACTGTGCGAGGTCATCCGCAGGCAGGTCCCCGACTTCACGTTCGTCGAGGCCCCGATCGGGAAAGACCCCGACCAGCGCAACTACATCGTCTCCAACGCCAAGATCGAGGCGACGGGCTACCGGCCCCGCGTCTCGCTGGAAGCCGGCGTGCGCGAGCTGATCAAGGGCTACACCATGATCCGCAACTCGGTTTACGGCAACGTCTGAGTGAAATTCCTGAAGCGCAGCGCGCGTGCGAACCCCAGGCTTTCCCTGATTCTCCTCGACTGGAGCGTGCGCGAGAGCTTCCACCTGCTGCACTACCTCGCCCGGCAGGACGTGCCGCGCGACGCCTTCGAGGTGCTGGTGGTCGAGTACTACTCCCGCGTCTCGGAGGCCGTCCGCAAGTTCGAGGCGCAGGTGGACACCTGGCTGCTGCTCGAGATGCCGGAGGACTGCACCTATCACAAGCACCTGATGTACAACGCGGGCATCGTGCTGGCGCGGGGCGACCTCTGCGTGGTCTGCGACTCGGATGCGATGGTCAAGCCGGGCTTCGTCCGCGCCATCGTCGAGCAGTTCGAGAGCGATCCCCGGGTGGTGCTGCACCTCGACCAGTTCCGCAACAACCGCCGCGACCTCTACCCCTTCAGTTTCCCGAGCTTCGAGCAAGTCGCGGGCGAGGGCTGCATCAACAACGCGGGCGGCAGGACCGCCGGCATCCTCGACCAGAGGGACCCGATCCACGGCCGCAACTACGGCGCCTGCATGAGCGCGCGCCGCAGCGATCTCATCGCCATCGGCGGCGCCGACGAGCACGTGGATTTCGTCGGCCATATCTGCGGCCCCTACGACATGACGTTCCGGCTGGTGAACCACGGCTTGCGGGAGGTGTGGCACGACTCCGAGTTCATGTACCACACGTGGCATCCCGGACAGGCCGGATTGGACAACTATCTCGGGCCGCATGACGGGCACCACCTGTCGACGACCGCGCTCGCCGCGCTGGCCTCGAGACGCGTGGCGCCGCTGCTTGAAAACCCCGCGGTCCGCGCGCTGCGCGAAGGCGCCGCGGGCACCGGCGAGCGCCTGCTCGACCGGCTGATCCGGCCGGAGGGGCCCGCGGAGTGGCGGCGGGAAAAGCTCGAGCGTGGCGCGGCAGTGCCGCACACCGACGAGGCAGACATTCACGTCGGCTTCCACCAGGGATACTCCATCTATCGGCGCGGTCGCGCCTACGCCGCCCACCTGTCCATCGTCGAGCCCGGGCCGTTCGGCGCGAGCGATCGGGGGTGGCTGGAAGCGGCGAGCTTCGAGGGCATCCGGCGCCGCATCGACGCGGAGAACCCGGCTGGCACGGGGATCGCCGCCCTCTTCACGCGACTGTTCGTGGTCGGGCCGCTTGCGCTGGACGCGCTCATGCGGCGCGCGCAGCGCGGCCTGCTGACCCAGGGAAGCGCGGGCGCCGCGGGCTCGCGCAGGCCGCTGCCGGAACTGGCCCGGCGCTTCCGCTACCGGCTCGGACAGTTCGCCGTCCGGTGGCGGGCGTTTGCGGACGCGCTGTTCCACCTCGTCCCCAATCTGTGGCACGCGCGGCGCTGCGCTCGCGAGAGCAGCCAGGCCATCGTCCTTCGAATCCTCGTGGACAGTCCCATCGCGGAAAAATACCTCAGGTTCCTGCGCGTCATCGGCGCGATCCCCGCCGTGAAGCTCGAGTGGGTCGAGGACCGGAACGCGTTCTGCCGCATACTCGGCGATGCCTTGCGCGACGGCCCGGGCGCGCAGCTCATCGTGAATCGGGGCCTCTATTATCGCTACCATGCGGATGCCGTGCCGTTGCGGGACCGCCTGGGGCTGGTGGTCCTTTAGCCCGCTGCGCCAGCGCGAGCCCCGCATCCGGTGCTGAGATGATTTCGACATGAGCTCGACGGCAGTGACCGAGGCCCGCAAGGAGCGCGCGCCGGGGGCTGGGCGCAGCCTGCCCCAGCTCGCCGAGCTGCTCTACCTCCTGGTGCGGAAAGAGCTGAAAGTGCGCTACCGGAACCGTTTCCTCGGCTACGTCTGGGCGCTCGCGAACCCGTTCGCCTTCGCGTTCGTCTACTGGATCGCGTTCAAATTCATCATGCGGCTGGAAATCGAGAATTATTCGCTCTTCCTCATCACCGGCATGTTCCCCTGGGTATGGGTGAGCGTGGGCGTGACGGGCGCGACCCGCAGCTTCATCGTCAACGCCTCGCTCATCAGGAAGGTCAACCTCCCGCGCGCCATCCTGCCGCTCGGCAACGTGGCGCAGGAGATGGTGCATTTTGGCTTCGCCCTGCCCGTCATCATGGCGTTTCTCTGGTTCGCCGGCGAAATCCGGCCCCACCCGTCCTGGCTGTGGCAGATACCGGCGCTCACCGCGCTGCAAGTCGCGTTCGTCTATCCGGTGGCGCTCGCATTCGCGCTCGCCAACGCCTACGTGCGCGATATCGAGTATCTGGTCGGCATCGGATTCTCGCTCATGTTCTTCGCCACGCCGATGGTCTATCCGATCACCCTGGTGCCCGAGGCTTACCGCCCCTGGTTCGAGCTCAATCCCCTGCACGCGCTGATGCAGTCGTGGCGCTCGGTATTTCTGCATGGGACGATGGAGCCGGCCCACCTGGCGTTCACGGCTGCGTTCGCGACGCTGGCAGGCATCATCGCCTGGCTGCTCTATCGCAGGCTCGCGCCGCGCATCGGGGAGCTGGTATGACGAACGCGGTGACCTGCGAGGGCCTCTGGAAGACCTACCAGCGCCACCGGCCGGTCGGCGTAAAGACCCTCCTGCTCGGCGCCAGCCCGCCGGCGGACACCCGCTTCGCGCGCGAATGGGCGCTTGCCGAAGTCGGCTTCGAGGTGCCCTACGGGCGCAGCTTTGGCGTAATCGGCGCGAATGGCAGCGGCAAGACCACGCTGCTCTCGATACTGCTCGGGACGGTGCAGGAGGACCGCGGGCGCGTCGGCCTGAACGGTGACGTCGCCTCGCTGCTCGAGCTCGGCGCGGGCTTCCACGGCGACCTGAGCGGCCGCGAGAACGTGTTCCTCTACGGCTCCATACTGGGCATGCGGCTCGCCGGGATCCGGCAGCGCTTCGAGCAAATCGCCGAGTTCTCGGAGCTGGAGGGCGCTATCGAGCAGCCCTTGCGCACCTATTCCGCGGGCATGGTCGCGCGGCTGGGCTTCTCCACCATCATCCACTCCGCGGCGGACATCCTCTTGATCGACGAGGTGCTCGCGGTGGGCGACGCGCGCTTCCAGGCCAAGTGCCACCAGGCACTGCGCGAGTTCCGGGCGCGCGGCGGCACGCTCGTCATCGTCTCCCACAACATGAAGGAGGTGACCGAAGTGTGCGACGAAGGGATCTGCCTCGACCTCGGGCGCGTGGTCGACGCCGGGCCGATGGCGGGAGTCGCCGCGCGTTACCAGGAACGCATGGCCGCGGTGACACCCGCCAAGGGAGAATCGCGTGCCGGGCGTTGAGCGCAGCCCGCGGCAACTCGCCGAGTTCCTCTATCTCCTCACGCGCCAGGAGCTGAAGGCGCGCTACAAGGGCCGCGTCCTCGGCTACGTCTGGGCGCTCGCGCACACCTTCGCGCTCGCCTTCGTCTACTGGATCGCCTTCAAGATCATCATCGGGCTCGACGTGACCAACTACTCGGTCTATCTCGTCGCGGGCATGTTCCCGTGGGTCTGGCTCAGCATGGGGGTTACCGGCGCGACGCGCAGCTTCGTCGTGAACGCGCCCCTCATCAAGGAGATGGGCCTCGCGCACGCGATCCTGCCCTTGGCGAGCGTGATGCAGGAGATGGCGCACTTCGTGCTGGTCCTGCCGGCGCTCATCGCGTGGGTGGTGCTTCCGGGAGGCTATGAACCGGCCGTATCCTGGCTCTGGCAAATTCCGCTGCTGCTCGTACTGCAGCTGGGGTTCGTTTATCCGATCGCGCTCGGCTGCGCGGTGGCAAACGCATACGTCCGCGATATCGAGTACCTGCTCGGCATCGGCTTCCCCCTGCTGTTCTTCGCCACGCCGATGGTCTACCCCATTTCGATCGTGCCGGAGCCCCTGCTCCAGTACTTCGAGCTGAATCCTCTTCATACGCTGATGCAATCGTGGCGCTCCGTGTTCATGGAGGGCGCGCTCGACCCCGCCCAGCTGGCCTACGTCGCCGGCTGGGCGGTCGCCCTGGGCGCCGTCGCCTGGGCTCTCTACCGCAAGCTCGCCCCGCGCGTCGGGGAAGTGGTATGACCCACTCAGTGGTCTGCGAGGACCTCTGGAAATCGTACCGCCTGCGCCGGCCCGTGGGACTGCGGGGCATGCTGCTCGGCGGCGTGCCGCGCGACACGCGGTTCGCGCGCCATTGGGCGCTGTCCGGGGTCAACTTCATCGTCACCCGCGGCCAGGCCCTCGGCGTGATCGGGCCCAACGGCAGCGGCAAGACCACGCTCCTCGCGATACTGCTCGGCGCGGTGCAGGCGGACCGCGGGCGTGCCGCCCTCAGCGGCCGCACGGCGTCGCTGCTCGAGCTCGGGGCGGGCTTCCAGGGCCATCTCACCGGCCGTGAAAATGTCTATCTCTACGGATCGATCCTGGGCATGACGCTCGCCGAGATCCGCAGCCGCTACGAGCGCATCGCGGAGTTCTCGGAGATGGAAGCGAGCCTCGACCGGCCGCTGCGGAGGTATTCCGCGGGCATGATCGCGCGCCTGCGTTTTGCCGTCATCATCCACTCGCCCGCGGAAATCCTGCTCATCGACGAGGTGCTCACGGTCGGCGACGCGCGCTTCCAGCGCAAGTGCCTCGAGGCGCTGCGCGAATTCAAGGGGCGCGGCGGCACGCTCATTCTGGTTTCCCACGACATGGAGGAAATTGCGAGCTTGTGCGACGACGCCATCTGCCTCGACTTCGGCAGCGTGGTGGACGCCGGGCCGGCGCGACAGGTCGCCGCCCGCTACCTGGACCGCACCATCGGCCCGGGCCAATCGCAGGCGCAGGGCATGAACGCCCGCATCTCGCTGCTGCTGCCGACGCGCGGACGGCCCGAGCTCCTGCGCCGCTTCCTGGAAAGCGTGCTCGCCCGAAGCGAGCGGCCGGAACTGGTGGAGGTGGTCCTCTACGCGGACGTGGACGACCCCTCGAGCCACGGCTTCCGGGTGGAAGGGCTCGAGGTCCGCACCATCGTCGGGCCCCGCGCCTCGATGGGCGACTACAACATGGCCTGCTTCGAGGGGTCCCGTGGCGACATCGTCGTGCTCGGCAATGACGACGTCGTGATCCAGTCCCGCGGCTGGGACCGGAAGGTTCGCGAGATGCACGCCGCGATGCAGGACCGGATCTATCTCGCCTACCCCAACGATCTCTTCAAGGGCCGGGGCTTGAGCGCCTTCCCGATCCTGTCGCGCGCAGCGTGCCAGTTACTGGGCGAGCCGTTCCCGCGCGCCTACCGCGGCGCCTTCATCGATTATCATCTGCTCGACGTCTTCAAGCGGCTGGAGCGGCACGGCCACCCCCGGCTGATCTACCTCGAGGACGTGGTGTTCGAGCACATGCACTACCGCACCGGCAAGGGTGACTACGACGAGATCTACGGGAAGCGCGACCGCTTCGGCGACGACGGCACGTTTCTCCGGATGCGCGACGCGCGCGATGCGGCGGCGCAGCGGCTGCTCGCCGCGATCGAAGGCGAGAGAGCGCGGCGTCCGCCCCCGGCAGCGGCCCCGACGCCGCCGGATCTGCTCAAGGTGAGCCTGCTCGACCGCGAGCTGCCGTTCGCGTGGCGATTGCGGCTCTTCATCTGGTTCAGCGCGCGCCGGCTCGCCCGACTGGTCCTGCTTCGCCGTCCGGCAGCACGTGCCTGATCCATGGTCCGCTGGATCAATACTCCTTGCACCGACCCCATCGGACGCGTGTTCGTGGCGGACGGCGGGGTCTATCGAGCGGTTTTCCGCGGGCGGGAGAATATCGCCCGTTCGGTCCTCGGCAACCGGGAAGTGCTCGCGCTGATGGATGAGGGAATGATCGCGCGCATGTGGGAATCCGACCGCAAGATAGACGGCTTTGATCTGGTCGTGGAGGCCGAGAGAGCGCCGTTCGACATTCCTTGCGAGCGCTTCACCCGGGCGACCCTGCGCGCGGCGGCGTTGCGATGGCTCGATACCTGCAAGCGGCTGCTGCCGGCCGGCCTGGTGCTTTCGGACGCGCACTATGGCAATTACATGCTGTTCGGAGCGAACGAGCCGCGCTGGGTGGACCTCGGCTCCATCCGCGCGACGTCCGCCGTGACAAGGGAACAGCCCTTCCAATCCTTCCAGAGGTTCTGGAGCGCCGTGCTGGCCCCGCTGGTGCTGATGGAAACACAACCGCGCCATACCCGACTCGCGCGCCTTGCCATCGCCGATCAGCCCTATCAGGGCCCGCTGACGGTGGCCGATGAGGCACCGCTGGCAGTCGATGCGCCGGTCGCGGATTTTCTCGGACGACTTCGCGGCGAGGTTGCAGAGCTTGGCGCGGAACCAGCCCTGGACCGATTGAGGGATTTTCTCCTGGCGCTTCCTCAAAATGTGGAACCCGATGGCCCCGGAGGGGAAGTCGCGGACATGGCGGTCGTACGGGAAATCGAGCAGCAGTTCAGCAAGCATCGCATCGCTTCGGTCATCTGTCTCGGATCCGACGCATTCCGGCAGTTCGCCGGAACCTGGGGAAAAGCCGACTCGCTGGTGATTGACCATCATGAAGGCGATCTGGACCGGCTCGGGCGCGGCCTCGGGAAAACTGACGGCGGCGGGCAAACCGCGCTTTATGTCGCGCATCCTGTCAATCGCATATTCACGAAGAGCCCGCCCACCGCGGACGCGGTGATCGCCATCGATCCGCTGGCGAAATACGCGCATGATTCGCACGTGGAAACGGAGAATCTTGCGCAGATCCTCGGATTGCTCGCGAGCAAGCTTGCCGTGATCGTCACCAAGGCCGGCACGAGGCCGCGTACAGTACGGATGCTGGAGCACGAGTTTCCATCGGTAACGGCACAAGCGTTTTCGTGGCTTGGGCTCGGTCCTGCCGTCGTCGTGGGCAGGAAATGACCGGCAGACATGGCGCGCACCGTCCTGGACAAGTTGCTGCGCCGATCCGGCGCGGCTGAGCCGTGCCGCCCGGAAGCCAGGTACCGGCTGGGCGTCTCCTCCAACCTGTTCTCCGGCGCCCTGCCCGAGGGCATCTACTACCCCGACTTCACCACCCTGCACGATCGTCGGCCGCTCGAATTCCTCTCGGCCGCATGGCAGGTACTGGGAAAGCCGTGGACGAAGTGCACGGTGATCGACGTCGGCTGCGGCGAGGGCACGAGCACCACGGCGATCGGGAGAACCGGCGCGCGGGTGATCGGCATCGACGGTCGCCCCGAGGTCATCGCGCGCGCGCGATACCTGCGTGACCGGCTCGGTTACACCAACGTCGATTTTCGTGTCGGCAATGTGCTCGATGCCTCGCTGTGGGAGCCAGCGGACGCGGTGTTCGTTTCCGGCCTGCTCCACCATCTCCAGCAGCCATTTCAGCTGATGGAGCTGATCGGAGCGCACTGTGCGGACCTGGCCTATTTTTGCACGCATCTCGCGCCGGCCGATGAGGCACAGCGCTCGGCTTCGCATTTCTCCAAGCTGCTGAGCGAGCCCGCGGCCCTGGAATTTCGCGGGCGCCGGTTGCAGGGGATCCGTTTCTCCGAGGGCGGGAGCGGGCGCGAGCAAGGATGGCGCCGGCGGAGGCATCCGCGTGCCGGCATCGGCAATGCGTTCTCGTGGTGGCCGACCGAGGAGAGCTTCGTGAACGCGATGAGCGCAGTCGGCTTTCCGCGAGCCAGGCGTATTGCAGCCAGCGATCACCGCTTGCGGTATCGATTTTGCTTCCGGCGGTCCGGTGAAATCGCCACGGGGGCAAGCGCTGAGCGCGTTCCCTATCTCTGGGATCAACCGCTCCGGCCGTCACCGGAGACCGCCGTGGAGCGCGCACGCGCTGCGGACATCGAGTTCCTGAGGAAGAACCGGATTGCCCCGGTAGTGGTCGGCGATCCGGAAGTCGCCGCCAGGGTATGCAGCGGGCTGCTGGCGGAGGGCGTACACCCCGGCACAATCTATCCGCCGGGCGGGGGCGTCCCGGTTCCGGGATCGACAGCGGGGCGCGATGGATTCCGAAATACGGTTGGAGAGCTTGCAGGCCTGGTGCGCGGCGGGCCCGCATTTGTCGTGCTCGCAGCGAACCGCATGGACGATCTCAAGCTGCACGTCGGCGATCTCGTGACGCTGCGCGCGTGCCATTACGCGTTCACGAGTTTCACCCTGCGCGAGATGACCGAGTTTCCCGCGCTCACCGACCCGGTTACCGGCGAACCGGTGGCGGACCCGCATCCGTCCGCGATGAGGTATTGAGATGACCGGCGCGATCCGCCATGGGACGAGCTTGCCTCCCCTGTTGGACCTGCCGGCCCGCGACCTCGGGCGCACGGGCGCACCGCCGTTCGATCACCTCCGGACCGGCGGCATACTCGCGATCCGCGATGTGCCCGAGATACACGATCTCGCCCGGGCGATCCACGAGTTCGCTGCAGTCCTGGCCGGGCCGGAAGGTGCACGAAGCGTGTCCGGGCTATTGCACAACGGTCAAGTTCCGAGCCTCGAAGTGTTATCCGTTCTATACCGGGTGCTTCGGCACCTGCGCGACTGCCGGTTCGTCGCGTGCCTGTTTTCCGACTTCCTGGCCGGATTGGGGTTGCCCGCGCCGGTGCTGGTGGATGCCGGTTACTTCAGGATCATGGTTCCTCGCCATTACCGGGCTGCACGGGACCGCCCGGATCTGTTCGATGCGGTGGAATTCGGACCCGCCGACCCGTACGAGACCGAGCGCATGCTGCAGGACACGAAATGGGGCGATGCCCATCGCGATATCGATGTCCGTCACACGCATTTTCAAGTCAACCTCTGGTTTCCGCTTCATGAGGTGGGCCGGCAACAGACGCTCATCCTCTTTCCAGAGGCGTACCGCCGGAATGTCTCCCAGTATCAGGCCCTGCCCGGGCCGGAAAAACCGGGTCAATGGGGATACGGCGATCCGTTGCAGGTGCCTCTGCGCCTCGGGGACATGCTCATGTTCCATTCCCAGCATGTTCACGCTTCGCCGAGCCAGGCGCTGAACAGCAATCGATTCACCGTCGAGCTCCGCGCGGCTGCGGCCTGCATCGATGACAACGGGCGCGTCTACCGCCGCTCGTTCTGGAGGCTCGAAAATTTTCTGCCGCGCGACGCACGGCCGGTGAATCTGTCCCAACGCGCCGGGCAGCTTTCGCAGCCTGTCCCCGATCAGCCGACCCTCGACCACGCGCTGGCAGGTGTCACTGCGCATGCCGTCGTTCATCGGCTATTTCGACGGCCACATTGCAGCCTGGTCGCTGGCTACCTGCACCGGCACGAAGACGTTCTCGACGATGCGTTGGTTCTCGATGAGCATGGCTGGCAGAGGATCCTCGATCGCCTGAAGCTGTTTCCCTGGGCCGAGGACCTGTGGCTGCTCGTGGCGCGCCTGATGCTGCGGCAGAAGCAGAGCAATCTCGCCGCCGAGGTTCTCAACAGCGTCCAGGGCCGGACGTCGAGCTATTTCTGGGCCCTGGAAACGGGCCGCATCGCCATCGCAGCCGGCTTTCACGACATCGCGCTGTCGGCGTTTGCCGCCGCCGGAATTCACGCCGATCGCTCCGATGCCGCGCTTGATCGCTACAGTCGCGATATGCCGCCGCCGCGCAGTCCGGTGGTGCTGCAACTGCTGCCCGGCCGCGCAAAGCACGCGGCCGGGAAATTTGCCCGTCTCGCGCAACGCTTGCAACGGAGTCGATCCGCATCCGCCGACCCGGCCATGTTCGACCACCGATACCTTTGGGACTCCTCACTGGTGCGGCCGGGGTCGGAAGGACGTCGCAGGTTGAAGGACCGGATCCGGCGCATGCTCGGCCCCGCGGCAAGCAGTACCATCGGCAGGATCGTGCGCTATATCAAGGAACACTGAAGACCGAGGCCGGAAGTGCAGAGTCTCTGGAACGAGCCCGAAGCCGCTTGCGACACGACCGACATCGGGCTGCGCGTCTACACCTCGCGGTTGCTCGGCCGCGAGGCATCTCTCGTGCTGCACGGCGGGGGCAACACCTCGGTCAAGGTAAGGGAGCGCAACGCCGTGGGCGAGGAGGAGGACATCCTCTATGTGAAGGGCAGCGGCCGGGATCTCGAGACCATCGAGCCCGGCGGCTTTGCGCCCGTGCGCATGGCGCATCTCGTGAAGCTCGCCCGGCTCGAGGCCCTCACCGATCCCCGGATGATGAACGAGCTCGCGACCCAGGTCACGCGCGCGGGCGCGCCCGCGCCGTCCGTCGAGGCGATCCTGCATGCCATCCTGCCCTACAAGTACGTGGACCATACGCACGCCGATGCCCTGCTCGCCCTCACCAACACGCCCGACGGCGAGCGCCGCGCGCGCGAGGTCTTCGGCCAGGACACGGTGATCGTTCCCTACGTCATGCCCGGCTTCGATCTTGCCCGGCAATGCGCGCGACAGTTCGCCGCGGAGGCGCGCGCGGACACCATCGGCATGGTGCTCATGAACCACGGCATCTTCTCCTTCGGGGCCACGGCGCAGGAATCGTACGAGCGCATGATCGCGCTCGTCACGCGCGCCGAGGACTATCTTGCACGCCACGGCGCGTGGGAGGTGCCGCGGCCGGCTACCGACGGCGCACCGCAGGCGCTACGCACCGACCTCGCTCGGCTGCGGCACGAAATCTCCAGCTGCGCCGGGTTTCCGGTCATTCTGGAGACCCATTCTGACCCGAAATATCTCGCCTTCGCGCGGCGCGGCGACGCGGTGCGCCTGAGCCAGCAGGGGCCGGCGACGCCGGATCACGCGATCCGCACCAAGCGCGTGCCGATGCTCGGCCGCGACGTCAAAGGCTATGCCGCCGCCTACCGCGAGTACTTCAGCCGGCACGCGGCCGCTGCGAGGGAGCCGAAGACCGCGCTCGACCCCGCTCCGCGCGTCATCCTCGACCCCGCATTCGGCCTGGGCTGCGTCGGGCGGACCGCCCGGGATGCGCGCATCGTGCGCGACATCTACGATCACACCATCGACATCATCCTGAGGGCGACGGCGCTCGGCGGCTACCGGGCGCTGCCCGAGCGCGACATCTTCGACGTCGAGTACTGGGACCTCGAGCAGGCCAAGCTCAAGAAGGCCGGCGCGCCGCCGGTGTTCGCGGGCGAAGTGGCGCTCGTGACCGGCGCCGCGTCGGGCATCGGAAGGGCCTGCGTGGACGCGATGGTGAAGCGCGGTGCCGCGGTCATCGGTCTCGACATCAACGCCGAGGTGACGCGGCTCCTGGATGGCCGCCCGGATTTCCTGGGCTTGAAGTGCGACGTGACCTCGGAGCGCGAAGTGCTGGCCGCGCTCGAAACGGGCGCGCGCGCATTCGGCGGGCTCGACATGCTGGTGCTGAACGCCGGCGTTTTCCCTGGCGGCCGGCGCATCGACGCGCTCGACGCCGCGGAATGGCGGCGGGTGATGAACGTCAACCTCGACGCCAACCTGGCGCTCCTGCGCGAGTGTCATCCGCTGCTCAAGCTCGCGCCGAACGGCGGGCGCGTCGTGATCATCGGCTCCAAGAACGTGCCAGCTCCGGGGCCCGGTGCGGCGGCCTACTCCGCGTCGAAGGCGGCGCTCACCCAGCTCGCGCGCGTCGCCGCGCTGGAATGGGGCGCGGATCGGATCCGGGTCAACACCTTGCACCCCAATGCGGTCTTCGATACCGCCGCGTGGACGGAGGAAGTCCTCGCCGCGCGCGCCGCGCACTACGGGATATCCGTCGAGGCGTACCGCAAGGGCAACGTCCTCGGGACCGCGGTGAAGAGCCGCGACGTCGCCGAGCTCGCGGCGGAGCTGTGCGGGCCGCTCTTCGCCAAGACCACCGGCGCGCAGGTGCCGGTGGACGGCGGCAACGACCGTGTCATTTGAGACCCTGCGCTGGCGGGCGGGCCGGCTCGAGCTGCTCGACCAGCGGTGGCTCCCCGCGCGCGTGGAGTTCGTCGCCTGCGCGACGGCACGGGAAGTCGCGGACGCGATCCGCGCGATGGTGATCCGGGGCGCGCCGGCGATCGGCTGCGCGGCGGCCTGCGGGATAGCCCTCGAGGCAACGCGGCTGAGGGACGCGCCGCCCGCTGTTTTTCATTCCCGCATGGAGCAGGCATTCGAGGCGCTAGCCGCCGCGCGCCCCACCGCCGTCAACCTGTTCTGGTCGCTCGGGCGGATGCGGGACACGCTCAAGGCCGCCGGGCAGGCGCAACCTGCGGACGTCGCCGCCCAGCTGCTCGAGGAAGCGCAGCGTATCGTGGCGGCCGACATCGCGGCGAACCGCGCGCTGGGCGCGCACGGCGCGGCGCTGCTCGCCGATCGGGCGCGGGTGTTCACGCACTGCAACGCGGGCGCGCTGGCGACCGCCGGACACGGGACGGCGCTCGGCGTCGTCCGCAGCGCGGTGGCGGCCGGCAAGCGCGTCTCCGTGATCGTCGACGAGACGCGTCCCTTCCTGCAGGGCGCCCGCCTCACGGCGTGGGAGCTTCAGCAGGACGGGATCCCGGTGACGCTCGTCACCGACGGCATGTGCGGGCACCTGATGAGCCGCGGCGAGATCGACGCCGTGATCGTCGGGGCCGACCGCATCGCCGCCAACGGCGACGTCGCCAACAAAATCGGCACCTACATGATTGCCGTCCTCGCGCGCCGGCACGGCATCCCCTTCTACGTGGCGGCGCCGCTTTCCACTATCGACGCCGCGCTCGATAACGGCGGGGCGATCCCCATCGAGGAGCGCGGTGCATCCGAAGTGCGCGGCCACGCGGGCCTCGAGTGGGCGCCGGCCGGCGTCGCCGTGCGCAACCCGGTGTTCGACATTACGCCCGCGGAGCTCGTCACCGCGCTCGTCACCGAAAAGGGAGTGGTGCGGGCGCCGGACCGCGGCAAGATTGCCGCGCTCCTGATGTGACAGGCGACGACGCCATGCCCGGTTGACGTGTTTCCAAGACGTGGTGGATAATCTGCCACTAGATGGCAAATCGTATTTACCCGCGCCACCTCGAACCGAGACTGCGCTCGGCCCTGGGCGATACCCCGGTGGTGATGTTGACCGGTGCGCGCCAGACCGGCAAGAGCACCCTCGCTCTCAAGATCGCCGCGCAGCCGGGCCATCGCTACGTGACGCTGGATGACGCCACCACCCTTGCCGCCACGCGCGACGCGGCGGCGTTCCTGCAGGGCCTCGGCGAGCGCGCCGTGATCGACGAGGTGCAACGCGCCCCGTGGCTGTTTCCGGCGATCAAAGTGGCAGTGGACCGTGCGCGCCGGCCTGGACGGTTCCTCCTCACGGGTTCAGCCAACGTTCTGCTGGTGCCGAAGGTCTCCGAGTCGCTCGCCGGCCGCATGGAAATCCTGCGCCTGTGGCCGCTGTCGCAGGGCGAGATCCTGGGCATTCGGGAGCGTTTTCTCGAAGCGCTGTTCGCGAGACGCCAGCCGGCCCTACCGCCCACCAGGACGCGGGAACAGGATATCGAGTCCGTCATCGCGCGCGGAGGCTATCCCGAGCTGGTGGCGCGCGACTCGTCCGCGCGGCGGGAAGCGTGGCTCTCGGCCTATGTGACCACGCTGATCGAGCGTGATGTGCGCGATCTTGCCAACATCGAGGGACTGAGCGATCTGCCGCGCGTGCTCGGCCTGCTCGCAGCGCGTACCGGCGCGCTGCTCAATGTCGCAGAGGTATCGCGTGACAGCGGCGTTGCGCATACGACGCTCAAGCGCTACCTGGCATTGCTCGAGGCGGCCTACATCGTTGCACCGCTCCCCGCCTGGTCGCGAAACGTGGGCAAGCGGCTGATCAAGGCCCCGAAGCTCTACTTTCCCGACAGCGCGGTCGCGGCGTATCTCGCGCGCGCGAGCGCAGAGGATCTGCGGGCGGACCGCGGGATGCTCGGGCATCTGCTCGAAAACTTCGCGCTCGGCGAGCTCCGCAAGCAGGCGGATTGGGCGGAACGCGTCGTGGAGATTCACTACGTTCGAACGGCGAGCGGCGAGGAGGTGGATTTCGTGCTGGAACATCGCGATGGGCGCGTCGCCGGGGTCGAAGTGAAGGCGGCGCGGACTTTATCGGGCAGCGAGTTCGGCGGGCTGCGGACGCTCGCCACGGCGATTGGCGACAAGTTCGTGCGCGGCGTAGTGCTTTACCTGGGCGACCGCGCACTGCAGTTTGGCGACCGCCTGTGGGCGATGCCGGTGAGTGCGCTGTGGCGCATGCAATAGTACAGGCGGCGCCCGCATCGTCGCCGGTTCTCGTCACCGGCGCCAACGGCTTCGTCGGTGCCGCGCTGTGCCGGGCGCTGACCGAGGCCGGCGTTACGGTGCGTCGCGCCGTCCGCCGCACAACAGCGGCGGAAAACCAGCCCAAAGCATCGACGATCGAGGTCGGCGAAATCGGCGCCGCCACCGATTGGACCAGGGCATTGCGCAATGTCGCGTGCGTGGTGCATCTCGCGGCGCGCACGCACGTGCTCCGGGAGACCGCGGCCGATCCGCTGGCGGAGTACCGGCGGATCAACGTCGCCGCGACAGAGCGGCTTGCGCGATCGGCCGCCGCGTGCGGTGTGCGGCGCCTCGTCCTCCTGAGCAGCGTGAAGGTCAACGGGGAGCGCACGGACGCGCTCCCGTTCACGGAGGACGATGCGCCGCATCCCGAGGACGCCTACGGCAAGTCAAAGTGGGAAGCGGAGCAGGCGCTCGCCCGCGTCGCCGCCGAGACCGGCCTCCAGGCAGTGGTGCTGCGCCCACCGCTCGTTTACGGGCCGGGCGTCAAGGGCAACTTCCTGCGGCTCATGGCGTGGGTGGCGCGCGGCTGGCCGCTGCCGCTCGGCTCCGTGGAGAACCGCCGCAGCCTGATCTATGTCGGCAGCCTCGCGGATGCGATCGTCAAGGCGATCGAGACGCCACGAGCCGCGGGTGAGACCTTTTTCGTCGCCGACAGCGAGGACGTGTCAACACCCGATCTCGTGCGCGGCCTCGCCGCCGCGCTCGGCGTGAAGCCGCGCCTCCTGCCGTTTCCACTCGCGCCGCTGCGGCTGGCCTCTGCGCTCGCGGGACGAGGCGCCGAGTTCGCGCGCCTCACTGGCTCGCTGCAGGTTGACAGCTCGCGCATCCAGCGCAAGCTTGACTGGCGCCCGCGATTCACGCTTGCGCAGGGACTGGCTGAGACAGCGCGGTGGTATCGAAGCGCGGTGCAGGATAAATGAACGGTCTATGAGAAAATCCCCCGTTCTTGATGGGCAACAGCCCATTCCTGAAGGGAAGCGTCAGGCTTGAAGCTCACCATCATAGGTAGCGGTTACGTGGGACTCGTCACCGGGGCGTGCTTTGCCGAAATGGGTAACACGGTGGTCTGTGTCGACACTGATGCCGCGAAGATCGAGGGCTTGAAGCAAGAACGGCTGCCGATCTACGAGCCGGGCCTTGAGCCGCTCGTAATTTCGAATGCGCGTGAGGGGCGACTGCGTTTCACCACCTCGCTGGCCGAAGCGGTCACGGACTGCAGCATTCATTTCATCGCCGTAGGCTCCCCTCCCAGTGAAGACGGCTCGGCGGACCTGAGGCACGTACTCACCGCTTCACGAGAGCTGGGGAAGCTCATCACCCGTGACTGCATCGTGGTTGGAAAATCGACGGTTCCGGTCGGCACCGCTGAGCAGATCCGCACGATTATCCAGGCTGAACTCGACCGGCGGG
>Ga0209640_10002463_pt1 | contig 16109 bp, 14 predicted proteins | sample RifCSP10_1_FD_184018 | JGI IMG/M metagenome (GOLD analysis project Ga0209640, IMG submission 184018) | Soil microbial communities from Rifle, Colorado - Rifle CSP2_sed 10_1 (SPAdes) (version 2) | ecosystem: Environmental > Terrestrial > Deep subsurface > Rock core/Sediment | place: Rifle...
TTGTCGGACTGATCGTCGCCTTCGTGGTGACCGCGCTCGCCGGCGCGCTGATGGTGAGCCGCTTCAGTTACTACAGCTTCAAGGAGATCGACCTCGGGGGGCGAGTCCCGTTCGCTTACATCGTGCTCGTGCCACTCACCTTCGTGCTGATCGCGATCGAGCCGTCGGTCGTGCTGTTCATCCTGTTCGGCCTGTACGCCCTGTCGGCGCCGGCCTGGTGGGTGATTCGCCGCTTGCGGCGCCGACCGCGCACGGTCAGCGCGCCCAGGTCGGATCCGGAGCAAGAGCTGTGAGCGCCTCGCACGCTGATCACCTGGCGCAGCTCGGTGTGCAGGTCTACGCACTCCGCGCAAGTCCGGAAGCGCGGCCGACGACCACCGGGCCGGATGCCTCGACCGCGTCGGTTGTCGGCGCGACGGAGGTCGCCCTCATGGATTGGGAGACGCTCCGGCGCCAGGTCGCTGGCTGCACGCGCTGCGGATTGCATACCACGCGTACGCAAACCGTGTTCGGGGTCGGCAACGAGCACGCCGAGTGGCTGGTCATCGGCGAGGCGCCGGGTGCGGACGAGGATGCGCAGGGCGAGCCCTTCGTTGGACGAGCGGGTCAGCTGCTCAACAACATGTTGAAGGCGATCGGCCTCGAGCGGTCACAGGTGTACATCGCCAACATCCTCAAGTGCCGGCCGCCCAACAACCGCGAACCGCGGCCCGAGGAGGCGGCGCACTGTGCGCCATACCTGGAGCGCCAGGTCGAGCTCATCACTCCGCGCATCATCCTGGCGGTGGGTCGGATCGCGGCGCAGAACCTGCTCCAGACCGATACGCCGATCGGCCGTATGCGTGGGCGCGTCTACCACTATGGACCGCGTGCGGTTCCGGTCGTCGTGACTTATCACCCGGCTTACCTGCTGCGCTCGCCCGGTGAGAAGCGCAAGGCCTGGTCGGATCTGCAGTTCGCCCAGGAAGTACTCGTCCGTGGCCGCGGTTAGAAGCGAAGTCGCGCTGCCGGAGATCGCCATCCGGCCGATGCACGAGCAGGAGGTGCCCGCGGTCGTGGCACTCGAGCGCGAGGCGTATCTCTTTCCCTGGACCGAGGGCATCTTCCGCGATTGTCTGCGGGTCGGCTATCTGTGCCGCGTGATCGATCTCGAGGGAACAGTCGTCGGCTTCGGCATCATGTCCTGCGGCGCGGGCGAGGCGCACGTGCTCAACATCTGCGTTCGCCCCGATCTGCGCTGCCGCGGGATCGGACGGCGCATGCTCGATTACCTCCTCGACCGTGGCTACGACGCCGGAATGCTCGAGGCTTTTCTGGAAGTGCGACCGTCGAATGTCGCGGCGATCCGGCTGTATCAATCCGCCGGTTTCGAACAGGTCGGCATTCGCCGCGGCTATTACCAGGCTGTTGGAGGGCGAGAGGACGCGGTGGTGCTCAAGCTCGACCTGACGGCTCGCGCGAGCGCGCGCGCGCATCAACGATGAGGATGGTGCCCGATGACATCACGCGCCGGCGCACGTTCGCGATCATCTCTCACCCCGATGCCGGCAAGACGACGCTGACCGAAAAGCTGCTGCTTTTTGGCGGCGCCATTCAGATGGCTGGAACGGTAAAGGGCCGTAAAGCGGCGCGCCACGCCACCTCGGACTGGATGCGGCTCGAGCAGCAGCGCGGCATCTCGGTCACTTCCTCGGTGATGCAGTTCCCATACCGCGGCCGCATCGTCAATCTGCTCGATACGCCGGGGCACGAGGATTTCTCCGAGGACACTTACCGCACGCTGACCGCGGTCGACTCCGCGCTCATGGTCATCGACTGCGCCAAGGGCGTCGAGGACCGCACCATCAAGCTGATGGAGGTCTGTCGCCTGCGCGATACGCCGATCATGACGTTCATCAACAAGCTGGATCGCGATGGGCGGGAGCCAATCGGGCTACTGGACGAGATCGAGCGGGTATTGAAGATCGCCTGCGCGCCCGTTACGTGGCCGATCGGGATGGGCCGCGACCTCAAGGGCATCTATCACCTGCTCGAGGACCGCGTCTACGTCTACACGGCCGCCGGGCGCGGTCGTGCCGGAACCAATGTCACCATCGATCACATCGGCAGCCCCGCCGCGCAGGAGTTCCTCGGCGAATCGGCGCGTGCGTTGCACGAGGAAATCGAGCTGGTGCGCGGTGCCACGCCACGGTTCGACCAGCAGGCGTATCTCGCTGGCAGACAGACACCGGTGTTCTTTGGCTCGGCCATCAACAATTTCGGCGTCGAGGAGCTGTTAGCGTCGTTCGTCGAGCACGCGCCCGGACCGCTGCCCCGTGCGACCAGCGGGCGCCGGGTTCAACCGCACGAACCGGCACTCACGGGATTCGTTTTCAAGATCCAGGCGAACATGGATCCGGGCCACCGCGACCGGATTGCATTCGTGCGGCTGTGCTCGGGCCGCTACACCCGTGGCATGCGGATGTATCACGTCCGGCTCGACAAGGAAATCAAGGTCGGTGATGCGCTGACCTTCATGGCCGCCGATCGCACGCAGGCCGAGGAGGCCTGCGCGGGCGACATCCTCGGGCTTCACAACCATGGCACGATCAACATCGGCGACACCTTCACGGAGGGAGAGAAGCTTACATTCACGGGCATTCCCAACTTTGCGCCGGAGATGTTCCGCCGCGCGGTGCTGCGCGACCCCCTGCGCATGAAGGCGCTGCAGAAGGGCCTCTCGCAGCTGTGCGAGGAGGGCGCGACTCAGCTTTTCAAGCCGCTGCGCAGCAATGACCTGATTCTTGGCGCCGTCGGCCCGCTGCAATTCGAGGTCGTCGCATTCCGCTTGCAGGACGAGTACGGGGTGCAATGCACGTTCGAGAACGTCAACGTGGTCACGGCGCGCTGGATCGACTGCGCCGATCCGCGCCGCCTCGGCGAGCTCAAGACCAAGGCGTACGAGAATCTGGCGCTCGATCACGCCGGAGCGCTCGTCTACCTTGCGCCGACGCGCGTCAACCTGGCGCTGACGCTCGAGCGCTGGCCGGACGTGAATTTCCGTACCACGCGCGAGCACCTGGCGATGGCGGCATGAAGGGGTTCGCAGTTGAGAGTTGACGGTTGACAGAAGGAGGCGCGCAGCAAGAATTCTGTTGCCAACTGCCAACTGCCAACTGCCAACTGCCAACTGCCAACTGCCAACTGCCAACCGATCCAGCGTCAACATGAGCGTGCGATCGACCTTTTTGCGCCGCCCCGTTTTCTCGTGGGCGCTTTACGACTGGGCCAACTCGGCCTTCGCCACGACCGTGATGGCCGGGTTCTTCCCGCTCTTCTTCAAGCAGTACTGGAGCGCGGGCGCCGAGGCGACCGTGAGCACGTTCTGGCTCGGGATGGGAAATGGCGTGGCAAGCGGCGTTGTCGCGCTCCTGGCGCCTTTTCTCGGCGCAGTCGCCGATCGTGGCGGCACGCGCGTCAAGCTGCTGCTGCTGTTCACCGTGCTCGGTGTCGCGATGACTGCGGGTTTCTACTGGGTGGAGCGCGGTGATTGGCCGATGGCCCTGCTGTTCTATGCGCTGGCAATGGTCGGTTTCTCGGGTGGCATCACGTTCCTGGATTCTTTGCTGCTCGACGTGGCGGACAAGCCCGAGTTCGATCGCGTGTCGGCCTACGGTTATGCGCTGGGTTATCTGGGCGGCGGCCTGTTGTTCCTCGTCAATGTCATGATGTATTCGCAGCCGGCGCTGTTCGGCCTCGCCGATGGGGCGCAGGCCATACGCGTCGCATTCGTGATGGTGGCGGTCTGGTGGGCTGTCTTCACCGTTCCACTCATGCTGTTCGTGCGCGAGCGCGGACCCGCGACGCGGCTGCGACCGATGGCTGCCCTGCGCGCCGGGTGGCGCGAGCTGTGGAGCACGGTCGGGGACTTACGCAACTATCGCGTGCTGGTGCTCTTCCTGATCGCCTACTGGCTCTACATCGACGGCGTCAATACCGTGATCAAGATGGCGGTCGACTACGGTCTGGCGCTCGGCTTCGAGGCCAAGAGCCTGATCACCGCCCTGCTGATCACGCAGTTCGTCGGGTTTCCCGCGGCGCTGGCCTTTGGCTGGATCGGGGACCGGCTTGGCGCGCGCGCCGGAATCATGATCGCGATCGTCATTTACCTGGGGACGACGCTGTGGGCGTATTTTCTCGACAACGTCGCCGAGTTCTACGCGCTGGCGATCATCGTCGGTCTGGTGCAAGGCGGCATTCAGAGCTTGAGCCGATCCTTCTTCGGCCGGCTCGTGCCGCCCGAGAAATCCGGCGAGTTTTTCGGATTCTTCAACATGATGGGAAAGTTTGCCGCGGTCCTCGGTCCCGTGCTGACCGGTTGGGTCGCTCTGAGTTCCGGCAGCTCGCGGCTCGCGATCCTGTCGCTTGCGATTCTGTTCGTGGCGGGAGGCGCCGTGCTCTGCTTCGTCAGGGAGCCGGCCACCAGCTCGCTGGATCCAGACGGTAATAGCGGCTGAGCTCGCTGTAGAGTTCCGGGTGCTGGCTGCGCAGCTCGGCTGGCAGCTCGAAGAAGACTTCCGTCGCCACGGCGAAGAACTCACCCGGATCTTCAGCTCCGTAGGCGTCGAGCAGTGTCGGTTCACCGCGCGCAGCCGCCCCACGCAGCTTCTCGAACTCGGCGCTCATCACTTCGGACCAGCGCTCGTAATGCTCCGCGTCGCCGAGCCAGGGCGCGCCGTTCACGCCGCCATCCTCGGCATCGAGGTAGTGCGCGAACTCGTGGTAGACCACGTTGAATCCGTCGCCCCTCGATTCAGCACCGGCCTGCACGTCGTCCCAGGACAGGATCACCCGATGCGTGTCCCAGGTCTGACCCGTGAGCACGCTTTCATGGTGGTGGACGACACCCGCCTCGTCGTGATGGGTCTCGGGCGCTATGAATGCCGCGGGATAGACCAGTACCGAGAACAGCTCGTCGTACAGGCGCCCCGAGCGGTTCACCACCAGCAGGCACGCCTGCGCGGCAATCACCAATTTCATTTCGTGCGTGACGGTGAGCCGCTGGCAGCCGACGAAATCCTTCTCGGCGACGAACTGCTGCACGAGTCCGTCGAGGCGTGTGCGCAATTCAGCGGGAAGCCGCCGATACAGCGGCATGGATCGCTCGATGTGGGTGCGCCAGGATTCTGGCAGCGGACGCGCACGAATCTGTCGACGGCGGTGGGCGCGCCAGATCGGTCGCCCGATCAGCGCCGCGACGACGCCGAGAGCAAGAAAGAAGACGACAATCGCGGTCAAGTGCTTCTTGGGTGATGAAGCGCCCCGAGCTCTTCGTTCCCTTTACGCCTTCTTCAACTTCTCGACCAGATCGACGTACGCCTGCATCGCCTTGTCGGCGCCCGTGCCCTTCTTCGTCGCCCACGCGTCGAATTTCGCGCGGCCCGTGAGATCGAGAAATCCGGGCCGGCTGCCCGTGACGTCACCCTCGGTCGATTGCTTGTACAGCGCGTACAACTCGAGCAGCTTTTCGCTCGATGGCCGGGTCTTGAGTTTCTGTACTTCCTGAGCAGCGGTCGCAAATCGCGTCTTGAGATCTGACATGGCGGTGCTCCTGCCGAGGAGCGGCAGTATGCCACACGACCTCGCCGACTAGACTGGACGTGGCGCGGGTCGAAAGGCGCGCACGCGCCGCACCAGCTCAGCGAGCGCCGCCGAACTCGCCACCTCGCCGTAACGCAGATCCAGATAGAGGCGGGTAATTGCGTCGATCTCGGCAGCGAGGTCGGGACGCGAGCTGCGCACCCGAGAGGCGAAGTCGAGCGGCCCCTCAAATGCGCGTCGCAGCAGCCCGTGCCGTTCCATCCGGCGGCAGAAGCGCTCGTAGCTGCGCTGCGCGGGATCCAGCCGATGGAAACGCAGCTCGCGCGCGAGCTGAATGCCGAGCAGGGCGAGCGCGAGCGCGATGCCCGCGGCCAGCAGCATTCCCAGGGTGCGCCAGTCGGGATGCGAAATGCCGAACCACTCCAGCAACCGCTCCTGCGAGCGGGTATTGAACTCGAGCACGCGTTCGCGCCACAGCGTGTTCGCCGCGTCCCAGGCAAAGCGCAGGTTTCTCAACCAGGCGTACTGGCGCATCAGGCGGTCCGCCACAGGTTCATTGGCAGCGACCGCGTCCATGACCCCGCGTTCAATCCGTTCCGGCGCCACGGCTGCCGTGGGATCGACACGGCTCCACCCACGGCCGCGGAGCCACACTTCGCTCCAGGCATGGGCGTCGGACTGGCGCACGATGTAGTAGTCCGCCAACCGATTGAGCTCTCCACCCTGGTAGCCCGTGACCACCCGCGCGGGAATGCCGGCGGCACGCATCAGGCTCGTGAATGCCGAGGCGTAGTGGCCACAGAAGCCACTGCGCGTGTTGAAGAGGAAGTCATCCACGGAGTCGTAGTCGAGCTGCGACGGCGTGAGCGTGTAGACGAACTCCTGTTCCCGGAACATCGCCAGCACGTCGTTGATGTATGCGAGATCGTCGGCGGCCGCTGCGCGCATCTGCTGTGCTAGCGCGAAGCTGCGTGGATTGCTGTCTTGTGGAAGCCGCGTATCACGGCGCAACAGGGTGAGGCTGAGCTCGGTTCCGGCGACGTACTGGGGATGCGAGCGTACGCGCACCGTCACTGGATCATCGATCGGCGCCACCGAGAGCAGCTGATAATCGTAGGTCTGGAACAGCTGTCGCGCGGGCCAGCTCGCGGGAAGATCGAGCGCAAACACCCAGTTGCGCCCGGTCGGCTCGAGCATGAGGCTGTAGTCGTAGCCGCGACCCCTCAGGTCCGCGGGCTGCAGCGGATGAAACACGCCGCGAATTCGCCGCCAGGTGTAGCCGTCAAAATCGTGCAGGACCGGGCCGCGCCAATAGCGCTGTGCGGGTGGCGGCACTGCGCCCTCGAAACGCACCCGGAACGCGACCTCGCTGGTCAAACTGAGCTCGGTGATGTCGCCGGGACTCATTTCGTCGCTCAAGCCCGTGACCGCGCGCTCGGCGCTCGGCAGGCTCCAGAACGGACCCGGAACGCGCGGAAACAGCAGGAAGAGGAGCAGCATCAACGGCGTCGCCTGAAGCAGAACTCGTGCGCTCAGGCGCATGGCGGCGCGCGGTGCGAGTGTTTCAGGCTTCTCGCCAACCCTGAGGAGCGTGGCTGTGATGATCCACACCACAACCGCCACGAGCGGGAGACGCCACAGTTGCTGGTCGTACAGGAATGACGCCAGCACCAGGAAGTAGGCGATCAGCAGCAGTATCCGGTGGTCGCGCGTGGCGCGCGTCTCGAGCAGTTTCAGTCCCGCCATCAGCGCCAGCATCGCCGTTCCGGCATCGATGCCGTTGATGGTGCGAAAGCTCACCAGCACCGCGATGAGTATCAGGATGACCGCAACGGTGCGGAGAGCTCGCGGCGGCAGCCGGGCGCGACGGACCCCGAGCAGCGCGCGCCAAGTGGCCAGTACGCCGAATGCGCCGAGAACCCAGGCTGGAAGATGATCGACGTGCAGGGCGACGGCGAGTGCCAGGCTCGTCAGCGTCCACGCGGCCGGCGCCAGCAGGGGCGCATGCGAGTCAACGCGCAACACGAACCGGGTCCGGATCGCACAGGGCAAGCGCTGTGAGGCATCGACGCCGCTGGGCCGCGCCGGTCGCCGGGGCGAGGTGAGCGCCCGGCAAGCTCAATCCAAACGCCCGTGCCTGATGCTCGGCATCGACGATCCAACGCGCGATCTGCGACAGGCGGCGCTCCAGGTCGCTTCCCTCAACCTGCTCGAGCTCGAACATCAGCGGTGCTCCGCTCGCGCCCGCGTGTTCCTTGACGAGCAAAGGCGCGCCACGCGCAAGCGCCTTCCAGGCGATGTGCTTCGGCGAGTCGCCCGGGTGGTAGCTGCGGAACCCGCGAAAGTCGTCCTCGCCACGCCGCTGCGCTTCGAGCCCCGCGTGGTCGGGGCCGATGCTCGCTGGCGGGCGTTGCGAGCCGTGGGCGCGCGGATAGACGACTGCTTCGAGCGGCAGATAAAACCAGCTCCAGGCGCGAAACAGACCGAATGGAAAGCGCGTGTTGACGAGCAGGCGCTCAGGGCGCAACACGCCGCGCGTCGTCGTGGGCAAGTGAATCGTCGCCAGCCCGCGTCCGCGTGCTTCGAGGATGTCCAACCCGGCCGACTCGGCGTCGCACTGGAACTGCAAGCCATGGCGCGGCACAGCCGTGGGATTTTCGCAGCCGACAGTGAGCGCCAGTCGATCGCCCGCAAACACCTCGCTCGCCTGCACGCCGGAGATCACGATGCCTTGCAGATTTCGATGACAGTGATGCATCGCGACCAGGCCCACGCCCGTCAGCAGGAACGTCAGCGCGAGCCCAAGACTATTGTTGTAGTTCATCGAGCCGACCAGCATGGTGAAGACGGTCAGCGCGTACAGAAATCCAAAGGGCGTCGGCAGGATGTAGATGCGGCGGCGATCGAGCGTGAATGGCAGCGCGTCCGCGCCTTGCCGCTGGCGCGCCCAGCGGCGGGCGCGTTCGGCAAGCGCGGCGCGCACGCGGGTGAGCGGCATCAGGGAATCGGCACGCTTTCGATGATGCGCCGGCCGAGAGTGAGAGGCGCGGAGGGCGTCGCTTCGCCCGCGGTGCGCAGACGATGACCGACAACCGCGGGCAGCACTGCCTGCACGTCTTCGGGCACGACGCTTGACCGTCCCGCGAGCAGCGCCCAGCTCTGGCTGGCGCGCAACAGGCCGATCGCCGCGCGTGGCGACAGTCCGCAGGCGAAGCGTCCGCTCGCGCGCGTGAACGAGACCAGGGCCTGCACGTAGTCGAGCAGCGCCGGTGCCGCGTGGATCGCGGTCACGTTCGCCTGCAACAGTCCGAGATCGGATGTCGTGAGGACGGCGTTGAGCGTGGCCAGCAGTGCGCGCCGATCCTGGCCCAGCAGCAGCTGGCGTTCGTGCGCCGAGTCAGGGTAACCGAGCTCGATGCGCATCAGGAAGCGGTCAAGCTGCGACTCGGGCAGCGGAAACGTGCCCACCTGGTCGATAGGGTTCTGCGTCGCCACGACGAAAAAGGGCTCGGGCAGGGGATAACTGCGGCCGTCGACGGTGACCTGCTGTTCCTCCATGGCCTCGAGCAGCGCGCTCTGCGCTTTCGGAGTCGCGCGGTTGACCTCGTCGGCTAGCACCAGCTGCGCGAAAATCGGCCCATGCTGGAACTCAAAGCGGTTGGCGGCACGGTCGAAAATCGACACGCCGATGATATCCGCGGGCAGCAAGTCGCTGGTGAATTGCACGCGCTGGTACGACAGTCCAAGCGTCTGCGCGAGCGCGTGGGCAAGCGTGGTTTTGCCGACGCCCGGGATATCCTCGATGAGCAGGTGTCCGCGCGCCAGCAGGCAGGCGAGGCAGAGGCGGATCTCCGCGTCCTTGCCGAGAATCACCTGGTTCACCTGTTCGAGCGCCTGCGTCAGCCGCTCGCGCAAGCGCGAGGACTGTTCCGCGTTCGACGTTGATGCCTGCAGCATCGGACCACCTCTGCTAACGGCAGCGCGACCGTCGCCGCGTTGCCTGTTCAGTTCAGCTTCTCCAGCCTCGCGATCTGCGTCTCGAGCTGTTCGAGCTCGCGGCTCAAGCCCGCGACCCGTTCGCGCATGTTCTCCGTGACATCGGCTGGAGCATTGCGCAGGAATTCCGGATTTGCGAGACGCCCTTGTGCGCCGGCAAGTTCCTTCTGCGCCCGCTCGCGCGCCTTGGCGAGTCGGGCGCGCTCCGCGCCGAGGTTCTCCTTCAGCCCGCGGAGCGGCACGTAAAGCTCGATATTGTCGAGCAGCGCCGTCGCGGAGGTCTCGACCTCACACCCACGGTCGAATTCCTTCAGCTCTGCATTGGCCAGCCGATCGAAGTACGCACCGTTGGCCGAGATCTGGTCGAGCTGCGCGGGCGTGGCGTTGCGCACGTATACGCTTGCGAGGCGTTTGGCGGGCGAAATGTCATTCTCGCCGCGAATGTTCCGCAGTTTCACGATGAGGCCCCGGATCAGCTCGATTTCCTGCTCGCCCGCCGGATCGACGCGGAAGTCCGTGGCTTGCGGAAACGGGGCCAGCATGATCGTCGGGCCCGCGCGGCCGGCGAGGGGTGCCACCTTGAGCCAGATCTCCTCCGTGATGAAGGGCATCACCGGGTGCAGGAGCCTGAGCAGCGCCTCGAGCACTTCGAGCAGCGTGCGGCGGGTGCCGCGGCGTTGTGCCTCGCTGGCCGAGGGTGACTGCAGCACGGGCTTGCTCAGCTCCAGGTACCAGTCGCAAAACTCGTACCAGGTGAACTCGTAGAGCGCGGTGGCGGCCAGGTCGAAGCGATACGCGGCGAATGCCGCGCGGCACGCGGCGATCGCGTGGTGCAGCCGGGCCCGGATCCAGCGGTCCGCGGCGACGTAATCGCACGCGGCATCGCGGCCCACGTCGTGATTGTCTGTCGCCATGATCACGTAGCGCGCGGCATTCCAGATCTTGTTGCAGAAGTTGCGATAGCCATCGACGCGCCCGAGATCGAAGCGGATGTCGCGGCCGAGCGTAGCCAGCGCCGCAAACGTGAAGCGCAGGGCATCCGTGCCATAAGACGGGATGCCACGTGGAAACTGGCGGCGCGTGTTCTTCTCGATGGTCGCGCGCATGTGCGGCTGCATGAGACCCGAGGTGCGCTTGGCAACCAGGGCGTCGAGCTCGATGCCGTCCACGAGATCGATGGGGTCGAGGATGTTGCCCTTCGATTTCGACATCTTGTCGCCGTGCTCGTCGCGGATGAGACCGGTGATGTACACCTCCCGGAAAGGGACGTCGCCCGCGAATCGGAGCCCCATCATCAGCATGCGCGCGACCCAGAAGAAGATGATGTCGAAGCCGGTAACGAGCACCGAGGTCGGGTAGAAGGTCTTAAGCTCGCTCGTCGCAGCGGGCCAGCCCAGTGTCGAGAACGGCCACAGGGCCGAAGAGAACCAGGTGTCGAGGACATCCTCGTCCTGTCGCAGCGTTACGCTCGCTCCGTGGTGCCGATCAGCCAGACGCTGCGCGTCCTGCACATTGCGCGCGACGAACGCGTTGCCGTGCTCGTCATACCAGGCCGGGATGCGGTGTCCCCACCAGAGCTGGCGGCTGATGCACCAGTCCTGGATGTTGTGCATCCACTGGAAGTAGGTCTTCTGCCAGTTGTCGGGTACAAAACGCGTGCGGCCGTTGGCGACCGCAGCGATCGCGGGTTCCGCGAGCGGCGCGATCCTCACGTACCACTGGTCCGTGAGCCAGGGTTCGAGCACCGCGCCGCTACGATCGCCGCGCGGAACGGAGAGCGTGTGCGGCTCGATTCTCGCGACGAGCCCGCGTTCCTCGAGCATGGCCACCACGCGCTGGCGCGCATCAAAGCGATCCAATCCACGCAGCTGCGCTGGGATCTGGGCGAGGGCGACCCGGTCAGTGGTGCTGTCCGCCGCGCTGATGATCCGGGCATCGCGATCGAAGACGTTGATGAGGGGCAAGCCGCGGCGCTTGCCGACCTCATAGTCGTTGAAGTCATGTCCCGGTGTGATCTTGACGCAGCCGGAGCCAAACTCCGGATCGACGTATTCATCGGCGATGATCGGGACCAACCGGTCGGTGATCGGGAGCTTAATCTCCTGCCCGACGAGCAGACGATACCGCGCATCCTCGGGATGCACCGCTACCGCCGTGTCACCGAGCATCGTCTCGGGTCGAGTGGTCGCCACCACAACGTGCCCGCTGCCGTCGGCGAGCGGATAGCGGAAGTGCCACAAATGGCCGGCTTCGGGCTCGGACAGCACCTCTAGATCGGACAGCGCGGTATGCAGTACCGGGTCCCAATTGACCAAGCGCTGGCCACGATAGATCAGTCCCTCGTCGTGCAGGCGTACGAACACCTCGGTGACCGCTGTCGACAGCTCCGGATCCATCGTGAATCGATCGCGGCTCCAGTCCACCGACACGCCGAGCCGGCGCATCTGGCTCGAGATCGTGCCTCCGGACTGTGACTTCCAGTCCCAGACGCGCGCGACGAACGCCTCGCGCCCGAGCTCGGCGCGCGATCGGCCCTCGGCATTCAACTGGCGCTCGACCACCATCTGCGTGGCGATGCCCGCGTGATCGGTGCCCGGCTGCCACAGCGTGTTGTGGCCCTGCATGCGGTGAAAGCGCGTCAGGGCATCCATCAGCGTGTGCTGGAACGCGTGCCCCATGTGCAACGTTCCAGTCACGTTGGGCGGGGGGATGACGATCGAGAATGGCGTGCCGCGGCCGGACGGAGCGAATCCGCCCGAACTTTCCCAGCGTGCGTAGAGGCGCTGCTCGATGTCGTGCGGGGAGTAAACCTTGTCCATCAGAGAATCGAAAGTATAGCGAAGCGGCGTGGGCGCGCCCGCCCGGAGAAGTCAGTTCCGTGAGACGCGTTCGCGCAGGGCGACGTCGATGATCTCAGGCAGGCGCGCGCGCAGGCGATCGCGGACGCGCTCGAACAGGGCTGTTTCGACTTCGCGACTCGCCTCGTGCAGCAACTGATCGGCGAGCTTAAGCACCTGCGCCGTGACTTCGGCCTGCACCGCGGCGCGCTCCTCGGGCGACAGCGCGGTGGGCTCGAGGTCCACGACATCGGTCAGCGTCGGAATCGCCTCGTCGCGCCGCGAGCGATCAGAGCTCATTGCCGCTGCCCACCTGGTGTGAGTCGGGTGCGAGCCCGCGTTCGCGGTAGAAGCGATAACGCTCGCGCCCCGACTGGCGACGTGCGGGATCGCCGTCGACGGGCTCGACCACCCGGGCGAAGCGCTCGAACCCTTCCGGGACTTCTTCGCGCAGGTTGATCAACACGTCCGCTTCTCCCGGGCCTTGCGTGCTGTCGCTGATCACCACTGATGCCCGCGGCGCGCGATCCGCCGAATAGATCTCGTGCGGCACGAAGCTGCGATCGCGAAAAGTCCACAGCATCTCATCGAGCGCCTGTGCGTCCGCGTCGCCTGACGTCAGCAACAGGACTCTCTGCGACTGCGACCAGGCTTTCTCGGCAAGCCGGCAGGCGAGCTTGAGGCGCACCTGCGCATCTGCCTGCTCGAGAATGTAGAAGTCGACGCGCGCCATGCTCACCCCTTGCGCGCGCGCTCCAGCAGAAAATCGACCAGCAACGGGACCGGGCGTCCGGTACTGCTCTTCTGCGCGCCACTCAGCCACGCAACGCCGGCAATGTCGAGGTGCGCCCAATGCAGACCCTGGGTGAACTTGGCGAGGAAGCATGCCGCCGCGATCGCGCCCCCCTCGCGGCCGCCGGTGTTGGCGAAATCCGCGAAGTTGCTCTTGAGCTGCTCGCCGTATTCCTCGACGAGGGGCAGGCGCCAGGTGCGATCGTCGGCTCGCTCGCCGGCCTTCACCAGCGCGGTCGCGAGCGGCTCGTCAACTGACATCAGGCCGCTGTAGTGCGCGCCGAGCGCAATCACGCACGCGCCGGTCAGCGTTGCGATGTCGATCACCGCCGCGGGCTTGAAACGGCGCACGTACGTCAGTGCATCGGCCAGGATCAGGCGGCCTTCCGCATCGGTGTTGAGAATCTCGATCGTCTGTCCGGACATGCTGTGCACGATATCGCCCGGTTTGGTCGCACGCCCGCTCGGCATGTTCTCGCAGGCGGGAACTACGCCGACCAGGTTGACGCGCAGCTTCAATGCGGCCACGGCGGCAAAGGTCCCGATCACGCTCGCGGCGCCGCTCATATCGAACTTCATCTCGTCCATGCTGGCGGGATCCTTGAGCGAGATTCCGCCGCTGTCGAATGTGATCCCCTTGCCCACGAGCGCAACCGGCGCCGCGCTGCGCCTCCCGCCCCGATACTCGAGGACGATCAGTTGTGGTGGCTCGTCGCTGCCGTGCGTGACCGAGAGAAAGGAACCCATCCTGAGTCGTGCGATTGCCGCGCGATCGAGCACGCGGACCCGCACCGCCCGCTGCCGGCGGGCCAAACCGCGGGCCGCCTGTGCCAGATATCGCGGCGTACACACGTTCGCGGGAAGATTGCCGAGATCGCGGCTGACCTGAAGACCCGCCGCAATCCCGGCGCCGTCGTCGAGACCGCGCTGCGCCTCGCGACGCGCGCGCTGGCTTGCAAGTCCCAGCGTCAGGTGGGTCAGTGCCGGGGCAGGAGGCTTGTTGCCCGTCTTGAGATCCGGAATGCGATAGAGCGCGCTGGCGAAGGCTTCGGCGGCGAAGCGGCCGGCGTAGTAGGAGTCGACTCCCGCGATCGGCTCTCGCGCCAGCCACGAGACGGCGCGCCGTGCACGCGTGCGCGCCAGCGCCTGGAATGCGGCGGTCAGGGCGCGGCGATGGCTCTTGCGCTCGTAACTCTTGCGCGGGCCGAGACCGACCAGCAGGATCCTGGGCGCGGGTGCGTTCGGCACATCGGTGAGCAGCAGCGTTTCCCCAAGCTTGCCGGGAAAGTCGCCGCGCCGGATCAGGGTATTGAGCCGCTTGCCAACACGGCGGTCGAGCTGCGTGGCCGCCGCGGTGAGCCCACCCGATTCGTGGATGCCGACCAGCACACAGTCACCGCGCACTTCGCCGGCAGAACCCGTAACCGCCTTCAACTGCATAGCGAGTCCTCGAATCGGTCGCCGCACGCGCATCTGCGACCTCGCACAGATTGAGCCTCGCGCACGAGTGGTTTAACGTTACCGCGACGCCGGTTCTTTAGGTTCTGTTCACCACAGCCTGTCGCTGCGGGCGCGTCCGGCAGACATGGCGAGGTAGTGTACTCAATTTGAGCGTGCGGCCACAGCAGCGGGCGACAGCGGTATTCCGCATCCTCGATCGCTATATCCTGCGGGAAGTGACGCTGACGTGGCTGGCCGTGACCGGAGTGCTGCTCGTCATCCTGGTCACGAACCAGCTCGCGCGCGTGCTCGAGCGGGCGGCTGAGAGCCGATTCTCGCGCGAAGTTATCCTGGCCCTGATCGGCTTCAGCTCGCTCGAGAACCTCACCGTGCTGATCCCGGTCGGGCTCCTGCTCGCGATCGTGCTCGCTTTTGGCCGTCTCTATCACGAAAGCGAGATGGTCGCCGTGCATGCGTGCGGGATCAGCGTGTTGCGCCTGTATGTCCCGGTGCTGTCTCTGACTTTCGTGCTCGCTGTCGTGCTTGCCTGGCTGGCGTTGGCCCTGGCGCCCAACGCCGCGGAACGCGTGCAGCAGCTGCGCGGCGTCGCGTTGCGGGACGCGCAGTTCGCCAACCTCGAGCCGGGCCGGTTCCGCACAGTGGGAGGCAGTGGCGTGGTGTTCTATGCCGCGGCGGTGGATGCCGACGGCACGCTCAGGGACGTGTTCGTGAAGCGCAGCCAGGACCGGCGCATCGAGATTGCGGTCGCCAGGCGCGCGCGGCATCACGTCAGTGAGAACGGATTACTGCACACGATGGTGCTCGAGGAGGGCCGGCGGTACGAGGGGATTCCTGGCGAACGCGATTTCCGCATCACGGAATTCCAGGAGCACGGCATTCCGGTGCGGCTCCCGGCGCCGAGCTTTACGGCCGCCGACGTCGAGCTCAGGCCGACGCTGGCGCTGCTGGCCTCGCCCGATCCGAGGGATCGTGCCGAGCTGCAATGGCGGCTGTCGATGCCGCTGATGGCGTTCGTGCTCACACTGCTCGCGGTTCCGCTCGCGCACTTGCGGCCGCGCCAGGGGCGCTATGCGCGCATCGGCCTGGCGATCCTGCTGTATTTCGTCTATGCGAACCTGCTGTCGGCCGCCAAGGTATGGGTGGCGAAGGGGACCTTGTCGCCCGGGGTCGGTGTGTGGTGGGTGCACGCCCTCTTTGCGGGCTTCGCGTTGTTCATGCTCTTCCGGCAGGACATCTGGATGCGGCTGCGACCACGATCGGCACGGGTGGCCCGGTGAAGATTCTCGATCGCTACCTCATTGGCACCGTGCTGCTCTACAGCGCGATGGTGCTCGGCGTGTTGCTGACGCTGGGCGGGCTATTCGTGTTCATTGGCCAGCAGGACGACATTGGCGTGGGTGACTACAGTGCGGCGAACGCGCTGTTGTTCTCGTTACTCAGCCT
>Ga0209640_10002464_pt1 | contig 16108 bp, 10 predicted proteins | sample RifCSP10_1_FD_184018 | JGI IMG/M metagenome (GOLD analysis project Ga0209640, IMG submission 184018) | Soil microbial communities from Rifle, Colorado - Rifle CSP2_sed 10_1 (SPAdes) (version 2) | ecosystem: Environmental > Terrestrial > Deep subsurface > Rock core/Sediment | place: Rifle...
CCGACCTGACCCGGCTCGTCTACGAGCGGGGTCTTCTGGCCGTCGTCGGCGGCGTCGATGGCGCAACCACGCACCTGGCCCTGCAGACGGCTCTCAAGTCCCGCCTCCTCCTGCTGACGCCCGGGAGCAGCGACGTCACCACGGACGCTGCGAACGTGCCGTGGCTCTTCTCGCTGCCGCCGTCCGACGAGGCGCAGGCCCCGCTGATCATGGGCGCGCTCTCGAAGGCCGCCCGGGCGGGACCGTTCGTGATCGCCGCCACCGCGGACCACGACTCTCACGCGGCGCTCGCGGTCGTGCGCCGCGTTCTTCCCGAAGGGCGCCCGCCGCCGACCACCGTCTTCGAGTTCGCGGCGCGGAACGCCGACCTGGAGGCGCTGGCCCAGAAGCTCGCGCAGCGCCGACCCGCCGCCATTCTCGTGCTCGCCCCGGCGTCGGTGGCCGGAAGGCTCGTCGCGGCGATCCGCACGGCCGGCTTCCACGGGCCGATCTTCGGCGGGGTGACGCTCGCGACGAACGCCTTCCGTCGCGCGGCCGGTCAGGCAGCCGAAGGCGTGTGTGCGCCGCGGCCTGCCGAAACCGGCCCCGGCTGGCAGGCGTTCGCGGGCAGCTACGAGAGACGCTGGAGCGACCTGCCGGACCAGGCGGCGGCGCGCGCGTACGACACCGTCCGCCTGGTCACCGCCGCCTTGCGACGGGCCGGCCTCAACCGCGCGAGGATCCGCGATGCGGTGCGTGATCTCGCACCTTGGACGGGCAGCTCGGCCGTCGTGCGCTGGAACCACCAGGGTCGCAACGAAAGCGCCCTGGCCATCGGCACCTGGAAAGGGACGCGCTTCGTGCCGTTGGGTCCGGGCTAACGCCCGCACCATTCGCAGCGTCACTCCGCTGCGGGCACCCCAATGCTCTTCGCCTTCTGTTCCTGGATCAACCGGTTGTAGATCTCCAGGTGCTCCCTGGCCCTCTCGGCGTTTCCACTCCGCTGGAAGGCGATCGCGAGCTGGTATTGCGCCTTGATGTAGCCCGGCGACTGCTCGACCACGCGGGACAGGTGCCGTATCGCCTGATCGTAGCGGTGGGTTCGGTTCTCGAGCATCCCAAGGACCAGGTTCGTTTCGAGATAGGTGGCGTCGAGCGCCGCCGCCTGCGCGAGCCAGGACTCGCACTGCCGGTCGTCTCCGTTCAGGTAGGCGACGTGAGCGAGCTTGGCCATGCAGGGGAAGCAGCGCGCATCCCGTGCCAGCTCCCGTTTCAGGTGCGCCTGCGCTTCGTCGCTGCGTTGCTGCTCGAAGAGCACCGCCCCTAGATGGTAGTGGGCCTGCGGCATGCCCGGGGCCTGACGCAGCACCTGCTCGAGCTCCTTCTCCGCGGCGCCGAGCCGGCCGGCCGAGTACAAGGAGATGCCCAGCCGCAGCCGCGCCTGGACGTTCTCTGGCGCCTGCTTCAGGACTTCCTGGTAGGCTTGCGTCGCCAGCACGGGCTCCTGCAGCTCGTACAGGCAATCGGCCGCCAGGACCATGAGAGGCGAATCCAGGGGCGGAAAACCGTAGCCATCGGCCTGTCGAAGGAGCCGCAGCGCCTCGTCCTTTTGGCCGTCGCGGGCCGTGAGCAGACCTTGGACGAACAAGGCTTCCGCGACCCGGGCCTGCAGGTCTGGCGCGGGCGCCACGGTCTGGCCGGAGGCGGTCCGAACGCTCTCCTGAACCCGCCGGGCGACGCGGTTCCACTGTGCTCGAGCCTCGGGGAATCGGCGGTGCCGGAGGAGGCAGTAGGCGGTGTCCAGCGCGAAGCGCTCGTCGGCGTCCAGCTCGGGCTCGAGCCGGCGGACGAGAGCCGCGGCCGCCGCGAGGTCCCCGGCGGCCAGGTACTTGTCGAGCAGGGCCAGGTCTCCTTCGTGTCGCCGGGGAGACCGGACGGAGGCATCGCCGCCGCTCGGCGACACCTGGGCGGAAGGCCCGAAGGGCAGAAAGGCGGCGAGGAAGAGAAGGGCCCGGGCCGCCATCATCGCGGCGCCGCCTCCACGACGTGCAGGATCTTGTTGATCGGGGGCTTCAGGACGCGCTGCACGATCCCGCTCGGCCACGAGACCTCGACGTAGGCGATGCTCGCCTCGGTCCCTAGCCCGAAGTGCACGCGTTTCTCGCTGGCGGAGTAGATCCCGTTCGCGGTCGTCACGTGCTCGTGGAGGGTACGGCCCGAGGGCAGCATCAGCCGGACGCGGGCGCCGATGCCGTCCCGGTTGCTCCGGGTGCCCTGGAGGTCCAGCAGGATCCAGTTGTGGGCCGCTCCTCCTTTCTTCACGAAGAGCGCGGCCTTCCCGTTGAGCGGGGATACGGCCACCTCCAGGGTGCCGTCGTTGTCGATGTCCGCCACCGCCACTCCTCGCCACGCGCCCGGGACGGTGAGGTCTCTGCCGACGCGCTCGGACAGGTCCTCGATCCGGCCCTGGCCCACGTTGCGGTACAGGAAGGAGCCCTCCTCGTACTTCGCCCCGGGACTGTAGAGCGCGACGTTGTCGACCACGTGCGAGCCGGCGGAGAAGATGTCCTTCAGGCCGTCGTTGTCGAGGTCGAGGAACCGGGTGCTCCAGCCGCTGTGGGCGGCCGAGGCCGGCCCGATCGCGGAAGGGAACGTCCGGTCGAGAAAGAAGCCCTTGCCCTGGTTGACGAAGAGCGTGAAGGTGTCCCGTACCAGGTCGGTCACGAAGATGTCGGGCCAGCCGTCGTTGTCGAAGTCCTTGAAGTCGCAACCCATGCCCGAGACCATGGCGCCGCTCTCATTGGCTGCGACCCCAGCCTCGAACGCCACCTCCGTAAACCTCCCGTCGGCGCCGTTGCGGTACAGGAAGTGGGGCATCCTGTCGTTGGTGACGAAGACATCCATGCGTCCGTCACCATCGAAGTCGGCGATGGCGACGCCCATGCCTTTGCCGAGGTGACGGTTCAGGCCGACCTTCTCGGAGACGTCCGTGAACGTCCCGTCGCGGTTGTTGTGCAGGAGCACGTTCGGCAGCGGCTTGAAGACGTCCGGATCGCAGTAGATGCGGTGACCTGGCTGCCGCCTCCCGCACCAGTCGTCCTTGTTCTCGGCCAAGGTCCACTGGAAGTAGTGGGTGACGAACAGGTCCAGGTAGCCGTCGTTGTCGAAGTCCAGGAAGGCCGCGCTGGCCTTCAGGGGATGACGCGACATCGCGACGCCCGCCCGGGCGGTCACATCCGTGAAGCGCCCGTTGCCTTCGTTGTGGTAGAGCACGTTGTCGCCGTAGTTGGTCACGAGCACGTCTACGTAGCCGTCGTTGTCGTAGTCCCCTACGGCGACACCCTGGGGGTAGCCCTTGATCCCGGCGCCGCTCAGGCCCGACTCGAGGGTCACGTCGACGAACCGGCCCCGGCCCGTGTTCCGGAACAGGCGATTGAAGCTCGCGGGATCGCTGCGCAGGTGCTCGGGTGAGGGAGCCCCGTTCAGGAAGAAGAGATCCACCCAGCCGTCGTTGTCGTAGTCGAGCGCGGCGACGGCCCCGCCGAGCGTCTCGAACGGATACTTCATGTCGGTCGCGAAGTTCGTCTCGAGGAAACGCACGCCGCGCGACTGGGCCTCGTTGACCAGCACGAACGGAGACTCGAGGGTGTTCGTGGAGGTCGGGGGCGGCCAGAGCAGGGTCGCCAGGCAGAGGCCGATCCCAAGGCGGGTGAAAGGGGTCACGATCGTCCTCGTTTCTAGAGGCCCACCCCGGCTCCCCTGCACTGGAGAAGAGGGCCCACCGGCAGTTTCATCCGCGGCGACGGCTGGGGAGGGGCTGCCAACCGGCAGAGAGGAGGCTTCAACCGTCCCGAACCCCGCCGCCCCGGCCAGGAACAGAGCGGGTGGAGGCGCCCGACGAGAGTCATACGGCCCCCCGGACATCGTCCAGGCTACGTCGACGGACACTACGCCCATTCCGCGGAGAACGTCAAGATCACAGATGGCCTGGATGGCGCCTGGCCCAGGACGGTGCGTTGCAGGGCTCGGGCTACTTCACGTTCGGCGACAGGGGTGGGAAGCCCTTCTTCTGCGCTTCCTTGTCGACGGTGGGAACGAAATCCTGGATGCGAGGGAGCTTCTTGCCGTTGATGTAGAGGCTGGGTGTCGCCTGGACGCCGACGCGTTGAGCTTCGTTTATCTCGGCCAGGAGGCGCTCCTTGGTCTTCGGGTCGTTGATGCAGGCTTCCATGGCCGGGCCGTTCAGGCCGGCTTCGGTGGCGAGGCGCACCACGTCCTGGGGGCCGGGGTTCTGGAGGGGCGCGGCGAAGACCTTGTCGGCATAGGGCCAGAAGCGGCCCTGGTACTGGGCGCAGACCCCGCCAAAGGCGAGCCAGCACGCGCCGGGATGAAGCGTGCTCTTCATGTGCGGGTTGCAGGCCTGGTCGAGGGGATAGTGCTTGTAGTAGAGGATCATCCGGTTGCCGGCCTGGGGGATGAACGCGCCCAGGGCGCCGGCTAGCTGACGACAGAACGGGCAGAGGAAGTCCGAGAACTCGACCACCTGTACGGGCGCGTTGGTGGCGCCCTTCGAAGGCACGTCGGTCAGGTTCATCGACTGGGGCGCTGCTTGATCGAACTCCTTCGCGGCCTTCTGCGAAAAATACTGCTCGAGCTTCTGGGGATCGTCGAGCGTCTGTTGAAGCCGATCGGCCAACTCCTTGTAGTGCTGCGCCTCGGGAGTGACCGCGGCCGGCGGCGTCGCGGCCGCCGTCGAGGGCGTCGCGACGAGCGGCGCTCCGGTGGTGTTGGGGAGCGCCGCCGGGGGAGGGGTCACCGCCGGGGCCGCGCTCGTGGGCAAGCCGATGAGAGTGCGGCCACGCTCGGACTCGCGCAGGGTCAGGGTCGACTCGGCCCCCGCGACGGCCGCGGCCACGGCCAGCGAGCCCGCTACCCACCCGGCCAGCAGCAGGCGTCCCTCGACCCGGGAGGACAGGCCGCGGAGCGTTCCGACCGCCGAACGGGCCGGCACGAGGGCGACTAGGACCGCGGCGTTGAGCGCGTAGGTCAGCAGGCACAGCCTGCAGAAGGCCTTGATCGTGAAGGCCTGTAGGGCGAAGAGGCCGAGGTCCAGGAGGAGGGCGAGCGCCACCAGGGCGAGGGCCACGGCGCCCGCGGCATCACGCACTTCGGGCGCCAAGAGGCCAAGGGTCAGGAGCACGAGGAGCGACAGGTAGAAGAAGAGGCCGATGGCGGCGAGGGGGATGCCGAAGACCACCGCGTAGGGGCTTTGGTTGACCTTGTCGCAGCCACTGTCCTGGCCTTCGCCACAGACCTTGGCCACGGCCGCGCTGGCCTCGCCCTCGCCGTGGTGCTGCAGGAGCAAGACGCCGGCCACGACCGCGCCCAGCAGGCACAAGACCACCGCGATCGTCAGCCGATTGGCACTCGTTCCCAAGCCCACCTCCGTCCCGCGACTCTAGCTCACGGCCGTTTGCGGCCGCAAGCTGGCGCGGATCATTCGCGAGGCTGCGCAATCGTCCGAGCGAATGATCCGGGCCAGGGCAATCCAAGCGGCACTGAAGCCGTCGACGAGAAGGCCTGGGGATGCAACGGCATTCGGACTATTCATGAGGAATCCCAGACCGGCCTCATGAATAGCCCGGGCTAGAGCGCGGCTTCGAGCAGCAGGACGGCATCCTCCCAGTGCCCGGGTACGGTGAAGGCTTGGGTCTTCGCCTCGGGGAACGTCTTGCCGTTGAAGTTGCCGGTCAGGAACGTGCCCGCATCTTTCCGCTCGCCGGTCGTCGGGCTGATCCACGTGACCCGGACGCTCTTCGAGGCGATCTTGTCGAGGTGGAGCGTGAACGTGCACTGGCTCGCGACGTAGGCGAGCGCCTTGTCTCCGCGATAGGAGCGCATCGCCGTGTTCAGCGTGCGCTCGCTGCCGACACCGGTGGCGAAGAGGCCCTGGTCGGGCGTCATCTCCCACCACGGCAGAGACGTCACGATTTCCTTCATCTTGCCGACGTGGGCGGCGCCGGGGGTGTCGAACGTCTTGTCCCAGCCCGGCTCCATGCGCCACATCTGGTTCTGGCCGTAGGTGTGGAATCCCCCGGCCATCACCGTCCACCAGGCCTGCCGCCGCACGACGAGCGGCGTGATCGGTCCTTGCGGGTACTCGGGCCCGTCCTCGTAGGCTCCTTCGCCGAGAACGACGGGCTTGCGTGGCCAGAGGAGGGTGTCGGCGACCACCGCGGGGTAGACCTTGGCCCACTCCGTCCACGTCTCGATCATGTCGAAGCCGAGCCAGTCGTCGCCGTGGAAGTATTGGGACGACGAGCGCCAGCCACACGGGTGGTAGGTGATGAGGTGGGCGCCGCCGTCGCCTTCGCGCAGGCCGCGGCCGAGCTCGCGGTAGACGTCCTCGAAGCCGGTGGCGATCCGGTCCCCCCCGTTGACCCAGACGACGTTGGGCGCGTTCTTGTACCGGGCGCCGAGCCACCGGCCATAGGCGCGAGCCTTGGCGGCGTCGATCGCCGCCACGTCGTTGACGTAGTAGCCCCAGGTCGGGAGCATGGCGAGGACGAGGCCCTGCGCGTGGGCCGATTCGACGAGGGCATCGACGTGGCGGAAGTAGGCGTCGTTGGGCGTGCGCGGGTCGTCGTTCAGCCAGGGCTTGTCGCCGTTCGCGTTCGCCAGCGGCGTCTTGTTCTCGAAGCCGCTCCCGAGGCCCCAGGCGAGGACGCCCTGGATCACGGTGAAGCCCTTCCGGCTGCGGTTCGCGAAGTAGGCCTCGGCCTGGTCCTTCGTGTACTGGGCGAAGAGCGGCCAGGCCGTGTCCCCGAGCCAGAAGAACGGCCGGCCATCGCGGTCGAGGAAGTGGCGGCCGTCTCCGCTCACGCGGATCGGCCCCTTGACGGCGCCGGCCGGCGGCGGTGCGAGCTGCTTCACGCGCACGTTCCGGTACCGCACGAACTGCTTCGTGAAGTCGCCGCCGCCGTGGACCTGGAGGGCGATGCCGCCCTTGTCGCCGAGGCGCCTGGCCGTATCCGTCCACTCGATCCACTTCGTTCCGTTGATCCAGGTCGTGACGTGGGGCGGGTTGCCGACGATCCGGGCGCGCAGTTCGTTCCAGACCCCGTGCTTCCAGAAGGTCGGCCAGGCCTCCGGCTTCACGGGAAGAGGATGAGGCGCGTGGACCCGCGCGATGTCGGTGACGGCGTCGCGGAACGAGAAGTTGGAGGCGGCGATGTCGCCGGGAAGCCCCTCGCCGTAGATGCCCATCAGGTTGCCGCGGGCGTGATAGTCGATCATGGCCTGGTAGGCTTCGCCCTTCTCGGTGCTACGGAGGAAGAGGCCGCTGTCGGGGCCGAAGTCGTTGCGCATCTCCAGCACGACCTCGAAGTCGCCGTAGGCTTTGTCGGTGATCACGATGCCGCCGTTGCCGGGCTTGTCCTGGCTGCCCACGATGGCGCCGTTCTCCACGACCCAGCGCCCGCCGCTGCCGTGCCCCGTCTTGTCGCTCACGTGCCAGCCCGCGAGCGTGTTGCCGTCGAAGATCGGGACGAAGCTCGGGTCGGCCCTCGGGGGCGCGGCGTGGAGGGAAGTGGCGGCCACCGCCGCGAACACGAAGCTGCGACCGGCCACGATTGCCTTCATGAGCCCTCCTCGCTGTCGGGTCATCCTGTCCTTTGCTCCCTGGAGCCGTCAATGGCCCTTTGTCGGACTATTCATGAGGAAGGCCAGACCGGCCTCATGAATAGTCCGAGTCCGACCTACGGGTGACGCTTGCCGATGAACGCGTCGTACACGAAGCCTCCGAGGATGCCGCCCAGAGGCGGCGCGACCAGAGGCACCCACCACCAGCCGTTGCCCGCGCGGAAGACGTCGCCGCCCCAGCCCGCGATTGCGGTGAAGAGGCGCGGGCCGAGGTCGCGGGCGGGGTTGATGGCGTAGCCGGCGTTGAAGCCGAAGGCCATGCCGATGGCCACGACCAGCAGGCCCACGACCACCGGGGCCGTGCCCGGTGCCGGCGGCTGGTTGCGGCTGTCGCCCAGGGCGAAGATCACGGCCAGGAGGAGCGCGGTGCCCACGACCTGGTCCACGAACCCGCCGGCGATGCTGAGGAAGGGCTGGGGATACGTCGAGAAGATGCCGGCGGTCGCCTGGGAACCGGACACCTGGCGCAGGCCGCCGTCGAAAGCGTCGAAGGCCTCGCGGTAGGTGACGAAGGCCACGGCCGCGCCGGCGAACGCGCCCGCGACCTGGGCCAAGACGTAGGCGGGCACCTTGCGCCACGGGAAGCCGCGGTGGACCGCGACGGCCAGCGTCACCGCCGGGTTCATGTGCGCGCCCGAGACGCCCCCGGCCACGTAGCAGCCGAGGGTGACGGCGAGGCCCCAGGCGATGTTGATGGCCAGGTAGCTGCCGTTCTGGCCACGGCTCAGGACATTCTGCGCGACGACCCCCGCGCCGAACGCGATGAGGACGAACGTCCCCAGGAACTCGGCCAGCGCCTCTCGGTAGGTGTCTCGCATGGCTGCCAAGCCTACCCCAGGCCGAGGCCACCGGGGCCACCCGACGTGGACGTGGCGGGTCGACCCGTGGCATCGTTTCGCGGGGACAGGAGGAGGAGCGATGGCCACCATCGAGGCTCGGAGGAGAGACGGTTCCCGCCTGACGCTCGACCCATCCGCCCGCCTGGTCGAGGTCAAAAGCACCTGGGACCCCGAGAACGTCTTCCGGATGAACAAGAACATCGCGCTCCGGGGATGACGCCGCGCGTCGTGATCCTCGGGGGCGGGTTCGGCGGCCTCCTGGCCGCCCGAGGGCTGGCGAAGGCCCCGGTCGAAGTGACGCTCGTCGATCGCCAGAATCACCACCTCTTCCAGCCCCTCCTCTACCAGGTGGCCACGGCCGGCCTCTCGTCGGCGGAGATCGCGTCGCCCATCCGGCGGATCCTGCGGCGGCAGAAGAACACGACCGTGCTCCTGGCCGAGGCGTGCGGCTTCGACCTCGAGGTTCGCCGCGTCCTGCTCAACGACGGCGAGCTGCCCTATGACTTCCTGGTGGTGGCGACCGGCGCCGCGCACTCGTACTTTGGCCACGACGACTGGGCCGAGCACGCCCCCGGCCTGAAGACCCTCGACGACGCCCTCGAGCTGCGGCGCCGGGTGCTCCTGGCCTTCGAGGCCGCCGAGCGCGAAGCCGACGCCGAGCGGCGGCGGCAATGGCTCACGTTCGTCGTGATCGGTGGCGGTCCGACCGGGGCGGAGATGGCCGGCGCGATGGCCGAGATCGCCCGCCACACCCTGGCCCGTGACTTCCGGCGCATCGATCCGCGCGCGGCCCGGGTCATCCTGGTGGAGGCCGGCCCGCGGATCCTGTCGACCTATCCGGAGGACTTGTCACGGAAGGCGGCGCTTCAGCTCGAAGGGCTCGGGGTGCAGGTCTGGACCGGGGCCGCCGTCACCGGCATCGACGAGTCGGGCGTGGCCCTCGGCGGCGACCGCCTCGCGGCCCGAACCATCGTGTGGGCGGCCGGCGTCCAGGCGTCGCCCTTGGGGCAGGCGCTGGCGGCGCCGGTCGACCGCGCGGGGCGCGTGAGGGTCACGCCCGAGCTGACGTTGCCCGGTCGGCCCGAGGTCTTCGTGATCGGTGACCTCGTCGCGCTCGAGCAGGACGGCCGACCCGTGCCCGGGGTGGCGCCTGCGGCCATGCAGATGGGTCGCCACGCCGCGGCCAACATCGCGCGCGCCGCGCGCGGCGAGGCGCTGCTCCCGTTCCGCTACCGGGACAAGGGGTCGCTCGCCACGATCGGCCGCCGCGCGGGGATCGCGTGGTTCGGCGGCCAGCGCAAGCTCACGGGATTCGTGGCCTGGGTCGCCTGGCTCGCCATCCACATCTTCTTCCTCATCGGCTTCCGCAACCGCTTCGTGGTGATGTTCACGTGGGCCTGGGCCTACCTGACATACCAGCGGAGCGCCCGATTGATCCTCGGCCAGGGCCGCCGCCGTCAGAACACCTGACCGGACGCGCCGTTCGCTCCGGAGTTGCCGGGCGAGAAGCCGCCTTGGCCGCCGCCGCCGCTCGTGAGCTGGTTGCCGTTGATCGTGGCGGTCGTGCTCACGCGATAGACGGCATAGGACGGCCCGCCGGCCCCGCCGCCCCCGTGGCCGCCGCGCCCGCCCGTTCCGCCGGTCCCGCCGTTGCCTCCGGCGCCGACCTCGGAGGTGCAGGCGAAGCCTCCCGCGCCGGCGCTTCCGCCGAAGCCGCCCCCCCCGCCGCTCCCACCTCGCCCACCCGCGCCTCCACGAGCCGACGAGATCGTGTTGGCGGTCAGCTGAACACCGGTGGAGTTGACGAGGAAGACCCCGAACGAGCCGCCGCCCCCACCTCCTTCCGTGCCGGGAGCCCCCCCGCAGCCGCCCGCGCCGCCGCCGCCTCCTCCGTTGCCGGAGCCGTCGTCGACGAAGAAGCCGCCCTGCCCCCCGCCTCCGCCCCCGCCCCCGCCTCCGTTGCCGGGCACTCCGGTGCTGCCCAAGCCACCCGCGCTCGACGACCAGAAGCCGGCGACGACACTGCCGCCGCTGCCGCCACCGCCGCTTGAACCCGCCGATCCGGTGGACCCGTTGAAGCCGTTGTTTCCATCGCCCCCGGTTTCACCCCCGGCCCCGCCTGCCCCGCCTGCGGTGCCGACTTGTCCGGTGCCCCCGTTCCCGCCGCGATTGGCGCCCTCGTTGCCGCCCGTGCCGCCCCCGCCTCCCCTGCGGTCGCAGGCCGAAAGACCGCCCCCGCCCCCGAAACCTCCCGGGGAGCCGTCGCAGCTCCCGCCACCGCCGTTGCTGCCGTTGCCCCCGTTGCTTCCGCTGGAGCCGTTCGCGCCGTGCGCGGTCGAGTCCCCACCCGCGCCTGCCTGGATGACGTTTCGCTCGAGCCGCAGGCCGGGGCAGCCGCTGCAGTGGAGGCCGTAGTTGGAAGCGCCGGCCGCAGGTGCGTTCGTCGTCTCGATCGTCAGGTCGGCGACGTGGGTTACGGCGGTGATGCTGTTTCCGGCCACGCCGGTCAGGCGACCCCCCACTACGGTCGTGGCGAGCAGCCTCGTCACGAACGAGGCCGACCGCGCCCAGTTGCTCGAGGCATCGAAGCCTCCCCAGATCGAGATGCCGTTGGCGAGGGTGACGGAGCCCAGATACGTGCCCTGCGAGACGTAGACGTGGTTCTTGGCCATCGCGATGGCCCTCGTGATGCCCTCGGACACGGTGGCCATGGGGGCCTCCCGGGTGCCGGGGTTGGCGTCGTTGCCGTTCGGGGCCACGAAGACTGCCTGGGCGATCGAGCCGTCGATTCCGTCGCAGTCGCTGTCAATGAAGAGCGGGTCGGGAAGGTCGTCGGCCTGCCCGGGGGCGCACGTGGACGCCCCCGTGAGGGTCGCGACCGCCTGGCCTCCGGGGGTTGCCGTGACCGTGAGGGTGCCGGCCTGAGGACCGACGGCCGCGGGGGCGAAGGACACGCTCACCGTACAAGCCTGGCCGGGGCCGAGCGCGACGCCGTTGCAGCCGTTGCCGCTCGCCGGCATCGTGAAGCCGGGATCGGCCGCGAGTGTGGCCGCCACCGCTCCGGTGGGGGACAGGCCGACGTTCCTCGCCTCGAAGGTCCGGGTCACGACCTGGCCGGCGCCGATCGTTCCGAAGTTGGCCGCCGTCGGCAGCAGGGCCAAGGTCGCACCGGACGGGCAGGCCTCGTCGACCAGGCCGTTGCAGTCGTTGTCGAGGCCGTCGCCGCAGGTCTCCGGGGCTCCCGGGTACGTCGAGGCCGCGTCGTCGCGACAGTCGAAGGGGGCCCTGCCGCAACCCGCGCTGGCCGCGAAGAAGCCGTCGCCGTCGGCGTCGACGCAGGCCCCCGCCGCCGAGCAGTCGGCCGGCAAGAGCACGTTGTCCACGTCGTAGACCGCGGCGCAGCGGAAGAGCCCGCCCCCGCCGTTCGCGATGGGGCCGAGGATCTGGCTGGCCCCCAGGCGTACCTCGTAGGGGGAGAGGTTCCGTACGCTTCCGCTGACGCCGGCGAGCACGGAGCCCTGCACGGTCAGCCGGCCGGCAGCGCCCGCGTTCGTGACCGCGAAGCCCTGGCCGCCTTGGGCGTCGAGAGTGACCGAGCGCATCGTAGGCGACGCGCCTTCGTTGTAGACGCCGCTGGCGGTGCCGGTGGCCACGGCGGTGCCGCGGACTTCGTAGAGCGACGGCGTCCCGGCCTTGTTGTAGAGGGCGTAGCTCTCGGCCGCGCCGGAGGCGAGGGCGGTGACGGCGCGAAGGCGCGAGGCGCCCGCGCTGTTGGAGACGGCGATCGCAAACGGCGCGCCGCCGATGTTCTCGATCGTCAGCAGGCGCAGCTCCGTGTGGTCGGCCCCCACCACCGTCCCCGCGTCCGGCGTCGCCGTCCCAAGGCCGCGGAGCCTCGTGACCCCTTCGCCCGACCCTTCGACGTCCACGTACGGCTTCATCGAGAGAGCGGAGGCGCCGAGGTCGAAGGTCCCCGGCTCGACCTTGAGGAGGTAGGGATTGGCCTCCGAAGCGTCGGTGATGCCGGCGAGGGCGCCAAGGAGCGCGGCTCCGCTGGCGGCGGGATCGCCCGGCACGGGGCTCACGATCACGGTGCGGAGGAGGCTCGTCCCCGGGCTCGGCGGTCCGGGATCGCCCTTGGGTCCCGTGGGTCCGACCGGACCGACGGCTCCCACCGGGCCGGTCGGCCCCGGGGCGCCGGGAGGTCCTTCCGGCCCGCGTGCTCCCGGCGGCCCGGGAGGCCCCGGCTCGCCCTGCGGGCCCGTGGACTCGATCGTCGAGAAAGGCAGGTCGAACGAGCTCTCTTCGTTCCCGTGTCGATCCCGAGCGACGACGTGGATCGCGTGGTCGCCGGCCTCGGGGTTCGCCACTCCGACCACCTCGACCCGGACGCTGGCCAAGGGACAGTGGTGCCCGGACCCGTGGAGGTCGATCGTCAGCGTGTCGGGATCGCGACGGAGGAGCCTGAAGCCCTTCTCGTCGTGCCCCCCCCGGACCACGATGGACCGCACCCGGGCCTCGGCCGCGGCGCCGGGAGGGAACTCGAGGTCGATCCGATCGACTCTCTCGCATTCTTCCGAGAGGTGGAACTCGAGGAAGTACGTCGCCTCCGACCCGGCGACGTTGGTCGAGAGGAAGGCCCGGTTCGAGACGAGGACAGGGGTGCGATGCTCCGCGCCATCGAAGGCGAGAGCGGCCAGCAGCACGGCGGCGATGGTCGGGGACATGACGACTCCCTTCCGGAGCCCGAGCGCCGAGGCTCGTCTCCAATGCCAAGGATCCCGGGGGAAGGTGAGCAGGTTCTGAGCGGAGTAAGAGCGTTGAGAATAGGGTCCCCGGGAGGGGGTGTCAACCGGCCTGCGGGGCGGGGTCGAGGTGAGCCGCCTCCGCGTCACCCATCTCGATCCTCGGGTCCATGAAGTACTCGCGCCAACGGCGCGTCACGAGGGCCGCGGTCTCCGGATCGCAGGACAGCTCCTTCGGGAACCAGGGCTTGAGACGTGCGTCGATCAAGACGGGCGGCTCGTGGACCACGTGGTGGCGCACCACGCGGGTGGCGGCGGCGTGGATGTCGGCGGCGGGCTCGAATCGCGTGAACGTGGTCCAGAGGAAGTTCATCGGTGAAGCCGCGGCGCGCCTCGGCTCGTCGGTGAGGACGAGGAGCGGCCAGCCCCGGAAGGCGGGGTGCGCGGCCAACCGCGACGCCGCCTCCGCGTCGGCCGCGAAGCCCGGGCCGCCGACCACCAGGCACCCCCCGCAGAACACGCAGACGTCGGTGACCTCCGACGGCGGCGGAACCCCGGGCCGGAACTCGCGAGGCAGCTCGCGCACCGGGTCGCCGAGCCCCAACCACACGCCCTTGGAGCCTTCGTTCACCGTGGGCCCGCTGTAGTCGAGGGTGTCCATCGACAGGTTCGAGAACACGTAGAGGTCGGTCTCGGGACGGGTCCTCGCCAGGACGTGCTCGAGGGTCGCGCGGAAGTCCTTGAGGTCCACGAGCCGATCGGTCACGAGCAGGAACTTCGTGAGCGAGAGCTGGCCTTCGCCCAGGATGCGGAAGGCCGAGGCCATGGCCTCGCGCTCGTAGCGTTGCTTCACGATCGCCGCCGCCAGGGAGTGATAGCCGGTCTCTCCGTACGACCAGAGGCCCTCGACCGCGGGCATCACCAGGGGGAAGAGGGGGGAGAGCAGCTCCTGGAGCAGGTCGCCGAGGTAGAAGTCCTCCTGCCGCGGCTTGCCCACGACGGTCGCGGGGTAGATCGCGTCGCGCCGGCGTGAGAGGTGGTGGACGTCGAAGACGGGGTAGTCGTGGCGGAGCGAATAGTAGCCGTAGTGGTCGCCGAACGGGCCCTCGGGACGCCGGGCCTTGGGCTGGACGGAGCCGACGAGGGCGAACTCCGCGTCGGCGACCAGCGGATGAGGGCCCGGCCCGTCGCAAAGCCGGAGCTTCTGGCCGGCGATCAGGGAGGCCAGCATGAGCTCGGGCAGGTTCTCGGGCAGGGGAGCGATGGCGGAGAGGATCAAGGCGGGCGGGCCCCCCAGGAACACGGAGACGGGCAGCGCTTCGCCCCGGCCCTCGGCCACGGCGTAGTGGAAGCCGCCGCCCTTGCCGATCTGCCAGTGCATCCCCGTCGTGCGCGCGTCGTGGACGTGAAGGCGGTACATGCCGAGGTTCGAGAGCCCCTTTCGCTCAGGGTGCTCGGTGTAGACGAGGGGCAGGGTCACGAACGGGCCGCCGTCTTCGGGCCAGGTGGTCAGGACGGGAAGCCGATCGAGGTGAACGTCCGTCGTCGTCACCTCCCGAACCGGCCCCGAGCGGTTCCGCTTCAGGCCCATGCGGAGAGCCGCAACCGCGAGGTCGCGCGCGCCCCAGAGCTTGGCCGGAGTCGGAGGCAACAGGGTCTCGGCCAGGTGGACGAGCCGGCGGATGAGGCGCCCGGGACGCCGGCCGAAGGCCAACTCGGCCCGCCGTGCGGTTCCGAAGAGGTTCGTGGCCAGCGGGAAATCGGAGCCGAGGACGCGCGTGAAGAGAAGCGCAGGCCCCCCGGAGGCGACGACGCGCCGGTGGATCTCGGCGGCCTCCAGCCGGGCGCTCACCGGTGCGTCGACGACCGCGAGATCGCCGTCCCCCCGGAGCTGGTCCAGGAACGCGCGGAGATCGGGGAAGCTCGGCTCGGTCAAGGCGGGACGCTCCGGTCGGGAAGGGTGCGAGGCGCAGTCGGAGGGTAAGGGCCGTTCCCTGCGCGAGTCAAACCGGAGATACTTGCGACCCGATGTCCAGCTCCGCCACCTACCGCATCCTCTGGGCGCCTTGTCCCCGCGAGTCGGACGTGGGACGGCGCGTCGGGGCCGACCGCGACCTCTGGCTCCCCTATCTCGTGGAAGGCGACGGCCTCGCCAGGCTGAACGAGGGCCAGGGCGTTCCCCTCGACGACCACGACCTGGCCCAGGGCATCCTCGCCGCGTACTTCGAGCGGCCGGCGGAGCCGCGCGCGCCGAAGGACCTGAAGCCCTACCTGAGCTGCGCGCTCGTCGAGCTCGTGGCCGCGTTCCAGCGGCCTTCGCTCGAAGCCATGGTCCTGGAGATCGCGCGCGCCATGGGCCTCCGGCACGGCTGGTCTTTAGGGCGCGAGGCCCTGCGGACGGGCCGCGCCCTCTTGCCCGACAGCGCCCAGATGGCCTGCGACTACGTGGTGGCACTCTGGCGCATGCTCGAGGCCGGCGAGGCGATCGAGCCCAGAGCGGTGCTGCACGAGATCCTGGACCTGGCGCCGGCCGTGGACTCGGCGGGACTGCGGCCGATGGCCCGCGAGTTTCTGGCCCTCGTCCACCTCGGCGCCCTGGCCGCGGCCGAGGAGTATGGGAAGGTGCCGGTCCTCCTCGAAGAGGCGCGGCGGCTCGTGGCCGATCCCTACCTTCTGGGCAAGCTTCGGGAGCTCGAGCGGCAGGTCGGACCCCTCGACCCGCGCGAGTGGGACCTCTTCGAGACCAAGGCGCCGCCGCCGGCCGGTCAGGGCAGGTAACGGTGCCCGAGCTGCCTGAGGTCGAGAGCGCGCGTCGTCGGGCCGAAGCGGCCCTCGGGGGCCGGC
>Ga0209640_10002465_pt1 | contig 16107 bp, 15 predicted proteins | sample RifCSP10_1_FD_184018 | JGI IMG/M metagenome (GOLD analysis project Ga0209640, IMG submission 184018) | Soil microbial communities from Rifle, Colorado - Rifle CSP2_sed 10_1 (SPAdes) (version 2) | ecosystem: Environmental > Terrestrial > Deep subsurface > Rock core/Sediment | place: Rifle...
TAAAATTATTTATCAATTCCTACGGACTCAATAACTATATAATAGCTTCCTGAAAAACAATACAAGATAATTTTTCATTTGGTTATCAAACAACTTTCAATAAACTTATCTTATCTTCAGTCTGGTTAGTTTGATGATCGTATCTGTTAAGCTCTTAATTGTGGGTTTCGTTTTTTCTTCCCCTTCACGTTTGCCGGGACCGTGATATACTAACGCTTTCATATAATTCTTTACTTTTATGAACTATGTTGTTCAAGCCAGTTAAGCATCCTGCGAATTAACTATCACGTAAGCCTTATTAGTATAATTCACCAAAATTAGTTAGCTATTGGATGCATGCAGCTAATCAATTCACTTACTTCAACGGTTGCTAAACCGGACATGATATCAGACATTGCATAGGGAATAACCAACGTGTTATTATGGATAAGCGAACCGCAACTGTAAACTACATTGGGTACATAACCTTCACGCTCACCCTCACGCGGGGTGATTAGTGGTTCCTTAAGACGTCCAATTATTTTTTCCGGATTCTCAAGATCAAGAAGTATTGCACCGATACAATACTGCCGCATAGGGCCGACACCATGCGTGAGTACCAGCCAGCCTTCGCTGGTTTCAAGTGGTGAACCGCAGTTGCCGATCTGAATGAATTCCCAAGGCTTGATGGGCTTCTGGATGATTTTAGACTCCTGCCAGAAATGTAGATGATCGGAAAACATTATACGGTTGTTCTCGCCGTCCTGGCGAGAGAGCATAACATACTTGCCATTAATCATACGCGGAAAAAGTGCCATGCCCTTGTTCTGAACCGCTTGGCCGTTCAAAGTAATAATATTAAAAGTTATAAAATCTTTTGTTTTTATTATTTGAGGTAGAATACTAAAGCCGTTGTAAGCTGTATAGGTTGCATAATATGTAGATTCACCATTATCATCAAAAAATTGGACAAACCTCGCGTCTTCTATGCCGCTCTTTTCAATTGTAGAGGTAGGAAATATCACGCGCTCGGATATTCCGTATTCGGTGTGGAATTTTATTTCATAATTGGATTTAGCCAGCCAGTATATGATTCTGATTGTTTTACTGTCGGTGGGAAAGTCCGGATTCGCTTTAAGCTCGTTAATTCTTTCTTTGAGATTGTTATAACTAAACTCATCCGACAATTGATCGAGAACCCGGCTTGTTGTCTCGTTACACGCGTTCATTTCATTCAGCTTGAGCTGGAAAAGATGGCGATCATAAAAAGGGTTAAGCTGGATATTAGGAGTTTCGACAAATTCACTTACGGGATCAAAAATAAACGAATTAGTGTTATCAATAATTCCGCTGCGAAAGCTAATGGATGAAATATGACCTTCCCCTATAGAGCGAAGGCTCATGATAAAACGAAGGCTGCCACCAGGAACATTAGTTTGATCAGGATGCGGTACAATAGAGGGGTTGAAAAGCCCCGCAGATTCAACCGAGTATTCCATTGTAAAATAGGCACCAATGAGCATTTTTTTTGTTTCGTTCAGCTCCTCACCACGGGGAATATATTCGGCTACCGCATCATAGTGGTTTTTTAACACACGAGTGATATCCCTGTGACGATCAAAAAATTCGAAATGAATTCTTTCCATTAATTTCTTCGCTTCGTTTTTATTGAGACTCAGTATCCGATTAATGATTTTTGGGGTTCGGGAATTTTCAGGAACATAAAGACGTGTTATAACGCGGGATATGTCACGATTAATTTTAGTCTTTTTCCTTCTAACTTGTGGTTTGCTATGTTTTTTAGCGTCCATATCTTAGTCTTATTAAATTGGTTTATATTTTAGGCATTATGTCAACAGTTTGCTCTTCGGTGTCGATTTTAAATTCTTCTATATTCTCGAAAAAATGATTATATAATTTCATAAAATTTAATTAGGGTATTCTTGATTTAAAAATACGGTTATGATATTTAGTGTCCGGTTACAATGGCGACCTTGAATCCGACAGACAAAGTTGGACTAAGTCGTCAATCACTGCTGTACCACAGCACATTACTGTATCAGCACCGCCCCAATATATCTTTACCGTACCATCGTCTTCAGGAACAGCCCCACAGGTAAAAACAACATTAGGTACATAGCCGCTCACTTCCCAGGTATCTTCTGGCTGCAATATCCATTGATCGGAAACTCCAATTATTTTCGCTGGATCATTTAGATCGTGCAAGGCAACACCAAGGCGATATACTGCCCCAGCCATTGTCTTAAAAACTCCATGGTAAATATGCAGCCAGCCCTTGTCGGTTTTGAAGGGCGGTGCACCGGGCCCGATTTTCAGTTCATCCCAATGATATGGAACCGGCTTCATAATCACCCGGGAATCCCCCCAGTGAACCAGGTCGGGGGAATAGGAAATCCAGATAGACCAGGGTGAAATTTCGGAATGCGGACGGTCAAGGCGCGCATATTTTCCACCAAACTTTTGAGGAAAAATTACGACGTTGCGAAGGTCGGCCTGGGTTATAAGAGCAATCCGTTCAACTTTTTCAAAATCACTGGTATGTGCAAGGGCAATCCGAACACCGTGACGGGAATATGCGCTATATGTAAGCAGGTAGTCATCCTCTACTGGGCAGATTCTGAGGTCTTCGACCCCGAACTCTTCATATTCTGCAAATTTATTGTCGGTTGCCGGTGTAAGAAAAGGTTTGGGATGAACCGTAAAGGAAAAACCATCATCACTGTCGGCTCTACCTATAATAGAGCGTCCGTTGTATTGATGCGATCTAAAAAGCATTATGTAATTACCATTGTGCTTAACCACCCCAGCATTGTGGACAGTGGCTACCGGATAGGGCACATCGTCTTTTGTGAGTATAGGATTTTTATCGTAACGTTTTATAATGGGATCTTGATTAGTCATATTCATTTTCGGTATTTCTTTTCTTTTCTCATTTCAAGAATCATTCCATAGACCTGAATATATTCTTCAACCATGCGGTTGATTGTGAAATATTGTTCAACACGATGGCGGCAATATGCTCGGTTAATATCTTTTACGCGTGCAACAGCGGCTATTGCTTCACTTACCGTATTTACGAGAAAACCGCTCTTGCCGTTTTCAATAAGTTCGGGCATGCTTCCCCTGTTAAAAGCGATCACCGGAGTACCGCAAGCCATAGATTCTATAACGGTCAGACCAAATGGTTCATTGAAATTTATGGGATGTAGAAGTGCAGATGCCTTACCGAGAAGTTGATTGCGCTGAACCGGTCCGGCACTTCCGACAAAAACAACATTTTTGCCGTCGAGATACGGTACAATATACTTGTTATAGTATGCTTCATCCTGAATGATTCCCGCTAATATCAGCTTTTTGTTACAAGCCGTGGCAATTTCAATAGCCTCTTTGGTTCCTTTGTCATGGTGAATGCGTCCGAAAAAGATTAAATATTCATCCGGCTCAGGCTGAAAATCAAACTGATTTATATCTATGCCGTGATGGATGGTTTTAATATAGTCAAGATCCGGCGATCGATCAGCATCGCTGATGGAAACATAGAGTACTTTGCCGTTGTATTTTTTATAAACCGGCAGAATCCCAGGCGATGAAAATCCGTGAATGGTGGTAACTACCGGGGTAGTGATTAGACCGGTATATGTCAAAGGTAAAAAGTCAAAATTATTATGGATAATGTCAAACTCTTCAGCATGTTCAAAGAGTTCTGAAATGTGCAGGCACTCCCAAACTTTTGGTATAATGGAGAGATCTTCTTCATAGCCCCGCGCGCAAACAGAATACAGTTTGCCACTGGTTTCAGAATCACCGGTCGCAAAAAGGGTAACTTGATGACCTCGCGATACCAACCCCTCGGTCAAAAGAGATACTACGCTTTCCCACGGGCCATAATGTCGCGGCGGTGTGCGCCAGGCAATGGGCGAGAGCATGGCAATGTGCATAAATATTCCTTTTGTTAATCGGTTTTCTGTGACGACGGCTGGTTTAAAATCTTGTCGGCATTAAGCTTTTGCAATGGTTGAATCGGATTCAGTTTATGACGATGAAAAATTTCCGGATGCTTATTGTTCATTTTACTAATGCCTCTATAGATAAATGTGACTGTTTAGCCAAACGCAACTCCAACAATGACTGGAGAAAGGATAGTGTAGATTCCGCTCCCTGATTCTCATTCGCACGGTCGGGATGCAAACCGTCTCTACAACCTCCGGTTGTAGGATCGTAGATGGGAAGATTTAAATCGTTACGTCCGAGGAACCACTCAAATGCGCGATGAGCCTCTTTGTTCCAATGTTTATCCCCGGTAATTCTAAAAGCTTCGAGACAAGCAGATACCATGGCTTGAGCTTCAACCGGTTGTTGGTCGAAACGGGCACGTTCGCCCCCATGCTGATAAAAACCGTTAGAACCGATCGGAACAAAATGCCCTGCACTTGCACGCTGCAAATCGGCAAGCCAAATTAACGACTCCAACCCGGCATCAGTCATAGCTATGTTAGGAATTGATTTGCCGCACGTGAGTAAAGCATGGGGCAAGGCAGCGTTGCAATATGAAAGCGATTTTTCGTACCAGCGCCAGTGTTCGGAACGATTATTTTGATATAATGTTAGAAGCCGTCCTGCCAATTCATCCCGCACCTGGCCTGCCCTGCGGTCACCGGCAAATTTTTGTGAATATTCATAAATGCCGATGAGAGCAAATGCCCAGGCGCGCGGACTGGTAGTTAGGAGAATGGCGGGTAAGGTTTGTTCGAATAGCCAGCCTGCCATACTGTTGAGTGTCGGTGTATTGGAATGACTTAATACAGTTCCTAACGCCAAAAGTGCACGACCATGACTGTCGTCTGACCCGGAATTTTCCAACCAATTACGCTGATAATCCATAAAATTTCGAAAACGTTTAGTTTGTTCGTTAAAAGCAAATCCAAGAAAAGCAAGATAGCGGGAAGCCAACCCCAGGCTTTCAATGATACCCAGTTCATCTAAGAGAATACTAACTAGAAGAGCCCGGGCATTGTCGTCTGTGGTATAGCCATGAGAATAATTAGGCACAGTAAAAAGAGCATGTTGAAACATGCCGGTTTCATCTGTCATGTTTTGTAAGTGATCCAATTTTAGCGGAGGTAGTTCACCCGGAAATTTATCAAGTGCTTTAGCTATAAATCCAGGTGGGATATAATGGCGGCGCTCTGCCCGTGCACGTTTAAAACTTTCCATATATCGCTGTGCTACCTCGGACCAAACCATCGCCCGTCCAAACATATAAGCGCGTTTGCGCATTGCATGCCGTTCGGCTTCATTGTCCAATAAGTTGATAACTTGCTCGGCTAAAGCTGCAGGATTGCGAAATGGTACCAGAACACCTCTTCCATCCGAAAGAATCTCTTGCGCGTACCAATAGGGTGTAGAAATAATAGCTTTACCCGCTCCTAATGTATAAGCCAAAGTTCCTGATGTTATCTGTGCTTCGCTGAGATACGGTGTAATATAAATATCTGCAGCGCTTATGAACTCAATAAGTTCTTCGGAACTAACAAAACGGTTGTAAAAGATAATATTGCTTTCTACACCTTTCTGCTGAGCAAGCCATTGTAAAGATAATCGGTATGTTTCCCCTTCATGTTGAATTACATGAGGATGTGTTGCGCCAACAATGATATAAACAGTGTCGGGATAACGGGCAACAATATCGGGTAGTGCGGATATAACAGTTTCAATTCCTTTATTTGAAGAGAGTAATCCAAAACTTAGCAAAACGAATTTTCCCTCTACACCAAATAAATCTTTATTAAAACTCGGATCGACAAATGAAACATCCGGTATCCCATGTGGAATGATATCGACTTTTTCCAAAGACACATGATAAACATCACCAAGAAATTCAGAACCACGTTCACTCATAACAACCAAGCGATCAGATAATGCCGCAACTTCTTCCAATACGCGCCGTTGATCAGGATTAGGGTTTTTTAGTATTGTGTGCAAGGTTGTAACGATAGGCATACGCAATCTTTTCAAGAGTGCCAGAATGTGGCTTCCTGCTTTTCCTCCGAATATTCCATACTCGAATTGCAGACTAACAAGGTCGACATTATTGATATTTAAAAAGTCCGAAGCTCTCAGATAAGAATCGATATCATTCTCCGTGATTTCAAATCGTACCCGGCTTGGATATGCATAACCGGTTAGCAAATCATTGACCGGCAGGGCAATACATGTGGTATCGGTATACTTTTTTGCAATAGCTTCGCACAAATCGGTAGTAAACGTCGCTATACCACACTGACGTGGCAAATAATTACCTATAAAGGCAATCCTGTTAATTAATGAATTAGTAATCACAAATTTTTTTTCAGTTTAAAGAGTAACGGCTTTATTGCTAATTGAATTTTTGATCGAGTAATCCTTTGTGATCCTTTTCGTTTTTCTTTTCTCTTTTAGCGGCTTTTTTTTCCTTCATTGTTTTCTGTGGTTCTTTCTTCGAACTTTTTTTAGTGTTCTGTCCTTTACTCATGATTTTTTCTCCTTTCGATTAGGAAAGCTTTAATTAATTCTTTTCTATTTTTGAGAGATACTGTAGGAAGGTACAAAGATATACCCTTGGAATAAATCCTACGAAAGGATGAAAAGTGGACTACATCCTTGCAGGTTCAGACGTTTTAATAATTCAAAAAGGGCTATTAGATATTTTCCTGAAGTGGAAACCATAAATAGTAAACAAGATTGCTAAAGTAAAAAGCTTTGGTTTGCAGAACAGCGACCAGAAAAATAATTTCCAGTAGTACACTCTTTCTTCACCGATAACTCCTAACCTGAATATTGATCTGAATAAAGCAAGTATATAATTAGGATTAAAATGAAAAACCTTCTTATTCTTCGGTTCAAAATCCTTTATGAAACGCGTTACACGTTCATAATAATGTTTGGGTGAATAGATTTTTTTCAGGATTTTTTTATATCCATTGAGAAGCGCTTTCGAGTCCATCCGCGGAATAAAGTTCATTGAAAAATCGGTGTTACTCCCTGTAAAATCTTTAAGCATTCTTCCTTCGCTTTCTAATCTTTTCTGCAACTTCGTTCCTTTTGGAGCGTTTAATAATCCGACCATTGCAGTTACTATTCCGCTTTCCTGTATAAAGTTAGTAAGCTTTTCAAAAATTGAAGGCGGATCATTATCAAACCCTACAATAAATCCTCCCTGTACTTCCAAGCCAGCCCGTTGAATTTTCTTTACACTTGAGATCAGATCACGGTTCCTGTTCTGAGTTTTATTACACTCAATCAGGCTCTCTTCATTCGGAGACTCGATTCCAATAAACACAGCCTCAAATCCTGCTTTCACCATCAATTGCATCAATTCATCATCATCTGCAAGATTAATTGATGCTTCCGTATTCAGGTAAAAAGGATTTTTTCTTCTCTCCATCCATCCGGCTATTGCAGGAAGAATTTCCTTTTTCAGTTTTCCTTTATTGCCGATAAAATTATCATCAACAAAGAAAACCGGACCTCTCCATCCTGTAAAATATAATTCATCCAATTCTGCAATAACCTGTTCTTTAGTTTTTGTTCGCGGTTTCCTTCCATAAAGAACTGTAATATCACAGAACTCACAATCATAAGGGCATCCCCTTGAATATTGAAGATTCATAGAAGTATAATTCTTCGTTGGTACAATTTCCCAAAGAGGTAAAGGTGTAGTTGCAATGTCCGCCCAGCTTTTTGAAGTGTACTTTTGTTTTGCTTTCCCTTGATTCAAATCATTAAGAAATTGCGGGAGTGTAATCTCGGCTTCATTGAGAATCAGATGATCAACGTTTTTGTAATATTCCGGACTGCTTGTAAATAAGGGTCCGCCGGCTACAATTTTTGTATCTAACTTTTTACATCTTTGTATTACTTCATCAACGGACTTACTTTGAATTGACATTGCACTGATGAAAACATAATCCGCCCACAGAATATCATCGTCCATCAACTCATTTGCATTCATGTCAATTAGTTTTTTATTCCAATCCATGGGCAGCATTGCGGCAACTGTTATTAGTCCTAACGGTGGGAAACTCGCTTTTTTAGATACGAACTTTAATGCATGTTTAAAGCCCCAGAAAGTATCCGGATACAGCGGAGAAACCAAAAGTATATTCACAAAATTCCCCTCAATAATAAAATATTACATTTTCAGGAAAATAATCAGGAAATAAAGTAGCTGATTCAATCGCTCATCAGGATGAAAAAAGAGTTAATCCTTTGTAATGAGAAAATTTAATCTTTGATGAAAGAAGTTTACTTCAAAATAATGTTATTTACAATTTAGTTTTTAGGTTAATCTCTTTTGACAAAAGGTTAAAGTTGAACGTGTTAAAGAGCACGAATTAAGACAATAACTCTTTCTTGGTTTTTCTAAGTTTACGTCTATTAGATGAGAAAACTAATCGTCAATCAGGGAAATGGTATCAGCTATGCCCGTAAAATCCTCAGTAGTATGAGCATATTTGGCAATCTGAACACGGGTATGCAATGCAAGTTTCTCAAGAATGTTATGAACATGACTTTTCACAGTATAAGTTGAAAGGTGGAGATTTTGTGCAATCTCCTTATTTGTTAAACCATCTGCGATTAATTCAATAACCTGCTTTTCACGTTTTGTCATCCGTACCGATTTAATCAGGCTGGATTTCTTTGTCCCGTTTATTGCATGTTCAATAATCTGGGAGAAAAGCGAATCAGTAAGGTGAGGCGGCAAAATTTTATTCCCCTTGGCTACAGACCTGATTGTTTTTAGGAAATCACTGACCGTTGCATCCTTAAGTATAAATCCTGAAACACCTGCCTGAACAAATTCAAGGATTTCTTCATGTACAGGAACAAGATCCATTACAATTATCTTTGTTCCCGAAAAATTTTTCTTAACAGCTTTAACAAGTTGTAAACTATTCTGATTTCGTAAACCCAGGTCAAGTAGTGCTACGTTAGGCTTTAATGTATTTATTTTGTGAAGAATGTTTTCACTTGTTCCAAGTGCAGCTACTACTTTCATATCATATTGCTCTTTTATCATAGCCGCGATTCCCTCGCGCAGAAGGCGATTGTCTTCAATAATCATTAAGGTGATTTTTTTCATTGAAACAATATTCTTTTTAAGTATAGAATTACCTTTATAAAATAAAAAAGTCAGAATAAAAATAAAAAACCAGCTAAATTTATACAAATATTGGAAAAATCTGAATGGGGAAATTGATCGTTATAATTTTCACTATGTTTGGAATAATGGAGTCGTGGAATGATGGAATATTATCGCTCTATTATTCCAAGATTCAGGCGGATAAGATTTCATCAATCCTTTTTAATTCATCATTACTGAAATTCAAATTTTGTAAAGCGCCGATTGCATCTTCAATTTGCGATACTTTACTTGCACCAATAAGTGCTGTTGTAACCACAGGTTGTCTTAAGACCCAGGCTAATGACATTTGAGCCAAAGATTGATTTCTTTCTTTTGCAAGATCGTTCAGTTTTCTAACCTTAGCTAACTTGGCTTCCGTAACGTTATCACTATTAAAGAAACGAATATATTCTTTACCTGCTCTGGAGTCTGAGGGAATATCTTTTAAATATTTATCTGTAAGAAGTCCCTGCGCTAAAGGAGAAAATACAATGCTGCCAACCCCTTCTTCTTTAAGAACATCAAGCAAACCTTGCTCGATCCATCTATCAAACATATTGTAATTCGGCTGATGAATTAATAAAGGCGTTCCCAATGAACGAAGAATTTGTGCTGCTTGTTTTGTTCCCTCAGGTTTGTATTGAGAAATTCCAGCATACAATGCTTTGCCACTTCTCACTATATAATCGAGTGCACCCATTGTTTCTTCAAGGGGAGTTTCAGGATCGGGACGGTGATGATAAAAGATATCAACATAATTGAGTCCCATTCTCTTTAAGCTTTGATCGAGACTTGCAATTAAATATTTCCTTGATCCAAAATTGCCGTAAGGTCCGGGCCACATATCCCATCCTGCCTTGGAAGAAATAATTAATTCATCACGGTAAGGTTTTAAATCTTTTTGGAAGATTCGTCCAAAGTTTTCTTCTGCTGAACCGTAAGGAGGTCCGTAGTTATTTGCAAGATCAAAATGAGTAATACCAAGATCAAAAGCACGGTGAACCATTGCACGGCAGTTTTCAAAAATATCGTATCCGCCGAAATTGTACCAGAAGCCGAGTGAAATCGGGGGAAGCTTTAGTCCGCTTCTGCCGCAGCGTTTGTAAATAATATTATCATAACGGGAGTCTGAAGGAATATATTGCATAATCATATCTCCAAATGATTTTATGAACCGTAATAATAATTATTTTTTTCCATTTATATTTCTGCTTTCTAAAACTTTTCTTGTTTTAACTATTTCTTTTACTAATAGTTTTTCTTTAGGTAGGTTTAGTTTGTATTCTGATGCAAGCACTTTATTTGGCAGACCTTCCAGAGCATATTTTGCAACTGCACTATCCTTCTCAGCACAGAGTATTAAACCCACTGGTGGGTTTTCATCTTTGTTTGTCCAATTTTCTTTTGCATAATTAAGATATAGGTGCATCTGTCCGGCATCTGAATGTGTGAACTTTCCTACCTTAAGATCAATAACCACAAGACATTTTAATTTTCTATGAAAGAATAACAAATCAATACGATACCATTCGCTTCCAATTCTTAATCTTTTCTGTCTTCCTATAAAAGCAAAATCGCCGCCAAGTTCTAGAAGAAAATTTTCTAGGTGTTTAATTAATGTTTCCTCCAATTCACTTTCCGAATATTCGTCTTTTAGTCCAAGGAATTCCAAAATGATCGGGTCTTTGATTTCTTCTTCAGCGTTTAATATATCTTCTGGTCTGGATTTATTTCCTTTCTTTAGCATTGCAGCTTTATTTTTTGAAAGAAGTGTTCTTTCATAAAACTGTGATGAAATTTGCCTGTCAAGCTGACGAACAGACCAACCGTTTCTTAATGCTTCCGACTCATAAAATTTTCTTGCATCTTTATTTTTAACGGATAATAAGCGAACATAATGAGACCAGGGTAATGGAAAGCTATTAGATAACTCTATAGATTGTGCAGACGGTGTCTGCGAAATGTTTTCAACAATAGGAGATTTCGCAGACACTGTCTGCGAAATTGAATGAGAAATATAAAAGAGGCGCATTAATTCGAGATTCCTTTCAGAGAAACCTCTTCCAAATTTTTTTATTAAGTCATTAGAAAGTTTTTTAAGTAGTTTATCCCCATACTGAGCACGGTCAACACCTTTTTGTTCAAACTCGACAATTCTTCTTCCTATTTCCCAATAGGTTGCCGTAAGAATTGTATTAACAGCGCGTACAGAAGTTCTTCTTGCTGCTTCGAGCAGAAATGAAATATTGCCAATGAGTGAAGAATAATTTTCTGTGCTGGCAATTATTTTCTTTTTTGCTTTAGGCATTTTGTGGTTCTTTATCGGTTACGTTTAGGAATACGCAACTCTGCCGGAACTTGATCATTCAATTTTTTAAGCATAGTAATTGAAACACGAAACATATTTATTTTATTTGGCTTTTTATGAGCTAATTTATTCCAGATTATTTTGCCCGGGCCATTAAAGACTTCTTCAATTTTACCTTCATTGGTAATTCTAATTCCCAAATAATATTCGGGGACGTGATCACAGGGAAAACCTAAATGGTTTTTCATAGTAGCCTTAATTTGCACATTCCTTTTTGTTCCGTCTGTACAAACAGCATCGTAAAATTTTGCAAGCCCATGTAGCAATTTTATTTGATATGTTTTTTCAGCTAAAACTTCACCAATATCTCCAACTAATCTTCCATCCAAAGTAAATTCTTTATGCGGATATGCGGCCTTTAAATCTTTAACTATCAAAAGTAATTTTTTGATGGAGTTTTTAATCATTTTTTATCTTATTTATCCGGAATCTGATATCGGGGTTCGGCATCTACTTAGAAAACTTCTTATACAACAACCACGTTAGAATGAAAAGGATAATTGTTAGCAAACTTAATTTGTTTATCTCAATGTGGCAAGAACGAGATCAAAAGATGTTTTCAATTTACTTTTGAGATACCGGGTCAAGCCTGGTATGTCAAGTATTTATTCAAATTTTCCCGCTTGATAATCAATTATTGTCTGTTTTATTTCTGCTTCAGTATTCATTACGAAGGGACCATAAGAAACGACTGGTTCATTAAATGGTTTGCCGTGGCAAAAAATTAATATAGAATCTTCTAGAGCTTCAATATTAATTTCTTCATCGTCATTATCGAATTCAACTAAAGCAAGTTTCTCTGCTGTCGTATTGTTAACATTTATTTTTCCATCTACAACATATAAAAGAATATTTCTTTCTCTATCAACATTAACTTTTAGTTTCCCTTCCTTCTTGAACTCAATAAAAGAAGTAAGAACATCAGTTAATGAATCAATCGGACCTTTCTCATTACCCCATTTGCCAGTAACAAGATTAACTGTAACTTTTCCATCATCAAAATTCAGTTTTGTAATTTTATCTTTCTGCAAACCAATATATTTAGGCGGAGTCATTTTTAGTTTAGAAGGAAGATTAATCCAAAGCTGAAGCACTTCCTCAACGCCGCCATTCTTTTTAAAATTATCAGAAGAATTTTCTGAATGAACAATTCCACTTCCAGCAGTCATCCACTGAATGCCTCCCGATGTAATTATACTTTTTCCACCACTTGAATCCGAATGCATAACATCGCCTTTAAGAATAAATGTAAGAGTCTCAAAACCCCTGTGAGGATGAGGACTGAAAGGCAATCCGGTATTGTCCCGCGGAAAATTTTGTGGACCATGATGATTAAGAAGTATGAACGGATCAAGGCTGTCTAACCCTCTGTTTGGAAATGCCCGGTAAGTAGATAAACCTTGCATCGGTTCATCAATAGCTTTATATAATTTATTAACGCTTCTCATAAAAAATTTACTTCCTGTTAAATTTTGTTTTTGTATAAACCTGGAAACCTCTATCTGGTTCAGCGAGTTCAAAAGTTTCTGTAAATCCATTATCATTTAATACGTTATAAGTTTCCCTTGCTTTCCATCCGGGTGGAATATTCTCTATGGATTCAGTTGTAAATATAAAAGTTTTCCCGTCTGTAGAAATGTTGTCGAGCAGGTACTGATTAACAAATCCTTCTTTATGAAATTGCCTGAGAATAAATGTCTTCCTTATTTTATCGTAACTAATGTAGCCGACATCTTCGTGGACTTCACCTTCAGGGTATTTATCAGTCGGAGGATAAGTTGATTTATTTTTTACTTCAATAAATTTTTTGTTAAAGATGAAATGATAACTTCTTTCATAATCTCCTTTGCCAGGTTCTCCTTCTCCGGTTCCTTCCCAATCTCCGATAATGAAGCTGAAAGGAATCCAGATGCTGTCTTGCTTACTCACCTGTCCAAAAGAATAGAAGGGAATTAGCAAAATAAGTAATGTTAGTTTTTTCATTTTATTACCATGATTATTTAGTTGATACCGGATACAAGATTAATTAATTACCGGATTATCGAATTTGAAAAAATCATTAATTTAAATTTTCTAACCTCTGGAATGAATTGCGATTCTGTTACCTTCTGTGTCGACAAATAATCCCATATATCCGATATCTTCAGTAATAAGTTTCTTTTGCATTAATACTTTTCCCCCTGCCGGTTCAACTTTTGCGAGTTCATTACTCAAATCACCAGATTGAGCGGTAAAATATATAAGCACACCATCAGTTGAAGGCTTGTAAAACTCTTTGTGATAAACAAGCGAACCGGGAGAGCCCGGAACATCCGCAAAAGGAAACCAAGCCATGTCAAGATCACCCATGTTTTCCCGCTGAAGTTCAAAACCAAAAACAGTTTTGTAAAACTTAATTGCCCTTTCCATATTAGCAACAGGTATTTCGAACCAGCCGACTACATTACTTTGTAGTTCCATAGCTAAACCTCCAACTATTTTTTTTCTATTAAATGAATAAATCTAAGTGGATTAATGACGATAGATTGTAAGCAGAACATAAAAAAAGGAAAGAAGATATTCAAATATGATAGTAATTGAAAAGTAAGGTTCGCCGGTTGGAATTATTGACGAGGGTATAAAAAAAGTTGCCAGCCTTTGCAGACTGGCAACTTACCACCTTTGAAGCAACCTACTTGACGAAAAGTCCTTAAGCGTGCTGTGTCGCAGCTTTTAATTCATTCATAATGGAATTCAGATCGACTCCGAGACCTTGAGCAACACCAATTCCAAGTTTCTCATCTGCACGGAAGAAATGGCAAAGCTGGCGGTTTATTATTAGATCACGTTTTGGTCCTGTAATCCCGCTCATCGCATCTACAATGTTTGCAATAAGATTTTTGCGATCCTGTTCATTCATAGCTTTATTAAATAACCAACCAGCTTGTGTATAATGATCATCTTCGCCAGGTGCATTACGGTTATACCAATCTGCCACAGTTGAATCGAGATTCATCGGAGATTCTTTATAGCTTTCATCGGTATAAATATCATCGAATGAATTTGGCCAGTAATTAGGATTACTGCCGCTGTTTCCATCGACTCTCATATGTCCGTCTCGTTGATAATTATTAACTGTAAACGGGCATTTGTTTACCGGAATTTGTTCGTAATTTACACCAAGGCGATACCTGTGTGCGTCGGGATAAGATAGTAAACGACCCTGAAGCATTTTATCGGGAGAATAACTAATACCATCAACAATATGAGCAGGCGCAAATGCAGATTGCTCAACCTCTGCAAAATAATTTGCAGGAAGTTCATTCAATTCCATTGTACCGACATCAATTAACGGGAAATCGGTATGAGGCCAGATCTTAGTAAGATCAAATGGATTAAACCTGAAGTTCTTAGCCTGTTCGTCTGTCATTACCTGGATTTTAAGCGTCCACTTTGGAAAATCTTTATTTTTGATTGCATCGACAAGATCTCTTTGTGCATGATCGGGATCAATTCCCCGCATCTCTTTTGCATTCGGTCCCGTAAAGTTTTTTATACCCTGTACAGTTTTGAAGTGAAACTTAACCCAGATTTTTTCATTTTTCTTGTTAATCATAGAATAGGTATGACTTCCATATCCGTTCATATTGCGATATGAGAATGGAGTACCGCGATCGCTCATAAGTATCATAACCTGGTGAAGGCTTTCAGGATTAAGGCTCCAGAAATCCCACATCATTGTCGGGCTTTTAAGATTTGTTTCAGGCTCTCTTTTTTGAGTGTGAATAAAATCTCCAAACTTTTTAGGATCTTTCACAAAGAAAACCGGAGTATTATTTCCAACAAGATCCCAATTGCCGTCTTCGGTATATAATTTTACCGCAAAGCCTCTTGGATCTCTTTCACTGTCTGCACTTCCTTTTTCTCCTCCAACAGTTGAGAAACGAACAAACACGCGGCATTTGTTTCCAACCTTGCTAAAAAGTTTTGCGCGGGTATATTTTGTTATATCATTTGTCACTTCAAAAGTACCGAAAGCACCAGTTCCTTTAGCATGTACAACTCTTTCAGGAATTCTTTCGCGGTTAAAGTGAGCCATCTTTTCATGCAGAATATAATCCTGTAAAAGGATTGGCCCTCTTGGACCGATGGTCATTGTGTTTTCATTTTCTACATAAGGTCTGCCTGAAGCAGTTGTTAATTTTTTATTTTTTTGTTTTCCGTTATCCATTGGTGGTTTCTCCTCCTGAATTATCTTAAATATTTTACCGTCAAAATATTTACATTTGCTTCTGATAAATCAAACTGATATTTTCTATAATAATATAGATATAAACTATAAGTATGAATTTACAGCAATTAGAATACATCCTGGCAGTTGATACATACAGGCACTTTGCAAAAGCAGCAGACAAATGTTTCGTAACACAGGCAACTTTAAGCATGATGATTAAAAAGCTTGAAGACGAGCTCGCTATAAAAATTTTTGATCGAAGCAAACAGCCGGTTACCCCAACAAAAGAAGGAGAGGGATTTATTTTAAGAGCCAAACAGGTACTGGCTGAAGCAAAACGGTTGAAAGATTTTGCAGCAGAAA
>Ga0209640_10002466_pt1 | contig 16104 bp, 11 predicted proteins | sample RifCSP10_1_FD_184018 | JGI IMG/M metagenome (GOLD analysis project Ga0209640, IMG submission 184018) | Soil microbial communities from Rifle, Colorado - Rifle CSP2_sed 10_1 (SPAdes) (version 2) | ecosystem: Environmental > Terrestrial > Deep subsurface > Rock core/Sediment | place: Rifle...
GAGGTGTCGTTTGAACACACGTCAACCACTGCAAGTTTGCCGAGGGAAACGCGGCGTGCTCAACTGGAACCACGGCTAATTTGGACAGCACTGATTTTGCATCTTAAATTATCTTGATTGTTATGTCCGGTATCACCCATGTTCCTGTACCCGTCAACGAGCCCAACCTGACCTACCTTCCGGGTTCTCCGGAACGTGCCGAATTGAAATCCAGGCTGGCGTCGATGGCATCCGAGCGCGTCGATATTCCGCTCATCATCGGAGGCTGCGAAATTCGTACGGGCCGGATCGATCGCGCCGTGATGCCACACGATCACGGCCATGTGCTAGCGGACTGGCACAAAGCCGAGCCGCAGCACGTCGAACAGGCCATCGCTGCGGCTGCCCAGGCGCATCGCGTGTGGTCGGAATGGTCGCTCGAAGAGCGTGCCGCCGTCTTTCTGCGTGCCGCCGAGCTCCTTACGACAACCTGGCGCGCCACGTTGAACGCCGCAACGATGCTGGGGCAGTCGAAGACGGTGCTTCAGGCGGAGATCGACGCCGCGTCAGAGCTGATCGATTTCTGGCGGTTCAATCCACATTTTGCGCAGGAGCTGTACGGGGAACAGCCGATCAGCACTCATGCAGCGTGGAACCGGATGGAATACCGTCCGCTCGAAGGGTTTGTGTATGCGGTCACGCCGTTCAATTTCACGTCGATTGGTGGCAACCTGCCTACGGCTCCGGCGCTGATGGGCAACACAGTCATCTGGAAGCCGGCGTCGAGCGCAGTGCTGAGCGCTTACTACATCATGCGGTTGCTGGAGAGCGCCGGGCTGCCGCCTGGCGTTATCAACTTTCTGCCCGGTGATGCCGTGGAAATCTCAGACATCCTGCTCGACTCTCCTGCGCTTGCGGGAATCCACTTCACCGGCAGCACTCCGGTGTTTCAGAGCATGTGGAAGAAAGTCGGCGATACCATCGGCCGTTACACGAACTATCCGAGGCTGGTGGGCGAGACGGGCGGAAAGGATTTCATCGTTGCCCATGCGTCCGCCGACCCGCAGGAACTGGCCGTTGCGATTGCGAGGGGCAGTTTCGAGTATCAGGGGCAGAAGTGCTCGGCTTCGAGTCGGGTGTACGTGCCCCAGTCGCTGTGGCCCGGCGTGCGGGACCGTGTGGTCGCGATGATGCGCGACATGAAGATGGGCGACCCCCGCGACTTCAGGACGTTCATCGGCGCCGTGATCGATCGCAAGTCCTTCTCGAAAATCAGCGAATACGTTGAAGACGCGCGCCGGAACGCTCGAATTCTACAGGGTGGCGGCGCCCACGATGAAGAGGGCTATTTCATCGAACCTACGCTCGTCGAGACCACCGATCCCGGCTATCGGCTGATGCGCGAAGAGGTGTTTGGTCCCGTCGTTGCCGCGTACGTGTATCCCGACGACCGATGGGAGGAAACGCTTCGTGTCGTGAACGAAACGTCTCCTTATGGCCTCACCGGTGCCGTTTTCAGCCGCGATCGGGCAGCGATTCAGCAAGCGATGTCGGCGCTGCGCTACGCGGCCGGCAACTTCTACATCAACGACAAGCCGACCGGCGCGGTTGTCGGACAGCAGCCATTCGGCGGCGCGCGCGGGTCGGGCACCAACGACAAGGCGGGCGCGAAGCTGAACCTCGTTCGATGGATCAGCGCGCGCGCGATCAAGGAAACGTTTGCGCCGCCGCGCGACTACCGTTACCCGTACATGGGAGAGGAGTAATCCTCGCTTCAGAACGGGCAATTGCCGGGATTCGGCCGGTCGATCCGCAAGGCGGCGCCCGGAGGTGCGAAGTACGTGACGACGTTTTGCGCCGGGACTGTCGGGTCTTCGTTGCGCGCAATATGAGCGTGGTCGCCCACGTCCAGGAATCCCTCGCCGGCATGGCGAACGGTCGGCTGGCACGTCGGATCATCAGACGAGTAGAACGTCATGCTACCCGTCTTGACGGAGATGAAGACCGGACCGGGATGGCTGTGCCATCCACTATGAGCACCCGGCGGGAAATCAATCACCTGCGTGGCGATGTCGAGCGCGGGCTTCGCTTCGACCTCGACCTCCCACTCGCCCGCGCTGCCCAAGGCGGCCTTCCGCTTGACCTTGAATGCCTCTCGGAAGGTGGTGCGGCCGACGAGCGTCGAGGTCGATCCCGAGCCTGGAGTCGCCCACGCCAGAGCAGCAGTCACAAGCGCAGTTATTGCGGTCGCTACGAAGACTCGCTGTGAGAACTCGATTCCGGACATATGAACCTCCCGGCGCGCATTCCGGCGAAGACGAGGCGAAGAACGCCATTCGCGTCTACGCAGCGCGTCGGTTGCGACGATGCGCGCCTGTCCGGGCGTGCCGCAAGCGGCAAACCACTGAAATCCGCCTCATCGACCGCGTGCGGCGAAATGCCGCGTCTTGCAGCGCTTCCGTGGCGGGCAGATACGCCGAGGCACCGGCCTCGTACGACGAGGCGCGCAGCGTACGGTAGCGCGCGCAGGCTTAAGCCTGGGCGCTACTGAATGCTGATCAAATCGATCTCGAAGACGAGCATGCCTCGAGGAGCGCCCGGTTCGCCTTTGTAGGCCAGCGTTTGCGGAATCCAGAATCGCGTTCTCTCACCTTCGACCATCAGCTGCATGCCTTCGGTCCATCCGCGGATCACGTTGTCGAGACTGAGCGTCACAGGCATGCCCCGTGCGATCGTGCTGTCGAACATCTTTCCATCCGTGGTCCAGCCCGTGTAGTGAACGGTGACGCTGTCGCGTGGCCCCGGGCGCTCGGTGCCGGAACCGGGCTTCAGCACTTTGTAGAGCAGTCCCGAGGCGGTGCGCCTGGCATCGCCAGGCGGCGCGGCGACATCAGGCGGGGGAATGGTCGGCGAGCGCCGCGTATCGAGAAGCTCGATGTCGAAGACCACAGTGCCGGTCGGCCGTCCGGCTTGCCCTCGATAGGCCAGATCCTGCGGCAGCCAGCAGCGGCGCGTCTCGCCGACGGTCATCAGGAGCACGCATTCGCGCCATCCCGCCATGACGCGATTGAGCGGGAACATCGACGGCGCACCGCGTGCGCGGGAGCTGTCGAACATTTTCCCTTCGGTCGTCCATCCCGTGTAGTGGACGGTGACGACATCAGTTTCCATCGGCTTGTCCGCGCTTGCTCCCGGCATCACGACCCTCGACGTCAGGCCGGACGCTGATTTTGACGCATCAGCCGGGGGCGCAGCGACGTCGGAAGGGGCGGGAATGTCCGTCTGGCCCGACACTGCGGCAGCAAACGTCAGCAACACGAAGGCGGCACATAAGCGCTGCATCATTCAACTCACCAGCAGCAGGTTGGCTGGATCTTCCACCAGATCCTTGATCCGCACCAGAAACTGCACTGCCTCCCGGCCGTCGACCAGGCGATGGTCGTAGGTGAGGGCAACGTACATCATGGGGCGGATCGCGACCTGACCGTTCACAGGTACTGCCCGCTCCTGAATCTTGTGCAACCCGAGAATGCCGACCTGCGGTGGGTTGAGTATAGGCGTACTCATCAGCGATCCGAAGACACCGCCATTGGTGATCGTGAACGTGCCGCCCGTCAGATCTTCGAGCGTCAGGGAACCATCCTCTGCCCGGGCCGCGAAGTCTCGAATCGCCAGCTCGATTTGGGCGTACGACATCTGGTCGGCATTGCGCAGCACCGGCACAACGAGACCGCCCTCGGCTCCCACGGCGATGCCGATGTCGTAGTAGTGCTTGTAGACGATCTCATCGCCGTCAATCTCTGCATTGAGCTGCGGAAACGCGCGCAGCGTCGCGACTGCCGCCTTGACAAAGAAGGACGTAATTCCGAGGCTCGCTCCGTACTGCTGCTTGAACGCTTCCTTCCTTCGCTCTCGAAGCGTCGTCACCGCCGTCATGTCGACCTCGTTGAAGGTGGTGAGCATCGCCGCGGTGTGCTGTGCCTCGACGAGCCTGCGGGCGATGGTCGCACGCCGCTTCGACATGCGCGTGCGTTCCTGGCGTCTCTCTAAGGTGTGAGGGGCTGGTCGGCCGGTCGGAGGCGGTGGGATGGTTGGTTTCGCTGCCGGCACGTCGGCCTTCGCTATTGGTGGCGCAGTCGGCGTTGCGCGCGTGGGTTCGGCAACTGCCGCCGGCGCTCTCCCTGTCTCTTCTTCTGCGACCACGGCCAGCACGTCGCCGACCTTCACGTCGTCGCCTTCCTGACGCGTGATGGTCGAAAGCACGCCCGAGTGATCGGCGCCGACCTCGAGGTCGATCTTGTCGGTTTCGAGCTCCACCACCGGCTCGCCGGTCTTGATGCGGTCTCCCTCGTGCTTCAGCCACCGCGCGATGCGCGCCTCGACCACCGATTCGCCGAGCTGTGGAACAACGATGTTGAACATCTAGTGGTATGTCGCTTCCTGAATCACTACCGGCCGCGCCGATGTCGCGGCCGGAAGATCGCGGTCGAAGGCTCGTTGTGAATGGTACGCATTCAGTTGAGACGGTCCACTAAGCCTGTTTGGACAACACCAGCGAAGGCTCTTTCGCAGGAGCGGCAAGGTCGAACGCCTGCGCCACCAGTGCCCGCTGATTGATCTGGTGCCACGCCCACGATCCCTCAGAGGGACTCGAGCTCCTCGCACGGCCGACGTAGCGCAGCGGGCGGCGGCCGTCGAGCATCTCCTCGAGAAACGGTCGCGCAAATTCCCACGCGCCCATGTTTTCCGGCTCTTCCTGAAGCCACACGAGATCGCGCAGGGCGGGGTAGCCCGCGAGCACCGTGCGAAGCGCATCGAGCGGGAACGGATACAGCTGCTCGACCCGGCAAATGGCGATGTCCGTTGCCTCAGCGCGCCGATCGCTGCTGTCCGCATCGACGAACACCTTGCCGCTGCACAGAATCAGGCGCCGGATCTCCTTTGGTCGCGACCGCGCGCGCCCGTCGTCGATGACAGGCTGGAAGCGTCCCTCGGACAGCTCGAGCGGCGTCGATGCAACCGCCGGATGTCGAAGGAGGCTTTTTGGCGTCAGCACGAACAGCGGCAGAGGATCCGTCTCGAGCAGCATTGCCTGGCGCCGGAGGACGTGGAAGTACTGGGCCGAGGTGCTGCAGCTCACGAGTCGGAGGTTCAGGTCGGCGGCTGCCTGCAGAATGCGCTCCGGACGGGCGCTCGAATGCTCTGGACCCTGCCCTTCATATCCGTGCGGCAAGAGGAACACGAGCGACGGCCTGAGTCCCCATTTCGCTCGAGCCGACGTGACGAACTGATCGAGGACGACCTGCGCGCCGTTCAGAAAGTCGCCGTACTGGGCTTCCCAGATGACGAGATGGCCGGCCTCGTACACGTTGTAGCCGAGCTCGAAGCCGACGGCCGCATTTTCGGACAGGGCGCTGTTGTGGATCTCGAAAGAGGCGCACGCTCCGTCGAACTGCTGAAGCGGGATGAAGGTGCTGTCCGAGTTCACATCGTGAAAGACCGCGTGGCGTTGACTGAACGTGCCGCGCTCGGTGTCTTCCCCGGTCAGGCGGATAGGAATGCCGTCGGCCAACACGCTCGCGAACGCGAGCTCCTCGGCGGTCGTCCAGTCGACCGTTCGCGCTGCCGGGTCGTCTAAGACGGCTCGCCGCCTGGCTCTGGCCCGCTCGAGCTTCTTGTGAAACGTGAAGTCGGGAGGGTCCACGAGCAGCGCTGCGTTGAGGGCGCGCAAGCGGTCGAGCGGCACGGTCGTGTCCGTCTTTCCGGCGACGCCGGCGGGAACCTTTTCCGGCAGAGCCGGCAGGTTCTGCTCTTGATTCTTCAGCGAGTCGTACGCGGCTTCGAGAACTGCGAACCGTTTTCTGACGAGCTTCTCGGCATGTTCCGCCGCGATCTGACCCTGCTTGGCCTGAGCGCTCGCCCAGATTGCCCGAACCGTTGGATGCTCGGCGATCTTTCGATATGTCACCGGCTGCGTGAATGCCGGTTCGTCCCCTTCGTTGTGGCCGTATCGCCGATAGCCGACCAGATCGATCAGGAAGTCGCGTTGGAACCGGGCACGATATTCCCACGCCATCTTCGCCGCTTCGAGGCACGCAACGGGGTCGTCTGCATTCACGTGCACGATCGGAATCTTGAAGCCGCGCGCCAGCCCGCTGGCGTAGCTCGTGCTGTAGGATTCGGCGGGCGTTGCCGTAAACCCGAGCTGGTTGTTGGCAATGATGTGAATCGTGCCGCCGGTGTCGTAAGCGGCAAGTCGCGAGAGGTTCAGTGTCTCGGCAACTACGCCCTGGGCAGGAAATGCCGCGTCACCATGAATCAGCAGGGGCAGCACGACGCTCCCGTCGAATTCGGGTGCGCCGGCCCGGTTTGCCCGCGTCCCTGCCGCACGCGCCATTCCTTCGACCACCGGGTTGACCGCCTCGAGATGGCTTGGATTCGGTACGAGCGTCAGGAACATCTGACCGCGTGGGCTCGACGCCCGCGCGCCGGCGTGATACGTGACGTCGCCGCGCCAGCCGAGATCGAGCCGTACGTTCTCGCCCTGAACCGGGTCTTTGAACTCCGCCAGAATCTCTTCGCAGGGCTTGGCGAGCACGTGCGTCAGCACGTTGAGTCGCCCGCGGTGTGCCATGCCCAGCAAGGTGTGACGCACGCCTTGATCGCCGGCGTCGCTGATGATCTCATCGAGGATCGGCACCAGCATGTCGAGTCCTTCGATGGAGAAACGGGTCTTGCCCGGAAACACCCGATGGAGAAACTGCTCGAACGCCTCTACCTCGGTGAGCCGCTCGAGCAGCGCTTCGGCGCTCTCCGGTCCCATCGGTGGCAGAAAGCGTCCTGATTCTGCTGCAGCGCGGAGCCACACCCGTTCCTCGGGGACGAACACGTGCGCGAAGTCGAACCCGGTGGTCGAGCAGTACACCCGTCGGAGCTTGTCGATGGCATCAAGAGCAGTGGTTGATGTGGCCGCCACGAAACCGCCAACGAGCGAGGCGGGCAGCTGGCGCAGATCCTCCTCAGTTACCCCGTGGGCTTCGGGGAACAACGATGGATCCCCCGGTGGTGCCGAGCCCAGAGGATCGAGTTGGGCGCCAAGATGGCCGTACCGCCGAATGCATTCGGCGAGATTGGCGACGCCGACGACGATATGAAGTTGTGCGGTGCGCGGCGCTTCGTCTGGTCCGGCAGCGTCGACCGGGCGCCACGTTTCGAACACCGCCCGCGACGCGGGATCGACCGAGCCAGGGTTCTTTCGATACCGCTCGTACAACTCGACGACGTAGCCGAGGTTGACTCCCTGGATCGATTCCGGTTTCATCACCATGTTTATCGTACCTCAGTGGACTGCGCACACCTCAACGGGCCACGGTCCCTCACGGGCCTCCACGGGCCACAGAGACACAGAGGCACAGAGAAGCTCGACGCGGTCGGCCTGCACCGCAGGCCGTCAAGCCAGGCATGCCCGCGGCGCACGAATGTCCGCAAGCGATCGACGTCATTCGTGCGCTGCGGGCATGCCTGGCTGGCCGCTCCGCGGCACCGCGTCGAGCGTGGACCGCTACGGGACGGTACTCACCGGATCACTCGGCGAATACCATGCCGCAACACCGTACTGTTGAAATTGAGGATCAACCCGACTCGAAGGCCTGTCACGCGTAAGTAAGTAAGCATCTGCGCTGTGTGAATTGGGTCGAAGCGCTCCACAGCCTTTACCTCGACAATGACCGAATCGGAGATCACCAGATCGGGACGATGCTCCGAGAGCAACATGCCCTTGTAGTACAGCGGAACACCAATCTGTCGCTTGAATGGCAACCTTGATGCCGTCAGTTCGAAACACAAGGCGGACTCATAGATCGATTCAAGCAGCCCAGGTCCGAGGTGTCGATGCACTTCGATCGCGCATCGAAGGATCTGCTCCGTAAGCGGCGCGTGAAGTCCGTCGTGCATAAGAATCTCTGTGTCTCTGTGTCTCTGCGGCCCGTGATCAGTGGCTGTCGCGAAACCTGCGAAGAGCGTTCTCCTTTATCTCCGGCGCGATGAGCGGAAACGTTCCGAGGATGTGTTCGAACTCGGCCTCGTCAAGTCCGTAGAGGCGGGCGGCGAGCGCCTGCAGCTCCGCGTATTCGCTCATCGATTCAACGGGCGCCTCGCCCTTCGCTAACGTCCGCGACAGATAGGCAAGCCGTGGGAACGTGGCGTGTCTCGCGTCGATCACCGGAACGGGCAGCCGCGAAACGAGCGACACGGTCACGTGCATGTTGACGCGCAGTCGGATCAGGTAGTTGGCGACAAGGCTGTTGAGGAGCGCGCACAGCGCGTGCTGTGCGTCTCCCGGGAGCACGGTTCGCAAACAGAACAGCGTGTGGGTCGTCACTGCGCGCGCCGGGATGACCGCGGCGATGAGCGTCAGTCTGTTTGTCGCGCTCGCGACGTCGCGATAGGCGACACGGGCACGGCGCGCAACGCGCGGGGTGGTCTCGCCTTCCGCCAGCTCGTATCGGCAGCCGCTCAGCATGGTCCGAAACGGCTGGACCTGCTTGCCCTCGAGTACCGGCCGGGCGGTGGGGCTGCCGCTGAAAGCCGTGAACGACTCACGGTCATCGCTCGCGTTGAGCTCTCGTCCAAACTGCACATTCCAGCCGTCCGGGGCGCCCAGCCAGGGAACTCTGGTACCGATGGTCTCGACGATGCGGAGGTCGCGTTCGGTGGTGATGTCGGGAATACCCAGGTCATCGGCGCCGGAAAGCCGTGCAAGCAGCTTGCGGGTCATGACGATCGGTGGGCGTTCTTCCTCGAGATCCTGTGCGGAAGCGATGCCGAACCGGCAGGCGACTTCTGTCGTTGGCCGTCCGGCTGTCGCTGTCAGTAGCACGAACCGCAGGCTTCGATGGATGGCGAAAAAGCCGCCGCGGTTGTCCAGTCCCGTCACGGAGTCGACGTCGGCACGATCGAGTAGATGACGTCGCAGTGGGGCGGCGCCGGGGTCTGTCGCGACACCAGATGGCAGCACCAGACCGATCCGTCCTCCCGCGCGCGTCAATTGGAGGGCGCGTTCGACGAAAAGCTGATAGCGGTTGACGTGCGATCGGCTCTCGACGCGGTACACGCCAGCCTCGCGTACGAAATCGGCAAAGCGCTGCGCCTGCAGCTTTCGGCCCGCGCGAACATCTGCGGCACCGCTGTCTCCACGCAGCATGTCCCATGGCGGATTGCCGACGACCGCGTCGAATCCTGGAACGGCGAGCGCGTCGCCTCGTTCATCACAAAAGACTTCAGGAAATGCCAGCGGCCAATGGAAGAAGCGGTGTCGCGATGCCAATGCGGCCGCGTGATCGAGAAAACGCTCCGTCAAGCGATCGGGCAGTGCGGTTGGTCGGTGCAGCAGGCGATCGCACAGTTCGCCGAAAACAGCGGCCGATGGCCGTGTGTGGTCTCCCCAGAACCAGCCGGCGCACCAAAGGTCCAGGATGCTCGACCAGCATCCGAGCGGAGATTGCGGCGCATGAAGCGCGGCAAGAGTCCTTGCTTTTTCCGCGACGACAGCCGGAGAGTCGTCTGGCTCACGCGTCAGGCGCAAGCGCGTGCGGACCGCGTGTTCCAGAGGGGAGGTTGGGTCGGCATCGGAAAACAGCGGCAGCGCTGTGGGCCGCCGGTGCTGGCGGTCCCCGCTCGTCGGTTGGCGTCGCACGTCGGCAATGCTGGCGCCGATGAGGCTGTCGCCTGCCACGAGATGGTGATCGAGAAAGGTCAGCGGTTTGTCTGACGCGAGGGTGACAAGCCACAGAGACAGCCGCGCCAGTTGCACGGCCATCGGATTGACGTCCACACCGAAGAGACACCGCTGCGCGATTTCTCGGCGCAGCGCCGCGCGCTCAGCCGCCGTGACGTCCCCAGGGTGCCAGCGGCCTTCCCGAATCAGGCTCTGTTCGGCGGATGCCGCCAGATACCGGCATGCGCCGACGAGGAACGCGCCGCTTCCCATCGCGGGATCGAGCACGCGCAATTGCAGGATCTCTTCCGCCGTCCGATCGCGGACAAGCGGTTCCAGTGTGCGACGAACCACGGATGCCGTGACCGATCGCGGCGTATAGAACGTTCCGCTCGACTGGCGCGTGTCGCGCGTTCGAGTGAGCGCAGCCGGACGCTCGGTAACCGGCTCGTACTCGAGGACGCGTTCGTACACGGCGCCGAGCTGCTCCACATCCAGGTCGGCGTATGAGATGCGGGTTCGCCCTCCACCTGCTGTCGAAGTGGCGCCGACGGCGAGCACGGCTCGGCCCATGATTTCGTCGCTGATCCTCTGTTGGTCGAATGCCGACGAATGGGCGGGTGAAAAGAGGCGGCCGTTGAACGCCGTGATTGTGAGCTCACCGGCGCGGCAGCCGGCATGGGCAAGCCGGGAAATCGCAAGGACCGCGTCCCATATGCCACGGTAGCGGCGCCCCGTCAGCAACATAGTGACGATTGCCTCGATCGTGTAGCGCTCCACATAGACCGGGTGCCAGATGGGCACCAGAGCCCTTGCCTCGGCAAAGAGTAGAAAAAGAACCCGGTACAGCACCGTCAGCGACTGCTCGAAAAGGACCTGCGATGAGCGAGCCGCACGACCTTTCCCCAGCGCGCCGAAGATCAACGCGAGGGCGTCGAGGACACCCTCTCCGAGCGCCTTGCAGACCGTGACGCCATGGCGTGCCGAGCTCTCCGCGACGATCTCCAGAAACGAGGGACGCGACGCCATGGCGTCGGCTCGCATCACGTTCCACAAGACCGTGCGCGAGACGTCTTCACCGGGCAGGACCGCCAGCTCGAATTCAACGTACGTCCGAGCCCACGTATGGTGCGCATCGACTATCCGCAGCGCCGAACCGTTGCAGCAGATGCACCATCGCGCATCGGCTCGGATGCCGTCGCGAACGACGTCGCGCCAGGCGCCGTCGAGCGGGTCGTTCCACGGGACGATCACGACCGGCAGGGCCGCCGACGCCGAGGCCTCGGCGACCAGCACCGTGCGGGCCGGTCGGTCGACGCGGCTGGCGATCTGATAGCCGAGGAGCTTCAGCAGCGGAATGACGGCGGCCTCGCTGATGGCGCGCAGGCTGGATGAGGGCCCCAGCGCCGATTCGCGGCGCTCGGACCACGCGTCGAGCGCAGCGATGAATGCAGCCGGTGGCACGGCTGCGCCGCGCAGCGTGCTCAGCTCCGTTTGGGCGAAGGTTGCGCTTATGAGGCGCCCGCGGACGCCGGCGATCATGTCATTCGAGAAGGACGGCGAACACCAGCTCGCAAGCGTCGATTCGAAGGTCGCTGGACTGCGCGAGATCGCGCAAGCGGCCGGCTGATTGAGAGAGGGCTTCGTCCAGCAGCGAGGCCTGAGCGGCGGCGAGCCGCTCGTCGCGCCGGTCGAAGAGTCCTCGCTGGAGCAAACCGGCGGACAAACGGCCGTGCCGCGTGCGAAGCGCGGCCATGAGGTCGCACTCACGTCCGCTCCATCGCTCCAGCGCCGATCGCATCGATTGTTGGAGCTGTTCGAGCAGCCGGTCGCTGGTGCCGGCCACGACAGACTCGAGGGGCGCCGCGTCTGGATTCAGCAGTGCGCGCATCAGCGACGCCGAGCAACCTCGCACGCCGGCCGCGTCGCCGCTGACAGATAACAGCGCTTCCCAGACGAGACGACCTGCATCGGTCGTAAACACGACTTTGTAGACCCAAAGACAGCGAGGAGTAGCCCGGCCCCGGCGTTGCCGCACACGGGTGATGACGGGCCGTTCGGCAGCCAACGAACCGGACCCGTCCACGGAGAAGGCGCGGGCCTGCCCGATTCGCTGCGCTTCTTCGTGAGCGTCACGGCGGATGTCGGGAGTGACAATTCCTCCAGGATTCTGCGGCGACTCGTCCAGCAGATCCGGTCGAGGATGCTGGCCCAGAATCGACTCGGCGACGCGCGCTTCGTCAGGAAATCGAGTGAGCAGACTCATGGCGCCGCGCATTCGTCTCATCCGCGTGGCAAGGCGGGCGAGCGTAGCTTCCTCGCAGGTGCCCGCTGCCACCAGGTGAACGGCGTGTGCGCGCCGCTCTTGACCGATGCGGTCGACGCGGCCGGCGCGTTGCTCGAGACGCAAGGGCGTCCATGGCAGCTCGAGGTTGATGACAAGTCGGCATCGCTGGTGAAGGTTGAGCCCTTCGCTGCCGGTGTCGGTCGCCAGGAGGAGTCGTGCGGTGCCTCGCGTGAATCGGCGTACCGCTTCTGCCCGTTCCTGAAGCGTCAAGCCACCGTGGAGCTGCACGGCATCGACATGCGAGAACGTGTTGGCGAGGCGCTGCAGGGTGTCGCGATACTCGGTGAACACGATCGCTGGTTCGTCGATTCTCGAGATGAGCCGTTCGAGCACCGCTATCTTGCTTTCCCGGGATGTGGCCGTTCGCGCGAGTTGCAGAAGGTGTTCGAGGCGCCGGCGCTCGTCCGCCTCGTCATGCAGACCTGGCGGCCCGAGCAGCCCGTGCGGTTCCTCGTCGTCGCCGGCCGTTTCAGCGAACGGCAGGCCGCGCTGCACGCTGGGTGGCGTGGAGGCATCGGCCAGGAGGGCAAGCCTGCGCTCAACGGACCGTGCGAGCGATCCGGCGCTGCTGCACGCCCGTCGTGTCAGCACCGACGCCACAAGCCTGGCGCCAGACAGGGCCGCCCCGGTGGATTGTCGCCAGACGAGTCGTGCGTACGCCAATACTGCTTCGTGCATGGCGGCTTCGGCGTCCGTCGGGCGCACGCGAAGAAGCGGAGCGCGACGACTCACACGAAGGCCCGCGTCGGCGCGCGTCCGTCGGAATGTCACAAGTGGCTCCGATCCGTCTGCATTGCCGAGGCTGCAGAGGCGTGCGAACGCGTGGTCGTCGCCAGAGTGTGGCGTTGCCGTCAGCAGCACCAGCGCCCGGGCGCGGTCTCCAAGCAGTGCTGCAGCGGCGGCGCGATCGGATCGGCCCGTCAAGTGGTGTGCCTCATCGAACACGACCACATCCCAGGTCAACGCTTCCAGCGACCGCATGACTTCGGGACGCTTGACGTAGTCAATCGACGCGATCACGAGCGACTGGACGGCCCACGGATTGACGTACGCGGGAAGGTGTGTCGCCCGAGCGAGTCGGGAGGCATCGAGGATCTCGGCGTCGAGGTTGAAGCGATTCCGGAGCTCGTCTCGCCACTGCTCGCGAAGGCCTGCTGGTGAAATGACCAATGCCCTCGCGTCGGGCCGGCGCTGCAGCGTTTCTGCAATCATCAGCCCCGCCTCAATCGTCTTGCCGAGTCCTACGGCATCGGCAATCAGAAATCGGCAGCCCTCGCCACGAGCGAGCGCCATCGCTGGCTCGAGTTGAAAAGGGATGAGCGTCAGGTCGGCGTGCGTCGCCGCACGCAGGGAGCTCCACGCCGGCGTTGCGTGTGCGAGCGTGCCCCGTGCGACGTGGCGCCAGCGAGCGCGACTGACGAGCCGTGGCGCCGACGAGAGACGAAGCCGATCGAACGGTTCGAATGGGAAGAGAAACCGAGCCCGCTCCGCGCGATTCGTCGGGCCGCACCCGGTGACGTCGACGAGGGCAACGGCGCCGTAGCTCTCATGCCGGCCGATTCGCCAGCGTTCTCCCCTGATTCGAACGAGGTCGCCGTGCCGTAGCTCCCGTGATGGTGGTGTGGTCACCACTGGGGCCTGTGCACGACGCATTCCGCGGTCGCCAAAGAGCTCCTAAGACAGGCCACAGAGTCACAGAGAAAACTAGAAAAATTCCCGTTTCTGCGTCTCCGCTTGTCCGCCGAAGCCTGTGGCGAAGGCGGATGTCTCCGTTGCCTGGTGGGGTGTCCCCTTGGGGGATGGTGTACGAAATTGCCAACTTCGAGCGGCGTTCGGACGTCAATTTCTGCGAAGTCGAGCGACCGTGGCGCCCAGGTGCGACTCGCCGGCGTCCCAGAACTGTTCGACCAGAGGGTGACGCTCGAGCGCCTGCTGCACGATGCCCCGCTGTATGCCTTTGCCCCTGCCGTGAATCAGCCGGATCTCGCGCAGACCCGCTTCATGTGCGGCATTCACGTACTCTTCGACAACGGATTTGATATCGCGCGGCGCGAATGCGTGGAGATCGAGCGTGTCCTCTATCGGAATCCAGTGCGGCAAACCTTACCTGGTGGCGTCGTAGGACGCCGTCACGACGGTTTTGATCCCGCCGCGAACCGAAAAATCACCCACCACGGTCATCCGGCGCGGCTGGCAGGCGGCAACCAGGTCGTCGAGGATCTGATTGGTGACCGCCTCGTAGTAGATGCCCCGGTTCCGGAAGTCGATCATGTAGTACTTCAACGACTTCAGTTCGATGCAGCGATCGCCGGGAACGTAGCTGATCCGGATCTCGCCGAAGTCCGGGAGGCCGGTCTTGGGGCACACCGACGTGAACTCGGGACAGTTGACCGAGATTTCGTAGTCACGTCCGGGACAAGGATTCGGAAATGTCTCGATTGCCTTCGTGCTTGACATGACGGCGAAATTCTAGCATTTTGGCCCGAAATCGCCGGGTTACGGCTCGCGTTTCGTTGACACTCCGAACAGGCGCGAGATAGCATTACGGGAATTTTGTTCGAAAAAGCTTTCCGCCGCAGTATGAGCGCGCGCAACTGCGACGCGGCCGACAGTCGGCGCGCATCAGCGCAAGGGGGACGTGATGGCTGAGGCCCGGAGAATGGGCAAGTCCGAACTGTTTTCACATTTCGCCGATCGCTTCGAGGTGAAGCGCACGCAGGCCCGAGAGTTCTTCGACGAGCTGACCAGTCTTGCCGAGAAGGAGCTCAAGCGTTCCGGCGAATTTGTGCTCCCCGGCATGGTGAAGCTCGTCGTGCAGAAGCGGAAGGCGCGAATGGGTCGAAATCCTGCAACAGGCGAAGCTATCAAGATTCCGGCGAAGACCGTCGTCAAGGCGCGCATCGCCAAGCAGCTCAAGGACACAGTACTGCCCAAGAAGTAGCCCAGGCCGCCAGCGAGCGGCTGCGGTGTTTTCGACCCGGCGCCCGGCGCCGGGTTGTTTTCAGACAGCAGCCAACTGTGACGGGCGGGCCTTGGTCAGCGGGAACTTCAAGGTAAAGGTGCTGCCGACCCCTACCTCGCTGGAGACGGTGATGGAGCCGTCCAGTTGCTCGACAATCTTCTTCGAGATGGCAAGACCCAACCCCAGACCACGCCGTTTGGTCGTGACGAAATCCTCGAAGATCGTTTCCAGCCGCTCTTTCGGAATGCCGCAGCCGGTATCGGCCACCTCGACGATGGCCTGATCGCCCTCGCGCAAGCTCCGCACGACGACGCGCCCGCGCGGGGGGGTTGCCTGGAGCGAGTTCATGATGAGATTGCGGTAGACGCGATTCAGCGCGAACAGGTCTGCTTCGATGAACAGTTGGCCGAAGACGAACTCCGTTTCGAGCGTCAGGCCGGCCTTTTCAGCGGTCGACAGCATCGATTCAACCAGCTCGGCAAGCTCCTTGTTCATGTCGATCGGGAATCGCTGCAGCGGCATCGGCCGCGCTACGTTCCGGAGGTCGTCCAGCACGCGCTTCACCTGCGCGAGCTCGCGCTCGATGGTCCGCTTGAACGTCTCGCGGTACTCCTGGTCGTCGAACATCTTGACAATCAGCTTGCAGCTGTTGCCGATGTTCTGAATCGGGTGCGACAGGTCATGCACGAGGCCGATCGAGATGCGCCCGAACATCGCCTGTCGCTCTTTCTTCCGGACGTCCTCCTGCAGCTCGACGAGCTTGTCGGCCATGTTGTTGAAGGCCAGGCCGAGCTGCCCGATCTCGTCGCTCGAGTCCACCTTCACGCGTTCGTCCAGCTTTCCTTCCGCAAGCGCTCGGGTTCCTCTCGTCAGCGCCAGAATTGGATCGATGAACCGGTGGCCCCAGACGTAGCCGACTCCAAGCATCACCATCAGCGCAACCGCAATTGCAATTCCCAGTTGCCACTGCAAGCGGATTGGAATCGCAAATGCTTCGCTGCGAGGTTGTTCGACAATGACGGTCCATCCAAGGGACACCAAGCGGGCCGCCACGCCAAGCATCGGTCCGCGCTCGTCGTCGTACTGGTCGAATATAACCTG
>Ga0209640_10002467_pt1 | contig 16096 bp, 15 predicted proteins | sample RifCSP10_1_FD_184018 | JGI IMG/M metagenome (GOLD analysis project Ga0209640, IMG submission 184018) | Soil microbial communities from Rifle, Colorado - Rifle CSP2_sed 10_1 (SPAdes) (version 2) | ecosystem: Environmental > Terrestrial > Deep subsurface > Rock core/Sediment | place: Rifle...
TCGCTCCATCGGTCTATAGTCTGTTGCAATTCCTGTTCCTTAAGGGCGAGTTCATCGAGAACCGGCTGATAGCGGTCATGGCTCTGGCTGTAGAAATCAGATTTCTGGATCATGGATTGCAGTTGCGCGATGGCGTTTTCGAGGGCCATGATCCGATCCGGCAGTTGTTCCAGTTCCAGTTTCAACTTATAACTGAGTTTGGTGGCGGGTTTGGGGTTGCCTGCGTTAGCCGATGGCGTCGCCTTCTCAGCGTTGGTTTTATTAGGATCGTCCGTTTCCCGCAGGTGCTGGCCTTGCTGTAACCAGTCGCTGTAGCCGCCGGGATAAGCCCGCACCTTACCTTCGTCCTCGAATACCAGGGTGCTGGTGACCGTGTTATCGATAAATTCGCGGTCGTGGCTGACGATGATCAGTGTGCCTTCATATTCATTTAATCGATCTTCCAGCACCTCCAGAGTTTCAACGTCGAGGTCATTGGTGGGCTCGTCGAGTACCAGCAGGTTGATGGGTTTGGTCAGTAATTTCGCCAGGATAACCCGGTTGCATTCGCCGCCCGACAACGCTTTGATTTTGGTCGTGGACCGTTTATGCGAGAATAGAAAGCCTTTCAGATAGCCGATGACGTGCCGGTCCTTGCCGTTGATTTTGACGTAATCGGAATCGTTACCGACTATTTCGGCGACGGTCTTGTCCGGATCCAGTAATTCCCGCTGTTGATCGAAATAACCGATAATCAGGTTGGTGCCATGTTTCACGGTGCCTTTCTTCGGCGCCAGTTGGCCCAGGAGTATGCGCAGCAGGGTGCTTTTGCCGACGCCGTTGTTGCCGATCAGTCCGATGCGATCGCCGCGCCGGATCTTCAGCTTTAATCCCGCAATCAACTGGTCGCCGGAAAAATCGAAACAGACGTTATGGGCATCGATGACCTTGCGTCCGGACGGATCGGCGTCCTCGACATAAATGCGGGCCTTCGGATCAGGTTTGACACGCGCATCTGCTTGCTCGCGCATGGCCTCCAGTGCCCGCACCCGGCCTTCATTGCGGGTGCGGCGGGCTTTGACGCCTTGCCGGATCCAGGCTTCCTCCTGTTCCAGTTTCTTGTCGAACAAACGGTTTTCCCGCTTTTCCGCCACCAGCGCCTGCGCCTTCGCGGATTTAAACTTCCGGTAATTGCCCGGCCAGCTGGTTAATTTGCCACGGTCCAGTTCCAGGATCCGCGTTGCCAGTCTCTGCATGAAGGCCCGATCATGACTGACGAACAGAATGCTGCCGGGAAAGGCATAGGCACGGTCCTCCAGCCATTGGATGGCACTGAGATCGAGATGGTTGGTCGGTTCGTCCAGCAATAGCAGGTCCGGATGGCTGACCAGCGCCCGTGCCAGGGCCACACGGCGTTGCCAGCCGCCCGACAGTTCTCCCAGCTTGCGTTCCGCGGGCAGGGTCATTTCCGTCAGGATGGTCTGGATCTGGGTATCGATCTGCCAGCCACCGGCTGCCTCTATCCGGTGTTGCAGTCGTTCCAGTTCCCGCAGGCCGGCCCGATCCAGCGACTGATTAGATAATGTGTGATAAGCATCGATCAGATGCCTTAAATCCGCCAGCCCGGCGGCGACATATTCATGGACTGTCTCGTGCAACTGGGTGGGCAGGGATTGTTCCAGCCGGCAGATGCGCAAATCGGAACGGCGCACCACTTCGCCGCTGTCAGGTTCAACTTCACCCATGATGATCCTGAAAATCGTCGTTTTCCCGGCCCCATTGCGGCCAATCAGACAGATCCGTTCGCCGTGGTCAATGTTGAAGCTGGCGGCTTGCAGCAGACGTTGATCGCCAATTTCCAGGGAAATGTCATCAAAACGGAGCAATCTAATGATAACCTTATGAGCATGTTGAGAAAGGAGCGGGAGACTAATGGTTGAGGGTCCGATTAGCAAGATAACCCGGACAGGCGGTCGCCAATAAATACCTGAGTAATTTAGTCAAAGATATAGTTGACTATTTTACTCAGCTATGTAATTCTACCCAGTACTGGTTGCTGTAATTGATTTTAAGTAATTGATTAGTGAGTAATTAAGCACTACCCGGAGTAATCGAGATGAAACTAACCACCAAAGGTCGTTATGCCGTCACCGCCATGCTGGATCTGGCCCTGAGTCAGGGACTGGGACCCATCAATCTGGCGGAAATTTCCTCCCGACAGGGGATATCCCTGTCTTATCTGGAACAACTTTTTTCACGTTTGCGCAAACAAGGACTGGTTGACAGCGCGCGCGGTCCTGGCGGCGGCTACCTGCTGGGCAAACCGGCGCGGGATATATCGATAGTTGATGTCATCCGCGCGGTCGATGAATCCTTTGATGCCACGCGCTGCGGCGGTTCCAAGGATTGCCACGGCGAGCAGCGTTGTATCACCCATGATTTATGGGAAGAATTAAGCAATCAGATCGCCGAGTTCCTGGCCGGGATTAGCCTGCATGATCTGGTCGAGCGGCGCAATATCGAGAAGTCGCAACCCCAGCAGGATCAAGTCTTGGTGAAGATGCAGATTTAAGATAGATTACCCACATGAAAAGTATAGATTTGACGGACCGGGCAGCCGATCATGTCCGGAATTATCTGGCCAGGCATGGCCGTAGTATCGGTTTGCGTATCGGGGTTAAACCGACCGGTTGTTCCGGCTTTAAATATGTCGTTGAACCGGCGGAGTCACTCAACGACCAGGACCAGGCGTTCGAATCGAAAGGCGTGCAAATCGTCGTCGATGAACAAAGTCTGCAATATCTGGCGGGTGTGGAACTCGATTATGTTCGCGAAGGCTTAAATGAAGGCTTCCGTTTTAACAATCCCAATGTCCAGGAAACCTGCGGCTGCGGGGAAAGCTTCAGTGTCAGCAACAAAGCATAATTCATAAAGGCCCGGTTGTATGACTCCACAAACTCATGATGTCGAAGACTTTGTTAACAAGGAATACGAACACGGTTTCGTGACCGATATCAGTGCCGATACCGTGCCGCCTGGTTTGAATGAAGATATCATTGCCTTTATTTCGCAGAAAAAAAATGAGCCAGCCTGGATGCTGGACTGGCGGCTGCAAGCCTTTCGCCACTGGCTAAAAATGCCCGAACCTGACTGGGCAAACGTGCATTATGACAAAATCGATTTTCAGGCCATCTCCTATTATTCCGCGCCCAGATCCAGTGCTGATGGCCCTAAAAGTCTGGATGAAGTTGATCCGAAGTTGCTGGAAACCTATGCCAAACTGGGTATCCCGCTCCAGGAACAGAAGTTGCTGGCGGGCGTCGCCGTGGACGCGGTATTTGACAGTGTGTCGGTCGCGACCACCTTCAAGGAAAAGCTGGCCGAGGCTGGCGTCATCTTTTGCCCTTTTTCCGAGGCGGTGCAAAAGCATCCGGAACTGGTACAAAAATATCTGGGCACGGTGGTGCCAAGCACGGATAATTTTTACGCGGCCCTGAATTCCGCCGTATTTACCGATGGCTCGTTCGTTTATGTCCCGAAAAACACGCGCTGCCCGATGGAGTTGTCCACCTATTTCCGGATCAACGCGGCGAAGACAGGACAGTTCGAACGGACCCTGATAGTCGCTGATACCGGCAGCTATGTCAGCTATCTCGAGGGTTGCACGGCGCCCATGCGCGACGAGAACCAGCTGCACGCGGCCGTGGTCGAGCTGATCTGCCTGGATGATGCGCAGATAAAATATTCCACCGTCCAGAATTGGTACCCAGGCGATGTTAACGGCGTCGGTGGGATCTATAATTTCGTGACCAAGCGCGGCGACTGTCGCGGTCGCAATTCGAAGATCTCCTGGACCCAGGTTGAGACCGGCTCAGCAATCACCTGGAAATATCCGAGCTGCTTGTTGCGCGGCGATAATTCCGTCGGTGAATTTTATTCCGTTGCGGTCACCAATAACCGGCAGCAGGCTGACACTGGCACCAAGATGATCCACCTTGGCAAAAATACCAGCAGCACGGTGATAGCGAAGGGCATTTCCGCCGGCCGGGCGCAAAACGCCTACCGCGGTTTGATCCGGGTTGCGAAAGGCGCGGACAATGCCCGCAATTACACACAGTGCGATTCCCTGCTGATGAGCGATCAATGCGGCGCCCATACCTTTCCCTATATCGAAGTAAAAAATTCATCCGCCCAGATTGAGCACGAGGCGTCCACTTCCCGTATCGGCGAAGACCAGTTGTTCTATTGCCGGCAACGCGGTATCGCGGCTGAGGATGCCGTCAACATGATCGTTAATGGTTTCTGCAAGGCCGTGTTCAAGGAACTGCCCATGGAATTCGCCGTCGAGGCGCAGAAGCTGCTGGGCATCACCCTGGAAGGGGCGGTGGGATAAATACAGTTAAAAGTTAAAAGTGGAAAGTTAAAAGTGTAATGTATGGCTCCTCATTACGAACATGCCTTTAACTTTTCACTTTCAACTTTACACTCGCGCACATACTTATGCTAACCATAAAAAATTTGCACGTAAGCGTTGTCGGAAAGACGATCCTGAAGGGGGTCGATCTGGAAGTGCGCGCTGGCGAAGTGCACGCCATCATGGGGCCGAATGGTTCCGGTAAGAGCACCCTCGCCGGAGTGCTGGCCGGACGCGCCGGTTATACCATCACCGCTGGTACCGTCAGTTATGACGGACGGGATCTGCTGGCCATGGAACCGGAGATCCGGGCGCGCGAAGGGATCTTCCTGGCGTTCCAGTATCCGGTGGAGATCCCGGGCGTCAACAATATCTACCTGCTGAAGGCCGCCCTCAATGCCATACGCGTGCATCGCGGGCTGCAGGAACTCGATGCCGTGGATTTTCTCAGTCTGGTTCGCAACAAAATGAAATTGATCAAACTGAATGAAGATCTGCTGGGCCGCTCCGTGAATGAGGGATTTTCCGGCGGCGAGAAGAAACGTAATGAAATTTTCCAGATGGCTATCCTGGAGCCGCGACTGGCGATCCTGGATGAAACCGATTCCGGTCTCGATATCGATGCCCTCAAGGTCGTGGCTGATGGCGTCAACAGCCTGCGCAGCAGTGACCGGGCCATCATCCTGGTGACGCATTATCAGCGCTTGCTGAATTATATTGTTCCGGATCAGGTCCATGTGCTGACGGATGGCCGCATCGTCAAATCCGGCGGCCGCGAACTGGCATTAAAACTCGAAGAGCATGGCTACGACTGGGTCCGCGAGGAGGTGGCGGCGGCATGAGCGAAGCGGCCGTCACCCATTACCTGGACCAATATTCCAGGCTGCCGCCGTCCGCTCCAGTCTGGTTAAACGGGATCCGCGCGGCGGCCATTGAGCAGTTCCGCCGCACCGGTTTTCCCTCCACGCGTCAGGAAGACTGGAAGTACACGGACATCCGGCCCATCATCAAAAGAAATTTCGTGCCGGCCGGCGCCGGTGCGGATGCAGCACGGCCGGAGCTTCTGGAAAGTTTCAGTATGCAGACCTGGAATTGCCATGAACTGATATTCGTGAACGGGTCATACCGGCCGGCATTTACCCATATCCGCGATCTGGAGCCAGGCGTGATCCTCAGGTCGCTGGCCGAGGCCTTGCGGCATGATACCGCCGGTATCCGGCCATATTTTGAACAAGCGCGTGCGCCGCGCCAGAGTGCTTTCGATAGCCTGAATTCAGCCTTTCTTGCCGAGGGCGCTTACCTGTATGTGCCGGATGGCGTCTGTATCGAGAAACCGATCCATTTATTGTTTATTGGTGAGCAGCGGCCGCAAGCTCTGGTTGGCCATTTTCGCAATCTGCTTGTTCTGGGCAAACAAGCCAGGGCTACCGTCATTGAAACCTATACCGGTAGTGACAGCGCTGAATACTTTACCAACACTGTCACGGAATATACCGGTGCTGCGGGGACGCATTTGCGCCATTACAAATTGCAACAGGAGAGCCTGCGGGGATTTCATGTCGGCAGTCTGCGCGCCAGACTGGACCAGGACAGTCACCTGGAGTCGCACTCGCTGTCACTGGGTGGGGCCCTGGTCAGAAATAACATTAATGTGGAACTGGCCGGCACCGGGGCGGCAGCGACCTTGAATGGCCTCTATATAGCCGGTGGCAAGCAACACATCGACAATCACACCTGTGTCGAGCATCAGGTCCCGCATACCTCCAGCGCTGGATTCTACCGCGGTGTACTGGACGGGAACGCCCGGGGTGTATTCAACGGCAGGGTGGTTGTGCATGAACAGGCCCAGAAGACCGATGCGCAGTTGTCCAATGCCAATCTGCTGCTGTCCAACCAGGCCGAGGTCGACACCAAGCCGGAGTTGGAGATCTATGCCGATGACGTGAAATGCAGCCATGGCGCCACTATCGGCCAGCTGGATGAAAATATGATGTTTTATTTGCGGTCGCGGGCCATTGATGAAAAAACCGCCAGAAGCCTGCTGACTTTTGCCTTTGCCGAGGATGTTATCAACCGTATCGATTTCAAGCCGGTGCGTGAGCGTCTTGAGTTATCTGTGGTCGGTAAGTTGCCGGATACCGAATTGATCAGGAATTTCATGAAATGACCAGCAAAGGTACCGCCGCGCGTTATCAGGCAGACCCGCCCGCATTCGATGTCGAGGCCATCCGCGCGGATTTCCCGATCCTGTCCCGCCGGGTCCATGGCAAGCCGCTGGTCTATCTGGATAACGCCGCCACGACGCAAAAGCCCGTCCAGGTTATCGAAGCCATCGATCACTATTACCGCCACTACAATGCGAATATCCATCGCGGTGTGCATACGCTCAGCGCGGAGGCCACGGCCGCATACGAAGCGGCTCGGCAAAAGGTCCGGGACTTTCTCAACGCCGGCTCCGACAAGGAAATCATATTTGTCCGTGGTGCTACCGAGGCGATCAATCTGGTTGCCCAGACGCTCGGGCGGGGTACCTTGAAGGCCGGGGATGAAATCATCATCTCCACCATGGAGCATCATTCCAATATCGTCCCCTGGCAGATCCTGTGCGAACAAACCGGCGCGGTGCTCAAGGTGATCCCGATTAATGACAAGGGCGAGTTGATCATGGAGGCATATGAAAAACTCCTGAATGAGCGGACCCGTATTGTATCGATAGTCCACATCTCCAATGCCCTGGGGACGATAGTCCCGGTGACCAGTGTCATCGAGAAAGCGCGCCGGCATGGCGCTCTGGTACTACTGGACGGGGCCCAGGCCGTGTCGCACACGGTCTGCGACGTGCGTGCTCTCGATTGCGATTTCTATGTCTTTTCCAGTCATAAACTGTTTGGCCCCACCGGCGTCGGCGTGCTGTATGGCAAACAGCAGTTGTTGGAGAAAATGCCGCCCTATCAGGGCGGTGGCGATATGATTAAAACGGTTACCTTCGCCAGGACCGAATATAACGACCTGCCGTACAAGTTCGAGGCAGGCACGCCCGATATCGCGGGTGTAATCGGTCTGGGCGCGGCGCTGGATTATGTCAATAAGATCGGGCTGGCGGCGATTGCCGGCCATGAACGGGATTTGCTTGCCTACGGCACCGCAGCCTTGCAGGAGATACAAGGTTTGCGGCTAATAGGTACTGCCCGCGACAAGGCCAGCATCCTGTCATTTGTTCTGGACGGCATCCATCCGCATGATATCGGTACGATTCTGGATCATGCAGGGGTGGCGATCCGGACCGGACATCACTGCGCCATGCCGGTGATGGATTTTTTCCGGGTGCCGGCCACGGCCCGTGCCTCGCTGGCCTTTTATAACACCCGTGCCGAAATCGATATCCTCGTACGGGCCGTACACAGCGCCAGAAAAATATTTGCCAAATAATTAGTTGGAATTTGCGATGTTTGACTTAAAAGATTTATACCAGGAAGTGATAGTCGATCATAACCGCAGTCCCCATAATTTCGGCAAGCTGGCTGGCGCCGACCGCAAGCTTGAGGGATTCAACCCGCTCTGCGGTGACAGATTGACGATCTACCTGAAACTGGATGGCGGCAGTATTTCCGATATCAGTTTCGACGGTTCCGGTTGCGCCATCTCCATTGCCTCGGCGTCGCTGATGACTGATGTCATGAAGGGCAAAACCATTGCCGAGGCGGAAGTTATATTTAATCAGTTTCATGACCTGATTACAGCCAGGGTGGTTGATGCTGATATCGAAAAGTTCGGGAAACTGGCGGCACTCGCCGGTGTCAGGGAATATCCGACCAGGGTCAAGTGCGCGACCCTGTGCTGGCATACTCTGCATACGGCGCTGACCGGCGATCAATCAACGGTGACTACAGAATGACGATGCGTGAGCATGAACCGATTACTCTCAGCAGGGATTGCGATGCTGTTCTCATACCGTACGGTACGCCTATAAAGCTGCAAAAAGACAGCGTGGTGTATATCACGCAATCGCTGGGCGGCAATTATACCGTGAACATTAACGGCAATCTGGCCCAGGTAAGCAGCGTCGATGCGGATGCCCTGGGCATTACGGTAGCAGAACGTAACCTGACCAGCGATGATGCGACATTGACGGACGGCACTCTGGATGAAGCAATCATCTGGCAGGAATTACGGACCTGTTATGACCCGGAAATACCCTACAACATCGTCGACCTTGGCCTCATTTATGAGTGCCGTATCACAAAATTGAATGAAGGTGGTCATAAAATCGATATCGTGATGACCCTGACAGCACCCGGGTGTGGCATGGGGGAATTTCTGGCTGCGGACGTCAGGAACAAAATCAAAGCGATTCCCGGCGTCACGGAGGTTAACGTTGAATTGACATTTGATCCACCCTGGAACCAGGACAAGATGACTGAGTCAGTGCGTCTGGAACTGGGAATGTTTTAATAAGCTACAAGCTATAAGCAACAAGTAATCATTTATACGAAATCCCGGGTATTATCAGAATGTCAGAATGGATTGATGTCGGGACGGTTGCGGATCTCCCGCCCGGCGCTGTTCGAGTCGTCGCTATCGGTGACGAGGAAGTCGCCGTCTTTAACATGGATGGAGAGTTTTTTGCCATAAAAAATCTCTGCACTCATGATGGTTCACCGTTGGTGCTGCCAGATCTGGATCCCGCCGATCAGATCACTGATGGTAAGATTACCTGTCCGCATCACGGCGCCATGTTTTGCATCAGGACTGGCGCCGCCCTGTCGCCACCGGCCTATGAAGACACGCCGACATTTCCGGTGCGGGTGAGCAACGGCATCGTACAGGTGCAGGCGACAGGCGCATAGTTTTCTACCGCCGGGAACGGAAATCACGCCTGACACCTGGCCGCGAAATGGCTTATAATCGCGCCGGTCAGGCTTTCCAGCCGATTACGGAGCAGTTAATCAATGTCACAAGAACGAACACTATCGATAATTAAACCTGATGCAGTGGCGAAAAACATCATTGGTGATATTTATTCGCGATTTGAAAAGGGCGGTCTGAAAGTTGTGGCCGCCAAAATGCTGCACCTGACCAAAGATCAGGCTGCGGCATTTTATGCTGTGCACAGTCAGCGCCCCTTCTACCAGGAGCTGATAGACTTCATGACTTCCGGACCGGTACTGGTCCAGATTCTCGAAGGCGACAACGCGGTTTTACGGAACCGTGATCTGATGGGGGCTACCTTCCCGAAGAATGCTGCACGCGGAACGATCCGGGCGGATTTCTGCGACGTGAATGGCGATCAGGGGGAAAATGCCGTGCATGGATCGGACAGCCTGAAAAATGCTGAAATTGAAATCAAGTTCTTTTTCAAACCTGAGGAAATCTGTGCTCGTACCAGGTAATGGCGAGGTAAATTTTTTTGAATTGAATCAGGCTGCCATGCGGGAATATTTCACCGGCATGGCGGAGTCGCCCTTCCGCGCGGCGCAGATAATGAAATGGATGTACCACAATGGCGTCACGGATGTGGACGGCATGACCAATCTGAGCAAGGTCTTGCGCCAGCAACTGAAGCAAACTATGCGCTTTGATCTGCCCGAGATCGTGTCCGAGCAAATTTCCACGGACGGTACGATAAAGTGGTTGCTGCGTGTAGACAATAAGAACTGCATCGAAAGCGTATTTATCCCGGAGCCGGACCGCGGTACGCTGTGCATCTCCTCGCAGGTGGGTTGCGCGCTGGATTGCAGCTTTTGCGCAACCGGCAAGCAGGGCTTCAACCGCAACCTGAGTGTTGCGGAGATCATCGGTCAACTGTGGCTGGCGAATCAGAGACTGGGTTATTTCGAGGGTGAACGCCGGCGCATCATCACCAATGTGGTCCTCATGGGTATGGGTGAACCGTTGTTGAATTTTGATAACGTCCTTACTGCAATTGACCTGATGACGGATGATTTGGGTTTTAATCTGGCGCGGAAGCGGGTGACCCTGAGTACCTCCGGGGTAGTTCCGGGAATTTACAAACTGGCAGCAACCACCAACATCAGTCTGGCAATTTCACTGCACGCTCCGACCGATGAATTGCGGGATATCCTGGTGCCTATCAACCGCAAATACCCCATCCGGGAATTAATGGCAGCCTGTAAAAATTATGCGGATATGCATAAGGGCGACTCGATTACATTCGAATATGTCATGTTGCAGGATATTAATGACAGCGCTGAGACTGCCCGGCAATTATGCGATTGCCTCAGGGGCATACCGGCAAAAATCAACCTGATCCCGTTTAATCCCTTCCCCGGTTCGGGCTATACTCGTTCAGCAATGGTCACAATCGACCGATTCCGTGATATTCTGATTAACGCTGGCTACATCACAATTACGCGGAAAACCAGGGGCGAGGATATAGATGCAGCTTGTGGTCAACTCGTTGGTGAGGTGCTGCCGCGTTCACAGCGGTTACAGAAACAATTGCTGGAAAACAGTGCATGAAAGACAACATACTGTTAATTTTAATTCTGCTGCCGGGTATTCTGTCATGCAATGGCACCACCGGTGGCAGCAGTAACCTGCGTCCGACGGCCACAACCTACGAAGCCGTCACAGCGAATATCAGTCTCGGTGTCGAATACATGCGCCAGGGTGATTATGAAAGGGCGCTGGAACGACTGGAACGGGCCCGACAGATGGATCCTGGTTATCACGGTACCTATAACATGCTGGGCATGTTGTATCAGCAACTCGGTGAAAGCGCTGCCGCGGAAAGCAGTTTCAAGAAGGCCATGAGCCTGAGTGATAATGATCCCTATACTCTGAACAACTATGGCCAGTTCCTGTGTGCCCGGCAACAGCACGACCAGGCGGAAGCCTTGTTTCTGCGCGCCGCCGCTAATCCGTTGTACGAAACTCCGGAGATCGCCTATTACAATGCCGGCGGGTGCGCCCTGAATGTTGGCAACAAGACCGCCGCCGAAGGTTTTTTTCGCCGGGCGCTGGAACTGAATCCGCTGATGCCGGAAGCCCTGCTCAGGATGTCGGAACTCAATCTGGAGAACAAAAATTATCTGAGTGCGCGCGGCTATCTCCAGCGCTATCTGGGTGTGGCGAAACATAGCGCCAAATCACTCTGGCTCGGGATCCAGATCGAGCAGGAACTTGGTAATACAGATACCGTATCCAGTTATGTCATCTTATTAAGGAATTCCTTTCCCGATTCCCGGGAGGCCGGGTTACTGAAGCAGTCAGGTGTACGTTGACAATGACTGCCGTTGAGCCTAACGAAGGTCAGCCCAGGGCTGGCGCGACCCTGAGGCAATTGCGTGCTATAAAAAATCTGTCAGTGCAGGAGATCGCCGGGCAAATGCGCCTGGACGCGAAAATAGTCGAAGCACTGGAATCTGATAATTATAGTATTTTCCCCGCCGATACCTATATCCGGGGTTATCTGCGTAATTATGCCAAACTGCTGGGCGTGAACGGTGATGAAATCATTTCCCTGTATCAGAGAGAAGCCCTGGCGCCGCCTGAAATCATCCCTGATATCAAACATCCGACACAGGTCACCAGTAGTGACAAACCGGTCAAGGTCTTTACCTATCTGGTTACGTTTATACTGGTGTTATTGCTGTTTATCTGGTGGCGGCAGAGTAATTTTTCTTTTATTGACAGTATCAGAGTGACTGCGATCCCGGAACCCGTAGTACATACGGAACCCGCCATCGAATCGGAGAGCACCCCCACGGATATGCCGGTGGAAATCCTCGATACCATTCCGGCCAATTCCGCAGCCACCGGCATCGGTGTGACCCCGCAAACAGCAATGCCGCCGACCGTAGTACCGATAGTATCTGACACTGACATTCCAATACCGACAGCGGTTATCGCAACTACAGAATCGGCTGCTGTAGTAACGGCAACCGACACTCCCGCTGTACCGGCTGCTCATGTAACGGCAACCGACACTCCCGACATACTGCCTGCTGAAGTTACAGCAACCGACATTCCTGCGGTGCCGGCTGCAGAGACTGACAGTGAGAACAGGGCCGTGCCCGGGCCCGATACCATTTACCTGAAACTGAATGCGGATTGCTGGATCGATATCCGCGATCAATTCGATAAGGAGGTTTACCAGAATCTGGCCCGCACCGGAGAGGAGATACGCTTGACCGGATACGCCCCGTTCCGGGTCGAACTAGGTAACGCACAGGGCGTGATACTTGAGTTCAATGACGAACCCTACGATCCGGCGCCTGTCACCACCAGGGGGATTGCCCGTTTTACGCTGGGTAATTAGAACTTGTTTAACAATGGATCGTATCAGTTGATGCGTCGCGGCCGCCTATCTCACATGCCCATTTATTTTTTTATAAACTCCGATTTGCAAGAGGCTTGTACTGTACCGGAACGAAAGTTTGCTGATTTTGAGACAGGTTCTAACACCCTGTCCACCATCGCGGGAGAATAAAATTTGACTGACAGAATTCAGTCTGTCAAGGGGATGCACGATATCCTGACGGATGCAACACCAGGCTGGCGGGCCATCGAGGATCGGATCATCAATATTCTGGATCGCTATGGTTACCGGGAAATCCGCATCCCGGTCGTCGAAAGAACCGAATTATTCAAACGATCGATAGGTGAAGCAACCGATATCGTAACCAAGGAAATGTATAGCTTCACTGACCAGGGCGAAGACAGTCTTACTTTGCGCCCCGAGGGTACCGCGGGTTGTGTCCGTGCTGTATTACAAAACTCGCTGCTGCAACAGAGTGCATTGCGTCTCTGGTATATGGGACCGATGTTTCGCCGGGAACAACCGCAGAAGGGCAGGACACGGCAATTTCATCAGATTGGTGTCGAGGTTTTCGGCCTGGAAGGTCCGGACATCGATGCGGAAATCATCATGATGTCGGCACGTATCTGGCGGGATCTGGGAGTGCCGGATCTGGTGTTGCAGATCAACACCCTTGGTACCCCAGCGGCCAGGCAAAACTACCGGCGCGTACTGGTTGATTATTTTACCGCCAACCAGGATCAGTTGGATACGGACAGTCGCAACCGTATGCTGAAGAATCCCTTGCGCATTCTCGATAGCAAGCATCCCGCCATGCAGGAGTTGATCCGTAACGCGCCCGGAGTGGAAGACCATCTCGACGCGGCATCCTTAGCCCACTTTACCGGTCTGCAGGCATTGTTAACCGGGGCGAATATCGACTTCGTCGTCAATCCCAGGCTGGTCCGGGGCCTGGATTATTACAGCAAAACGGTTTTCGAATGGACCACCGATCGGTTGGGCGCGCAGGGAACGGTGTGCGCCGGCGGCCGTTACGATGGCCTGGTTGAACATTTTGGGGGCAAGCCGACGCCCGCAACCGGCTTTGCACTGGGTCTGGAGCGGCTGGTGGAATTAGTAGGTGCCGCTGCCACAAACACGGATCCGGCGGGTACGGATGTGTATTTCATCCTGGCCGGCGAGCGCGCCGTGACCGCCGGGTTCAGGCTGGCGGAGCAGATCCGCGATCAACTGCCTGTCCGTGTGTTGCTGCATTGCGGTGGGGGCAGTTTCAAAAGCCAGTTCAAAAAAGCGGACAAGTCAGGCGCCCGGCTGGCATTAATCCTCGGCGAATCTGAAGTTGACCGGGGATATATAGCCATCAAACCGCTACGACATGACGAACCCCAGACAGAGGTTCGCTGGGACGGTCTGATACCGGCCCTGAAGTTGGCATTGGAACTTTAAAAACACCCCCCGATCAATTAACACCCTTTAGCGTGTCCGGGCTTATACATGAACCGGGTAAAATGTATAATGCACCGTTTATATTCGGGATGCTCAGATTTATTCTTCCATGAATATATCTGAGACGGGAAATGAAAACGCGGTTGTCATTTCCCTCGCATTTTTCAATTCCGCCTGGGCGGAATTGAAAATGGCGGTACATCCATATACCGCTGCAAGCCCTGAATAATCAGGGTTTCCTTAAGCTGGAGAATTTCTTGGACGTTTATAAATCAGATAACGAACAGGCCGAGACCATCCGGAAGTGGTGGGATGAGAACGGTAAATCCATCGTTACCGGCGTAATTCTCGGCCTGGTCGCCATATTCGGCTGGCGGGCCTGGCAGGATTACACCAGGCAACAGGCCGAATCGGCTTCCGAACTATATCAGAATGTTTTAGAGATCATTAACAGTGACACAGCCAAGGATGAAGCCCGCGTTATCAGTGACAAGATTATTGAGGATTACGGCGACACGGCCTACGCGGTACTGGTGAAGTTAATCGATGCCAGGCTGGCGGTGGACGCGAATGACTATGAAGCCGCGGTTGGGCACCTCAGGTGGGCGCTGGATAACAACAAGGAAACCAGCCTCGAGCACATTATCCGCCTGCGTCTGGCCAGGGCGGTGGCATTTCAACGGAAATATGACGAAGCCCGCGCACTCCTTAAGGTCAGTGACAAAGGCGGTTTTGCCGCCAGTTACGACGAGGCTGAAGCCGATATTCTGAAGCAGCAGGGCGACATGGACGGCGCCCGTGCATTATATGAACAGGCCTTGAACAAACGACAGTCAGCCAATCTGGACACCGCGGTCCTGGAATTGAAACTGGATGATTTGGGCCGGTCGGCAGAGTAAGGCGCAGTAATGATGTACAGGATTTTCTTTCTGTTATTTCTCGGCTTGCTGAGCGGTTGCAGTATGAAGGATAAGCTTGCCGATCTGGTTAAAAGCGATGACGACAACTCCGAGCCGCCGGCGCCTCTGGTTGAATTCAGACAGGGGTTGAATGTCATTGAACTATGGTCCGAAAGCACCGGCAGCGGTACGGATGAGCAGTATCTGCTGCTAACCCCGATTATCGTCAACCAGCGGTTGTATGTAGTTGATGTCTCCGGCCGGATTAAGTGCCTGGATGCCACGAATGGCGTCACGATGTGGGCTAAGGATATGGAACATATCGGTGGCAGCAAATTAAAATTCTGGTCAAAAGCTGAATCAGAAACAATATCCGGCGGCCCAGGCTATGGCGAAAATACTATCCTGATAGGCACCAGCGAGGGTCAGGTCATCGCTTATTCCGCCGATCAGGGCGAGGAACTCTGGCATACCAGAGTGACCAGTGAAGTTCTGTCAGCGCCACAGCGCCACAATAATATCGTCATAGTCCGCACGCTCGATGGCAAGATCTTCGCGTTGGACGGGCGTAGCGGCAAGCACCTCTGGAACCATGATCGGAGCGTCCCAAGTCTGACATTACGCGGAACCAGCGCCCCGGTTATCTCAGACGATATTGTTATCGCCGGTTCCGACGGTGGCCACCTGGCAGCGCTGGAACTGCAGACCGGCAGATTGTTATGGGAAGCCACGATAACGGAGTCACGCGGCAGCACGGACCTTGAACGCATGGTCGATATCGATTCGACACCCCTGGTAATTAACGGCACTATTTATGTCGCGACTTACCGTGGTGATCTCGTCGCCATCAATATGGAATCGGGTCGCGAGCTATGGAGGAGGGATGTTTCTTCCTATGCCGGTTTCAGTGCCGACGACGATAATATCTACCTTACCGATGAAGACAGTCATATCTGGGCACTGGAGCGTTACACCGGTAATTCAGTCTGGAAACAGGAAAAGTTGCATGCCAGGGGAGCGACGGCGGCCTCGGTAATCGGTGATTATATCGTCGTCGGTGATTTCGAAGGCTATCTG
>Ga0209640_10002469_pt1 | contig 16093 bp, 14 predicted proteins | sample RifCSP10_1_FD_184018 | JGI IMG/M metagenome (GOLD analysis project Ga0209640, IMG submission 184018) | Soil microbial communities from Rifle, Colorado - Rifle CSP2_sed 10_1 (SPAdes) (version 2) | ecosystem: Environmental > Terrestrial > Deep subsurface > Rock core/Sediment | place: Rifle...
GAACGCGCTGATGCGCAGCTGGCCGGAGAGCGCCGGCAAGCCGATCTAAAGAAGCTTCCTGAGCTCGGTCTTCAGCACCTTGCCGGCGGAGTTCTTGGGCAGCGCCTCCACGAAACGCCACACGCGCGGGCGCTTGAAGCGCGCGATGTGATCGAGGCAGAGCCGGTCGAGTGCGGCTTCCGGCACGGTTGCGCCGCCGCGCGCCACGACGAACGCGACCACCTCCTCGCCCCATTCCGGATGCGGCCGGCCGACCACAGCGCATTCGGCGACGTCGGGGTGGCGCAGCAGCACCTCCTCCACCTCGCGCGGATAGATGTTGGCGCCGCCGGAGATGATGACGTCCTTGGACCGGTCCTTCAGCGTGAGGAACCCGTCGCCGTCCAGCGATCCCACATCGCCGGTGTGCAGCCAGCCGCCGCGCAACGTTTCGGCGGTCGCCGCCGGATTCTGCCAATAGCCCGTCATGACCACCTCGCCGCGCACCAGCACCTCGCCGGATTCGTCCACGCGCACCGCAACGCCGGCATGCGCCTTGCCCACCGTCTCGAGCTTTTCGCGCCGCCTATGCATGGCGCGCGAGAGGCAGGTTATGGTCATCGGCGACTCGCCCTGGCCGTAGATCTGGACCAGCTTCGGCCCCAGCGCGTCGAGCGCCTTCACGCAGTCGGCCGTGTACATCGGCCCGCCGCCATACACGATGGTCTTCAGGTTCGGCGCGCCGTCGAACCCCGGCTGCTCGATGAACCGCTTGAGCATCGTGGGGGCCATGAAGAACGTCGCGCCGCGGTGCGCAGCGGTCAGCGCGCCGCACTCTGCCGGATCGAAGCCACCGGACTCCGGGACGACATGCAGCGCGCCGTGCGCGATGTGCGGCAGGATATAAAGGCCCGAGCCGTGCGACATCGGCGCGGCATGGATGATGCACTCCTCCGGTGCGATCGCATCCACATCGGCGAAATACGCGGCGATCAGCGCGCGCAGGTTCTTGTGCGTGAGCGTCGCGCCTTTCGGCCGGCCGGTGGTGCCCGAAGTGTAGAACAACCACGCCGGATCGTCCGGCGCGGCCTCGCGCATCGGCGCAGGGTCGGCGGCCAGCAGCGCCGCGTAATCCGCGCCGCCCGGCGCGATCCCATCCGGGCCGAACCGTACCCGTGCGCCGGAATCCTCGATGATCCAGGCGATCTCGCGCGGATGCAGGCTCGCGTTGATCGGCACCGCCACGAAGCCGCCGATCCACGCCGCAAACAGCAGCTCGACGTATTCGGGCGCGTTCTTCATCGCGATCGCGACGCGGTCGCCGGGCTGCAGCCCATGCCGGCGCGCCAGCGCGCCTGCGATGCGCGACGCGCGGTCGTGCAGCGCGGCGTAGGTCCACAGCACGCGCGGCCCGAGCGCCACCGCCGGACGCGGCGACGGCGTGAGCAGCGCGGCGAGGTTCATACCTTGCCGAGCGCGGCGAGGATGCGGTCCGGCGCGAGCGGGATCTGCGCGATCTTGGCGCCGAGCGGCAACAGCGCGTCGTTCACCGCGACCAGCACCGCGGCCGCCGAGCCCAGCACACCCGCCTCGCCTACCCCTGCGAGGCCGAGGGCGGTGCCCCGCGCCACCGACTCGACGTGGCCGACATGGATGTCGGGCATCTCCGCCGCCATCGGCACCAGGTAGTCGGCCAACGTGCCATTCTGCAGCTGGCCGTGCTCATCGTAGCGGCACTCCTCGAACAGCGCCGCGCCAAGTCCCTGCACCACGCCGCCGCGGATCTGCTCGTCCGCCAGCAGCGGGTTCACGATGCGGCCGCAATCCTCGACCACCCAGTGACCGAGCAGCTTCACGAAGCCGGTCTCGACATCGACCTCCAGGTACGACGCCTGCACGCCGTTCGACGTCATCGCCGCGATATCGCGCGGCACATAGGCGCGGGTGACCGCAAGCTCGGGCTGTGAGCCGGGCGGCAGCGTGTCCTGCCGGAAATAGGCGATGCGCGTGAGCTCGGCGAGCGGCAGACGCGCGGTGCCGCTGGCGGCATCGCGAATCTCGCCGCCGGCGATGGTGAGCGAGGCAGGATCGGCCTGCAGAATCGAGCCCGCGGTCCTGAGCACGTTGGCGCGCAGCTCGGTCGCCGCGCGGTGCGCCGCCTCGCCGCCGATCACCAGACCGCGCGAGGCCCACGCGCCGCCGCCGTGCGGCGAGGACGCGGTGTCGCCGCCGTGCACCGTGACGCTCTCCACCGGTACGCCCAGCACCTCCGCCACCACCTGTGCGATGCCGGTGAACGTGCCCTGGCCCTGATCGGTGATCGAGGTGATGCAGCGCACGGTGCCGGATGCCTCGAGCTTCACCGTCGCGCCGTCCTGGCTGGTGAGCCGCGTGCCGCTCGGGCCGTACGCCCACGGCCCCACGGCGCTGTATTCGATGAACGGCGCCAGGCCGATGCCGCGATAGACGTTGCGGGCGCGCAGGCTTTCCTGCTCGGCGCGCAAGCGCTTGTAGTCCATCGCCGCCGCGATCTTGTCGAGGCACTGGTGCAGCGTGAGCTGCTCGATCTTGATCCCCATCGGCAGAGCGGCGGGCAGCATGTCGTCGGTGATGAAGTTGCGCCGCCGGAACTCGAGCGGGTCGGCGCCGACCGCGCGCGCCGCGCGCTCCACCATGAGCTCGGTGACCGTCACCCCGATCGGCATGCCGACCCCGCGATATGTGCCGACCGGCGTCTTGTTCTGGTACACGCCGCGCATCTTTCCGGCGAAATGCCGCTTTTTGTACGGTGCGCCGGACAGCATCAGCACCATCATGCCTTCGCCGGCGGAAAGCCGCGGATAGGTGGAGTGCGCGCCGAGCACCACGAGGTCGTCGACATCGAACGCGATCAGATCGCCGGACCGCGCGATGCCGATTTTGGCTTTCACGCGATGATCGCGCGCGTGCGCGTCGGCGACGAACGCCTCCAGCCGGTCGGCGGCATATTTGACCGGCCGACCCAGGGCTTTCGAGATCGCGGCTGCGACCAGCTCGTCGGCATAGCTGTGCAGCTTGAGCCCGAAGCCCCCGCCGACATCGGGACAGATCACCCGCACCCTCTGCTCGGGGATTCCCAGATGGCGCGACACGATGTCCTGGGTCTGAAACGGCACCTGGTGCGACTGGTGGATGACCATCGAGTCGTCGTTCGGGTCATAATCGGCGACGATCGTGCGCGGCTCCAAGGTGACGCCGGTGTGGCGGCCGAACACGAAGCTTTCTTCGAGCACGATCTCGGCGGCGGCCATGCCGTCGGCCCCGTCACCGGTATTGATCGCGGCGCTGATCGCCACATTGGTGCCGAGCGCCGGGTGCGCGAACACCGCGCCGGGCGCAGCAGCGGCATCGGTATTGGCGGCGACCGGCAGCTCTTCGTAGGCGACGATTACCGCCTCGACAGCGTCTTCGGCCTCTGCGCGGCTTTCGGCGGCCACCCCAACGACCGCCTCGCCCTGCCATGTGACGCGGTCGACCGCCAAAGGCTGCTGCGTCGTCGTCTTGTAGGCGGGCAGATGGTTGGCGATCGTGGTCATCGGGGTGCACAGCTTGGCGATGTCGGCGCCGGTGAAGACATGGACGACACCCGGCATCCGCGATGCCGTTTCGGTATCGATGCTTACGATGCGCGCGTGCGCGTACGGGCTGCGCAGGTAGGCGACATGAACCAGACGAGGGAACGCGAAGTCGTCGGTGTACTTGCCGCGGCCGGCGACATAGCGCCGGGCGTTGGGCCGTGTGACGCGCGCGCCGGTGGTCATGAAAATCTCCGTTCACCCTGAGTAGGCGCGATGCGCAGCAGCACGCCGTATCGAAGGGCAACGGACCAGACTCCGTGCCGCCGTTCATCCTTCGATACGCGACCGAGCTGCGCTCGCTCGCTACTCAGGACGAACGGAACCGCGCGCGCGCCGGCGCTCATGGCCGCAGCTTCGGCGCCAGCCGGCGGTTCAGCACCGCCTCGATCGCATCGACGATCGCGTGGTAGCCCGTGCAGCGGCAAAAATTCCCGCCGATGTATTCGCGGATCGCGCTGCGATCCATCGGCTTGGCGCGCTGCAACAGCTCGGTGGCGGTCAGCAGCATGCCCGGCGTGCAGAAGCCGCATTGCGCGGCATTTCGCCCGACGAACTCCTGCTGCAGATCGGCGATCTCCCGCGTCGCCGTCACGCCCTCGATGGTTTCGACCGCGGCGCCGTCGGCCTGCACCGCGAGCATCAGGCAGCCGCGCACGATCCGCCCGTCGACTCGCACCGTGCAGGCGCCGCATACGCCGTGCTCGCATCCCAAATGAGCGCCGGTGAGGCCTAACTCGGTACGAAGGAAATCCACCAGATGCTGGCGCACCTTCACCGTGCGCTCAACGCGCTCGCCATTGACCGAGAGCGTTATCGCGATGGTTTCGTTCATGCGGGGACAGTCTGGAGCGCGGCCAGCACGCGGCCGGCGAGGACGCGGGCGAGATGCAGTTTCATGGCCGCACTGCCTTGCAGGTTCGCCATCGGCTTCAAGTCGTTGGCGAGAGCCGCCTGGGCGGCGGGAATGCCTTTGGCCGTTGCCGCTTCGCGGGCGAGCCGCGGCCGGTCCTCGCAGCCAAAAAATACCAGCCGCAGCGCCTCGGTCTGGGTGCAGGCGAGTCCCACGATCGCGAAATCGCCATGCCGCCGCGCTAGCTCGGCAAAGCCGTAGCGCGTGCCCGGCTTCTGGGCCGGTATGCGGGTCTCCGTGAGGATCTCATCCGGGTGCCGCTCGGTCTCGTACAGGCCTTTGAAGAAATGCTCGGCCGGGATTACGCGCGGGCCCCGGCGGCTCATCAACACGAAGCTGGCGCCGAGCGCCACCGCGCAGGCGGGCAGCTCGGCCGCCGGATCGGCCAGCGCGATCGAGCCGCCGAACGTGCCGCGGTTGCGCACCGCCGGATGCGCAACATGCTGGATTGCCTCCGACAACAACGGCAGATGGCGGCGGATGATGACGGACTCGGCAAGCTCGGCATGGCGCACCAACGCGCCGACGCGGATCATATCGCCGTCCACGGTGATGCCGCGCAGCGCCTCGATCCGGTTGATGTCGAGCAGCAGGGCGGGCGAGGACAGGCGCATGTTGAGCGTCGGCATCAGGCTCTGTCCGCCGGCCAGGATGCGTGCGGCATCGCCGTGCTGGGCCAGGATCGCGCACGCCTCATCGAGACTCGATGCGCGCGCGTATTGAAAATTCGGCGCCTTCACGGACGCATGTGTGGCATGAGCGGCGACGGCTTCGCAACCGGCTAGAATAAGTTGGAGGCGCCCGGGCTGGGCTTTCGGTCGGGCGAGAACAAGGAAAAGGAAAACAACATGGACCGGCTGACACCGATGGCGAACGCCGTGGGCGCGCTTCTCAAGGAGCAAAAATGCACGGTGGCGGTGGCTGAATCAGCGGCCGGCGGGCTCATCTCGGCGGCGCTGCTCGCGATCCCTGGAGCATCGGCGTATTACCTTGGCGGGGGCGTCATCTACACGCGGGAGGCGCGGCGCGCGCTGATGGGAGTGCCCGAGCATGTCGTCACCATGCGCGGCGCCACGGAAGAATACGCGCTGCTGATGGCGCGTATGATACGGCAACGGCTCGGCGCCACCTTTGGGTTATGCGAAAGCGGCGCAAGCGGCCCTACCGGCAACCGCTATGGAGATGCCGCCGGGCACGCCTGCATCGCAGTCGCCGGCCCGATTGAACAAGCGATCACGTTGGAGACCCGCAGCTCGGATCGCGAGGTCAACATGTGGCAATTCGCGACGGCAGCTCTCGAGCTGCTGGAAAAGACCATCCGCCAAACGTCCGGGACCGGCGGCAGCCGCGCCTAGGCTTGATCGCGCCGGACCGATGAAGCACAGTCGCTCGACACGGGCGACGGGGGGACAACCATGATCGATCTGTATTTTTGGACGACCGACAACGGCTACAAGGCGCGGCAGGGGATGGAGGAGTCCGGACTCCCGCATACCCTCAAGCCCGTGAACCTCCGCAACCGCGAGCAGTTCGCGCCGGAGTTCCTGAAAATCAGTCCCGGGCACAAGATCCCGGCGATCGTCGACCATGACGGTCCGGGCGGCGCCACTGTGTCGCTGTGCGAGTCCGGCGCCATTCTGAAGTATCTGGCGGAAAAGTCGGGCAACGGCCTGTATCCCAAAGATCCGATTGCACGCCTGAAGGTCGATCAGTGGCTGTTCTACGGCTCGGCGACTTTTACGACGCTCGCGCAGCAATTCGGGCATTTCGTCATCCGCTCACCGGAGGACGTGCCGCCGGCGAAGAAGCATTACGACGCCGTGCTGCGCGACATGCTCGACATGCTGAACCGGCACCTCGCCGACAACGAGTACGTGGCGGGCGGATATTCGGTCGCCGACATATCGATCTATCCGGACGTCCATCTCCATGGCGTCAACGACGTCGGACTGTCCGGATACCCGAACCTCAAGCGCTGGCATGACGCGATCGCCGCGCGTCCCGCCGTGCAGCGCGCCTGGGGACCGTACGAGTCGAAATAAGCGATGTGATCGTGGACTCCGGCTTCAGGCGCGACCGGAGTGCAGGGTGGTGCGCCGCGCCTGCACCACATACAACGGGTCGGAGTCCGGCGAGGACGACAAATCGACGAATTCCGACTGCGCGAAGCCGCCGGCGGTCTGCAAATAGAGCGCAACCAGCCCGACATGCCGATGATCGTCGTAGGCGCGCCATACCGCGACCGCCTTGGTCGGGAAGCAGCGGTTCGAGAACGAGATGATCAGCGGCGCGTCGGGACGCAGCACACGCGCGATTTCGGCCAGCACCTCGATCGGCTGCGTGAGGTATTGAATCGACACCGCGATCAGACCGGCATCGAAGCTTGCATCCTTGAACGGCAAATTCGGCTCGCGGTTGAGGTCGTGCACCAGCCGCTCGGTCAGCCGCGGGTTGGCTTCGAGTTCCTCCACATTCATACCGAGCCCGACCACACGGCCAAGCGGTAGAGCATTCGGCAGATGCGACACCCAGCTCGACATCAGATCGAGCACGTCGGCGTTTTCCGGAATGGTCTTGCGATAGTGCTCCGTCAGGGCGGCGATTGCCGCATCGTCGATATGCGTGACGAGGCGCGCGAAATCGTAAAACCGCGCGTCATCGTCGTCGTCCTCGCGCGCGAAGTGCTCCGGCCTGAATGGGTTGGTCACTGCGCAGCAACGCGGATGGACTCGCGCAATCCCATGCGCTCAAGCCGTGGCAGCACCTCGTCGCGGAAGTACGGAAATTCCGAGACATAATCGACGAACGAAATTGTGGAGCCGGCAAAGCCCGCCTCCGCGATGCGCCGCAGCCCGTCGGCCACATCGTCGGGCGTGCCGATCAGGGGATAGCCCGCGTGCCCTGCGCAGTAGCGGTACATCTGTTCCTTCTGCAACTCGGGCGGCCGTCCTTTCTGATAATTCCATGCCATCAACCGCAGATTGTTGGCCGCCTCCCAGTCGCCATGCTCGAATACGTAGTGCTGGTGATAAGCCTCGGCCGCCGCCCTGGTAGGACGGCACACGATGTAGGTCACGCCGATAACCTCGACCTCGCGGCCGTACGGGTGCGCGAGGCCCTTGATCTGCGCCACGTCGGCGCGGGCCTTCTCGGGATCGGCCAGCACCGTGAACAGGAAGTCGCAGTTCCTGGCGCCGAATGCGCGGCCGGCAGCGGACGCACCGGCATTCATCACCACGGGGCGGGTGTTGCCGAATGGCTTCGGCTTGCCGATCACGCCCTTGAGCTTGATGTGCCGGCCGTCGAAATCGAACTTGCCGTCGCTCGCCCAGATGCGGTTCACCACCTCCCACCAATCCTGGCCGTAGGCGTAGCGGTCGTCGTGCTCGCGCTGGTCGGCCCCGAACATCTCGAACTCGTCCTGGTTCCAGCCGCACACGATGTTGAGACCGAAGCGGCCCTCGCCGATGTGATCGACCGTGACCATCTGCTTGGCGGCGAATATCGGATGCACCAGCGGCGCGTGCACGGTCCCGAACACGGTGATGTTGCGGGTCGCCGCGAGCAGGCCGCACGCCCAGGTAATGGTCTCGAACGCGGTGCCGTGAAAGTCCGTCTTGCCGCCCCAGCCGCGCCAGCGCGCGATCGGCAGCAGGAACTCGATGCCGCTTTCGTCCGCCATACGGGCAAGCTCGACGTTCTCGTCCCAGCCGGCGCGCCAGCTTTCCGGAACGGTGGTGGCGGCGAGCCCGCCTGAGCAGTTCATGCCGAACAGGCCGAGCTTGAACCGGTTGGCGCCGAACATCGCGCTCGACCGGCGCGGCAGAATGGCGCTCACCGCGGCGGCCGGGTTTGCACACGATGCGCGCCGGAGACCGGACGACGCGGCGCCGGAGATTTTGTTCGTACCGTGGCCAGCTTCTTCTTGGTGGCCTTGGTCCAGCTCGCCTCTAGGAGGTCGATGCCGGCCTGCGCGCAGGCGATGTCCTGATCGGGCGTGCCGGAAGAGACGCCGACGCCGCCGACCACGACGCCTTCGGACACCACCGGCAGCCCACCGCCGATGATCGAAAAGTGGCCGTCGTTGGTGATGTGGATGCCGAACGTGCCGCTGCCGGGCCGGCATAGCTCGTTGTAGACATGGGTCGGCCGCCGCGCGGCGCCGGCGGTATAGGCCTTGTCGATCGCGATCGCGATCGAGGTCACCTTGCCGCCGTTCATGCGCCGGAATGCGATCAGATCGCCGGCCTCGTCCACCACCGCGATGCACATGGGCACCGCGATATCCTTCGCCTTCTTGGCGGCGCCATCGAGCAGGACGCTCGCGTCCTCAAGCGACAGACGCTTTACCAACAGCATGAGGCTTCCCTTGGTTGAACAGGCTGGTCTTTTTGAGGTGCGCGGCAAGCGCGGCCTTCTCTTCGGGCGACAGCGGCTGGTAAGGCGGGTACGGATCGCCCGCCGGCACGCCGACAATCTCCATCGCGGCCTTCATGACCGGCGCGAGGCCGCGCGCCATCCATTTCGCCGGAAACAGCGCGAATTCGAGCTGCAGATCGGCTGCGCGCCGCCAATCTCCCGCCTTGAACGCATCGACGATGCCGCGCGCGATCAGCGCGCCCGGCGGCGGCATGGTGGCGCCGGAGCCGCCTAGTTGCAGCGTCGCCAGGAGCATCTGCATCGTGGTGAAATATTTCGCGTGACCCGCGTGGTCGATCTCCACGATCAGCCGCGATACACGCGCGAGATCGCGGGAGCTTTCCTTCACGTATTTCACGCGGTCGAGCTTGGCGAGTTCGACGGTCCAATCCGGCGGCACGTCCGCGCCCGGCCCGGGATTGAGGTAGAGCAGGATCGGCAGCGTGGTTTCCTTTGCCACTGCCTGATAATAGCCGACCAGATCCTTCAAGCTCGGCGGACCGCCGAACGGCCGCAGTGGCGCCAACACCTGCAGCGCGAGCGCGCCGAGACCTTCGGCCAGATGGGCGAGCTCGATCGTCGTCTTGAAGGACGGGTGCGAAATGCCGATGATGGTCGGGCATCGGCCGCCGACGAATTCCACGGTGCGGCGAATCAGCTCCTTCCGCTCGTCATGCGATAGGTAATGATATTCCTGTGTCTCGACCCCGGCCGCGGATACCGCATCGGCGCGGCAGGTGCCTACGACATAATCAACCACGCGCTTCAGGGCGGCGTAGTCGACCGTGAGGTCGGCGGCGAAAGGCGTAAGCGGCGGAACGATCAGCCCAGGTATATCCACGGCGCGGCTCCCATTCACAGGCATGTGAATAACTTCGGCTTTTGATAGCACGAAGCGCCGTTTGCTGCGAAGGTTGCCGCAGAGTTGTCATGGTCGGGGAGTAGACTGCCCAGACTGGCCGCAGTAGATTCGGCGGCGCGACGAGCGCTGTAATAGTTCAAGTGTGACGCGAGGCGTGCGGAATGGAAGCGATCAAAGTAGGCCAGCTGTTTCGCGAAACCTCATTTCCACATCGAACCTGGGAAGTGGTCCGCGTGCTGGAGCCGATACCGGGACTGCCGCATGCGCGACTGCGGCTAGTCGAAGATGCGGCGAGCGCGAAGCTGATCGCCTGCCTCACTTTGCGCAATGGCGTCCATTTCGAGCGAATCGAGTCGCAAACCGTGGACGCGGCCGAATAAGCTACGCGACCAGGCGTTGCGGCGGGAATTGAACGCGCACGGTCGTGCCCCGCCCCACCGCGCTGTCGATCTCCAGCGTTCCGCCATGAAGCTCCACCAGCCGCTTGGTCAGCGGAAGCCCCAGCCCCGTCCCTTCATAGCTGCGGTTGTGCGCGCTGGAAATCTGACGGAACGGCTCCAAGGCCAAAGGCACGTCTTCGGGAGCGATCCCGATGCCGGTGTCCGACACGGCGATGACCAGCCCATCGCTCCGCCATTCGCCAGAAACCGTGACCGATCCGCCCTCGGGCGTGAACTTGACCGCGTTCGACAGCAGGTTCAGCAGGATCTGCTTCACCTTGCGCTCGTCCGCGCGCAGTTTGGTCGATGGCTCGATCCGCGGCGCGGCAAGCGCGATGTGCCGCTGTTGGGCGCGGTCGCGGATGATTCGGAGCGTGGCGGCAATCGCTTCGGCCGGATCGAACGTCTCCTCCTCCAGCTCGACTTTTCCAGCCTCGATCTTCGAGAGGTCGAGGATGTCGTTGATGAGGCCCAGCAAATGCGTGCCGCTCTGGCGAATGTCGAGGATGTATTCGCGGTAGCGATCGTTGCCGAGCGGACCCAGCATTTCCGACAAGATAAGCTCCGAGAATCCGATCACCGCGTTCAGCGGGGTGCGCAGCTCGTGCGACATGTTGGCGAGGAATTCGCTCTTGGTCCGATTGGCCAGTTCTGCTGCTTCTTTCGTTTCGCGCAACGCCTGCTCGCCGCGGTTGCGCTCAGTTATGTCGATGAGCTGCACGACGATGCCCGTGATCTCCTTTTGCTCGTTAATTAACGGCGCTGCGTAGGTCAGGTAGTCGACCGAAGTTCCATCGCGCCGGCGGCGCTTGGCCTCGCGCACGACGGGACGCTTCACGTCGATTGCCGCTTTCAGCATCGCGCCGCGCTCGTGCTCCAGGTCGTCGACCAGGTACGGCACGGGGTTGCCCATCGCCTCGGCCGCGCTCCAGCCGGTGACTCGTTCTGCCGCCGCGTTCCATAGCGTGACTAGCGCATTGCGGTCGACGCGGAAGACTGGCACCGGCGACGATTCGATGAACGCCTCCAGCGTATGGTTTGCGTCCCTCAGTTTCGCTTCGCTGTCCTTGAACTTCGTGATCTCGCGGATAACGATGAGCCGGCCGATTCCGCCGTGCCATTCAGCATCCGACCCCGTGCCTTCCGCCCAAAAGGTGCTGCCATCGAGGCGGAGGCGCAAATGCTCGATCGCCGAGAGCGACGAATTCGGCGCCGCTGGGGCCATCCGGCGATTAATCGTCTCGCGCCAATCCGGATGCACGAATTCGAGCGCGGGACGGCCGATGAGGTCCTCCGGGCGCTCGCCGCCACATAGCCGGACGCCGGCGGAGTTGATGAACGATATCTTTCCAGCCTGGCTGATGATCACGCCGTCCGGCATCAGCTCGACCAGGGTGCGATAACGCTCTTCGCTCTGCCGCAGCGCATCGACATGTTCGCGGCGCTCGGTCATATCGTGCAGAATCGTGAGGATTGCGTCCTTGCCGTCCCACACCACCTTGACGCCGGTCGAATGGGCATACCGGACGGTGCCGTCGTTGCGCCTCAAGCGCAGATCGTTGATCGTTCCGATCTTGTCACTGGACAGGACTTCGTCGCGCTTCTGCCGAATTCGCGGACCATCATCGGGATGATAAAGCTCGACGACGACGCGGCCTATCAGCTCCGTGGCCGCGCCCACGCCGTAAAGCTCGGCCGCTGCGCTGTTTGCATAAACGATTCGCCCCTCGATGATGGCGCAAATCGCAACAGGCAGCAGGTCTATCATTTGGCGATATCGCGCCTCGCTTTCACGCAGCGCAACCTCGGCTCGCTTGCGCTTGGTCACGTCGTCGTAAACGCAGATGACATGACCTTCTTCGGTTTTGCGGCGCGTTACCGATAGCGTATGACCATCGGCGGCCGGAATTTCGTCCATGCCGTCGCCGCCGGTATAGAACTTGTTCGTGGATTCGACCCAGGCGGTAGCCTCGGCGGGAGTTGCCGTTACGCGCTGCGCTGCCTTTTCCAGGATCGCCGTGCGCGGCAAACGGCGCGCGGCCATTAGGTCGAGCGGCTTGGCGATGCGCTGTTCGAACCAGCGATTCCAAACGAGAAGCCGTTCCTCCTCGTCCCATACAGCGAAGCCCATCGGGAGCGCGTTGACCGCCTGTTTTAGCCGCGATTCCATGAGGCGCGCCTGCTCGTCGGCAAGCCGCTGTTGCGTCTCGTCCTGCACGGCAACGATGACCGCCGGCGCCCCCTGCCAGAGCGTCGGCGCATCGTTGAGCGCGACGTAAGCTTGGGTTCCATCGAACCGGAGCATGCGGACACGCAGCGGGCGCGCTACGTTCATGACGCCGGAAAGCGTCTCCGCACGACGCGCAAGAATCGTTTCCACGTCTTCAGGATGATAGAGCGCGATGCTCTCGCAGCCGATCAGCGCCGCTGCTGAGGGCGCCCCCAAAAGACTCGCCATGGCGGGATTGGCCGAAACGATGCGACCGGCCGACTGGACGTAGCTCCCGACCGGCAACGCATCGGCGAGGCGCCGCATACGATCTTCGAGGTGGGCGCGGGCGGCGCGGGCGATGTTGGCTTCACGCCGCAGGCCCTGAAAACGAACGATGGCAAACGTGGCGCCTGAAGCCCCGACCGCAAGAAGCAAATACGAGAGCAGCTCGGACGCCGCGCAGATTGTGTATGCAATGGCGGCGCCGACGGCGATGACGCCCGCGCCGATCACGGCGCGCAGCGTGGACACGGCGCTCGCACGCGGTGCCGCCGGATCGACCAAGCTGCCAATATCTGTCATGCGCCGCTATGTCATGCGTGACACTGATCGCCGGTGCGACGAGCTCGCCCGGCATTTGATCGATAATGCAAATATCCGTCTTAACCATCCGTTTAAGCAGCCGGCGGGGCGGCGCGGCGCGGCGGGGTTCGTTTCGCTTGATTTCCCGACCGTCTACATTACGGTGGTCGCCGGCAGCACCCGGGGCTTCCAAGTAAAAAACAATATTTTCAATGTCTTAGGGGGTAAGATGGACGACAGCCGGCACGAGACGCGGGAAATCGGCGTCCAGCAGATCGACGTCCACACCGACACGCGCGATATCCTGGCGCGCAACAAGGCCGCGGCGATCCGACAGCGCCCGGCCGATCTGTTCGTCGTCGACATCGATTCCCATCACGTCGAAAGCGAATTTTGGGGCGAGATTCTCGAGCGCATCGAGGATCCGGTGCACCGTGAAAATGCGCTCGCCCTGGCGAAGTCGGCCGGCGGGCTGCCGTACATGTACAACAGCGCGCCGAACCTGCAGTCGGTCGGGGACCGGATCCCACACCAGTCGGCGCGGCGCGAGAAGACCGACGTGACCGGCCTCCATCGCGACCTCGTGCTCACCCGGCGCGCGATGGAAAGCATCGGCTTGGACTACATGATCGTGTTTCCGACGCCGCTCCTCGGGCTTTCCGATCATCCGCAGGTCGAGATGCAGGTGCTGCTGGGTCGCGCCTACACCCATTGGGTCGTCGACAACCTTTTGCCGCAGGAGCCGCGCATGAAGACCATGTGCCTCCTGCCGATCACCGATCCCGCGGCGGCGCTGCAGATCGTCAAGGATTTTGGCGACAGGAAGGGCATCGTCGGCTTCGTGATCACCGGCAACAACAACAAGCCGGTCCATCATAACGACCTGATGCCGGTTTATGCCGAGATCGAGGCGCGCGGCCTGGCCCTCGCGTTCCACGGCGGCATCACCTGGAACACCAACCAGATGCGGACGGTCAACCGCTTCATCGGCATGCACGCGCTGTCGTTCGTGATGTGCAACATGATCCACCTCACCAACTGGGTGCTGAACGGCATGCCGGAGCGGTTCCCGAAGCTCAAGGTGATCTGGATCGAAAGCGGACTCGCCTGGGTTCCGTTCATGATGCAGCGGCTGGACAACGAGTACCTGATGCGGGTTTCCGAGGCGCCGCTCTTGAAGCGCTTGCCGAGCGAATACATCCGCGAGATGTACTTCTCCAACCAGCCGATGGAGCGCACCGACCTCGACCTTGTTAAGTCGACGTTCAAGGCGATCCGCGCCGAGACGCAGCTGCTCTACGCGTCCGACTGGCCGCATTGGGACTTCGATTTGCCGGGCGTGATCTGGGACCTGCCGTTCTTGAGCGAGGACGCCAAACGCAATATCCTCGGTTTCAACGCCGCGCGGCTCTATAATCTCGAGGTCCCTAAGGACAAACGCGGTATCGCAGTCTCTTAAGCAGGCTTCAACGAGCGGCGGACCACACGCCGCCACAGGGAGAGCTGAATTGAAGAAGACGGCACTCACGCTGCTGTGCGCCGCCGCCGCGGCAGCCGGGGTCGGCGACGCTTCGGCCCAGACGACTCTGAAGATCGATACATGGCTCTCTCCCACCAACGGCCAGAACGCCGTGGTGTTCCCGGCCTGGTCCAAGGCGGTCGAGGACGCGACCCAGGGCCGGGTGAAGGTCACGATCTCATACCCCCCGAACGTCAATCCGGCGACGTTCTTCGATCGCCTGGTGGACGGGATCAGCGACGTCGTCTGGAGCTTCCACGGCTACAATCCGGGCCGCTTCGTCGTGACCCGGATCGTGGAGCTGCCCGGCCTCGACGCCACCGCGTACGAGGCGTCGGTCGCCTACCAACGGGTTCAGCAAAAGTACCTCGACAAGGACGGCGAGCACGACGGCATCAAGCTGTTGACCGTGTTCTCGCACGGCCCGGGCATGCTGCACACGCGCGAGCCCGTCACCAAGTCCGACCAGTTCAAGGGCCTCAAGATCCGTAACGGCGGCGGGTTGAGCGGCGAAGTCTCCAACCTCTTGAGCTTCGTGGCGGTGCCGGCGCCGGCCAACAAGGTGTACGAGATCATCTCGCAGGGCGTCGCCTCCGGCACGTTGATGCCGATGCAGTCCAAGAACGATTTCAAGCTCAAGGAAGTCGCCCCCTATACGCTGATCTATCCGGGTGGGTTCTATTACGGCAGCTTCTTCATCGGCATGAACAAGGCGAAGTTCGACAAGCTGCCGCAGGCGGACCAGGCCGCGATCGACAAGGTATCCGGCGAGGCGCTGGCCGAGGTCGTGGGCAAATCCTGGCGCGCTTCGGACGAGCACGGGCTGCAGGAGGCCAAGCTGAGCAACAACACGATCAGCGTCGCCCCGCCCGAGCTTGCCAAGGAAATCCGCGACCGCATCGCCCATCTCGAGCGGGATTGGATCGAGGCGGCATCGAAGAAGGGCGTCGATGCCCGCGCAGCGCTCGATATGCTGCGGGCTGAGGTGCAGAAGCTGAAGAAGTCTTGACCGGTTGTTCGATCGCACGCGCGCGCTGCGCGCCAAAATGGGAGGAAGCTATGCGTAGGACCATGCAATTTGCCGCGGCGGCCGCGCTTGCGGCTATGTGCTGCGCGGGGGATGCCGCGGCCCAGACGACGACGTTCAACTACCACACCTGGATCTCGCCACAGCACCAGCAGAACGCCGACGTGATACCAGCCTGGAAGAAGGCAGTTGAAGAGGCGACGCAAGGCCGGGTGAAGATCGAAGTGAGCTATCCGCCGGGCGTCAACCCGGCAGGGTGGGTCGAGCGGGTGATGGACGGCGTCTCGGACATCGCGTGGGGCTTCCACGGCTACAATCCGGGCCGCTTTGTCGTGAGCCAGATTGCCGAGCTTCCCGGGCTCGACGCCGACGCCGAGCAGTGCTCGGTCGCTTACGAGCGCACCCAGAAACGGTTTCTGGACAAGGCCGGCGAGCACAAGGGCGTGAAGCTGCTCACCGTTTTCTGTCACGGCGCCGGCGTTCTGCACACGCGCCAGCCGGTCACCAGCATCGAGCAGATGAAGGG
>Ga0209640_10002470_pt1 | contig 16087 bp, 15 predicted proteins | sample RifCSP10_1_FD_184018 | JGI IMG/M metagenome (GOLD analysis project Ga0209640, IMG submission 184018) | Soil microbial communities from Rifle, Colorado - Rifle CSP2_sed 10_1 (SPAdes) (version 2) | ecosystem: Environmental > Terrestrial > Deep subsurface > Rock core/Sediment | place: Rifle...
GGGATCTGGTGCACGATGATCGCGGTGGTGGCGAAGTTGCTCAGCGCGAAGGTCAGCGCCACCTTCCAGAACAGCGTCGAGCGCAGCGCCTCGGCGCCCGTCAGCTCGAAGCGAGACATTGGGACAGCTGCCCGACCTCCCGACGAGGCCTGCGTCCCCTCCTCCTCCCCGTCAACCCTCAGACCCAGGTCCTCCGGCCTGTCGCGCATGCTCAGCGCCAGCGGCACGCAGACCACCAGCTGGATCACACCCACCGCCACCAGCGCGTCGCGCCAGCCAAACTCGTCGATCAGCTTCGCGAACACAATCGCGGCCAGGCCGCCAAGGCCGCCTCCGAAGGTCATCAGCCCCAGCGCGCGGCCGCGATAGCGGCGGAACCATTTCGCGATGATCGTCGCCGCGTTGGCGCCGCCTGTCGCGCTCATCCCCACCGCGACGACAAAGATCGCGACGTAGAAGCCAAACAGGGACTCGACCCTGCTCAGGAGCACGAAGCCGATCGCGACGATCACGATGCCGACCGCGGTCAGCCGCTGCACGCCGACGCGGTCGACCAGGACGCCGACCAGCGGCGCGGCGACGCCGCCGACCTCGGTGCGCAGCGAGAAGCCGACTGAAACGGCGGCGCGGCTCCAACCGAATTCCTCGGTCAGCGGCTCAACCAGCAGCCCAAAGCCGTAGAAGAAGGTGCCGGCCGAAAGAAAGACGATCGACGCCGCCGCGAAGACGATCCACCAGCCGTAGTAAATGCCGGCGCGGCGCAGCAGCCCGGGCAGGTCTTAGACCTTTGTCTTGACTTCGGTCACCGGCTCCAGGACCGTGCTCTCGGCACCCGTCTGACCCGCCTGGTTGATCGAGAAGTGCGCCATACCCGTCGTCTCGGTGGCGCCGTGCCAGTGCTTCTCTCCCTCCGGGATCAGGATCACGTCGCCCGGCTCGATGACGTGCTCTCGCTGCTCCGTGGCAACGATGCCCTTGCCCTCGAGCACGATCAGCCCCTGCTCGAATTTGTGCGTGTGCCACTTGGTGCGCCCGCCCGGCTCGAAGCGCACCAGGTTGATCCGCAGCGACTTGCCGTGCTGCTCCGTGATGTGCGGATGCTGGTGCACCCTGCCCGTGAACATGTCGCGCGTGCTGAGCTGCGGGTTGGCGTCTTTGCCCTTCGAGACGTGCATGCTGCCTCCTGAGTCCTGAATCGCGGGGGTCGTCGAGCACGATTCTAGACCGGCACCTGCGCGGCTTCTAATCGCAAACGCGCCGCCTGCCCGCCTGCCCGTCTGCTCGTCTGCTCGTCTGCTCGTCTGCTCGATTGCCCGATTGCCCGTTCGGCCTCCTCGTAACGCGTTCCCCCTGCGGCCGTTCTCTCTAGTAGGCGCACGGATGGCGCAGCCACGCAGACGCGACGGCAAGGAAAGCCGAATGCTAAACCGCCTCCTCTCTCTGTTCCTCCTCGGTCTGACCGCAGCAATGCGGGCCACCCGGGGCGAGCGCGGCCAAACGGGCATGGAGATTGCTCTGGTCGGCGTGGTCTGCGCCACCTGCGTCCTTGGTACGGTCGTCATCGCCACAAGCGACGAAGCCAGCCAGCAGCTCGAAAGCGTGCTTCACGCTAGCCTCTCGCAGGCCAGCGGCACGCTAGTCGTCAATGGCTCCGTGGTCGCGATCGCAGGCGGCGAGCCGCTTGGTGTGCAGGAGATCGTCATCACTGTAGGCGTCATCGGTAAGCCGGGCCCCGTCCTCCTCGACAGCTCAGCCGAGGGCGAACGCCTGGTCGTCTCGTTCCTGGGCGACAGCGTTTACGACTCAGACGTCCCCTACACAGCGGCCGAGATCGTCGGTGACCACGACGGTTTGCTCGAAGCCGGCGAAACAGCGGAGTTACGGCTCGACATCGCCGCTATCGGCGACGGCAGCCTGGCCATCGGCCCCAACGAGGACTGGACGCTGGAGCTACGCGCGCCCGTCGGCGGCGTCGTCGACGTTTCGCGGACCATGCCCTTCGCCCTGCAAAAAGTAAACTCCCTGCACTAATCGGCGGCCTGGGTCGATAAGAATTCGATGCGACTCTGGCTTTTCGTCGCTCTGACTCTTGCTGCCCTCGCGGCCGGCTGCTCTACGGCTGCCGTGGTGCCGCCACAGGCGCCGCCGCCGCGTACCGAGGTGCTGACCTCTCTAATGGCCAACACGGAATCGGTCGACAGGGTACGCGTCAACGAGAACGCCTGGCTCAAGACCTACCCGATCAGCGCCGAGGGTGGCCTCAACGCGATCCGCCGTCAGCTCGATGCCATAGGCCCCAGGTCAGAGGTCAGCGGCCAGCGCTTCGATGCGCTGACTTCCTGGGCGCTGCGCTGGAGCTTCAGCTATAACGACTCGCAAGGCTCCTGCTCGATCCGCAACGCCACGATCGATGTCGAAGCAGTGATCACGCTCCCCGTTCTCGATCAACCGGAGTCATTGCCGCCAGGGGAGCTCGACGCCTGGCAGGCCTACGTCGAGAAGCTGCGCGCCCACGAAGACGGCCACGTCAACCTCTACCTCATCGCGGCGCGTGAGCTGCGCGACGAGTACCTGCAATTCGGCTCCATGTCAGACTGCCGCACGCTCGCAGCCGCGCTGGCCGCGCGCGGCGAAGCAAAGATCGAAGCGATTCACTCGAGAGACCGCGCCTACGACGCGCAAACGGGACACGGGGCGATCTTCCCCTGACAAAACGAAGGCACCAGCCTGGCAGAGGTCGGCTGGTGCCCTGTTCTTGAGGCCATCTGCTGTGCGGGAAGAGATTGATGACCTGCTGCCGTCATTCTTACTCTTGGCAAACGTGCCCTGAATCAGGGAACTCCCTGATCTTCGCCCGTCCTGCCAGCACTGCCCAACAATGCACGCGCCTTTGCGCCCCTTCTGCGGAGGTACGAGGTGTCCTTCAATACCTCGCTCAGATGTCAGACTTGCGCTCTATGCGCGCCTCTAGCGAGGGCTCAGGGGGTGCCCCCCGGCTTCCAATAGGGGTTCGCCCGCTGTGGCGCCGGCTTGTGCGGCCGATATAGAAGTCGGCGCAACAGCCCTCGAAAGGCCACCACGTGGAGCAGATCCTCCTCTACATCGTCACGATCTCCGGCTTCTCCGGCTTCATGCTGGGCCTCTACAGTCTCCTCCTCCCCGCCCTGCAGCGCCGCGGCCTACGGCTGCCCTTCGCCGCCGGCCCCAGCGATGAAGAGGATGACATTCTCGAAGACGAATACGACGAGCCGGACCCCGGCGTGGACGACTCCACAGCGACCAGCTTCAAGACACGCCGCGCCTCGCTGCTCGACCGCCTGCCGAAGCGGCGCGTTCAGGAAGACGAAACCGATCTCGAAGACGCCGACATCGACGACGAGCTGCTCGGGGCCCTCGACCTCACGAAGGAGCGCACCGAAATCGCCGCCGAAGACGCCGAGGAGTACGACTCCGACGATGACGACGATCTGCGGGAGCTAACCGCCGCGGCGGGGGTCGACCCGCTCCTCGCTGCTCTCGAGGACGAAACCGGCGACGAAGACGACGAGGCCGGCGACGAAGACGACGAGGCCGGCGACGAAGACGACGAGGCCGGCGACGAAGACGACGAGGCCGGCGACGACGAGGCGGGGGAAAATGAAGACGAGGACGACGAGGACGAAGAAGCAGAGCAGCCGGAGCAGCCCGCCATCCACATTGTCTCGGGCGGTGGCGGCGAGGACATGCTCGCTCTTTTCAACGAGGGCAGCAACGTCGAAAAGATCGTCGAAGCGTGGCGCGCCGGGCTGCCCGACCCCACCATCGAGGAGCTACTCGCCGAGGCCCGCGCAATCAGCGAAATGATCCACGGCAAGCGACCCACCGCATGAAACGTCCGCGGCAGGCGCCCAGCAACTGGCTGGGTCGCGCCCTCACCGGCTTTGCGCTGGGACTGGGGTTGGGAGCGATAGTTCTCTCTTTCGTCCCGGCGGCAACCCGCTCCGCCGCAACCACAATCGTCCCGACGGAGGATGCTCCCGACCTGACGCAGCCCGCCAGCCCGGCGCACGCCGCCGCGGCCTCGCGTTCTGGCAGCGGCACGCAGACCGTCAGCGCGGCTGACCCGCTCCTCCGCCCAACGCCGAGGCCCGTCGTGCGCCAGGCGGCGCCCAGCGAGGCGCTGCCCGCCATCAACGCCCGCTCGATCGGTGCCGGCCAGGCTTCCGGGCCGGCGGCCCCAGCGGCCCCGGCGCCGCCGGCGCCGTTCTCCGTCGTCGTGGTCCTGGAAGACCAGGCTTCGCTCGGCAAGCTCGGCCAGGCAATCGTCGGCGGCCTCAATCAGCTCGGCATCATGGCCCGGCTCGCAGCCCTGAAGGACGCCGGCAGGCCGGACGCCATCCTCCTGGTGAACGGCGTCGCCGGCGGTCGTAACGAGGCCTGGTTCTGCGACCCCGGCCCCGAGCAGAGCACAACCATGGCCCTGGCACTGCTCGCTGCCACCGGCGCCGGCTCCTCCGGCCCCGCCGCGGATGCGCCGCGCAGGAACTTCCCCTGCGAGGACATCCACGCCGGCCGCGCGCGCGTGCCCGCCGTCCTGCTAGAGCTTGCGGACGGCGGCTCGGCCACGGACGCAAACGCCATCGTTTCCACGTTCGACGCTTACTTCAAGCAGCAGCGCAGCCAGGTGCTGGCCGCACGCAACGCGCCACGGCTGATCTGGCCGGCCAACGGTCCGGTCACCAGTCACTACGGCCCCAGTCATCCTCTCGGCGTCGACATCGGCCAATCGCAGGGCGCGATTGTCGCCGCCACCGACGGCGTCGTCGACTTCGCGGGCGGCAACGCCTGCTGTTCCTACGGCTACCACGTGGTAGTCGAGAGCCCAGACGGTGTCGGCAGCCTGTACGCGCACCTCAGCAGCATCAGCGTCGCCGTCGGACAGCGCGTGCGCCAGGGACAGGTGCTCGGCGTGGTCGGCTGCACAGGCACCTGCTTCGGCACCCACCTGCACTTCGAAGTCTTCCTCGACGGCCGCCGGCAAGATCCGATGAGATTCCTGCCTTAGGGATCAGGCTCCATCTGCCCCTTTGGCTGGCGCTTCCGGGGTGTCCCCCGGTCTTCGACACCCGTCCCCGGCTTTCGATACTCAGGCGTTCTTCGGTGGCCTCGTCAGGTAGTAGAACGCCCAGCTGCTGCCGCCCGCCAGCAGCACCACGCCCGTCAGCAGCAGCGTCCGGCTGGCGAAGCCACCGCCCGCGGACGGCGCCAGGCCACCACCCGCATCGCCAATCGGTGTCAATGAGGGCTGCGGACTGTTGCTCGTCACACCGGCGACGGCGCGCGCCGGTTGGCGCGTCGACGGTGTCGGTGTTTGAGACGGCGCGGGCTGGCGCCAGGTGTCGTTGGTGGCACCTTCGGCAGGCCCGGCACGGCCGCCGGAGGCAACGTCTGCTTGAGGGGACTCCGAAGCCTCGCCGGGCACACCGCAACCGGACGAGTCGTTGTTCGGGTTGGGGTCTGCCGGAGTGCCCAGCAGGGTGATTTCGATCTGCACCCAGGGCGTCCGGGCCGTGTTCGCCAGCGGCAGGTTCACGCTGCTGTAAGGGTCCAGGTTCAGGTAGTGGTCGTGCTCCTCCAGTACGCCTGAATCTGTCGAAAGGCGCAGGCGCACGCTGCGCCCGGCGAGCGGCGTGGCGCTGGTGTTGAAGATCGTCGCCATCAGCGGCTGGCCCTTGTCGCAGAAGTTGTTGAAGAAGGCTACGGCCAGGTCCTGGGCCGGCACAGGCGTTGGCGAGGGCGTAGCCGTCGGTGACTTTGTGGCTGAGGCAATCGCCGTCGAAGTGGCCTCGACCGTCTTCGTCGGCGTCGGTGTCGGTGAGGCTGGCGAAGGAGTGCCTTCGGCGGACGCGGCGCCCACCACGGCCTGGAGCATCAGGGCAAGCAAGAAAGCCAGCGCCGGCCGCACGACGAAGTGCGCAAGGCGCGATTCGCCCCGCCCTCGCGTGAGCGCGTCTCGTTGAGTCATCACTAGGAGTTTTCGCTCTGCTGGCGCGCGGGAGAATCGGGGTTACCACTGATTCATTCCTTATCTCGTAGCTACAGCTTCCCACCTGGTACCTCCACCAGATACGTCCGGCAGTGCCAAATGAGGGCGTTCCCCGATGCGGCCCCCTTCTCCCCGCTCCGAAACCTGAACAGAGGTGTCAGAGAGAAGCCTCGCTGACCAACTTTGCCGGAGATTCGACCATCGCTGGCCGAGGGCGCCGGTGTCACCCAGAAGGAGGGTGCCGTAGCGAAGGAAACGGAATACGAACCCGTAAGGCGAGTTCGCTGCCTTAACGAGTAGCCATCGCGAACACACACTATCAACGGAGGGACTATTTAGAAATGAACTTGCGTAACCTGATTCGCAAGACCAACCGAGACGAGCGGGGTATCACCGGTCTCGAGACAGCGATTATCCTGATCGCCTTCGTGGTCGTAGCCACCGTCTTCGCCTTTGTTGTCTTGACAACCGGTATCTTCAGCGCTGAGCGCGGTAAGGAGACGGTGTTCGCCGGCCTCCAGAAGGCGCGAGGCACCATGGAAGTCCGCGGCGGCGTCGTCATCGCTGACAACGACGCCGTGATCGTCCAGACCGGCATCACCGCCGGGACAGTCCAGTGGTCGGTCGCGACCACCGCCGGCGGCGAGGCTGTGCCGCTGGATCCGGCCGCCACCAACAACCGCACTGTCCTCGCCTACCGCGACGCGGCGGTGATCCTGGACGACGTCACTTACACGGCCACCGAGATCGTGGGTGATGGCGACCTGCTGCTGGAGCCTGGCGAACTGTTCGTCATGAGCGTCGACGTCGTGGACCTCACCGGCGCCACACTCACGCCGAACAGCCGCTTCACGTTCGAGATCCAGACGCCCGTCGGCGCCGTGCTCGACCTGACGCGTTCGCTTCCGGCACAGCTCGACGCTGTCATGCAGCTTCACTAAGCCGGAATCTCGTTTCTCAGAGACGGCGCCTGCGAGGGACGCGGGCGCCGTCTCTGGAACACCAAAGCAGGGATGGCATGGAGCTAGGTTCCAAAGTCACAGCGTTAGAGGAAGAGGTCGCCGTCCTCAAGGGCGAGATCAAGACCATCCTCCAGGAAGTCCGCACCGCCGTGCTGGCGCGGGCGAATCCCTTCGCCGCGGACTCTTACGAGAACCTGCCCCCGCCGGCTGCCGCACCTCAGCCCGCCGCCGAGCCCGAAGCACCGCCAAGAGTCATCCAGCTGAACCCGGCTGTGGAGCCGGACCTTCAGCAGCAGCAAACCACACCATCGCAGCCATGGGCTGCGGTTGAGACCGATGTAGCGCGCCAGCCGCTGCCCTCGACTCCCCCGGCGAAACGCCGCTGGAGCGTCGGTGCGCTGGCCACCCTCATGGCCTGGACGCAGGACACCACCTCTCGCATGGACGCGAGCGACCTTGACATCGTCCTAACCATGGCGCGCTACGGCGGCCTCATCGAAGCAGAGTTGGAAGCAACGCTGACCAAGCTGGCGGCGCCGCTGTTCCCACGAGGGCAGGAGAAACGCCGTAGCGGCGTCAGCGACTACCTCCTGGCGCTGCGAGAGCTCGCCGCACTGATCGAGGACGCAGAAGAAGGCTACAGGAGTCCTTCCTGGAAGGACTCTGTTCGCAGGGCTAGCTAGGAGGGCCGCCCGTGGAGAAAGCAATTGCGACGGTGATGCTCACCGTTGCGGGTATTACTGCCATCCTGGCGGTACTGAACGCGTTCATGCCCGCCATTTCCCGCACCAGCGGCTCCCTCGTCGCTTCGGCCGACAGCGTCGATGCGCGCATCAGCACGTCCATCGAGATCATTCACGCTTCCGGCGCCGACGCCAGCCCTACGGTCGAAACCTGGGCCAAGAACGTTGGCTCCATCTCGATCACGCCGCTCGACCGTATCGACGTGTTCTTCGGCCCGGGCGATAGCTTCCTCCGCGTCCCGTACGGCGGACCCGGATGTACCGCGCCCTGCTGGGACTACACGATTGAGAACGATACGGTCTGGAACCCGACAGCAACCCTGCGCCTGACACTAACGCTCGATTACGACCTCGCGGCCGGCACCACCTACTACATCAAGGTTGTCGCGCCCAACGGAATCAGCGACGCCAGGTTCTTCACGGTCTAACCATGGAAAGCGCAATCCCGTCCATGATCATTGGCGCCATCGTCCTCGCCGCGATCGCGATCCTCGGGCGCGGCAGCCTTCAGACCTACGACGACGTCGGCATGAGCCTCCGCGCCCTCGAGTCTCGCCTCGTCGAGAAGACCGGGACTCAGCTCACGGTCACCAACCCCACAGTCGATCCCTCCGGCGATTTCGTCACCTTCGGCTTGCGCAACGACGGCCAGACGCGCATCGCCGCGTTCGGTCGCCTCGACCTGATCGTCACCTACTACGACAGCCCTACGACACAGGTCAGAGCCTGGTTGCCCTACAACGAAGGCGCCCCCGCCGCCAACGCCTGGACCCTGCTCTCGATCCTGGATGACGGCTTCGAGCCGGGCATCCTCAACCCCGGCGAAACCGCTCAGCTCCGCCTCGATCTCAACCCGGGCATCGCCGCCAGTCAAAGCAACTCGCTCGTCATCAGCACAGAGCTGGGCAGCACCGTGGAAGCTGCCTTCACCAGCTAGGAGTCACCTTGGTCAGCACGGAAGCACCCAGACTGGTTACCACCGGCAACGGCGAGATCGACAAGAAGATCGGCGGCGGCCTGCCGCTGCGCTCGCTGACTCTCATCGAAGGACAGTCAGACGCCGGCAAGAGCGTCCTGGTGCAACAGTTCACCTGGGGCACGCTGAGGGCCGGCCTTCGCATAGACATGTACACCACCGAGAACACCACGCCCAGCCTGTTCAGGCAGATGCGCTCCCTGGCCCTTGAAATCGACGACTTCTTCATCGTGGGCCGCATCAACGTCTACCCGGTGCCGAACAGCTTCACGGACGAGCAGTCGCACCTCATCTTCAAGATGCTCCTCCAGCACATCGCCAGCAGCAACGCTGACGTCGTCATCGTCGATTCGCTGACCGCGTTCGTCACGCACGCCTCCGAAGCTGAGACGCTCGACTTCTTCTCGCACGCAAAGGACCTCTGCGACGAGGGCCGCAGCCTCATCTTCACCATGCACTCCTACGCGTCCACGGAGCAGCTCCTGACCCGCCTGCGCTCTATGTGCGATGCCCATCTGCGACTGCGCGTCGAGGAGGTCGGTACCCAACTGATCAAGGTCCTCGAGGTGTCAAAGGTGCGCGGCGCCGCCAAGAGCACCGGCAACATCATCTCCTTCGACGTGGAGCCGAACCTCGGTATGAGGATCATCCCCGTTACGAAGGCCAAGGCATGAGCGAAGCCGCGACCGGGCTACGACGGTCCAAGCGCAAACGCCGCGAGCGAGAGCAGGAGCCGCCGCCGCAGGACGACCCCAAGGCGGAGATGCGCCGCGCGCTGCACGAAGCAGCCGCGGCCGCACCGCATCTGGCTTACTACCTTCGGTCGCTTGACCTTGAGGCGCTGGGCGGCGAGCCCGACTTCTACGAGAAGGCCGACCGCAAGGCCGGCGACGTGCCGTTTAAGAACTTCATCTACGCCGTCGGAAAGGGGCTCTTCGTCCACATCATCAGCGACCCCGAAGACGCTCGCGACACCTACGCGTCGATCGAGCCCTCGCTTGGTGAATCAGACCTCGGCTGGATCAGCGCCAGGATCGACACCTACCTGCTCGACTATGTCGACGAGCTCGAGGGCTGCGAGGACGAGGACCAGAAGGCAGATGTGCTGCTCCATGCCGTCGATGACCACGTCAAGGTCCACGGACACCGCCGCGGTAGCGGTGGCGGCGGCAGCAAAAGCTTCCTCTCCTTCGGCCGCAAAAAGAAGAGTGACGGTGGCGAGCACGAGGAACTGGTCGTCACACCGGAGGAGCTGTCTGCTCTCAAGTACATCGTCCTGCGCGAGAAAATCGGTCTCGGTCCCCTGCAGCCATTGATCCAGGACCCCAACATTGAGGACATCAGCTGCAGCGGCATTGGCGCCGTCTTCATCGAGCACAAGCAATTCGGCGGCCTCAAGTCCAACATTCGTTTCGATGAGACCGAGCAGCTTGATGACTTCGTCTTGCGCCTGTCTGAGAAAATCAAGAAGCCCGTCACCTATAAGAACCCGATTTCGGACGCCACCCTGCCGGACGGCTCGCGTATCAACATCGTTTACGGCAACGACGTCTCGACCCGCGGCAGCAACTTCACGATCCGTAAGTTCACGGCCGTGCCGCTCAGCATCCTGGACATCATCGCCAGCGGCGGTATCAGCTCGGAGATGGCCGCTTACCTCTCGATGATCATTGGCGAAGGGCTCAACCTCTTCGTCTCCGGTGAGACCGCCTCCGGCAAGACCACTCTGCTCAACGCGCTCACCGCCTTCTACGTCCCGTCCGGCAAAATCGTCACCATCGAGGACACGCCGGAACTGCAGGTGCCACACGCCAACTGGACGCGCGAAGTGGTGCGTGGCTCCATGTCGGCCGCGGACAGCGGCGTCACCATGTTCTCCCTCCTTCGCGCCGCCCTGCGTCAGCGTCCCAACGCCATCCTCGTCGGTGAGATTCGTGGTGAGGAGGGCGCCATCGCCTTCCAGGCCATGCAGACCGGTCACGCCGTCGCCGCCACCTTCCACGCCTCCTCGGTCGAGAAGCTGATCCAGCGTCTTACCGGCGCCCCGATCAGCGTCCCCAAGGCTTACATCGATAACCTCAACGTGGTCTGCATCGCCAGCGCCGTGCGCCTGCCTAACGGCCGTCCCGGGCGCCGCATCCTCAGCATCAACGAACTCATCGGCTACGACAGCGCCGCCGACGCTTTCTCGTTCATCGAAGTCTATCGCTGGGTGCCACACAACGACACCTTCGAGGCCACGGGTCACATGAACAGCTACCTGCTCGAAAATCGGGTCGCGCCCGCTCGTGGTATCGACCCTCAGAACAAGCGCGCCATCTACGACGAGATGATGAAGCGAGCGCGCCTGTTCGAACGCCTATTGGAAGCCGGAAGGACGAACTTCTTTGATCTCTATAAGGCATTTGCCCAGGCTCAGAGGCAAGGGATCATCTGATCCTGCCCCCTCTGCCCGCAAAGTAAAAGAGGACGACTTCGGCCCGCAGTCGCTGTTCAGCCGCGAGCCGATCGACTTCGACCTGATCACGCAGCTGACCCACATGTCAGCCGTCGCTACCTCCGGCATCGCCCGCGACAAGCTGTTCGAGCACACGGCAGAACTGGACTACAGCACCTCGAAGTACTTCCGCCGCGTCCACCGCGTCGCCCAGCGCCTCAACTACGACTACTCGCAGGCCTGCGAGATTGTCGGCGAGCAGGCCAAGGTGGAAAGCGTGCAGAACCTGCTGCTGCACTTCGCGACGTCGCTCTCCGCCGGTGAATCCGAGGCCGAATTCCTTAAACGCGAGACCGATGTCCAGCTCGAGCTCTACGGCAAGAAATACGAGCGCGATATGGAGTCGCTGCGCAAGTGGACCGACGCCTACATCGCCCTCATCGTCTCAACGACCCTGATCGTCGTCATCTCGCTGGTGTCGATGATGATCTACCCGGTAGGCACCATGGCGATTGCCGGCCTCGCGCTCATCGTCATGCTGGTCACGGCCGCAGGCGGCTACATCATCTACTCGGTCGCCCCGCACGAGGTTAAGACGCATCGCTTGAGCCGGCGCTCCGCCGAGCAGCAGCAGATGGACAAGCTGGCGGTGGTCCTTTTAACCATCGCTGGGCCGGTCATGATGCTCGGCTGGATCGTCATAAACCTCGGCATCGCGCTGATCGTGATCTCGCTGCTCCTCACACCCATCGCCTGGCTGGTCTGGCAGGACGACCGCAAGATCGACCAGCGCGATAATGACATGCCGGCCTTCCTACGCGGTCTCGGCAGCGTCATGGGTGCCGTAGGTACCACCGTCGCCGAGGGCCTGTCGCGCCTAAACCGCCGCTCCCTCGGAGCAATGGAGGGCCACGTCCGCAAGCTCTACGTGCGTCTAACCAATGACCTGCCACCGGAGATGACCTGGGCGCGCCTGGCCGGCGAAACCGGCTCCGAGCTGGTCACGCGCTGTGTGCGGATCTTCTCCGACGGCATCAAGGTCGGCGGCGACCCGGCCGCGGTCGGAGATCTGGCATCGTCATTCGGCCAGAAGGTGACGCTGCTACGCGCCTCCCGTTCCATGGTCGCCAACTCCTTCAGCTTCGTCGTCGTGCCGATGCACACGGCGCTGCTCGGCATCATCCTCTTCGTCACCGAGGTGGTGCTGATCTTCGGCAACAAGATCTCGGAGGTTCAGGACGAGAACCTGGATAGTGACCTGCTGGCCGAGGCAGGCGTCAGCAATGCCATCGTCTTCGCGGCCCCGGACGCGGGCTTCATCCGCATCCTCGTCGTGATTTCGATCCTGATGCTGACCTTCGCGAACTCCTTCGCGCCTTACGCTGCCAGCGGCGGCCATCGCTACAAGATCTTCAACTACGCCGTGATCATGATGCTGATCTCAGGCATCTCGATGCTGGTCATCCCGGCCATCGTCCACAGCTTGTTCGATTCCGTGGCCCAAACCCCGACAGGGGCGCCGTTGCGTTAGCTAGTGACCCCACGCCACCGACTGCGCCCCGTCCACCAGCAATGAGACGCCGCTGATGAACTTCGCCTCGTCGGAGTGCAGGAACAGCGCCGCGTAGGCCACGTCCCAACCCGTGCCCTGCTTGCGGCCCAGCGGCACACGCTTGTTGCGCATCTCCACAACCTGCTCCCGCGTCATGCCGTTCTGCCCAATGCGCGCCTCGATCGCCATCGGCGTGTTCATCAGGCCCGGCAGGATTGCGTTGACTCGCACGCCGTATTCCGCGTTGTACACCGCCAGGTTCTCGGTCAGCGCCACCACGCCCGCCTTCGTCACCTTGTAGCCGACGTACGGGTACGGCTCCACGGCCGCCATCGAAGCGATATTGACGATGGAGCCGCTCGATTCGCGTAGCGATGGCAGGGCGTACTTGCAGGTCAGCCACATGCCCTCCAGGTTGACCTTGAAGCTACGCTCGAACGCCTCTTTCGTTATGTCCACCGCGTTGGCGTCGCCCAGCGCCAGGCTGGCGCCGACGTTGTTGTGCAGGATGTCGATGCGCCCTTCTCGCGCCAGCACAGACGCGACCAGCGCCTTCACCGAGTCCTCGTCCGTAATGTCGGCGCCGCCGGCCCAGGCCGTATGACCCTCAGCCGTGATCATGTCGGCGGTCTCCTGCGCGCGCGCCGGCTCGCGGTCGAACACCGCTACCTTCGCGCCCTCGCGCGCCAGCACCACCGCCGTCGCCCGCCCGTTGCCGATCGTTTCGCCCGGCGTCTGCCCGCCGCCCACCACAATCGCGATCTTCCCTTCGACACGTCCAGCCATCTCCGCCTCGCTCCTTGTTGCCTGTTGCTGGTTGCTTGTTGCCTGTTACTTACCTGTTACTACGCCGAGCCGCAAGGTTAGAATGCGACGAAGTATTCTCAGACGGTTGAAGCGTGAGGAGAGCACCGTGACAAACCAGGTCCTCGGACAGCCCATCGGACGCGTGGACGGCGTCGAAAAGGTCACGGGCGAAGCCCTCTACACCTCCGACATGGCGCTGGAAGGCGTCCTCTGGGGCAAGGTGCTCTACAGCCCCTACGCCCACGCCCGCATCCTCAAAATCGATACCGCCGCGGCGAAAGCGCTGCCCGGCGTCGAAGCCGTGATCACAGGCGCCGACGTCGGCAACGGCCTCTACGGCAGCAACCTCAAGGACATGCCGATCCTGGCTCACGACCGCGTCCGCTTCGTCGGCGATCGCGTCGCCGCCGTCGCAGCGGTCGACGAAGACACAGCGCAGGCCGCGCTCGACCTCATCGACGTCGAGTACGAAGAGCTGCCCGCGGTCTTCGACCTGGAAGAGGCAATGCAGCCCGGCGCCCCGGTGATCCACCCCGAGTTCAACACCTACGAGGGCGTCACCGCCACTCCCGGGCCCGGCCCCTTTGGCGGCCTCCTGCCCCTCAAGACGCCGTCCAACCTCTACACCTCGCGCTCCGACGACCGTGGCGACCTCGCGAAAGGCTTCGCCGAGGCCGACCTCGTGATCGAGAACACCTACTACACGCAGCGACAGCACCAGGGCTACCTGGAGCCGCAGAACTGCGCCGTCGCCATCAATGACGAGGGGCGGATCAACATCTGGGCCGGCAGCAAAATGCCCCACGGCACCAAGATGGGCCTCGCCGGCGTCATCGGCGTCGACGCCGGCTCCGTGCTGGTGCACCACACCTACATCGGCGGCGACTTCGGCGCCAAGGCAACGCCGATCCTGCTGCCGATCTGCTACAACCTCGCGAAAGCCACCGGCAAGCCGGTGCGCATGGTCAACGACTACCTGGAGGAGCTGCTCTCCGGCAACCCGCGCCACGCGACGCTGATCCGCTACCGCACCGGCCTCAAGCGCGACGGCGGCATCACCGCCCACCACGTGCAGTTCTACGTCAACGGCGGCGCTTACGGCGCCTTCAAGCCCGGCGGCATCATCTTCGGGCCCGAGCAGGCCGCCGGCCCCTACGCCATCGCCAACACGCGCATCGAGGCCGCGCACGTCTACACCAACACGATCCCGGGGGGCTACATGCGCGGCCCCGGCGAGTCGCAGGCCGTCTTTGCCATCGAGTCCCACATCGACGAGCTGGCGCACGCCATCGGCATGGACCCGGTCGACTTCCGCATGAAGAACCTGGTCGGCGAGGGCGACGAGGCCGCGTTCGGCGTCACCTTCGAGCACGTCAAGGCCCGCGAGACCCTGCAGGCCGCCATCGACGCCGCCGACTACCGCGCCCCGAAGCCGAAGAACGTCGGCCGCGGCGTCGCCATCGGCGAGCGCCCGCCCGGCGGCGGCATCGGCAACGGCTCGATCACCTTCAACCCGGACGGCAGCGTCAGCCTGGGCACGCCGATCTTCGACCAGGGCTCCGGCACCTACACGATCATGATCCAGATGGCCGCCGAAGAGCTGAACCTGCCCATGGACCGCATCAAGCTCGACATCTGGAACACGGACGCCGTGCCCTTCGACTCCGGCGTCGCAGGCAGCTGGGCCGCGCGCGTCAACTCCGCCGTCGTCCACGAAGCCGCGCAGGCGGCGCGCCAGGAGCTGATCGCCTTCGCCGCCCGCCGCCTCGAGTGGCCCGCCGAGAGCATCGAGCTCAGCGGCGACACGCTCCGCAGCAGCACCCTCAACGAGACCGTACGGTGGCAGGACATCCTCTCGGAGGCCAACCAGGCCGTGACCAGCGGCCGCAAGACCCAGATGGAGGGCCTCGGCGAGATGTCGCACGTTACCGGCTTCAACGCCCAGGTCGCGGAGGTTGAGGTCGACCCCGACACGGGAGAGATCAAGCTGCTGAACTTCGTCAGCGCCCATGACGTCGGACGCATCCTCAACCCGCTGGGCCACCAGGGGCAGATCAACGGCGGCATCGTCGCCGGCATCGGCTACGCCCTCATGGAGGAGATGCGCCTCGAGGACGGGCGCGTCACCAACCTCTCGCTGGGCGACTACAAGCTGCCAACCTCGCGCGACCTGCCGCCGCTGAAGACGGTACTGCTCACCACCGAGCACGGCATCGGGCCGTACAACATCAAGGCGATCGGCGAAGGCCCCACGACGCCCGTCGCGCCGGCGATCGCCAACGCCGTCTTCGACGCCTGCGGCGTCCGCCTGCGCGAGCTGCCCCTAACCTCCGAGAAGGTCTACCGCGCCCTGCACCCGTAGGGGCGAGATTCATCGCGGCCTGACACGCCGCAGAGCAAGCGCCGCAAATGCTGATTGTTTGATAGCTCCGGGCGCGATTCGCTCGCCGGAGGCCCTCGCAGAATCGAGTGCGAGGACCGAGGTGGTTCTCCCGGAACACGCGTTTGATTGAACCGCGCTGAGCGGCGGCCCAGACGTCCCGGCATACAAGGCACCGTGAAGAGCGCTGCGTTCCATGGCCCAA
>Ga0209640_10002471_pt1 | contig 16086 bp, 18 predicted proteins | sample RifCSP10_1_FD_184018 | JGI IMG/M metagenome (GOLD analysis project Ga0209640, IMG submission 184018) | Soil microbial communities from Rifle, Colorado - Rifle CSP2_sed 10_1 (SPAdes) (version 2) | ecosystem: Environmental > Terrestrial > Deep subsurface > Rock core/Sediment | place: Rifle...
CCGGCAGGCGTTGAGGCTGTGTCGAGCCCAGCGAAATTTTTCGCGCGCGCGCGTCATGCCGCAGCCGCTGTATCTTCCGGTATCGGCCCGGACGGGCGAGGGGATGGACCGCTGGCTCGCGTGGCTGGAGCAGGCGAGGATGGCGCCGCGATCGAATGAGGCCACGCAGCGCACCCTGGAGCCCGGCGCGTTCGTCGTTTCGAGCTGATCGCCGCCGTCAGTCGCGCCGGCTGTCTGTTTTCACACAACGGCTTGACTCAGATGCCGCATCGAGGCGCTGAACCGCGGCCAGCGACTCGAGCGGCAGCCCGCAGTCGGCCAAGAGTCCGAATTGCCTCGCTGGCGTGCTTCTTGCGCCCTCGGCCTGCGCAAGGCAAACAGCCCTGATGGCACTTGCCGGCAGAGAGGCGGTTCGTCGTGGCATCCATCCGTTTCAGTGGCATTGCAATCGGCCTGTTTACGATTGCCGCGTTGGCCACACAGGCGGCAGCGCAGGGGACCCAGTCCGGAATCCTGACCAACCTCGAGGTCAGGCAGCTCATTGCGCGCGGGGATCCGGCTGACCACGCACGGCTTCGCGGGCACTTCACGACGCTGGCCGATCAGTACGACGCGGACGCCAGGCAGCACAACGCGATGGCCCGCGCCTTTCTGCTGAATCCTGGCCGGAGGGTGGCGGCGAACCGATCCTCCGATCACTGCAAGCGTCTCGAGGACCTGGCGGCGCAGTTGGCTGCAACAGTCCGTGAACTGGCCGTGCACCACGGCCGTCTGGCCGCGGGCATCCCATCGACGGCCCCGAACAACAGCGCACCCTTTGAAGCTGGCGAAGGGGCCCGGGTGGCATGGAACCACGAGAAAGAGATCCACGATCTCGCCGCCAACGCGAGTAGGGCCGCCGATCACCGGGCGATCGAGGAGTACTTCGAGAGCATCGAGAAGCAATACAGCGCGGCAGTGCACGAACACACGGCGATGGCGCAGGCGTACAGGGCAGTACCCCGTCGCAGCGGGGATCCGGCGGCGCATTGCGACCGGTTGGTCAGGATTTCGCGCGAAGCGGCGAAAGAAGCCGGCGCGGTCGCGGCGGAGCACAAGCAGGCCGCCGACGCCACCAAATGAAGGGCGGGTGCGACGTCCTGTTGGCCTGAAGGGGAGATGCCATGGAAGGTCTGTCCAGCCTGTTGCTGTTTGCCGCGCTGTTCTACTTCATGATGCGATTTGGCTGCGGCGCGCACATGGTACACGGGCACGGCGGTGGCGGCCATGGTGACCACGCGGGTCACGGTGGCAACCAGGAGCGTCCTGCGATCGGTGGCGCCACAGACCCGGTCTGCGGCATGGACGTGGCGTCCGGTCAGGGCTACACGAAGATGCACGCGGGCCGCGAGTATCGATTCTGCTCCCGCGTCTGTCTCGACAAGTTCGACGCGAATCCAGACCAGTACGCGTCGGCACAGGGAGGCCTGAGATGAAGCCCAGTCTGTCGCTCTCGGCGTTCGGCCATGCGACGAGCCTGTTCCTCACAGTCACGTTCGTGTTGTGCGTGGGATTCGATTTCGTGTTCCCTCAGCTCGCGATGTATCGGAGCTGGCAGGCGCTCCTCCCCGGTTTCACGTGGATTAGCTGGTCGAGCTTCTTCCTGGGGCTTGTGGAGAGCTATGGCTACGGGTGGTATCTCACGTTGATTTGGGTGCCGCTCTACAACGTGTTGAGCGCCCGGGCCGCGCGATAGACCTCGATCGCCCCGCCTGGACGGTCACGCTCCTCAGATTCGCGGCTGTCCGTTTTCAGACACCTCCCCGGTACCCCTCGGCAAATCACGCAGCCGGCGCGTGCCGGCGTGTGCGAGGCCCTCGAATTCCTGGGAATCCGAGCCGTCCTCGGTGGCGCCTCGGGGCATCGGTCTTGCCCATCACGGAAGTGTCATGAATAACGATGCTCCGGCATACGGCCTGTGGGGTCTCGCGTTCATCAACGCGGCCGTCTTCATCATGTTCGCCTTCAGCTTCTTCAAACCGAAGACGACGCGTGATTGGCGCACCTTCAGCACATTCTCTGCGTTCATCGTGGCGTTGTTCGTGGAGATGTATGGGTTCCCGCTGACGATCTATCTGTTGTCGGGATGGCTCCAGGCCCGATTCCCCGGGACCGACTTTCTGTCCCACGACGCCGGACACATCTGGTACTCGCTGCTGGGATTCAAGGGTGATCCGCATCTGAATCCGATTCATCTCGCCAGCAATCTCCTGATCGTCGCGGGCTTCATCATGCTGTCGGGCGCGTGGCGCGTGCTGTTCAAGGCCCAGCAGGAAGGCGTTCTCGCGACCACCGGACCCTACGCGCACGTTCGACATCCGCAGTACGCGGCATTCATCGTCATCATGTTCGGCTTCCTCCTCCAGTGGCCGACTCTCCTCACGCTGGCCATGTTCCCGGTGCTCGTGACGATGTATGTCCGCCTCGCGCACCGCGAAGAGCGCGAGGTGGCCACTGAATTCGGACAGGTGTGGGAGGCCTACGCTGCGGTGACTCCCCGGTGGTTTCCACGGCTCAGCGGTGTCGCCGGCGCGGGTACGCGTCACGCGGAAGGACGGTCCTGAGACCATGGAGACCATGCCCACAACCGCTGTGGCGATCGTGGGAGGAGGCCTATCGGGTCTGGCCGCGGCACTTGCGGTCGCACGACGTGGTGGCCGGGCGCACGTCTTCGAGCGTCGACGCGAGATAGGCGGGCGCTTCCATGGCGATTTCCAGGGTCTCGAGAACTGGTCGAGCGAGGGAGATGTCCTCGAGGAACTCGCGTCGTTCGGGATCGAGCCCACGTTCGAGCACACGGCGTTTCGAGAGTGCGTGCTCTTCGATCCGAATGGCCGAGAGCATGTGTGCCGCTCGTCGACACCGTTGTGGTACCTCGTGCGGCGAGGCACGGAGCACGGCACACTCGACCAGTCCCTCAAAGCCCAGGCGTTGGCACAAGGCGTCGAAATCGAATGTGGCCAGACTGTGGAGCACCTTCCACAGGGCGGCATCGTCGCGCACGGACCAAGGCGCGTCGACGCCATTGCCGTGGGTTATGTGTTTCCAACGGACAGGAGCGACGCCGCGTTCGGCGCGGTGTCGGACGACCTCGCACCGGGGGGGTATGCGTATCTGCTGATCTGTCGCGGGCGCGCAACGCTTGCGACGTGTATGTTCGACGACTTTCACAACGACAAGCAGTACCTGGCACGTACCGTTCAATTCTTCGAGAGAGCTGTCGGCATCACTCCGCGCGATGCGCGTCCATTCGGCGGGTTTGGAAATATGTCCGCCACACCGACGGTGAGGCGCGGACGATTGCTCCTGGCGGGCGAAGCGGCCGGCCTGCAGGATGCGCTCTTCGGGTTCGGCATGCGCTACGCCTTGGCTTCCGGGTACCTTGCAGGCCATGCGTTCGTGGATGCAGATCTTTCGGAGTACGAGGCGACGTATCGACGACAATTTCGTCCACAGATTCACGCAGCGGCGGTGAACCGCTATTTCTATCAGCGCGCCGGAGCCACTGGTTATCGGACGCTGGTCGAACACCTGTGCGACGCGCCGGACCCGAGAGCGTGGCTGCGGCGGTACTACAACAGTCGTTGGTGGACGCCGCTGATGTATCCACTCGCTCGAGCGCATGCGGCGCGCCTTCAGGGCAGGATGGGCGCGCACGAGTGCCGGGAGGCCTGCGACTGCACCTATTGCCGGTGCGTCCGTGAAGCAGCGGGTCGGAACGCTGCTGACGGCATCGCGAAGGCGAGTGCTGCCGATCGAGGCACACCCGATGTTGACGGTGCCGGCGTTCGTCGAAGGGAGGCGTGAGGACCTGTGGCACCGAACGAAGCTATTCGAGATCGGCAGGCACGTTGGCTCGCAGCCGTTGCCGCCCTGTTGCCATTCGCACTGCTGTTCATCGCCTTTGCGGCTGGAGTAGCCATTCCGCTATGGCTCTTCTTGCTCGTCCTGGCGTGGTCGTTCCTGATGCCCACCTGGACTCGGCGTCGCGAAGCACCAGCGGACGAAACCCAAGGGGCTCGGTCACATGTGGCTCACCCTGTTCGTGAGGTCGCACCACTCTCTGAGCAATTGAATACTCTCCACCGGTTGCAGGATCTCATCGACCCCGCGATCTTTGAAATCACGGGCAGCGAGGCTGCGCCAACCGGTCTCGTCTTCCACGGACGTCTCCACAGGAATCCTGAAGACGTCCAGGAGCACGTGGCGTACGTGGCCGGTGCGCTTCTCGGCCGGGTCCCGCACGTCATGGTGCACGAAGACGCCCAAGGCAAGCCGTACCTGCTGATCGCGAGTCGCGAGGTCGAGGCAGCCCTCACGCGGGCGATCCCGCCCCGGAGACCGCTCATCAACCTGGGACTCTTTGTGGCGACGCTCGTGACGACGACCTTCGCAGGGGCGGCGCATCAGGGCGTGAATCTGTTCGAGCGCCCGGAGGCGTGGACCGTCGGACTGCCCTATGGACTCGGCGTCATGTTGATCCTTGGCGTGCACGAGATGGGGCACTACCTTGCGGGGCGATACCACGGCGTGCCGGTGTCGCTGCCGTACTTCATTCCGGTTCCCTTTGCGTTGGGCACGTTCGGTGCCTTCATTCAGCTGCCGCCGCTGCTCAAGACGCGCAAACAGCTCTTCGACATCGGAGTCGCCGGTCCGCTCGCCGGCCTGGCGGTGGCAATTCCCGCGCTGGCCCTCGGCCTCCAGTGGTCGACAGTGCTGCCGGCGGAGGCGGCTGCCAGCGAGGCCGGTCACATGGCGCAGGGGGTCAGTGTGAACGCGTCCATGTTGCTCGCCCTCGTGTCAAGGCTGGCGATTGGAGAGACGCTCACCACCGGGCACTACCTGGTCCTCCATCCGCTGGCGTTTGCGGGATGGCTTGGTCTGATGATCACCGCGCTCAATCTGCTGCCGGTGGGGCAGCTTGACGGCGGCCACGTGGCCCGCGCGCTGCTCGGGCAGAGTCGAGCTCAAGCCGTAGGAAAAGCAACGATGTTCGGCATGGTCGCGTTGGGCCTGTTTGTCTGGTCAGGGCTGCTCTTCTGGGCGCTGATGGTGTTCTTCATCGCCGGCACGCCTGGCATGCCTCCCATGGAGGACGTCACGCCGCTCGATACTCGACGGCGAGCGCTGGCGTGGTGCTCCTTTGCGTTGCTCGCGCTGATTCTGCTGCCGTTCCCGCACGCGCTGTCGCCGGAAATCGGATTGCACTGTCCGTACGTGTGAGGGAGGAATTCGGAGCTTCGCTGGTGATGCGCGCGCTCGATCGGAAGCTGATTCGCGACCTTGCCCGCATGAAAACGCAGGCCGTGGCCATTGCCTTGGTCGTGGCCTCCGGGGTGGCGATCTTCGTCGCGACCGTGACGGCGTACCGCGCGCTCGTCCTGTCCGAGGCGCGTTATTACGAGCAGAACCGCTTCGCACATGTGTGGGTGCGTGTGGCCCGTGCACCAGACACTGTCTTGCGCGACGTGGCCGCGCTGCCAGGCGTCGCGGCCGTCGAAGGCCGTCTCGTAGTGGACGCAATCCTGGACCTTCCAGGAGTCGAGCAGCCGGCAACCGGGCTGCTCATTTCGATCCCGGCGGACGCCGGCCATGCCCTCAACGACCTCCACATCCGTCAGGGGCGCCACGTGCAGCGCGGCCGCCCAGGCGAGGTTCTTGTCAACGAGCCGTTCGCCGAGAAGAACGGGCTTCGTCCTGGCGATGCACTCCACGCGCTCGTCGCGGGCACTCGCATCGAGCTGCGCATCGCCGGAATTGCGCTGTCGCCCGAATACGTCATGCAGATTCCACCGGGGGGCATCGCGCCGGATGACCGGCGCTTCGGCGTGTTCTGGATGGAGCGCGACCAGCTGGCGGCGTTGCTCGACCTCCGCGGGGCCCTGAATGACGTCGCGGTCCGGCTTGGCCCCGGTGCCTCAGAGGCCCGCATCATCGCCGGCCTTGATCGTCTCCTCGAGCCGTACGGCGCGCGTGGCGCATTCGCACGAACGAGCCAGATGTCGCATGTCGAGCTCGAGAACCACATCGACCAGCTCAGAGGACTCTCGCTGATCGTGCCGGCCATCTTCCTGGTCGTTGCCGCGTTCCTCGTGAACGTCGTGCTGGGTCGACTCGTCGGAGCGCAGCGGGCTCAGATCGGCGTGCTCAAGGCGTTCGGGTATTCGAACACCCGCCTTGCCAGTCATTATCTGGAACTGGCGCTCGCTATCGTCGCGGCGGGCATTGTCCTCGGTCTTCCAGTCGGTGTCTGGCTGGGCCGCGTGATCGCCGACTTCTACGCCACCTTCTTTCGATTCCCTGTTCTTGTGTTCCGCGTCGAGCCTGCCGTCGTGGCGATTGCCGCAGTGGTGACGACTGCGGCGTCGCTGGCGGGCACGTGGGGAACGCTCTTTGCCGTGGCTGCAGTACCGCCGATCGTTGCGATGTCATCTCCCGCACAGGCGTATCGGCCCACGCTGTTGGATCGTTCCAGATTCCTGGCACTGATTGCACCGGCGATTCGCATGATCGTCCGCAACGTGACCCGGCGCCCCCTACGCGCCGTGTTGACGACCGGGGGGATGGCGCTGGCCGTGGCGATCCTCGTCCTCGGTGGATCGTCAGGCGATTCGCTGACCCGAATGATCGACGTGCGATTCCAGTCCGCGCAGCGCGAGGATGTGTCGGTTGTGCTGGCGCACCCCCGGTCGCTGGAGGCGTCGCGCGACTTCCTGGCGCTCCCGGGCGTGCGTGTCGCGGAGCCCTACCGTGCGGTCCCAGCGCGCGTGCGCGCGGGCGGACGGGTCCAGGATGTGACGCTGCTCGGTGTAGCGCAGGAGAGCGTGTTGCGGCGGATTGTCGACGCCAGCTTCCAGACAACGCCGCCGCCGCCCGAAGGCGTGTTCATCAGTGTCTGGCTTGCACGCCAGTTCGGGATTGATCGCGGTGAGCCGGTTGCGATCGAAATCCAGGAAGACCGGCGGCGGGTCGTCTTCCCCCGCGTTGTTGGGTTCGTGGATGAGCCGATTGGCTCGTTCGTGTACATGGAACTGCGGGCACTGGGACGATTGCTGGAGCAACCGGAGACGTTCTCCGCGGTGGACCTTCTGGTCGACCCGGCACGCCGGGGCGAGCTGTATGCCGTGCTGAAGCGCGCGCCGCAGGCGCTGGGCGTTCAGACTCGTCGTGACGCCCTGACGAACTTCCGCGCGATGGTGGATACCAGTCTGGCATTCGTCCGCCAGATCGAGGTGCTGTTCTCGGTGATTATCGCGTTCGGGGTGGTCTACAACGCCGCTCGCATCGCGCTCGCGGAGCGCGGTCACGAGCTGGCGACGCTGCGCGTGCTTGGCTTCACGCGCCGCGAGATTTCATCCGTGCTGCTTGGTGAGATCGGGCTGCTCGCGCTGCTGGCGATTCCGATCGGCTTTGCCGTCGGGTACGGGCTCTCCGCCTGGGTGTCGGCCGAGATGTCCAATCAGCGATTCCGGATGCCGGTGGTCGTCGAGCCGGGAACGTATGCGTTTGCGCTCGTGGTGTTCGCCGCGGCCACCATTGGATCGGCGCTCGTTGTCAGGCGCCGGCTCGATCATCTGGATCTCGTCGGGGTCTTGAAGGCGAGGCAATGATGGCCAAGACAGCGAATAGACGCGGCTTTGCCATCGTGGCGATCGTCGTGATCACGGCGGCGGTCCTGTGGGCGCTGCGCCCGGCCGCCATCGGTGTCGAGACGGACCCGGTGCGCCGGGGGTCGTTGACGGCAAGCGTCGTTGCCGAGGGGCGGACCCGCATCAGGGACGTGTACGTGATCGCCGCGCCCGTTGATGGAGATCTCGAGCGGATTGCCGTTGAACCAGGCGATGCGCTTACTCCGGGCGCCTCCGTTGCTCGCATTTGGCCGATCGCGCCAAGGCCGCTTGACGTGCGGAGCCGCGCTGAGGCGGAGGCGGGCGTCGCCGCTGCTCGCGCGGCGGTTGCGCGGGCCGAAGCCACCGAACGGGAAACCGCCAGCGCGCTCACGCATGCGGAGAGCGAGCTCGCGACGGCGCAGACGCTGTCGGGAGCAGGCGTCACGGCACCCAAGGATTTCGAGCACGCTGGCCATGAGGTGCAGATCCGCCGCGAGGCTGTCGGTGCGGCGCGCGCGGCCGTCGCGACAGCGCTGGCCGAACTGCGACGCGCCGAAGCCGTCGTGGCGACCGGTGTCGGGCGGTCGACGCGCCCGGCCACGGTCGTTCCATCGCCTGTCACAGGACGCGTGTTGCGGATCGTGCGTGAGAGTGCGGGTCCCGTAACGGCAGGTGCGCCGCTGATCGAGATTGGGAATACGACGGATGTTGAAGTCGTTGCCGATCTGCTGACGGCCGATGCTCTGCAGGTGCGTCCCGGGGCCGCAGCCAGCATTCGGGACTGGGGCGGTCGCGATGTGATTGCGGCGCGCGTCCGCCGCGTGGACCCCGCTGCCTTTACGAAAGTCTCCGCATTGGGCCTCGAGGAGCAGCGCGTGCGCGCCGTGCTCGATCTCGGCGGCCCACCGCCGGCCGGCTTAGGACATAATTTTCGCGTGACAGTGTCGATCGATGTCTGGCAGGGCACGAACGTCCTCACCATTCCGTCAACGGCGCTGTTCCGCACAGGTGATCGCTGGGCCGTCTTCGTGATTCGCGACGGGCGGGCGCACGTGACGCCGGTCACACCCGGCTCCTCCGATACAACGAGGACGGTGATTGAAACAGGGCTCTCGGACGGAGAGGCAGTGGTCATGCAACCGTCTGACGTGCTCAGCGACGGTGCGCGTGTGATGGACAGCCGCCGGACGCAGTGAGGCGATCGCCATGGACACCGCTGTCGCGCTCGTGCAGGCATATCTGAACATCAACGGATACTTCACAGTAGTCGAGTATCCGGTGCTCGAATCGTCCCGCAGAGGTCCGGCGCGATCGGTGACCGACCTCGATGTGCTCGCGGTCCGCTTCACCGGTGCGGGCCACGAAGTGATTCGGGGCCACGGCCATCGGCCGATCGGCGGACGCATCTTCGAGCCGGACCCGGCGCTGGGGTGTCCCTCCGATCGGCCCGACATGATCGTTGGAGAGGTCAAGGAGGGAGCCGCCCGGTTCAATCCCGCCACGCGGGATCCAGAGGTGCTGCAGATTGCCCTGGCAAGATTCGGCTGCTGCGGGGCTGAGGAGGCGGGCGAGCTGGCGCGCGCCCTGCTCGCGCGTGGTCGTGTGGACGCACCTTCGGGACATACCCTGCGGATGGTGGCGTTCGGCTCAGTGTCGGAGGCGGGAGCTGGTGGGCACTGGCACACGGTGCCAATGCACCAGGTCGTCGACTTTCTGCGCACGTACCTGCGTGAGCACTGGGACGTTCTCAAACACGCGCAGATCAAGGATCCGACGATCGGCATCCTGGCGCTGCTCGAGAAGTGGGGCACATCGGCTGCTTCTTCTTCAACGTCAACAGGCAGCCAAGACGGCTCAATAACGGAGCAGGCTTAACAGAAGGGACACCACGTACAGAGGAAACATCCTTCCGCTGCGTGTTCGGTGGCGGCGTGCAGTGTCGTGCCGATCACGAGGACCACTCCGACGAGAATCAATGTGACGCGAGTCTTCATCGAGGGCCTCTTGTGTGTGAGTCTACAACAGGTTTACTTGCAGAGAGGGCAACAGCCTGACGCCGCCAACTTGGTGGCGGCGCTTGCAGCGCTGGCACCTACAGTGACGGCAAGTGCCACCAGCGGTCCGGTTGCCACCGATGTTGGTCAGTCAACGACGGTATAAGCGTTATTCCACAGCTGGCGGCGGTACGCGCGTTGCTCCCGATCGGTCGCGTGCGACTCGTCGTTCGATCGCTGAAGGACGCCTGACCATAAGGAGGCGTCAGACGCAGGTGCCTGGATGTATACTGACGCGAGGGTGAGACGGTTGCTTCAGCCGGCAGCGGCATGCGCGCTCTTCGTCGTTGGCTTGCTTCCCGCGGTGACGCTCGCCTGTCAATGGGCGTGCGCACCAGCTCCGGCTGGACAGGCCCATCACCACGAAGCTCATCACCAGGTCGCCGCATCCGCTTCTGCGGTCACCCCTGACGGCACCGGCGCGTCGCTGACCTCCACGGAACAGCGGTGTGATCACGCGGAAGCGGATCTCGTTGCGATCTCGACGACGCTCGTGCTACTCGGTGTCCCAGCTTCAACGGCCGTCAGCCCGCTCTTTGGTGAACTGCTGCCGATGTCCATGGAAGCTGCCGCTGTGATCACGACGGCCAGTCCGCCGGGCAGTGCGCCGCGGCCGTTCTCGCTTCGCATCTGACGCTCATCGCCACGTCCGCAGGGACACGCGTCTCTGCACATCCCTGAACATTTTCCGGAGTTCGTCGTATGCACTCCAGCAGACGTTCGTTTCTGCGGGGATTGGCATCCGTCGCGGGCGCCGCGGGCGCCGCGACCGCTGTCTCCGCGCAACATGAAGGCCATACCGTTACGCCGCAGGCTCCAGCGCCGGCGGCACCGGCGCGAGGCACCCAGCCCGTCCCGCCGCTGCCGCCTGATCGGCTCGGCCCCGGAGTGGTGCCCGTCGTGTCACCGGACGTGCCGGACATGCCATGGACCCTCGACGACGGCGTGAAGGTGTTCAACATCGCCGTCGAGCACGTGCGCACCGAGTTCATTCCCGGACGCATCGTGGATGCGTGGGGGTTCAACGGCAGCATTCCCGGTCCGACGATTCAGGTGAACGAAGGCGACCGCGTCCGCATGATCGTCGAGAACCGGCTGCCGGAACCCTATTCGATGCACTGGCACGGCCTCGAAGTGCCGAACCACATGGACGGGATGCCTGGCATCTCGCAGGATCTCATTCCGTCCGGCGGGAAGTTCGTCTACGAGTTCACCCTGCACCAGAACGGCACCTTCTTCTACCACTCGCACATGGCCATGCAGGAAATGATGGGGACGATCGGTCTCTTCATCATTCATCCGCGTCGCGCCTACACGCCGGCCGTCGATCGCGATTTCGGCATCATCATGCAGGGATGGGCCATCCTGCCGAACAACACCATCCCCAACTCGATGGCGATGGAGTTCAACTGGCTGACCTTCAACGGCAAGGCCGGTCCCGCGACGACGCCGATGATCGTCAGACGCGGTGAGCGGGTGCGCATTCGCCTCGTGAATCTCGGGATGGATCACCATCCCATCCACCTGCACGGCCACCAGTTCTACGTCACGGGCACCGAAGGCGGGCGCATCCGCACCACGGCCGTCGAACCGGCCAACACCGTGCTCGTCGGCGTCGCACAGGCGCGCGACATCGAGTTCGTGGCCGACAATCCTGGCGACTGGCACTTCCACTGCCACCTGCCGCACCACATGATGAATCAGATGGCGTCCATGGTCGGCCCTCTCATGATGTCGCACGCCGCCGGCATGCGCGCAGGGACCATGGAGGCCGGGATGGGCATCATCGGCGGTGCGGCGCTCGGTGATGCCGCGCGGCCGGCATTCGGGCGTGAGCTGGCGGTAGGAGCGGCGCCCGAGCGCGCGGTCGCCAACATGCCGCTCGGCACCGGGCAACAGCCGACATTGCTGGCGCCCGGCCGCGCCGAGCCGCCGAACGCGGGCATGTACCCCGGCTACCCGCAGGACATGTTCATGGTGATGGATGAAGCGGTGGCCAAGCCGGAGACGTTCGGACTGCGTCCCGGATGGAGCGGCGGCACGATGGGCATGATGACACTCCTGCGGGTCCTCGAGCCCGATCTGTTCGACACGATCCAGGAACTGAAGGCCCAGCAGGCCGCGCGGGCGGGTGCGCGATGAAACGCCTCACGACGGCCGTCTTCGTGCTGTGTGGCGTGATCGCGTACGCACAGGCGCCGCAGCCCGAAGGCGGCGCGGCACTGTCGCTTCAACAGCTCGAGGACATGGCGCTCGCGAATAACCCGACCGTTCAGCAAGCCCAGGCCGGCGTGGACGCGGCGCGCGGCCGGGCGCGGCAGGCGGGCGCCTGGCCGAATCCCGTCCTCGGGTACTTCGGCGAAGAGATGTCGCCAGGGGCCACGACTCGATGGGGCGAACACGGCGGATTCGCCGAGCAGACGATTCTCCTCGGCGGCAAGCTGCGGCTCAGCCGCGAGGTCTTCGAGCGAGAGGTCGCACAGGCCGACGCGCTTCAGGAGATGCAGCGCCTTCGGGTCCTGAGCTCCGTGCGGACGCTTTTTTACGATGTGTTGACGACCGAACGCCGCGTCGATGTCCTCGATCGGCTGACGCAGCTCGTGGCGGAAGCGGTCGGCGTGTCCAGGCAATTGTTCAACGTCGGCGCAGCGGATCGGCCCGACGTCCTGGAATCGGAGATCGAAGCGCGCCGGACGCAACTCGAGTTAACCGCCGCGAAAAATGAGCTGAACACCACCCGGCTGCAGCTCGCGGCGCTGGCGGGAGATCTGTCCATCGCGTCGCGGGCGTTCACAGGATCAATCGATCAGGCGATTCCCGAGCTCGAACGGGACGCCACCGTGCGCGCGCTCGTCGAACGGAGTCCGCAGGTGCGCGTGGTGCGGGAGTCGGCGGAGCGTGCCCGTGCCGTCGTGGCTCGTGCGCGGCGCGAGACGTTCCCCGATCTGTTCGTTCGAGGCGGACTGGCCTACAACCGGGAGCTGCTCGAGATCACAGCCGGCGGCCGGCCTGAAGCGGTTGGCTGGGAGGGGCTGGCGGAGATCGGCGTCAGCATCCCGCTGTTCAACCGGAATCGGGGCGGCATCGCCGCGGCGCGTGCCGACGAGGTTCGCGCCGAAGGCGAGCGGCGGCGTCTGGAACTCGATCTGCAGGCACGCGGCGGGATGGTCTTCGACGACTATCTGACCGCGCTGCGCCGCGTGGAAGTGTATCGCGACGAAATCGTACCCATGGCGGAGGAAGCCTATCGCTTGTACCTTGCGCGGTATCGCGAGATGGCCGCCGCGTATCCCCAGGTGCTGATCGCGCAGCGGACGCTGTTCGAGATGACGACCGAGTACTTCGAAAACCTCGAGGACGCCTGGCGGGCCGCGTTGCGTCTTCAGGGATTCCTCGTGGGCGAGGGCCTCGAGGCGCCGGCACGCGCCGGCGGGGACGTGGATTCGGGCAGCCGGATGATGTCAGGAGGGGACCGATGATCGCAGTCTATTCATTGACAGCCGTCGCGATTGTGGCGGCCGTGGCCGTCACGCCTGCCGCGTCAGCGCAGACGCCTGCAAGCCCGGAGGCGCTCGAAGTGGCGCAGGTGGCGGTGACGCAGTGCGCGCAGGCCCATCCGCAGGCCGAACGGACGATTGAGCTGGCCAACAGGAGACTGGAATTGGCGCGCCAATCAAACAGCGCCGCCGCGATGCGCACGGCTATCGACGACATGCAGGCCGCGCTGCGCCAGGTCCGCACGGACATCGCGCCGTGCGCGGGTGTTCAGCCGTCGGCCGCCGCCGGGGAACATGCAGTGCACGTGATGCCGGCCGCGCCCTCGGCTGCGCCTGCGGAGGTGAATCGAGGCGCCGCAGCCCCGGTGGCCGATCCGCACGCCGGCCATGTGATGCCGGGCGCCCCGCAAACGGCAGCGCCTGCTGCGGCGCCGGTGGCGGCGCCGCGGCCGTCGTCACCCGCGGCAAAGCCGGCGGCCGCCGATCCCCCGGCAGGACACGTCATGCCTGCGGCGCCGAACCCCGCCGCAGCGAAACCCGCGGCCGCCGCGGACGCGCATGCAGGCCATGTGATGCCCGAAACACCGGCGCCGGCGAATGCTCCTGAGGCGTCGTCGACACAGGCGATGACGACGCCCGACAATCCGGCCGCGCGATTGGCGGATTTGACATGCAGGCCACGGGTCGATCCGGATACGGCGCCCCGGGCGACCTACCTGGGGAAGGCATACTATTTCTGCACGACGGCCGACCGCGACCTGTTCCTGAAGTCGCCGGCGAAGTACCTCGAGAGCCGCTGATCCGGTATGAGCACGACGCTGAAGATTGTTGCGGTGACGCTGGCGGCGGTTATCCTGCTCGGCGGCGTTGCGGGCGCTATTTATCTCACGGCGACCGGCTTGAGCGCCCGGCCTTCTCCCGGCGCGCTCGAGACCGCCCTCGCGCGAGGGGCGCGGCGGTTCGCTGTTCCGCGCGCCGTGCGGGATCTGGAGAACCCGATCCCCGCGAGCCAGGACATAATCACCGCTGGACGCGCGCACTTTGCGGACCACTGCGCGTCATGCCATGCGAACGACGGGAGCGGCAATACAGAAATGGGCCAAGGGCTCTTTCCAAAGGCGCCGGACATGGCCACGGTTTCTCAGGAGTTGACCGACGGCGAACTCTTTTACGTGATCGAGCACGGGATTCGGTTCACCGGTATGCCCGCATGGGGGACCGGCACGCCCGCTGGCGAGGAGGCCAGCTGGCATCTGGTGCACTTCATCCGGCATCTTCCGCAGATCAGGAATTCGGAGATCGAGGAGATGGAAGCGATGAACCCGCGGTCGCCCGTCGAAGTGCGGCAGGAGATCGAGGCGGAGCGTTTTCTGCAGGGAGACGACGTCGCGCCACCGGCGCCGGCGGCGCCCGCGCACGTGCATTGAGCATTAAGGAGAGCAGATGATGAAGCGATTGGTCCTGGTTGCCGCTGTCGCGCTTGTTCTTGCCGCGCCCGCGGTCTGGGCGCACGAGGGACACGTGCACACCATCATGGGAACCGTCACCGCGCTCGATGCCAAGGTGATCAAAGTGAAGACGCCGAGCGGCGAGGTCCTGTCCATTGCGCTCACGGGCAAGACCTCGGTCCTGCGCGCGAAGCGCAAGGTGCCGATGGCCGAGGTCCAGGTGGGCCGGCGCGTGGTCGTAGACATCGGCAACGGCGAAGATCCGCTGATCGCGCGTGAAATTCAGGTTGGAGTCGCGGCGCCAGCCGCCAAATAGCCGCTACGGCAGGAGTGACATGCGTACACGAATTCTCGCGTTGTGTCTTGTAGCGACGGGCGCGACCCTCAGCGCTCACGTCACGGTGGTCCCGCGTGAATCGCAGGCAGGCGCCGTCGAGCGCTACACCATGCGCGTGCCGACCGAAGGCCAGGTCGCGACCACTTCGGTTGAACTGGAGGTGCCTGCGGACGTCACGATCACCGAGGTCGTCGCCGGCGCCGGCTATACCTTCGACACACGCCGTGAAGGCGACCGTATCGTCGCGGTCACCTGGACGCGCGACATTCCCCCACGCGCCTCGGCCGACTTCGTCTTCGTGGCGCGCAACCCGCGCAGCGGCCAGATCGCGTGGAAGGCGCGGCAGCGGTTCGCTGATGGAACCAGTGCCGACTGGGTCGGCGTGGAGGGTGACCGCCGCCCGGCATCTGTGACGAAGCTTATTCGCGGCAATCCGTAAAGCCTGACGAAAAGTTCAGAAAAACATCAGTATTCTGCTACTGCGCATATTGGATAATGCCTCGAGGAGATCAGATGACCTACAAGTGGTATTTCGGAGCGATTCTTGCCGCCGCACTCGTGATGCCCGCAGTCGCTCGCGCTCATGAAGGTCATACCGAAAAGGTGATGGGCACCGTCGCGAGCATCCAGGGCAATCACGTGATGGTGAAGACCGTCGCCGGCAAGGCCGTCATGGTGATGCTCGACGCCAAGACCAAGATCACGCGCGGCACGACAAAGGTGACGGCGGCGGATGTGAAGGTCGGCGAGCGCGTGGTGGCGGACGGTCCGCTCGAGAAGGACATGTTGATGGCCGCCAGCCTGCAGGTCGGAACGCCGCCCGCAGCGGCGAAGAAGTAGAAACGATTTCCTGCTAATTCATCGAGCAGGCGCCCGGGCCGCGCGGATCGCCGCAGCTGCCGCAGGCGCCTGGCGAAGCCGCGCGCTGCGGCGCGCTGGCGGTATGCGCCGCAAACACAGAAAGCCGGCGCTCGAGATCCTTCCCATGACAGGACGGACACTCGGGTGCCTCGCTCGCGCGCACGAGCACTTCGAACTCCTTCGCGCAACTCTTACAGGCGTATTCGAACAGCGGCATTAGTGGATCACCTGCTCCTGCGC
>Ga0209640_10002472_pt1 | contig 16080 bp, 13 predicted proteins | sample RifCSP10_1_FD_184018 | JGI IMG/M metagenome (GOLD analysis project Ga0209640, IMG submission 184018) | Soil microbial communities from Rifle, Colorado - Rifle CSP2_sed 10_1 (SPAdes) (version 2) | ecosystem: Environmental > Terrestrial > Deep subsurface > Rock core/Sediment | place: Rifle...
AGTGGAACTGTCCGTCCCCCCTTGGCCCGCCATTGATCGTCTGCCAGTGGCTGGATTGACCGCCCGTCAGATGGCTGCCGCCAGGGTTGACCCGGAGCACACCAAAGAGTCCGCTGCTATAACCCACAACGAAGACCGGCGCGTTGGCGAGGCCGTCATTGAAGTACAGGTCTTTCTCGTAGGCAGGCTGGTCGTTCTCCCACCTGAAGCCGGCCTGATGCCTCATGTAGTAACGGACCCACAACTCACGCATTTCGTACGGCAAGTCGATCCGAAACCCACCTCCACTGTTGTTCGTGCCGCTCCCAACCATGCTGCGGAACCCCTTATAACCACCACCGCCGGGATTATTTGCGAGAGCGGTGATGGAGTCTATGCTTCCGAGCTGCGTGGTCCATCCGCCCCATCCTGCGATGCCGTCACCGCTCGCGCAGACCTGGTTTTCGTTGAGTCCCATGGTCTGGTTCCAGTCGGGGCAGTTGAACGTGGTCTCGAACACGATGTTCGGGGCCGACTGCGCCTGCGGGCTGACGCTCGACACCATCAGCGTGGTCACGCCGCACAGGGCCAGAAGGAGAGCGCTCTTGGTTCTCATCAGGTTTCACCTTTAGGCTGTCGTTCCCCCCACACTGAGCAATCTGAGTGCCTACTCCGCTCGGTGAGCATGGTGTGATGGCAAGTCGTTATCTTACACCCATTTGCGTTGAAGAACGGGCAGCCGGGTGCCTCCTGGTGTCCCGCGGCCGCTGACAGCCTCCCGACACTGTCGGCAAGACTTGTAAGCCTGGACGCGGGGCTCGGTCAGAAGATCGTGTAGATGAACGGAGCCAGCGCGGACCCCTGCGCGAAGATCAACAGCGCTCCGAAGAGAAGCATCACGACGATGACGGGCGCCAGCCAGAACTTCTTCCTCTCCCGCATGTACGCCCAGAACTCTCCCAAGATTCCATGAGAAGCCATGTGTCTCTCCCTGATCAGCACCTGAGCCGGCCGCTCAGAACTGCCGCTCCATGCTCGCGGAGCGACGCCTCCCGGCAGGTCTCGGCCTCCAGAACCCGGCCGCCGTGTCCTCATGAACCAGCGGGTTGGTCGCGACGACGCGCCGCAGCAACCCGACCGGCGTCAGGACGATGAAGTACATAACGGCCATGACGATCGGCGTGGTCACACGCGAGATGGCGTGCGCGAGCGCCATCCAGGCGCGCTCGACAGGCCCCAGGTGCGTGGGCACCGCCAGCCCGGCAAGGGCAAGCGCTCCGCCGAGTGAGCCGAGCGTCGTGGCGGCCCACGGATGATCCCGCCACCACATCACGGAGGCGAGCACGATGAAAGCGCCGCCAACGGTCAGGCCGAAGCGCCTCCCCTGGCCCGCCGTCAATCGAGCTGGAACTCGCGCTGCCACTCCTCGGTCTCCTCCCATGTGGGCTGGGTGCGCTTGTCGAGCAGGAACGAACCCAGCACCAGGTAGTCGATGTGCGTCCGCATGAAGCACTGGTAGGCGTCGGCCGGCGTGCAGACGATCGGCTCGCCCCGAACGTTGAACGAGGTGTTCACCAGCACGCCGCACCCGGTCAACCGCTCGAACGCCTTGATGAGGTCGTAGTAGTGGGGACTCGTCGCGTGGGTGACCGTCTGAATCCTGGCCGAATAGTCGATGTGCGTGATCGCGGGAAGATCCGACCTGGGGACGTTGAGCTTGTCGATCCCCCACAGATGCTGCTGCTCGCCGGTGAGCGGGATCCGGCGATCGCTTCTGACTGGCGCGACCAGCAGCATGTACGGCGAGTCCGCATCCAGCTCGAAGTAGTCGGAGACCCGCTCCCGCAGCACGCTGGGTGCAAACGGGCGGAACCCCTCGCGGAACTTGATCTTGATGTTCATCTGCGCCTGCATCCGGGGACTCCGCGGATCGCCGAGGATGCTTCGCGCCCCGAGCGCGCGGGGGCCGAACTCCATGCGGCCGTCGAACCACCCCACGATCTTCTCATCGGCAAGCAGGCCGGCGACACGCTCGGACAGGTGTCCCCGATCGAGCCGCTCGTAGGACGCACCAGCCTTCACCAGGAATTGCTCGATGGAATCGTCCGTGAACGAGGGGCCGAGGTACGATCCCTTCATCGCGTCGCACCCGCTGCGGCGAGGCTGGCCGGCATGGCGATGCCAGATGAGCTGCGCCACTCCGAGGGCTCCACCCGCATCCCCGGCCGCCGGCTGGATCCAGATGCGTTTGAACGGCCCCTCGCGCAGCAGGCGCCCGTTGCCGACGCAGTTCAGCGCCACGCCGCCTGCCATACACAGATCGTCCAGACCGGTCAGCCTGTGCGCCGTGCGCGCCATGCGAAGCATGATCTCTTCGCAGACGACCTGAACGGACCGGGCCAGGTCCATCTCGCGCTGCGTCAGCTTCGTCTCCGGCACGCGGGGAGGGCCGCCGAACAGCCTGTCGAACTGGCCGTTGGTCATGGTCAGCCCGCCCAGGTAATTGAAATACTTCTGCTTCAGCCTGAAGGAGCCGTCCTCCCGCAGATCGATCAGCTCGTCGTAGATCGCGTCGACGTACTTCGGTTCGCCGTACGGCGCGAGCCCCATCACTTTGTACTCGCCGGAATTGACCTTGAACCCCGTGTAGTAGGTGAACGCCGAATAGAGCAACCCGAGGGAGTCCGGCCAGTGCAGCTCCTGGAGGATCTCGATGTCGTTGCCCTTGCCGACACCAATCGACGCCGTGGCCCATTCGCCAACGCCGTCGATCGTCAGGATCGCAGCCTGCTCGAACGGCGAGGGAAAGAAGGCACTCGCCGCATGGGATTCGTGATGCTCGCAGTACAGGATCTGTCCTCCGTACCCGAGATCCCGGCGCAACTGCCGGTCCATGTAGATCTTGTCCTTCATCCACAGCGGCCCGGCCATCAGGAACGAGCGAAAGCCCTTCGGCGCGATCCCGAGATACGTCTCGAGAATCCGCTCGAACTTCAACAGCGGCTTGTCATAGAAGCCGACGAACTCGAGGTCGTTCACGCCGATGCCGGCCGCTTCCAGGCAGTACGCCACCGCCCGGTGCGGAAACGAGGCGTCCCCCTTCTTTCGCGTGAAGCGCTCCTCCTGTGCGGCGGCGACAATCTCGCCGTCGCGCAGCAGGCAGGCGGCGCTGTCGTGGTAGAACGCCGAGATTCCCAGCGCGTGTCGTGGCTTCATGATCTCCGCAGAATGAACGACTTACTTGCTGAGCACGAACTGATCGAGCACGAGCGCGTCGACGCCCGAACCGTAGAACACGCGCACGGCGTCACGCGGGCTGCACACGATCGGCTCGTGAAATCCATTGAACGAGGTGTTGACGAGGCAGGGGATGCCCGTCGCCGCACCAAACGCCTCGAGGAGCCGCGTGAACCGCGGGGGTGACCTGCGGTCCACGCTGTGGACGCGTACCGCTCCGTTGCCAGCCGGCAGGACGTGACGAAACGTCGCCGGATCGCGCGGACGGTAGTCAGACTCCATGAAGGGGGCCGCGCCGGGGCCGGCGAAGTGCTCTGACACAGCGCCCTCGAGGGCGCTCAACGCATAGCCGCGCCACGACTCCCGTCGCTTCAGGAAACCGTTGAGGTTCTCCAACACGTACGGAGAAAAGGGACTCGCCAATATCGAGCGGGCACCGAGCGCCCGGGGCCCCCATTCCATCGCCCCCTCGTACCAGGCGACGAGCGTCCCCCTGCGCAAGGCGGCCACCGCAAAGTCGATCACGCCGTCGTCACTCTTCCAGTCGTATCGCAGCTTGCAGTTGTCCAGCGTGGCCTTGATCTCCCTTGCCTCGTACGCGGGCCCAAGAAATGGTGAGAGCGGCTCCGGATCGCGACGACTCGAGTGGAGCGCCGTGCCCAACGCCAGCCCCGGGTTTCCTGGATCCACAGGGATGAAGACCTTCGTGAAGAAGCCTGCTTGCTTGGCGGCGGTGTTGATCGAGGAATTGTAGAACAGGCTGCCGGCCAGACAGAGGTGCTCCTCGCCCGTGTGCCGTCGGACCATGCCCAGGAGATTCGAGAAGAGCTCCGCGATCCGGCTCTGCAGAGCCGCGGCGAGACCGGCGCAGGCAACGGCACCGCCTCGCGTTCGTGCATCGGTGACCCATGACTCGACCAGCGACTCCCACCCCGGTTCCGTGCCGAGCGAGCAGCCGTCTCCTCGGAAAAGGGCGGTGACTCGCGCGTCCCGGTGGTCCGGCTCGAGGCGGGCGAGCGCCTCGAGCCTCTGCTCACCGGCGCTCGACGCGAAACCCATCACGGCGGCACAAGCCGAGTAGAGATCGGTGAAACCCGGTCCGAGCCACGGCCAGTCGACGCGGGTGACGTCCCCCCCGCTCCCCTTCCAGACAGTGACCTTTGGCGACTCCTGGTCACAGACGACGATGGCTGCAGACGTGAAGGGAGACGACAGATACGACGTGCAGGCGTGCGCCAGATGATGGTCCAGGCGTTCGACGGTCCGCCCGTCGATCATCTCGCCGCCGGCTTCGGCCATCGCGTACCGGGCAACATCTCCCCGCGTGCAGCCGAAGCGATCCAGCAGGAGATCCAGAGCCTCATCGGGGAGCCCGGTCGAATTGGACCCTGCCCTCCGGATTCTCGTGACGCGTTCCTGCTCGCACACGGCAATCCGCCCCGGCCCGGCGGCCAGGGCGACGCAGGCCTGACTCGACACGCCCGACAGTCCCGCCGTGAGGTACTGGCCGGTCATGAGACGTGCCCCCGGTGCCGGGGGAGCCTTTCAGAGGTCAACGCTTCGGCGGACTTCAAGCGGGTGACTGTCTAGCAAAGAGCTCTCCGGGGGCGGCTGCCGCCATTGTGGGACGATAACTGCATTTCCGGCAAGCTGTTAGCGCGAACAAAATCGCCCGCAGGGCGGATTTCCTCCGTTGAAATCCAGACTGATTCGGGGGAAAGGTCTTCCACCAGCAGAGTGCCGCGGTCTGCGAATACACTGAACCAGATGGTCGGGAACGTTCTCCACGTGTACTCGAGGTTCGGCCTCCGTGGCGTCGTGACAGCCTTGGGGGCAAAGATAACTCGCTCGAACGTGCCCCTCAGGGTGGACAGGCCGGGCATCACGTTTCCCTTCTACCTGCGATGTCGGACGAGCGACGTGGCGACCTTCGACCAGATCTTCGTCGATCAAGAATACGATTGCGTCGTGACGAGGCCGCCCAAGGTGATCGTCGACGCGGGCGCGAACATCGGGCTCGCGTCCATCTACTTCCCCAATAGGTTCCCCGAATCGAGAATCGTGGCGATAGAACCAGAGGCCAGCAACTTCGAACGTCTCCGGAGCAACGTCGCCCCCTACCTGAACATCGTACCCGTGCAAGCGGCTCTCTGGAACAAGAACGAGGAGATCGACCTGGTGGACCCTGGCGCGGGCAATTGGGGCTTCATGACATTCGGGAGCGGAAGCCTGGAACGGCCTCGGGGCGACCTCCGCCACAAAGTCCGCGGGATGACCGTGGACAGAATCATGCACGACTACGCATTGGACAGGATCGACATCCTGAAGGTCGACATCGAGGGGGCAGAGCGAGAGGTCTTTCAGGACCCGTCAGCCTGGTTGGATCGAGTCGACGCCTTGATTATCGAGCTCCACGATAGAGTCAAGCCGGGCTGTGGCCTGAGCTTCTACAGCGCCACGCGAGGCTTCGACAACAAGTGGACACAGGGGGAGAACGTGTTCCTGACCCGAGGCCACTGGTTGACCCGACGTACTTCCTCTCCGTCCTAGACGTGTTCAGCAAACGCGCACTGTCTTGAAGGGATTCGCCTTGACAACAGCGAATGGGGCAAGCCGGCCGCCCCAGGTTCGAGTGCTGCCAGACTCCTGCGGGACCCACATGCTCCAACTCTACGCAGGGCTGACGGACCTCGCAGCCCAAGGGTCGATCACGCTTCAGTACAAGAGACGGGCCGACGCGGGGGATCGGAAGTTCCATGGCTCTTCCCTGTGGCTCGCTATCGACGCGCCGGGACAGGACCGGACGATCCGGGTCTGCTACGACCTGTACGATGGAGCGGCCATTACGTCTCCGGATGGGCTCGAGAGGTGCGACGTCTACTTCAAGCGAAGCTATTCGGAGGCTGCGATCCTCGAGCAGAAGCCTGAATACCGGCGCAAGATTCGGCCGATGGGCCTCAACTTCGGCCCCTTGGGCGACCAGGATCGTGACGTTCGTGTGCGCCTGGCCATTGAGCGCGGCCTGCGGAAGGACGCGGGGCGCCCCTTTACTGCCGGGGAACGCCGTTTCCGGCGCTTGATGCTTGCTTCATCGCTCGAGCGAAGCTGGTGGCCCAGCGTCGTGCGTCGCCGGCTGATGCCACGTACCAGACACTTCGAGGGGCCGCCAAGCACTGTGATGAACGGCGAGATTCTGTTCCAGTCCCGCGTCTGGGCGCCCGAGGAGGCTCCGAGAGAGCCGAGGCTCGAGCAACTCAACGAGGAACGCGCGAACCTCGTCAGGGCCCTGCGCCGGCAATTCCCGACCCGGTTCTTGGGAGGGCTCATTCCGACAGACTATGCCCGCCGATCCTTTCCGGACTGTCTGTCGCCGTTCCCGTCGGACCCATCGTCGTACCTGTCTCTGATTCACCGCGTCCAGATCGGCATCCTGGCCGACGGGATTCATCGATCGATTCCCTTCAAGTGTGCCGAGTACCTGGCGGCCAGCCGCTGCGTGGTCGGCCAGCCTCCGGCGTACTCCCTGTCAGTTCCCCTCGTCCCGGGAACGCACCTCCTCTGCTTCTCCTCGATAGAGGAATGCATCGGCCAATGCGAGACGCTCCTGTCGGACCCGGCACTGTCGCGACACATGCAGGAGGCGAACCACCGGTACTACGCAGCCCACGTCCAGCCGGCAAGCCTCATGCGGGAGACTCTGACGTCGGCGATCGCGAGTCCGCCGAACTGACGTCAGTGATGAGCGCCGACGATTGCGTCCGAACCGAGCAGTGTCGAGTGCAGACGGTTGGCGCGATCAAGCAAGTCAGCATCCACCTGCACCTGACCGCTCTGGGACGACGGCGTATCGCGGACGAGGGCCGCTGCCTGGTGCAGGACTCCCTCGGGCGGAATGTCGAGGCGCTCGCACAGCTTCGACAGCACCTTCTCGGCGTGAAGACAACAGTCCTCGTACGAGGCCAGAACCACGGCCTGCCGGCGGGCGAGCACGTACTCGAAGGCCGCGATCCAGTATCCGAGCCAGTAGTCGAGCCCGAGCGGATCGCGGCCCGTGGTGAGCCGCTCGAAACCGGGAAAGCGGATCGGCCGATGCAGGGCGCCGAACTCGTAGTGGCCGATGTCGGCCATGTACCGCCGGACGAAGGGCGTCTGGCGGTGCATCTCGAGGAAGCGCCGGTGCTGAGAGAGGAGCGAGCGTGCGTGCTCCAGCGGGCGACGGTTCGGCACGAGGACCTTGGCGTCCGGAAACATCTTGACGATGAGATCCAGCCGGGCGAGATTCGCGTTGTTCTTGGACACGTATCGGCCGTCACCGGCTCTCTCGGGCCGGCGCAGCGCGATAATCTTCTTCATGTGCTCGGCAAAGAAGGCCCGCGCCTCGGGCCTGTCGTCTGAGGCGGTCCAGAGATCGATCCCGGTCTCGTGGTACTTCTCGGGCCAGAACGCCCGCCACAGGATCTCCTCGAACGCCTCCGGGCTGTCGTAGCCGACCTCCACGCCGTCGCCGTGGGCGCGTTCCCGCAGCTCCTGCGGCTTGCGAAACGACGCGCTGAGCCGCGACCAGATGACCGGGGCAAGCACGAAAGGCATGTCGCGGTAGATATGCGAAGCGAGGGACGGAAACCGATGGAGCACCTCGAGCATGAGGGTCGTGCCCGCACGCGGCAGCGACGTAATGAAGATCGGGCGCGTGCCGAGCACCCGGTCGTAGGCGGAGCGGAACAGCGTCCGCTCCATGTCGGCCGCGGCGAGCTGCACGGACGGTCCCGCAAACGCCAGCCGGTGGAGCACGCGGTCGAGCGCCGAGTAGTTCAGCTCGACGGCCACAGCCGCACCCGAAACAGGTATCCGGCGACCATGACGGCCGAGGCGATCACGATCACGTCCACGCGAGCAAGAAAGGCGAGAACCGCACCCGCGCTCGCAAGGCCGGTCGCATCGGCAGCCCAGATCGGGAGGACGGAGGCGGCAAGCGACAGGACGCCCCGACCCAGGATGGAGGCGAAACCGGAGAACAGCCGCAGCGAGGCCTGTTGGACCGCACGTTCGCGCGCCCGGTCGTCGAGCGCCTCGTCACGCATGACGGCTGCGGCACCCCGAGCGGTTGCGAGCACGCCCGCCGCCGCTCCGATCACGCCGGAATACGACAGGGCAGCGACGAACAGCAAGAGAGAAAGGATCGCCGTTGCCTCGATCACGAAGGCGACGCCTTCTGCTCACCGGGCCCGCGGGCGCTCTTCTGCCTTGCGGCCCCCAGGAGGCGTTTGATCGGATAGCAGACGAAGCCCAGGATCGCGAAGACGATCGCGCCGATGAAGGCGACGACGGTGCCGATCGCCGTGATGCCGGCGCCAGGCCCGATGTACGCCTCGGCCGCCTGCGGCGCCGCAAGCAGCCCCGACGCCGCAGCCAGCACGAGCCCCGCTACTCGCTTCATGTCCTCACCTCCCCGACCCCGAACGACCGGCGCTCTCACACGACCAGTCCGACACCTCGAAATAGCCCGCGGGGTACACCCGGGCCTCGGTGATTTCACTCACCTCATCCGGACTGAAACGATTGACGTATTCCCACACCGTATGTCCGTTCGCGTCTGTTTCCAGCGCGCGACCGCCCTCGAACTCGGTGATGAGCAGCCCGTCTCCCGGTGTGACGTCGACCTTGCCCCTGATGATCGACATGAGCTCATGGCCCTCAGTGCCGCCATACAGGACGCGGTACTGGCCCGTTGCCGGATTGATGTCGGCGATATTCGAGACACGTGGCGCCGACACCGGCGACACCCAGCCCTCCGGACCAAAGAGCTTGGCGTACACGTTGTTGTTGAACAGCGTGATCGTTCCGCCGCGCCGGAACTCGGGATCGTGCTGGCGCAGCCACGGGCCGACCTGCCACCACTTGACGGTGGCCGCGCCGTCGTCTACGACCATGATCAGGTTCATGTCACGAATCGAAAGCGCCAGGTCCCCTGCCCGAAACGTGGGAAAGTCCCCGGCGATGTCGTTCGTGAGCTCCTCGACCTTGTTGAGATGCACGATCTCGGGGTCCCACTCCGACCGCGTTCGACGACCCGCCGCCGCGGTGAGCAGCGCGTCGAGTCCATTGTCGTAGAAGATCTTCGGCACGGAGTGTTCGGCGAGAACACGCCCATCCTCGGAGACCCTGAGGATGGTGTCCTCCCGGAACGGCACCTCGAAGGGTGGAAAGGGTGAAGGTCCCTCAGTCACCACCCGACGGCCGGGCACCCAGAACCCTCCACCTTCAGCTCGCTCCACCGAGTGATGCGTCTGCCTCGGGAGCGTCCACAGCACCTCACCACACCGGTCCAGCTCGACCAGGCCGCCCCATTCGAAGTTGAAGACCACTGAGCCGTCCGGCAGCGCCAGCGCGCCGTGCGTGTCGATGTTCCAGTCGGTGGCAGGGCGGGACGCCTCGGGCAGGTGCGATCGGTTGGGAAAGATCGACGAGAACTGCACGGGCCACCGCGCGAGGACCGTGCCGTCACGCCGAAGCAGCCTGAGCTCGTTTGACCGGTCGAAGAATCCCGACAGTAGGATGAGAGCGCCGTCGTCGGGCCTCGTGTTCAACGTCACGCCATCGCCGTCGTATCGACGTGGCTGGAGGAAGTGGCTCGGACGGGTGCCTGCCAGCGTCGATGCCTCCTCCGCCACGGACGCGAACGAGCCCTCGATCGAATCCTTGACGGCGGCCGTCAGCACGAACAGGCGGTTGCGCGTGACGCCGGAGTAGAGCCCCACGCCAAACGACAGACCAACGATGCCGGCAACCGTCACGAGGACGAACACCACCCGCGACAAGTCGACGTGTCTACTCAGCATCGATCACACCCGCGTGGTCGAGGCGCTCGAGGATCTCCCTCGCGCCGTCCTCCGGACTCAACTGCGTGGTGTCAGACGCGCCTGGTAAGGCGAGTCGACGCCGGTGAAGTTCCGGAACTCGCCGCGCCGTGCCTTCTTGTGCAACCCTTGGGATCGCGAGTCTCGGCAACCTCGAGGTGCGTATCGACGAATACCTCGAGAAGCTCAACCTCTTCCAGGAGCTCACGGGCCATCCGGCGCTCGTACCGAAACGGGGAGATAAACGACACTAGCACAATCGACCCCGCATCGACCTCAGCCGTGCCACTTCGGCGACACGACCGATGTTCTCGACGCGGTCTGCGTCGGTGACGCCGCGATCCTTGTTCAACCTGTGCCGCACGTTGTCGCCGTCGAGCAGATACGTGTGTCGGCCCAGCGCCCGCAGCCGCTTCTCCACCGACGCACGTGCACCAGCATGCGAAACGGTCTGGTGGCCAGGCGTGTCGCTCTCTAGCTCACGGGTCTCGTCGGGGCTCGAGCATGCGGTCGTCGTCGACCATCATCCAGATTCCGTCGCGCCCGCACGACGGGCCGTTCTTTCGTGAAATACAGCGGGACGATGGGAACCGCTCGAGGTGGATGAATTCCCACACGTCGAGCTTCGGTCCAGTTCGAGAGCGGGAAAGACGCGAATGCTTTCACCCTCGCGCTTGCGGGTGTTGTCTCTTGCGACCCGACCCGCACTTCAATTGGACGAGGCCGCGCCCGCCGTGGACAACGCGCGCTTGATGTCCGCCGCCGTCTTCGCGTCCGGTCCGGCCGACAGCGCCCGCTGGAGCGACGCCCGGCCGCGTACGGTGTCGCCCGCCTGCAGATACGCCAGGCCGAGGTGGTACTGATAGGCCGCGTTCCCCGGGGCTTTGGCAACACTCCGCTCGAACTGGGCAATGGCCTGCTGTGGAAGGTTCTTCTTGTAGTAGATCCATCCCAGGGTGTCCGCGATTTCGGGTGTGTCCGGCGAGGCCGATAACGCCGTCTGCGCGAGCTGAAGCGCCACGTCCAGATTCTCCCCGGCCTCCACCTGCATCCAGGCCAGATTGTTCGCCGCAACCGGGGAACGCGGATCGATGGCCAGCGCGTCCTCAAACCGCTTCCGGGCCTGCGCGAGCTGCCCTTGACTCTGCAGAATCATCCCGCTCATGGTCAAGGCGGCGATCGGCTTGGACTGCCGCGCCGCCAGGGCGTCGAACTCCTTCCTCGCCTCGTCCAGTTTCTTCTGCGACAGGTACAACTGCCCGAGCATTCCGTACGCGGGCAGCAGCGTCGCGTCCGCCTCGATGGTCCGCCGGAGCAACCGTTCGGCCCCGGCCATGTCGCCGGCCGAGGCATGCGTGCGGGCGGCCAACAGCAGCACCTGGGGGCTCGGGTCCGTTTGCACCCGTGCGTCGACGCGGTTGGTGGCGGCGGTGACGTTTTTCGCGCGCAGGTCCAGCGCGACGAGCCCCGCGAGCGCGTCGAGCGAATCAGGATTCGACGAGAGCGCTCGCTCGAACGCCGCCCGTCCGCCCGCGACGTCATTCTTGAGCACGGCCAACACGCCGGCCAGGGTCTGCACCTCCGCCGACTCGGGTCGCTGAGCGAGGAGGGGGGCGATTTCCTTCTCGGCCCTGGCAATCTCCTGGGACCCCAGGAGGCTGCGAACGAGCGCCAGGCGTGCCTCCAGGCTGCGCGGCTCGTTACGGGCAGCCTCTTCGGCGGTTTGCAGGGAGTCGGTCGTTCTCCCGGTCGACAACAGCAGCCTCGACAGCTCGACCTGCGCGGCCGCTACCCGCGGATTGATTCGCAGGACCTCCCGAAAGGCATCCTCCGCCGGCGTGGCATCGCCACGAGACGCGTGCAGCCGCCCGAGCAGCAGATGCGCCTCGGCCGATGTGGGATGTGCGGCGACGGCCGCCTTCACCGCGGCAAGCGCCGCGTCACGGTTGCCTTCGTCGAACAACAGCTGCCCCTTGAGGAGCTGCGCGTCCAGATCCCGGGAATTGACCGCGAGGATCCCGTCGACCAGCGACCGCGCCTTGCCACGGTCGCCAGAGAGGGCGTACGCACGCGCCAGAAGCTGTCGGGCGCCGGCCACGTTCCGTTCCTCCGAGGCGAGCGGCGTGAGACGCGCGATCGCATCCTTGCTGCGGCCCGTGAGCAGGTAGTAGCTGGCCAGCGCGAGCTGCGAGCCGGGATCGCCCGTGGTGTCGGCGACCGTTCGAAGGTACTGTTCCGCCTCGGCCGTGCGACCGGTCGCGACAGCGAGCGCCGCCATCGCCCGATTCGTCACGGGGTGGTCCGGCTTCACTTTCAGCGCCGCCCGAAACGTCTGTTCCGTCTCCGCCGTTCGACCCAGAGCCCAATAGTAGTTGCCGAGCGCCAGATAGCCCTCGACGGCGTCGGGGGCCAGGTCGATGGCCTGCTTGAACGTCTTCTCGGCTGCGTCCCGGCGACCGCTGGCCAGCTCGATGAAGGCTTTCGATGTGAAGGTCGCACCGCGCCCGGGATCGAGCTGAATGGCCTCCTCGATCGCCTCGAGGGCTTCGTCGAACGACTTGAGCCCCGCAAGCGCGTTGCCCCGAAGGATGTGGGCTGTCACATTGTCCGGCCGCAGCTCCAGCGCACGTTCGGCCTTGGCCAGCGCGTCGTCGGCTCTTCCGGCCCCCAGCAGCAGGGTCCCGCTCTTGATCTGCACGTCGAAGTCGCCCGGCATCAGGTCGGCTGCACGCACGAACTCGCCCAACGCGTTCGGCAGGTCGCCGGCACGCAGGTACGACTCGGCCAGCTTCGCACGCGCCTCACCGAAGCGCGCGTCGACGGCCACCGCGTTCCGATACTCGATGATGGCGGGGCGGTACTCACCTCGATCGAAGTACTCGTTGCCGCTTTCCAGGAACCGCTGCTTCCTGGCCTCGGGATCCCTGGAGCAGGCGGCGGTCGAGGCAAGGACCACGGCGAGGGCGAGGGTCAGTGCGCTTCGACGCCCGCGACAATCGACTCTCTGCATGTATGGCTACCCGGTTGTGTGGCTGCCCAAATCAGGCTCGGTCTTTGCAACTGAAGTGCCCGATGGCTCGAGCGCCTCTAGGGCTTTGCGGTCAATAGGTTACGCTCGGCTCTCTGCCCGGGCTCGATGAAGTCTCCGATTGGGCAGAATTTGATCTGTATCCAACACGTATACTGGAGCGGCCACGGTTGATCAAGCGGTTCAAATCGTTTCTCCTGCTGTTGACCGTCAATGCCGGCATTCTCTTTGCCGTCGATTGGACTCTCGTCAAGCTCGATCTTCTCAGCCCGCCGTTCGCGTACGGTCTTTCCAACCTCGGATTTGGTTTTCCGGGCGTCCGTACGTCCACCGACTTCGGGCTCCCTCCCCTCGGCAACGCGCCCGGCAGATTCACGATCGCCATGGTCGGCGACTCCCATTCGCAGCTTTCATTCGAAAACCCTCTCGACAGCCATGAATTCGTTCTGGAGAGCGCCCTGCGCACCGGGGCGATTCCCATCCAGGTGATTTCGGCGGGGCGCGGCCGGTACTCGCCGCTGCAGGAGTACCTGCTGTTCAAGCTCGCGCTGAAGCACGCCTACCAGCCGCGTCTCCTGCTGATGAACTTCTATTCGGGCAACGACTTCTACGACATGTTGCGGCCAGACGACCGTCCCCACTTCGTGAGAGACGAGGAGGGCGCCATCGTCATGAACGATCCGCGCTGGATCTCGTTCGTCAATCCGGACACGAAGTCGTGGATCGAAAGGAGCCGGCTGCTCTGGAGTCTCGACGAGATCACGAACAGGCTCGGCTATCCCCGCGTGGTGACCCGGTTGAGGATGTTGAGCGCGGCAGCGAATCGCGCCGGCCGCCCGTACCGCGATACCCTGCGCTACCTCGAAGATCTCAGAGGGTCTCAGGAGCCACGCCTTGACTATCCCGCGGCGTTCTCGGCCCAGATCCTCAATCAGGCGCTCTTCTTTCAGCACTTCCCGGAATCGATCGACGAGAGCCTCGCCTTCATGCGTCACCTGCTCGAAACGGTGCGGGCGGAGAATCCCGACGTCCTCCTGGTCTTGTCGTCCATTCCCTCCGCGGCGCTGGTGGACGCGATCCCTCATGACGTTCGTCTCCCGTGGCGCGACACACTCACCAGGACGGGCCTGACCGAGAAACGGGTGTCCGAGCTCGAGGACGACCTCGTCGATCGGCTGGAGTCCTCGAGCATCGACGCGGGTTGGCTCTTCATCGACCTCCGAGACTGTCTCCGGGGCCATTCAGGCACTGGAGAGCTCTACGACTCCAACGATCTGCACATCAGCGCCACGGCGTCGCGGCTGATCGGTCGATGTCAGGCGGAGGCGCTGCTGGCGAGTGACGAGTTCAAGAAGCTCATGTAGCGGCGGCTGGATGTCCGGGGCGATCCTCACGCCTTGCGGATTCTCTCCCGTCCCTCTGTCACGTTCTTCGTCGCATTTCGGGTGTCGAGCACGAGCCTCGAATGCCGGACGATGAACGGGAAATCGTACGCGGAGTGGTCGGTGGCGATGAGCACGCAGTCCTGGGCGGCCAGGTACTCTTCGGTGAGCGCCTGGCTGCTCATCGCCGGCAGATCGGGGTAGTGCCGCATCCTGGGGAGCACGGGAACGTGCGGATCGTTGTAGGTCAGAACGGCGCCACGCTCGCGCAGGAGCTTCAGCAACTCGAACGAGGGACTCTCGCGCGGATCGTCGACGTCTTTCTTGTAGGCCATGCCGAGGATCGCGATCCTGCTGCCGTTGATCGGCTTGCGCTGCTCGTTGAGGAACTCGCCGAGCCGGTTGACCACGTACTGAGGCATGTGGGCGTTGACCTCGCCCGCGAGCTCGATGAACCGCGTCTGCTCGCCATGCTTCCGGGCCAGCCACGTCAGGTAGAACGGATCGATGGGGATGCAGTGCCCGCCCAGCCCGGGACCGGGATAGAAGGCCTGGTAGCCGAACGGCTTCGTCTTGGCGGCGTCGATGACTTCCCACACGTCGATGCCCAGCTTGTCGTAGAGAACCTTGAGCTCGTTCACCAGCGCGATGTTCACCGCACGGTACGTGTTCTCGAGGATCTTGCACGCCTCGGCCACCTCCATGCTGGACACGCGTATCACCTTCACCACGGCGTGGCCGTACATGGCGCAGGCCAGGTCGCCGCTCGTCTCGTCGAACCCGCCGACGACTTTCGGAATCGTCGCGGCCTGGAAGTGCGGGTTTCCCGGATCCTCGCGCTCGGGACTGAAGGCGAGGAAGTAGTCGGTCCCACACTTCAGCCCCGTCGCCTCCAGCACCGGCAGCACATTCGTGCGGCTCGTCGTGGGATGGGTCGTGCTTTCCAGCACGACGAGCTGTCCGGGCCGCAGCGTGTTCGCGATCGACTGCGCCGTCCCCTCGATGTAGCTCAGATCGGGGTCACGGCTGTCGTTGAGCGGCGTGGGGACGCAGATGACGATGCAGTCGGCCTCCCCCAGTCGACTCATGTTCGCGGTCGGCTCGAACTTCCCGTCGCGCACCAGCTGCGCGAGCGCGGCCGCGTCGATGTGCCTGATGTAGCTCTCGCCCACATTGAGCTTGTCGACCTTCGTCTGGTCGACGTCGAAGCCCATGCAGCGAAACCCGGAAGACGTGAATGCGCGAACGAGCGGCAGACCGACGTACCCGAGGCCGATGACGCCGATGACGGCGCGCCTGGTCTGAATCAACTCGGCAAGTCGCGACTGGCTGGTCGGGGCGGCGTCCGTGGAGAGTGAGCGGGGCATCGGCCGATGATAGCCGACCTTCGTCTTGCCTGTAAGTCGAGGTTGCAGCGACTTCACGGAGGGACGTAAACACGAAAGGCCCGTCGTGCACCATCACGACGGGCCTTCCCTGAACGTAAATTTATCCCCGGCAGCGACCTACTCTCCCACACACCTGCGCATGCAGTACCATCGGCGGTGGCAGGCTTAACTTCCGTGTTCGGAATGGGAACGGGTGGGACCCTGCCCCT
>Ga0209640_10002473_pt1 | contig 16076 bp, 12 predicted proteins | sample RifCSP10_1_FD_184018 | JGI IMG/M metagenome (GOLD analysis project Ga0209640, IMG submission 184018) | Soil microbial communities from Rifle, Colorado - Rifle CSP2_sed 10_1 (SPAdes) (version 2) | ecosystem: Environmental > Terrestrial > Deep subsurface > Rock core/Sediment | place: Rifle...
TCCGGCGAGCGGGTGACGAAGCCGCTCGCCCGGGGGGCGCCCGCGGCGACAGGCCCCGTCCGCCTCGAGCGTTGTCCGTTCATGAATAGTCCGGGCTAGCAGGGGCCGCGGCGGCTCTAGGCCAGGGCCTGGCGGACGTACGCGAGCAGCTCGCTGTCCGTGCAGGGCGTGGGCAGCCAGTGCGCCCCGGGGCCGGCGGGGTTCGACGCCGAGCGGCTCGACATCAGCACGAGCTTGGCCGACGGCAGGAGCGGCGCGAGGCGCTTCGCCAGCGGCTCGCCGTTCATCAGGCGCAGGTCCGCCGCGATCAGGATGAGGCTGATCGCCTCCCGGTGCTCCTCCGCGATGCGCAGGGCCAGGAGCGGCTGCGATCCCGCATCCAGCACGGTCAGGCCGCTGCGCCCGAGCGTCTCGAGGGCCAGCGCGCGCATCCCCATGTCCACGGTCGCCAGGAGCACGGATCCGGCGGCTCTCGGTTGGCCGGCGCGGGCCGGGGTGGGCGCCATGCGGGGGGTCACCGCCGCCAGGAACTCGGAGGTCTGCGTGCCCACGAACATGCAGGCCAGCCCCTCGGCGTCCAGGCGCCAGACCAGGGCGCGCGTCTCCACAGGCCGCCGACCCGGAGGCCGGAAGCGGAGGCCCACCTCGGCGCCCAGCGGCGGATGTTCCTTGAGCAGGATCTTGGCGCCGGAGGCGCTGATGTCCCTGGTCCGCCCCTGGAACTGGCGCGGGCCCGCGGCCACGGTCACGAGCCACGAGACCTGCTGGCGAGGGCATCGCCGCACGTCGTGCTCCGGCTCGACCATCTTGTTTCCGTCTTGGCGCATTGCGGTGTGGGAAGTGCTGGTCAGGAATCGCAAGAAGCGGGCCAGGCGGAACCGGCTTGGGATCAAAGGGCTTCGGGGGCGCGGCCCGCGGGCGCTGTCAGTCTGCTGTCAGCGCCGAGATGTCGCCTGACACTCAGAGCGGCACCCGGCGGAGCCGCAGGGCATTGGCGATCACCGACACCGAGCTCAGGCTCATCGCCGCGCTCGCGAGCATCGGGCTGAGCAGGAGGCCGGTGAACGGGTAGAGCACGCCCGCGGCGACCGGGACGCCCAGCAGGTTGTAGACGAACGCCCAGGCCAGGTTCTGGCGGATGTTCCGCATCGTCGCGCGCGAGAGCCGGCGGGCCCGCACGATGCCTCCCAGGTCCCCCTGCACCAGCGTGATGCCCGCGCTCTCCATGGCCACATCCGTCCCCGTCCCCATGGCGATCCCCACGGCGGCCGCGGCGAGGGCGGGGGCGTCGTTGACCCCGTCCCCCGCCATCGCCACCACCCGCCCCTCGGCCTGGAAGCGACGGACGACCTCGGCCTTCTGCTCGGGCAGGACCTCGGCGATCACGTCGTCGAGGCCGAGCGTGCGGGCGACGGCCCGCGCGGTGGCCCAGCCATCGCCGGTGACCATGACCACGCGGAGACCTTCCCCCTGGAGATCGCGAATCGCCCGAGGCGCGCTCGCCTTGATGGGATCGGCGACGCCGAGGAGGCCCACGACCGCGTCGCCCGCGACCAGGAACATCACGGTCTGGCCGTCTTCGCGAAGGGCCTCCGCCCGCTTGCCGAGCGAGCCCGCGTCGAGCGCGAGCTCCTCGAGCAGCCGCGCGTTCCCGAGCGCGCCGCGGCGGCCCGCCGCGGCGCCGATCACCCCGCGTCCGGTGAGCGAGCGGAACTCGTCCACGGGCACGGGCGACACGCCGCGCGCGGCCGCGCCGGCCAGGATGGCGGCGGCCAGCGGGTGCTCGCTGCCGCGCTCGAGCCCCGCGGCCAGGGCAAGGACCTCATCCTCCCTCACCCCGTCGGCCGCCACGAGCGAGACGAGGCGCGGCTTGCCTTCGGTCAGCGTGCCGGTCTTGTCCACCAGCAGCGTGTCCACCTTCTCCAGCGTCTCGAGCGCCTCCGCGTTCTTGATCAGGACCCCGGCCAGCGCCCCTCGCCCGGTCGCCACCACGATGGACATCGGCGTGGCGAGACCGAGCGCGCATGGGCACGCGATGATCAGCACCGCGACCGCGTTGACGAGGGCGTGGGCCAGACGGGGCTCCGGCCCGAGGAGCCCCCAGGCGAGCGCGGTCAGCACCGCGACCACGACCACCGCGGGGACGAACCACGCCGCGACCTGATCCGCCAGGCGCTGGATCGGGGCCCGGCTGCGCTGCGCCTCGCCGACCATGCGGACGATCTGGGCCAACAGGGTGTCGGCCCCCACGCGGTCCGCGCGCAAGACGAAGCCGCCGGTGCCGTTCACGGTGCCGCCGGTCACGCGGCTCCCCGGCTCCTTCTCCACCGGGATCGGCTCGCCGGTCACCATCGACTCGTCCACCGCGCTCCGGCCCTCGAGCAGCACGCCGTCCACCGGCACGCGCTCGCCCGGCCGGACCCGCAGCCGATCGCCCACGGCCACGTGCGCCAGCGGCACGTCCTCCTCGCTGCCGTCCTCGCGAACGCGCCGGGCGGTCTTGGGCTGAAGGCCCAGCAGAGCGCGAATCGCCCCGGACGTGGCGCTGCGAGCCCGCAGCTCCAGTACCTGGCCCAGGAGGACGAGCGTCGTGATGACGGCCGCCGCCTCGAAGTACACCGCGGGCGTGCCGCGGTGCCCCATCGCGTGCGGGATCGCGTCGGGGAACAGCACCGCGAACACGCTGTAGCCGAACGCGGCGCCGGTGCCCAGCGCGATGAGCGTGAACATGTTGAGGTTGCGCGTGAGCAGCGACCGCCCGCCGCGCACAAAGAACGGCCAGCCTCCCCAGAGCACGACCGGGGCCGAGAGGACGAGCTGGATCCAGAGCCACGCGGCGGGGCCGAGCGCGGTCACCAGCGCCGGGGCGAGCATCTCGCCCATCGCCAGCGCGAGCACGGGCACGGTCAGGGCCAGGCTCGCCCAGAAGCGCCGGGTCATGTCCACGAGCTCGTGGCTCGGGCCTTCCTCGGCGGTGACCTCGAGCGGCTCGAGCGCCATGCCGCACTTCGGGCAGCTCCCGGGGCCAACCTGGCGCACCTCCGGGTGCATGGGGCACGTGTAGATCCGGGTGTCACTCGCGGCCGCCCGGTCGTTCGGAAGCGCCGTGGGCGGGCCGAGGTAGCGCGCCGGATCGGCTACGAACTGCTCCCGGCAGCGCGGATTGCAGAACCAGTACGTGGTCCCCGCGTGCTCCGCGCTGCCCCCGGCCGCGTCCCCGGGGGTCACGTCCATCCCGCAGACCGGGTCCGTGACGACCATGGCGTCATCGTACACCGGCCGCCCGCCCACGCGGAGCCCGGCGGGAACGGTTCGGCCGATGCGAGCTCGAGCCGGGTGAGGCGCGAGCTCCCCCGGTGGGGTGCCGGCGCCCCGTCAGGGCGCGACGCTACCGCTTGACCGCGGTCCGGCTGGCGGCCGCCCCGTCGCCACCGCCCACGAAGCGGACCCGCTCCCGGCCCTTGAGGGCGTCCGGCGTGATGGCCCAGGTCCCACCACATGCGCCGGAGACGACCTTCTCCGCGGTCTGCGGCCCGGCGAACGGCAGCGTGAACCCTCCGGTCACGCCGCCGAGAATGCAGAAGCTGGCCTTCACCGGGGCGTACACCAGCGTGGTGAGCACGCTCCCGGTCCCGTAGGCCACCTCTTGCGCGGTGCTATCCGCCGTCGCCACGGACGGGGCAGCGGCCACCGCGAGTACCACCGCCACGGCCAGCAGCAGCGATCCCAGGCTCTGTCTCATGTGTCGCTCCTCTCTATCCCGCCAGACCGAGCCGGCGGGCGGCGCCCAGGATGGCCTCGGCGCGCTTGATGAAGGGACCGTCGATCATGCGGCCGTCCACCAGGAAGGCGCCGACTCCGCTGGTCTCGGCGCCGCGCGCCGCCTCGACGATCCGACGCGCCGCCGAGATTTCGGTGTCGGTCGGCCGGAACACCGCGTTCGCCAGCGGCACCTGGGTGGGATGAATGCAGGACTTGCCGATGTAGCCCAGCCGGCGCGCGGCTTCCGCCTCCCGCGTATAGCCGGCGGGGTCCGCCACCGTCCCGTACACCGTGTCGCACGCCCAGACGCCCGCCTCCGCCGCGGCCAGCCGCACCGCGAGCTGCATGGCGTGGACGGCGCGGGTGTCGGCCCGGTCGACCCCATACGGCTCGAAGAGGTCGCCCAGGCCGAGCTGCAGCCCGGCGACGCGCGGGTGGGCGCCCGCGATCTCGGCGGCGAGCCGCAGGCCCCGCGGCGATTCGATATTGGCCAGGATGCCGATGGGGCGCTCGATTCCCCGCCCGGCCTCCACCCGGTCGAGCGCGGCCGCCACCGCCCGGACGTCCTCGGCGGACTCGGGCTTGGGGAGGTTGATCATGTCCACACCCGGCCAGGCCACCGCCGTCACGTCGGCCTCGAAGTGCGGCGTCGTCAGGCCATTCACCCGAACGATCAAGATCTTGCCGGTCGCTCGCGTGGCGGCCTGCCGCAGGAACGACCGCAGGGTCTCGCGCGCGTCGGCCTTCCGGCTCTCCTGGACCGCGTCCTCCAGGTCGAACGAGAGCGCGTCGGCGTCGCCGGCGAGCGCCTTGGGGAAGAGCTCGGGCCGCGACGCGGGTACGAACAGCTTGCTCCGCATGAGCACCGGCGCCATGCTCAGGCCCGCGCGCGCTTCGCGGCGTCCACCACCACGCCCGCTCGGCACAGGCGCTCGATCTCCTCCTCGGCGTACCCAAGGCCCGCCAGGATCGCTCGCGAGTGCTGGCCGTGATCCGGCGCGGCGAAGGGCGCCGGGGGCGGGCCGTCACCGAAGCGAACCGGATGCGCCATGCCGCGGTAGCGTCCGACCGAGGCGTGGTCGAAGCTCGCGAGAATCCCCTCCGCCGCCACCTGCGGATGGTCGAACATATCCTCGACCGGGCGCGCCGCCGCGCAGGGCACGCGCTCGCCGAAGAGCGCCTCCCATTCGAGCGCGGTCCGCGCCTGGAGCGCCGCGCGAAGCCGCGGCACCAGCGCGGCCGCGTGCTCGGCCCGCTTCCGGACGGTATCGAAGCGCGGGTCGGTCGCCAGCTCCGGCAGCCCGGTCAGCTCGCACAGCGCCCGCCAGAAGTGCGGCGTGTTGGCGGAGATGTAGAGGCTCCCGCTCCTGGTGGGATGCAGGCCCGTGATCCCGCCCGAGCGCATGTCGCGGGCGACGTCGCGCCCCTCGCCCTCCGCCCAGACCAGGCGGGTCGCCTGCATCGCGAGCGCGCTCCGCAGCAGCGACACGCTCACGTACTGGCCGCGGCCGGTGCGGCCGCGCTCGAACAGGGCGGAGGAGACCGCGAACGCCAGCATCGAGGCCGAGTAGAAGTCCACCGCGGAGCCGTACACGATCTCGGGATCGCCCGGCTTCCCCTGCTCGACACAGATGCCGGTCATGGTCTGCAGCACCTGGTCGTATCCGGCGCGATCCTTGAGCGGCCCGGTGTCGCCGTAGCCGGTCAGCGCGCAGTAGATGAGGCGCGGGTTGACCGCCTTCATCCGGTCGTAGTCGATGCCGAGGCGCGCGGGCACCGACGGCCGGAAGTTGTGGACCAGCACGTCGGCGCCCTCGACCATCCGCCGCAGCACGGCCAGGCCGTCGGGATGCTTGAGATCGAGGCCGAGGCCGTGCTTGTTGCGGTTGACGCCCAGGAAGGCCCGGCTCTGGCCCGGCAGCGTCGAGGGATAGTTGCGCAGGTTGTCGCCCTCGGGCGGCTCGACCTTGATGACGCCGGCGCCGAGATCCCCGAGCAGCGTGCAGCCGTAGGGCCCGGCCACGTAGCCGCTCAGGTCGAGCACGGTGACGCCGCTCAGGGGGCCACGGCCCTCGCGCGAGCCGAGAGCAAGCACGGGCGGGAGTCTATCACGGGCGAAGCACGGCGCCGGGAGCCGTGACGTCAGCGGCTCGTGTAGACGGTCGCGCGCCCTTTCTGGTCGAAGGCCAGCACCTGGTAGCGCTCGGGCGCCTGTCCCGGCGCCTCCATGCCCGGCGAGCCGACAGGCATCCCCGGCACCGCGAGCCCGACCACCGACGGCCGCTCGCGAAGCACCCGATCGATCACGTCGGCGGGAACGTGCCCTTCGATGACGTACCCCTCCACCACCGCGGTGTGGCAGCTCTGGAGCGCCGGCGGCACCCCGAGCTTCCGCTTGATGGGGGCGAGGTCGTTCACGTCCTCGACCTTGACCGAGTAGCCACCGGCGCGCAGGTGCCCGACCCACGCGGCACAGCAGCCTCAGGTGGGAGGCTTGTGGACGGTGATCGTGGGCTTCGACGCCGACGCGCCGAGACGTCCGCCGGCGGCCACGAGCGCGAGCGTCACGCTCCCGACCAGGATGCTCCGTCGCGCGAGCCGCTCGCTCATGCCTTGAAGAAGGTGATCGTGGCCATGCGCCTGATGATCAGTCCAAATCGGCGCCGGGTCAAGCGATCGGCTCCGTTCCCTCGCTCGTCCGATCCGTGATACACATGCACCATGCTGTGCGGGGCCTGCCGTCTGGACAACCCACCCCAGAACCGCTTCTGCGATCAGTGCGGGGCGGCCCTGGACTCGGTATGCCCGAGCTGTGGCGGAGCGGTCCGGCCCGAGGCCCGGTTCTGCGGAGTCTGCGGCAAGCGCCTCGGCGGGGCTCCGGAATCCATCGGTTCGGCGGAGCCGGCGGCGCCCCCGGCGCGAAGCTCCACGCCCTCCGGGCTGGCCTACCGCAGCCCGGTGGCCGCCTACACGCCGCGCCACCTCGCCGACAAGATCTTGCGATCGCGCTCCGCCCTCGAGGGCGAGCGCCGCCAGGTCACCGTCCTCTTCGCCGACATCGTCGGCTTCACCACCCTCGCGGAGCGGCTGGACCCCGAGGACGTGCACCGCATCGTGGACCGGTGCTTCGAGCTGATCACGGCCGAGGTCCACCGCTTCGAGGGCACGATCAACCAGTACACCGGCGACGGCGTGATGGCGCTCTTCGGCGCGCCGATCGCGCACGAGGACAGTCCGCGGCGCGCGGCGCACGCCGCCCTCGCCATCCAGCGGGCCCTGCGGGGCTACGATCGCGAGCTGCAGGCGCAGGGCGAGCTCCACTTGCAGATGCGGATCGGCCTGCACACGGGGCCCGTGGTCGTCGGGAAGATCGGCGACGACCTGCGGATGGACTACACGGCGGTGGGAGACACGACCAACCTGGCCGCGCGCCTCCAGCAAACGGCCCGGCCGGGCAGCGTGGTGATCAGCGAGGCAACCCAGACCGCCCTCGGCGGCTTCTTCGAGACGCTCGATCTGGGCGAGGTCGCCGTGAAGGGACGCGCGCCGGCGCGCGCGTTCGAGGTGCTGCGCGCCCGCGCCCGCCGCTCCCGCCTCGCCGCCGCCGTCGAGCGCGGGCTGACGCAGCTCGTGGGCCGGTCCCGCGAGATGGGCATCCTGCTCGAGCGCTTCGCGGAGGTCAAGCGGGGCCACGGCCAGATCGTGTCCCTGGCCGGGGACGCCGGCATCGGCAAGTCCCGGCTGCTCCTCGAGTTCCGGCGGGCCGTGACGGAGGCCGACGAGCGCCCCACGTGGCTCGAGGGACAGTGCGTCTCCTTCGGCCAGTCCATCCCCTTTCTCCCGCTCATCGAGCAGCTCCGGCTGAACTTTCACATCGAGGAATTCGACGGCGAGCCGGAGATCATCGCCAAGATCGAGCACGGCATGCGCCGCATGGGCGAGATGGACGTCCACATCCCGTACGTGCGCTACCTGCTGTCCGTCGATCCGGGCGACCGGGGCATCCTCGACATGGAGGCGGGCGCACGACGGCGCAAGTGCTTCGAGGCGATTCGCGCCCTGTCCCTCCGCGGGGCGCGCCTGCGCCCCCTGGTCCTGGTCTTCGAGGACCTGCACTGGGCCGACGCCGGCACCGAGGAGTACCTGGCCTCGATGGCCGACGCGGTGGCCAGCGTGCCCCTCATGTTGATCCTCACGTACCGCGTGGGCTACTCGCCCCCGGTTCCCGCCCGGAGCTTTCACACCGCGCTCACCCTCCACCCGCTGTCCGAGGTCGACGCGGTGACCATGGCCGGCCACGTCCTCGGCGCCGCCGAGCTGCCTCCCGCCCTGCGCCAGGCGCTCCTGGAGAAGGCCGAAGGCGTGCCCCTCTTCGTCGAGGAGGTGACGAAGACCCTGCTCGACCTCGGCATGCTGCGCCGCGAGGGCGACGGCTACCGGGTCGTGGAGGGGGCGGGCGCCCTCGACGTCCCCGACACCATCCAGGGCATCATCATGGCCCGCCTGGATCGCCTGGGCGAGGACGGCAAGCGCACCGTGCAGCTCGCCTCCGTCATCGGCCGTCAGTTCCTCGGGCGGCTCCTTCAGCGGGTGGCCGGACTCACGGAGCGGCTCACCGAGCTTCTGGACGAGCTGAAGAATCTCGAGATCATCTACGAGCTGGGCCTGGCGCCCGAGCCCGCCTACATCTTCAAGCACGCGCTCATCCAGGACGTGGCCTACCAGAGCCTGCTCAAGGAGCGCCGACGCGAGCTCCACCGCGCGGTGGGCAGGGCCATCGAGGAGATCTACGCCGACCGGCTGGCGGAGCACGCCGAGGAGCTGGCCCACCACTTCCAGAACGGCGGGGACTGGCAGAAGGCCTTCACCTACCTGGTCCGCTCCGGGGACCGGGCAAAGGCCGCCTACGCCAACCAGACCGCGCTCGACTTCTACGCCAGGGCCCTCGAGGCGAGCGCGCTCGTGACTCCTCCCCTGGCGCCGGCCCGGCTCGTGGAGGTCCATCACCGCCGGGGCGAGGTGCTGCGCCTGCTGGTCCGCTACCCCGAGTCCATCGCCGAGTTCGAGCGCATGTGCGAGGTGGCGCGCAGCGGCGGCGACCGGGTGCGGGAGGGCGAGGCGCTGGTCGAGATCTCCTACAGCCAGTTCCTCACCTTCAACAACGACGCCATCGGCCACTGCCGCCGGTTCGCCCAGGACGCCCTCGCCATCGGCCGGGAGACGGGCGATCAACACGTGGTGGCGCGGAGCCTCTGCTATCTCGGTCTCGCCGCGCAGGCGGACGGCGAGGTGGCGGAGGGGGACCGCCTCTTCGAGGAGTCCCTGGGCATCGCGCGGGCCGGCGGGTTCGCGGACACGGTGGCGGTGAGCCTCACCTGGCTCGGGGCGCACGCGAACTGGCGCGGCGAGTTCGCCCGGGCCATCGAGACGAGCCGGCAGGCGGGCGCGGCGGCGAGCGAGATCAGCGACGGGCTTTCCGAGCTGCTCTCGCTCGCGTTCATCTGCCTGAGCCAGATCGGTCTCGGCGAATACACGGAGGCGCTCGCCACCATCGACGACGGCCTGGCCAAGGCGCGGGACCGCAACAACGCGTTCATCACGGGCCGTCTCACCAACACACTGGGCTGGCTCTATCAGGAGCTGGGCGACTTCCGCCGGGCCACCGAGTACAACCGCGAGGCGGCGGAGATCGGACGCCGGGTGAAGAATTCCAACGTGGAGGTCAGCTCGCTGATCAACCTGAGCCTCGACGAGCTCGCCCTGGGCGACGCCCGGCGCGCCCTCGCCCTGATGCAGGAGACACAGGAGCGGGTGGAGAAGTTCGCCTTCGGCGCTCACCGGTGGCGGTGGTCGAATCACCTGAGTGTGTACTTGAGCGAGGCCCTGCTCGCGCTGGGCGACCCCACGGCGGCGCTCGAGCAGGCCGACAAGGCGCTCCGGCAGGCTCGCGCCACCGGATCGCTCAAGTATCAGGCCAAGGCCCTGGCCCTGCGCGGCCAGACCTTCCTCGACGTCGGCCAGCGAGACCGCGCCGCCCACGAGCTGGCCGAGGCGCTCGACCTGGCCCGGCAGATCGCCTATCCCACCCTCACCTGGCAGGCCGCTCACCTGCTCGCCCGAGCGGAAGCCACCAGGGGGCGCATGGACCAAGCGGTGACCGCGGCCCGTCTCGCCGCCGACACGCTCGACCAGATCGCCGGCCGCCTGCCTGACGCCGCCCTCCGGCGCACGTTTCAGGCCTGGCCGCGTGTCATCGCCGCCCGCGAGGACGTGGAGCGCCTGCTGCGCGGTTGAGCGCCGCGGCCGGGGCGCCAGATCAGTTGCCCCGGCGGCTGGCCTGGACGAGGCGGTACATGCCCTCGATGTTCAGCGGGAACCACTCCTTGGGGCCCCACCCCGCGTACTTCGGCAGCGTGACGAGCTGCTTGATTTCGTCGAGCGACTTGCCCTCCCGCGCGTAGCGCATCACCTCGCCGCGCAGATCCTGGAGGTGCTCGCGGAACATGGTGACGTCGGCCTTCGTCCCGAGCGCCCCGTGGCCCGGCGCCAGCACGTCGAAGTCCATCGCCTCCACCCGCCGGAGCGACTCGATCCAGTCCGGCATGTACGCGTCGGGGAAGTCGCGGAAGGCATACGCGTTCACCGGGACGAAGTCCACCGCGAACAGCAGGCGCTCCCGCGGGAAGCGCATCACGACCGAGTTGTCGGAGTGGTTTCTCCCCACGTGGGACAGCTCGACGACGGTGCCACCCAGCTCGATCGTCATCCGATCGGTGAAGGTCACCTGGGGCACCGCGGTCGGCCGCCGCTCCCCGACGATGGCCACCTTGGCGTTGTCGTGCGCCACCACCACCGCGGTGTCCGCGAAGACCTCACCGCCCGCGATGTGGTCGGCGTGATCGTGGCTGTACACCAGGTAGCGCACCGGCTGGTTGAACCGCCGCGTGATCTCCGCGCGCAGCCAATGCGCCGCGTCGGCATTGATCGGGTCCGTCGCGATCACGCCGGCCGGGGTCACCGCGAAGACCGAGTAGTGGTTGGCGTTCCGGAAGCGGTAGATCTCGCCGGCGATCTTGGTGATCTCCCGCACCGGCGCCGGCGGCGACTGGGCCCAGGAGGCCGGGAGGATCCCCAGGCCGATCAGCAGGGCGGCGAGCAGCAGACCGTGACGTGGGCGCATGGGCGTCCCCCTTGTGGTCGATTCGGGGCATTCTGGCCGAACAACTCGCGACAGCCGCCTCCGGTTCCGCCAAGACCACGTCCTGCCCGCCGCATCCCCGCTCGCTCTCGAGGCGTCTCAAGCAACGACAAAGATCCCCATCTCGAGGTGCGAGGATGCCAACCACCTGCGTTTCGACCCCTCGGGCCCTACGGCGGCGACCGCTGGGCCGCGCGCTGCTCGTCGCCGCCGTGTGCGGGCTGCTCGCCGGCTGCGCGGGCCTGCCGCAAGGCCCCACCTACACCGACGCCGAGCTGCAGGCCATCTGCGAGCGCCAAGGCGGCTGGTGGCGGGGCAAGCTGATCGCGGGCTACTGCGAGTACCAGACCGCGTCGCTCTCCCAGGCGCCGTAGGGAGCCGGCCCGGCCGGGCGCGCCCGCCACCACCCGGCGCAGCCCGGTGACCGTCTCGACCAGGCTGTTCCGCTCGCTGCCGGCGGTCAGGAAGCCGGGCAGGTAGCTGCGGACCGCGATCGCGTAGGTGACCCGGCTCCCGCCCGGCCGGGCTTCCACCTGCCAGTAACCGGAGTTCTCCCGCAGGAGGCCGTTGGCGCGGTCCTCGGCGAGGTGCCACTCGATCCGTCGGCGGGCCGGATCCGCCACCTTGTTCATGTGGAAGCTGAAGGAGAAGAACCCGATCCGGACCGTGTAGCGCACCAGCACACGCGGCCCGCTCGCCTCCAGCACCTCCGCGGTCTCGACCCCCGGGTAGTAGCGCGGATGGCCCGGGTAGTCGGTGAGCACGGCCCACACCCGCTCCACGGGCGCCTGCACGATAGCGACCGCCGTGCCGCCCCCCGCGTTGGGGCTGGCGCCGGGAGGCCGCGCGTCGAGCACGACGATCTCGCCGGCGGCCAGCCGCTGCTGGTGCTCCGCGGTGAGGGCGAGCGAGTCCGCGCCGTCCGCCTCCGCGACGGAGCCGCCCGCGAGGAACGCCACCACCAGGAGGCGGCGGAGCCCGCACGCGCGGGCCGCTCGCGCGACCCGATCAGGGGCTCTGTCGCCGGTCGGGCGGTGGTGGCGCATCGGTCGTCGAGAAGAGGGCGGCGTGGGCCGGGTCCCGGACGATCAGGTCCGCCGCGCGCTCCGCGAGCGCGGTGATGGTGAGCAGAGGGTTGTTGCCGAGAGCGGTGGGGACGATGGAACCGTCCACCACGTAGAGCCCGGGATGGACCGCCCCCGCGCCCGCGCGGGGCGAGGGGTCGAAGACCCGGCCGCGATCGTCCACCACCCCGTCCGCCACCGTCGCGCCCATCCGGCAGCCGCCGAGCGGGTGCGCGGTATAGTTCCGGGCCGGCGTGAACGGCTTGAAGCGCCCGCCCTTGGCGCTCGCGTACTCCCGCATCAGCCCCATCAGCTCGGCATGGCTCGGCTGGCGGTCGTAGTCGGGCCAGCGCACCCGGATCCCGTCGTCGTCGAGCCGGATCTCGCCCGCCGCCGTGTCGTGCCCGCAGCCCAGCAGCGTGAGACTCCGGTTCAGGTCGGCCAGCATCAACAGCGACAGGCCCGGGACGTGGGCGCTCGGGTGGGCGAGATCCTCGACGACGACGCGCCGGGCCAGCGGGCGCCCCGGCTGGCGGAAGTCGATCGCGCCCTGGATCGTCGTGCCCACCGGCGCCGGCGGCGCGCCGTTCGCGATGCCGACGCCCGCCGCGTCGGTGATCACCTCGGGCTCGGCGAACTGGTAGTCGACGAAGCCCAGATAGTTCCCGTTGGCCGAGAAGCCGTGCCCCAGCGAGTCCGACAGGACGAGCCCCCGCCGCTGTCGCGAGCGCAGCAGGATCTCGGTGGTGCCCAACGTGCCCGCGGCCAGGATCAGGATCTTGGCCGTCACCTGGCCCCGCTCCTCGGCGCGGCCACCGTTCGGTCGGTGGAGATAGTGGACGCGGTAGAGGCCGTCCACCATGTCGACGTGCTCCACCTCGACCTGAGCGAACATCTCGGTCCCATGGGTCCAGGCGAGCGGCAGGTAATTCAGGTCGAGGGAATTCTTGGCTCCGACGTTGCACCCCGTGGTGCAGTCTCCGCACTGCACGCAGCCCTGCTGCCGGACACCCTGGCCGTTCGCGCGCGCGGAAAACGTGACCGCCAGCTCCACCGGATAGGCCACCGCGTTCCAAGCGCCGCGGGCGCGGAGCGCCGCCGCGGTGCCGAGATGGGTCCGGAGCTTGGGCGGAAAGCGATCCTCGGGGGTCGAGCGCGCCGCCAGCATTCGCCGGGCGCGCAGGTAGTAGGGCCGGAGCACCTTCTTGTCCCGGAGCGGGGCCGGCCACGCCGCTTGCTGGAAGACCGCCTCCTCGGCCTCGATGACCACCGCGCAGTTGATGAGCGAGCTGCCGCCGAGACCGCTGCCCGCGACCACCACGACGTCGCCCCGGTCATAGAACCCATAGAGCCCGAGCGGATTGCGCGACAACTGCTCCCCCACCCAGGAAGGCCGGTGGCTGAACGGGTTGAACGTGGTGAGCTGGGCGGGGAACGTGCCGGGTGCCCATTCCCGGCCACGCTCGAGGAGCCCGATCCGCACGCCGGGCCGGCGCTCGGCGGCCAGGCGCGCCGCGCAGACCGCGCCGCCGTAGCCCGAGCCGACGATGAGCACGTCGAAGTCGGGCCGCCCCGGGCGGGCATTTCGCGCGGCCGCCAGGCCATCGGGCGAGGACCCGAGGACGCCGGTGCCGCTCTCGGCGACCTCGGTGCCGTCGGGGCGGGCGACGCGGCGCCGCAGCCGCGCGAGGCTGTCCCGGTAGTGCGCCTCCGCCGCCCGCGCGAGACCGCTGACGGGGTTCGTGAACGGAGCCGCGCAACCGGGTAGCGCCGCCGCGGCGAGGGCGGCGCCGCCGAGCGCGAGCATCTGCCGGCGGTCGAGCGCCGGGAAGTAGGGTCGGATGTCGGGCCGCGTCATGTCAGGATCGGCACCCTCAAGAGTGCCAGAGCGACCACGGGATCGGCAAGCGCCGGCTGCTGTTTCGCCCGGTCGAGCCCGGCCCTGGCGGCTCAGACCTCCAGCCACTCCCGGCGCACGGCCTCGTTGCGCCGCAGGTCGTCCGGCGTGCCCTCGAAGACGACGCGCCCGTGGCCCATGACGTAGACGCGGCCGGAGATCTTGAGCGCGATGGTGAGCTTCTGCTCGACCAGGAGGATGGCCACGCCGCGCTGGGCGATCTCGGTAAGGAGCTTGGCCACGTGCTGCACGAGCATCGGCGCGAGGCCCTCGGTCGGCTCGTCCACCATCATGAGCGCGGGGTCTCCCATGAGGGTCCGGCACATGGTCAGCATCTGCTGCTCGCCGCCCGACAGCACCCCGCCGGGGGCGTCGGCGCGCTCGCGCAGCGGGGGGAACAGCTCGAACATGTCCTCCATCGACCAGCGCCCGGGCTTCCGGGGGTTCTTCTGCCCGAGCAGCAGGTTCTGGCGCACGGTCAAGGTCGGGAAGATGTCGCGGTTCTCGGGGACGTAGCCCAGTCCCCGGCGGGCAATGGCGTAGGGCGGCAGGCCGCACAGCTCCTCGTCGCGGAAGCGCACGGAGCCGCTGGCGTCCGCGCCGCCCATGATGGCCTTGATGGTGGTGGAGCGGCCGACGCCGTTGCGCCCGAGGAGGCTCACGATCTCCCCCTCGCTCACGTCGAGGCTCACGCCGTGCAGGATGTGGCTCTTGCCGTAGAAGGCGTGCAGGTCGCGAACGGTCAGCATGTCAGGCGGTCGCCGGCTGGGCCACCCCGAGGTACGCCTCCTGGACGGCGGCGTTGGCGCGGATGCGCGCCGGCGTGTCGTGGGCGATGATCTCGCCGTAGACCAGGACCGCGATCTTGTCGGCGAGGTCGAAGACCACGCTCATGTCGTGCTCCACCATGAGGAGCGTCTTGCCCGCCGACACCTGCCGGATGAGCTGCACGACGTGCTCGGTCTCGCTGTGGCTCATCCCGGCCGTCGGCTCGTCGAGCAGGATCACGTCGGCGCCGCCGGCGATGGTGATGCCGATCTCCAGCGCCCGCTGCTCGGCGTAGGCCAGCACGCCGGCCGGCACGTGCCGGCGGGCGGTGAGGTTGAGCTGCTCCAGCACCATCTCGGTCCGTTCCTCGACCTCGCGGGCCGCGTTCACGAGGTGCCAGAACGAGTAGCGATAGCCCAGCGACCACAGCACGCTGCAGCGGACGTTCTCGAAGACGCTCAGGCGGGGGAAGATGTTGGTGACCTGGAAGGAGCGGCTGAGCCCCCGGCGGTTGATTTCGTGCGGCCGGAGACCGGTCACGTCCTCGCCCTTGAGCCGGATGCGTCCGCTGCTCACCGGGTACTTGCCGGTGATCAGGTTGAACAGCGTCGACTTGCCGGCGCCGTTGGGCCCGATGAGGGCGTGACGCTGGCCGGGCTCCAGGTGGAGGCTCACGCCGCGGATGATGATGGTGCGCCCGAAGCTCTTGTGGACGTCGACCAGCTCGACCGCCGGAGTCATCGAGCCGGGCCCGGAACGTTGGCGTCGACGAAGGCGGCGCCGGCCCGGGGCGCGGCCCACCTGAGTCCGAGCCCGCCGACGACGATCAAGGCCAGGAAGGCCACCCACGGGGTGACGGAGGAGACGTCGACGGTCAGCCAGAAGAGCCCCTTGGTGACCTGGCCGGCCGGGGCCGAGGCGAAGAAGTACACCATCTCCAGGCATCCGATGAGGCCGACCAGCGCCACCAGCGTGACCGCGATCAGCGCCAGATAGGGGCCGACCAGCCGCCCGATCCGGCGGTTCCGCCAGGCGGGACCGTGCATGGCCAGCACACCGGCCAGCCCGATGGGCACGAAGAGCACCGCGGCCAGGAACACGAGGCCGAGGTAGAGCAGCCAGACCGCGGTGTAGTCGCTGAGCATCGACTGCAGGAACGTGAACACGATGGCTCCGAGGATGGGGCCGGCGAAGGTCCCGATGCCGCCGATGTACGTCATGAGCAGGACCGCCCCGGAGGCGTTGAGCCCCATGTTCTCGGCGGTCAGGATCTCGTAGTTGACCGCGAACAGCCCGCCGGCCACGCCGGCGAAGAGACCGGAGGCGCAGAAGGAAACGTAGCGCACCCAGTGCTGGCTGTAGCCGACGAACTCGGCGCGCTCGGGGT
>Ga0209640_10002474_pt1 | contig 16073 bp, 8 predicted proteins | sample RifCSP10_1_FD_184018 | JGI IMG/M metagenome (GOLD analysis project Ga0209640, IMG submission 184018) | Soil microbial communities from Rifle, Colorado - Rifle CSP2_sed 10_1 (SPAdes) (version 2) | ecosystem: Environmental > Terrestrial > Deep subsurface > Rock core/Sediment | place: Rifle...
ACTATCGCTGGAGCTGGCTCCCCGGCGGGGAGGACGTCTTCCGCGAGATCAACCCGCACCGCTGGGAGCTCGCCGGCGGGAATCCCGTCCGGTTCCTCTCGGATCTCTGGCCGTCGACTCGAGCCCACGCCGAGAGGGACACCGCGCTGAAGAATCGCGTGCACACGTTTGCAGAGCAGGTGGCTGCGGATCTCGCTCGACCGCTGACGCCCCACCCTTCGATAACCGGTCCCGTCGCGTACATGTGCGCGGAGTACGGCATCCACGCGTCGCTCCCCATCTACTCGGGCGGGCTCGGCGTGCTCGCGGGGGATACGCTCAAGGAGGCGAGCGACCAGGGGCTTCCCGTCGTCGCGGTCGGGTTGCTCTACCGTCGCGGCTACCACCGGCAACGGCTCGACACGTCCGGCCGACAGCTCGAGTACTGGGTCGTGAACGACCCGAAGAGCCTCCCGATGGCGCGCGTCTCGCTCGACGGAGCGCCGCTCAAGCTCTCGGTCGACGTCTTCGGACGACCGACGTGGTTCCAGGTCTGGCGCGTCGACGTCGGGCGAGTGCCGCTCCTGCTCATCGACTCCGAGGTGCCCGAGAACGACCAGGTGCAGCGCTGGTACACGGCGCGGCTCTACGAGGGCGGGCGGACTCTCCGCCTCGCCCAGTACGCGCTCCTCGGGATCGGCGGCATCCGCGTCCTGAAGGCGCTCGGGATCGAGCCGGGTCTCTTCCACCTGAACGAGGGCCACCCCGCCTTCGCGGCGCTCGAGATCGCCGCGACGGAGGTCGTGGCAGGCGCCTCATCGGAGGAGGCACTCGCACGCGTGCGCGAGCGGTTCGTGTTCACGACCCACACCCCGGTCCCCGCCGGCAACGAGACGTACGGGCGCGAGGAGCTGCTCGCCGCCCTGCCCGAGCTCCCGGCGCGGCTCGGTCTCGACGAGGAAGCGTTCCTCGACCTCTTCCGGACGACGCCGGGCGCGAGCGCCGAGGACCCCGGGATGACCCAGCTCGCGATCCGGGTCAGCCGCGCGCGAAACGCGGTCAGCGAGCTGCACGGCGAGGTCGCGCGCAGGATGTGGCGCCCTCTGTTTCCGGGAGCGGACGAGGAGGACGTGCCGATCACGCATGTCACGAACGGGGCGCATCTGCCGACGTTCCTCTCCGAGCCGTTCCGCGAGCTCTTCGACCGGCACCTCGGCGAGGGATGGATGCGGCGTGCGAGCGATCCGCGCACGTGGGAGCCCGTGTTGGCGATCCCCGACGCCGAGCTCTGGCAGGCAAGGTGCGCCGCCCGCGAGCAGCTGATCGCGTACGCCCGGCAGAAGAGCGAGCTCGACCGGCTGCAGCGCGGCGAGGAGATCGAATATGTGAGGGGCGCCGCGACGAGTCTCGATGCCGGCGCGCTGACGCTCGGATTCGCGCGCCGGCTCGCCCTCTACAAGCGCGTCTACCTGCTCGCCTACGACCCCGAGCGCGCGACCCGCCTCCTCACCGGTGACCCGCCCGTGCAACTCGTCGTCGCCGGCAAGGCACACCCCAGGGACGAGGACGGCAAGAACGCGCTTCGGGAGGTGTTCGCCCTCAAGCGGCGGTCGAGCGAGCTCGCCAAGCGCGTCGTCGTCCTCGAGGACTACGACCTCGCGGTCGCCCGCGAGCTCGTCGCGGGTTGCGACGTATGGGTGAACCTGCCGCGCCGGCCGATGGAGGCGAGCGGCACGAGCGGAATGAAGGCGACGTTCAACGGCGTCCTCCAGCTCAGCGTTCTGGACGGCTGGTGGGCCGAGGCGTTCGACGGATCGAACGGCTGGGCCATCGTTCCCGACGAGCAGAGCGACCCAGAGGCTGCCGACGCGCACGACGCGAAGGCGTTCTACGACCTTCTCGAGCACGAGGTGATCCCGCTCTTCAACGACCGCGACGCAGATGGCATCCCGCACGGGTGGTGCGCGAAGGTAAAGACGGCGCTCATGAGCTGCGCGCCGCAGTTCACGGCCAGCCGGATGCTCGACGAGTACGTCGAGCGGATCTACGGCTCGGGCGCGAGGCTCGAGGTCGGCATGCACGCCGAGTGAGCCGCAGAGTCGTCCCGCAAGCCTCTACAGTCGCCTGGAGATGAGCCGTGAGCGTGCCAGGCGTCGCGAGTCCCTCCGCCTGAAGCGCTCGAGCGGTGTCCTCCTCCACCCGACCTCGCTCCCAGGGGGCCGCTTCGGGCCAGAGGCGTACCGCTTCGTCGACTGGCTCGTGGACGCGGGTCAGAGCTACTGGCAGGTCCTGCCGCTCGGGCCGCCGGATACGTTCGGGTCGCCCTACGCCGGCCTCTCTGCTTTCGCCGGGTGGGGTGGATTGCTCGCCGAGCCGGAGGCGCCGGTAAGCGCGCGCGAGCTCAGCTCCTTCCGCGGACGCCACGCATACTGGATCGACGATTGGGTCGCCTACTCGGAGGACGCCGACGAACTGGTGACGCAGGTCCGGTTCGAGCGCGAGTGGAGTGCGCTCCGGCGATACGCGAACGAGCGCGGGGTCCGGATCATCGGCGATCTTCCCCTCTACGTGGCACGCGACAGCGCCGACGTCGCGGCCCACCCGCCGCACTTCGACCTGTCGCTCGCGGCGGGCGTCCCCCCGGATCTCTTCTCGAAGACAGGCCAGCTGTGGGGCAACCCGCTCTACCGGTGGGGGACCCTTCGAGACGACGGCTACCGCTGGTGGATCGAGCGCTTCAGGCGCTCGCTGCAGCTCTTCGACGTGACTCGGCTCGACCACTTTCGGGGCTTCGTCGCGGCCTGGGCAGTCCGCTACGGCAATCGCACGGCGAAGCACGGTCGTTGGCGACGCGGGCCCGGAAAGACACTGTTCGACGCGATCTCGGAGGAGCTTGGCGCACTCCCCGTGATCGCGGAGGACCTCGGCCACATCACCCCACCGGTCCACCGCCTTCGTGAGGAGCTCGGCGTGCCCGGGATGCACGTCCTCCAGTGGGCGTTCGGCGACGATAAACGACATCCCGACGCGCTCCCGAACCAGCGGGAGTACGCCGTCGTCTACACCGGCACGCACGACAACGACACGACCGCCGGCTGGTGGGAGTGGGCCCCGAGCCGCGTCCGCGAGCGTGTGGACGACGCGCGGTCGAAGGCCGGCATCGCCGCGACCGACCCGTCCTGGGTGCTGATCGAGCTCACTTTCTCCTCTCCCTCCCGCCTCGCGATCGTCCAGGCGCAGGACGTCCTCGGACTCGGCAGTGAGGCCCGGATGAACACGCCGTCGACCGTCGGAGGGAACTGGCAGTGGCGCCTCGAGCCGGGTCAGCTTACCGCCGAGCACGCCGCGCGCTTGCGCGACGCGAGCACGCGGTGGCGACGACTCGGCCGCGGCGGCGTGCCGAAACGGCCCGGCGGACGAGGCTAGGCAGAGGCTCCGTCGAGGAGCTGCCCCTTCTCGACCACCGCGATCCCGGCGTCACTCAACGTGAAGCGGGCGGCGTCCTCGGCCGGGGCGAGGCCGATCCGGTAGCCGGCCGGCACGACGACGTTCTTGTCGATCACACACCTGTGCAGTTGCGCTCCGGGGCCGACGCGCGCCCCCGGGAAGAGGATCGAGTCGACGACGCGGGCGCCGCTGCCGACGTGGCTGCCCGGCCCGACGATCGACCGCTCGATGTGCGCACCGGAGATGATCGAGCCCTGGCAGAGCAGACTGGCGTCGACCACTGCCGGCTCTCCGCCGCCCCCGCGGGAGACCTTCGCCGGAGGCAGCGGCGGCTGATGGGTGAGCACCGGCCACGCGTCGTTGTAGAGGTTGAACTCCGGAACCAGGGCGATCAGGTCCATGTTCGCCTCGTAGTACGCGTCCAGCGTCCCCACGTCGCGCCAGTACCCGCGTTCGCGCTCGCCCTGCCCGGGGACGTCGTTCGTGGAGAAGTCGTAGACCTTGGCGACGCCGGCCTCTGTCAGGGCGGGGATCACGTCGCCGCCGACGTCGGTGCGCCGCTGGTCCGCGCCCGCCGGTGTCACGGCGTCGATCAGCGTCTGCGTCTCGAACACGTAGTTCCCCATCGACGCCAGGCAGCGGGTGGGGTCACCGGGCATCGGCGGTGGGGCGTCGACCTTCTCGTGGAAGCGGACGATGCGTCCTTCGCCGTCCGCCTCGATCACCCCGAACGCGCGCGACTGCTCGAGCGGGACCGGGATCGCCGCTACGGTCACCCCCGCGCCGGACGCGACGTGCTGCTCGACCATCGGGCGCGGATCCATGCGGTAGATGTGGTCGGCCCCGAACACGCAGACGTGGTCCGGCCGCTCGTCACCGATCAGGTTGAGGTTCTGGTAGATGGCGTCGGCCGAGCCCAGGAACCAGTACGGGCCGCGCCGCATCTGCGCGGGCACGGGCGTCACGTAGTTCCCGAGCATCGTCGAGAAGCGCCACGTCTGCGAGATGTGCCGGTCCAGCGAATGGCTCTTGTACTGGGTGAGGACGACGATCTTGAGGTACCCGGCGTTCGCGAAGTTCGAGAGCGCGAAGTCGATCAGCCGGTACGAGCCGCCGAAGGGGACGGCCGGCTTCGCCCGGTCGTTCGTGAGTGGCAGCAGGCGCTTGCCCTCCCCGCCGGCCAGGATGACAACGAGGATGCGGGGCTCAGTCGCCATCTCACCCGAGGGTATCGCCGCCTGATGAGTGATGCCATGAGATCGCCTCCTCCGGGGTGCGAGCTGGCCGCTCGGGGGCGCGAGATCGTGGCATCAATCATCTGACTCGTGGCGTGTGCCCGCCGATCGTCGCCGGCACCAGGCCTCTACCGACCTGCGAGCCGTTGGTACAGCTCCACGTGGCGCGCCGCAGGCTCCGCCCACGACCAGTCCGCCGTCATCCCCCGAGTCTGGGCTGCAGCGCGGATCGCCGGGTCGGCCCACCCCCGCACCGCGCGTGCGAGTGTTTCCCGAAGCGCCGACGACTCCGAGACGGTGGCACGCCAGCCCGTGCCGCGCTCCGGGTCCTCGTCGAGATCGACGACCGTGTCGTGCAACCCACCGACATCGGTGACCACCGGCAGCGTTCCGTAGCGCATTGCCTGCATCTGCGCGAGACCGCACGGTTCGAAGCGGCTCGGCATGAGCAGGAGATCGCCGCCCGCGAGCATCAGGTGGGAGAGCGGCTCGTCGTAGCCCTCGACGAAGGCGATGGAGGTGCGGTGCCGGGCGGCGGCGTCGTGGAGCGCCCGGGTCAGCCACGCGTCACCCGAGCCGAGGATCCCGACCTGGAGCCCGAGCTCTGCCAGCCCCGGAACGAGCGGGAGCAGCAGGTCGACGCCTTTCTGCTCGACGAGGCGGGTGACCGCGACGACGAGTGGGCCCGGCTGCTCGGGCAGATCGAGGCGGGCGAGCAGGGCCGAGCGCGAAAGCGCCTTCCCCGCATGGTCAAGAGGGCCGAACGGTGCGGGGATGTGCGGGTCGCGCGACGGGTCCCAGACGTCGACGTCGATGCCGTTGCGGATCCCCACGAGCGCCTCCGCCCGCTCGCGCAGCAACGCGTCCAGCCCGGCTCCCGTCTCCGGGCGGAGTACCTCTTCCCGGTACGTGGGGCTGACGACGACGATGGCGTCAGCGAGGGCGATCCCGCCTGCGAGCGGGTTGCACTCGCCGTCTCGTGCATAGGCGGCTCCTCGCGGCCCCAGGCGCTCGAGCCATTCGACCCCCGTCTGGCCCTGGTAGGCGAGGTTGTGCACTGTCAGCACCAGGGGAAGCTCCCCGTCGATGCCCGCGGCTGCCGCTGCCGTGTGCCAGTCGTTCAGGTGCACGACGTCCGGCCGAGTGGCGCGGGCGAGCGCGGCGACGGCGGCGGAGAACCCGAGGAAGCGTGCGTCGTTGTCGGGCCAGCCGGCTCCACCCGCGTCGAGGTACGGGTGCGGCCGCTGCATCCCCGGCACCGTGACGAGCGTGAGCGGGCCACACGTGGGGTGCTCGCCGCGGCGTGCCCCGGCCGGGCGCACCCACGGGAGGACGTCCAGCTCGATCGGCTCCTCGCCGGCCAGCTCGACCCCGCCGTAGTCGGGAAGCACGATCTCCACGTCGATTCCCTGCGACCGCAGCTCACGCGCGAGTCCCGCCGCCGCCTGCGCAAGGCCGCCGACGGCCGCGACCGGGGCCAGCTCAGCGGTGGCGAAGAGGACGCGCATAGCGACTCAACGCTGCCAGTCTTGGGGAGCCCGCCGGCTCACGCAACCGCACGCCGGAGCAGGACGAGGGAGCGCGCCTCGACCGCGGCCTCGCCGCGGGCCGGATAGGTCGCGGCCTGAGCGTCGGGATCAGTCGTCTGCAGCTCGACCTCCCACGCCGCTCCGAACCGCCGTGGTGGCAGCGTGAACGTCACCGGCTCCGAACGGGCGTTCAGCAAGAGAAGAAACGAGTCGTCGACGACGGGCTCGCCCTCAGGCGTCCTGGACCCGATCTCCTGTCCGTTCAGGAAGAGACCGACGATCTGCACGTCGGCGCTCTCCCAGTCGCGCCGGTTCATCTGCCGGCCGTCGGGGCGGAACCACCACGCATCCGGGAGCGCGGAATCAGCCGAGCGGCCGTTCAGGAAGCGGGCGCGCCGGAACACGGGATGCCGCCGCCGGAGCTCGACGAGCCGCCGCGTGAACGCGAGCAGCCGTTCTCTCGAGGAGTCGAGCTCCCAGTCGAACCACGAGAGCTCGCTGTCCTGGCACCAGGCGTTGTTGTTTCCGCGCTGCGTGCGGCCCATCTCGTCGCCTCCGAGCAGCATCGGGACGCCGTGGGAGAGGAGCAGCGTGGCGAGAAAGTTGCGCTGCTGGCGCTCGCGGAGCGCGCCCACGTCCGGGTCGTCGGTCGGGCCCTCCACGCCGCAGTTCCACGAGCGATTGACGTCGGACCCGTCGCGGTTGTGCTCCAGGTTCAGCTCGTTGTGCTTCTCGTCGTAGGAGACGAGGTCGGCGAGCGTGAACCCGTCGTGGCAGGTGACGTAGTTGATGGAGGCAGACGGGTGCCGCCCATCCGCCTGGTAGAGGTCGCTCGACCCCGTGAAGCGGCGCGCGAAGGACGCCACGTTCCCGTGGTCGCACCAGAGGTCGCGCATCGTATCCCGGTACTGGTCGTTCCACTCCGCCCACAGCACGGGGAAGTTCCCGACCTGGTATCCGCCCGGACCGACGTCCCACGGCTCGGCGATGAGCTTTACCTGGGAGAGGACCGGGTCTTGGTGGATGACGTCGAAGAAGGTCGCGAGCCGGTCGACGTCGTAGAGCTCGCGCGCGAGGGCGGATGCCAGGTCGAAGCGGAACCCGTCGACGTGGCAGTCGCTGACCCAGTAGCGGAGCGAGTCCGCGATCAGGCGCAGGACGCTCGGGTGCACGGGGTTGAGCGAGTTGCCCGTGCCTGTGAAGTCCACGTAGTACCGCGGATCCTCGGGCTCAAGGCGGTAGTAGGAGGCGTTGTCGATGCCCTTGAAGGCGAGCATCGGGCCCAGGTGGTTCCCCTCCGCGGTGTGGTTGTAGACGACGTCGAGGATCACCTCGACGCCGGCGCGGTGGAGCGCCTTCACCAGCCCCTTGAACTCCCGTACCTGCTCGCCCCGGGTGCCGGTCGCCGCGTAGAGGGCGTGCGGTGCGAAGTACCCGATCGAGGAGTAGCCCCAGTAGTTCGAGAGGCCGCGTTCGTGCAGGAAGTGCTCGTCGGCGATGTGATGAATCGGCATCAGCTCGACCGCCGTCACGCCGAGCGACGTCAAGTGCTCGATGGCCGCATCCGACGCGAGCCCGGCAAACGTTCCTCGCAGTTCCTCAGGAACGCCGGGGCACTTCTTCGTGAAGCCCTTCACGTGCAGCTCGTAGATGATCGTGTCGGCCCAGGGCGTCTCCAGGCGCTCGTCGCCCTCCCAGTCGAAGGCTGGATCGACGACCACGCCGTTCGGAACGGCGTCCGCATCGTCCTCGCCGTCAGGCTCGAGGTCGGCGTCGGGGGCGCCCGTCGGCACGTAGGGGAGCGTGTTCGCCGCCGCCGGCTCGACCCGCCCGTCGATCGCCTTCGCGTACGGGTCGATCAGGAGCTTGGCCGGGTTGAAGCGGTGCCCGCGCTCGGGTGCCCAGGGCCCGTGCACGCGATAGCCGTACCGCTGGCCGGGCCCGACGCCGGGGAGGTAGCCGTGCCAGTTGTGCGCCGTGCGCTCCTGCAACTCGACCCGGGTCTCGCGACCCTCGTCGTCGAACAGGCAGAGCCCGACACGCTCGGCGTTCTCGGAGAAGAGCGAGAAGTTCGTGCCGCGTCCGTCCCACGTCGGCCCGAGAGGGAAGGGCCTACCGGGCCACGGAGTCGTCATCGATCCTCCGGGACGAGCCACACCACCCCGAGCGGCGGCAGCGTCACCTCGCCGGAGTAAGGATGGTCGTGCCACGGCGTCTCGTCCGAGACCACCCGGTCGCGGTTGCCGATGCCCGACCCGCCGTACTCGGTTGCATCCGTGTTCAGCACCTCGCGCCAGACACCGGGAAGGGGAAGGGCGACCCTGTACGCCGGTCGGGGGACCGGCGAGAGGTTGCAGACACAGGCGAGCGGCCGCCCCGTGCGCGGGAAGCGTGCGAAGGCGAGCACGTTCGCATCGGCGTCGTGGAGCTCGAGCCAGCGGAAGCCCTCCGGATCGCCGTCCAGCTCGTGGAGCGCCGGCTCGGTCCGGTAGAGGCGGTTCAGGTCGCGGACGAGACGCTGCACCCCGCGGTGCTCGGAGTGCTCGAGCAGATGCCAGTCGACGCTGCCCTGGGCGTCCCACTCGCGCTCCTGCGCCAGCTCGTCGCCCATGAACAGGAGCTTCTTCCCAGGATGTGCCCACATGTAGCCGTAGAGGGCGCGGACGTTCGCGAGCTTCTGCGCGCGATCGCCCGGCATCTTCGCCATGAGCGATCCCTTCCCGTGCACGACCTCGTCGTGCGAGAGGGGGAGCACGTAGTTCTCGCTGAAGGCGTAGACGAGGCTGAACGTGAGCTCGTCGTGGTGGTGGCGGCGGTGGACCGGGTCGCGGGCGAAGTACGAGAGCGTGTCGTTCATCCACCCCATGTTCCACTTGAAGCCGAAGCCGAGACCGCCCAGGTGGACCGGTCGCGAGACTCCGGGCCAGGCTGTCGACTCCTCGGCGACCATCAGCACGCCGGGCACGCGGGCATGGACCACCTCGTTCAGCTCGCGCAGGAACGCCACCGCTTCGAGATCCTCGCGTCCTCCGAAGGCGTTCGGCGTCCACTCTCCCGCCGCCCGCGAGTAGTCGAGGTAGAGCATCGAGGCGACCGCATCCACGCGCAGGCCGTCGGCGTGGTACTCCCGCAGCCAGAAGAGCGCGTTGGCGACGAGGAAGTTGCGCACCTCGGCCCGGCCGTGGTTGAAGACGAGCGTCCCCCAGTCGGGATGCTCGCCGCGCCGCGGATCCGCGTGCTCGAAGAGTGGCGTGCCGTCGAAGCGGGCGAGCGCCCAGTCGTCCTTCGGGAAGTGGGCGGGCACCCAGTCGAGAATCACGCCGAGTCCCGCCCCGTGGAGCCGGTCCACGAGCGCCCGGAAGCCGTCGGGCGCCCCGAAGCGGGCCGTCGGGGCGTAGAACCCCGTCGGCTGGTACCCCCAGGAGCCGGAGAAGGGGTGCTCCATGACGGGCATCAGCTCGACGTGCGTGAAGCCGAGCCCGGTCACGTACTCGGCGAGCTCCTCCCCGAGCTCGTCGTACGTGAGCGTGCGATTCCCCTCGAGCGGGTTCAATCGCCAGGAGCCGAGGTGCACCTCGTACACGCTCAACGGCTCCTGCCACGGGTCGCTCGCCGCCCGTCGCTCGAGCCACGCTGGGTCACGCCAGACGTGCTGCGAGCGAAACACGACTGACGCGGTCTTGGGCGGCGCCTCGGCGGCGAACGCGAACGGGTCGGCCTTGAGGAGGATCGAGCCGTCGGCGGTGCGGATCTCGAACTTGTACCGGGCACCGGGCTCGACGCCGGGCAGGAAGAGCTCCCAGATGCCGGAGCCGCCGAGCGAGCGCAGCGGATGGACACGCCCGTCCCAGTCGTTGAAGTCGCCCACGACGGAGACCGAGCGGGCGTTCGGGGCCCACACCGCGAACGAGACGCCGTCGCTGCCGTCCACGTGAATCGGGTGCGCTCCCAGCCGCTCGTACAGCTCCTCGTGCCGGCCTTCCGCGGTGAGGTGGAGGTCGAGCTCGCCGAGCGTCGGCAGGAACGCGTACGGGTCGCGAACAGTCACGGTGCTTCCCCCGGGGTACGAGACCTCGAGCACGTAGCGGAGCGGAAGCGACGCACCCGGTAACCGCGCGGCGAAGACTCCATCGCGGTGGAGCCGGCGAAGCCTGACCGGCTCGAGAGACTCGGGGACGGCCACGATCCGCTCGGCTCCGGGCCGGAACGCCCGCACGACGACGCCGCCGCGAGTCGGGTGAGCGCCGAGCACGCTGTGCGGGTCGTGATGGTCGCGAGCGACGAGCCGCTCGATCTCGTCGGCGACCCTCACGGCCGGGGCGGGCTCGGCCGGTGCTCCTCGACGGCCGTCATCTGCGCGGCTGAAGAATCAGAACGGACGATGTCGAGACCGATCCGTCGCTCGAGCGAACCGCTGCCACGACCGAGATGCGCTCTCCCCGCTTGTAGTGCCGTGGGTCGAGATAGATGCTGTACGGGGCTCCGTCGTCGGCCCCGAGTCGCCGCCACTTCGTGCTCTTGGCTCGGCGAACCGCGAACGTGACGCTGAGTGGATCCACCGTCGTCGGCGCGCCCGTCAGGCGCACGAGGTTCGTGAACCGATCCGGTGCCGCCCGAAGCGTCACCCGCGCGGCCCCACGACGAGGGAGCTCGGAGTCCGCGCGGTAGAGGACCGCCGAGAGCGGAGGAAGCCGGAGCGTGGCGCGGCCGTTCGCCCCCGTGGACACGCCGGTGCCGGGCCCGAAGAGCGGCGTCCAGGCGGAGGACGTGGTCGCCGTCTGCACCGTGACCGTCGCGGGCTCGTCGGTCGCGTTGAAGGCTGCCAGGTACTCGCGGCGGGCCCCAGGGTCGATCCGGCTGACGACGAGGGCCCCCTGGAGCGCGTAGCGGACGAACGACGCGCCGGTCGAGAGCGCCGGGTGAGCATCGCGAAGCGCCCCGAGAGCACGAAGATGCGCGGCAACCGGATGGGTGGTGAGATCGAACGACGAGCCGGTGCCAATCGGCGGCGATCCGACTCGCGTCTCCGCCTGCCACTCCGTGACCTTCGTCGGGAAGAGGTCCTGCCGGGCGGCCTTGTCACCTCCGCGACCGATGATCCCGACCTCGTCTCCGTAGTAGACGACCGGCGCGCCGCGCAGCAGATAGAGGAGGCTGTGGCCGAGGAGATCCCGGCTCAGCAGCTCGGCTCCTTCGCCGCCGCCCTGCTCGGAGATCTTCAGCGCCGCCCGCCCGACGTCGTGGTTGCCGAGGAACGTCGCAGGCGTTGGTGCGGCCCCGTCCGACCCCCGGAAGTAGTCGTCGTCGCCGAGACGCGTGGCGATGCCCTTCGCGCCGGCTGATCCCCCGGCGAAGCGCATGAGCGCGTCCTGGAGCGGGAAATCGATCACGTTGGGGACGGCGCGATCGCGTACGAACGAGGAGAGCTCCGCGGCGTCCGTCTCGAAGACCTCCCCGAAGATCTCGAAGTCGCGGACGCCGGCCGCGAGGGCGGCAGCCCGGATCCTCGGCACCCAGGCGCGGAAGAACGCGCTGTCCACGTGCTTGGCCGTGTCCACCCGGAAGCCGTCGATCTTGTACCGGCGGATCCAGTCGGCCCACACCTGGGCCAGGCCGGACACGACGAAGGGCTGCTCCGTGAAGATGTCATCGAGTCCGAAGAAGTCGCCCTGCTCGAAGCAGATGGGCGAGCAGCTCGAGAACTCGATGTTCCCGCGGTTGTGGTACCGGACGACGTCGTTCAGCCACGCCGGGCTCTTCAGCTTTCGGTTCTGCGGCAGCACGATCGCCTCGCGCGGCTGGTAGCGAGCCGACAGGCACGGGAACGTCTTGCCGCCGGCGTAGCGCTGGGCGGAGTACGGCTTGCCCTTGCAGTCGCGGTACGGCACCTCGTCGGGCCCGCGGAAGGTCGAGCCGCCCGAGAGGAGGATCACGTCCGCCGTGTGGTTCACGACGATGTCGAGGTAGACCTTCAGCCCCAGCGAGTGCGCGCAGTCGGCGAACGCCGCGAAGTCCTCGTTGGTCCCCAGGTGCGGGTCGACCTTCGTGAAGTCGAGGCCCCAGTAGCCGTGGTAGGCGGCGCTGTCGCCCTGCACCCATTGCTGGACGACGACCGGCGCGATCCAGATCGCCGTGAAGCCGAGATCCTTCAGGCGGGCAAGGCCGGTTCGGGTGTCGGTGCACGTCCCCGTGAGCCCCTTCAGGTCGCCGCCGTGGTACCAGCCGATGTCCGCCGGGTCGAAGCCGGTGACGGAGCGGCCTCCCGTCACGCCTCCGAGATCGTTCGCGGTGTCCCCGTTCGCGTAACGGTCGGGCATCACGAAGTAGATGCGCTGGGAGGCGAACGCCGAGTAGGTCGGACCCTTCGCGAGCGCCTCGAGCTCCACTCCGGACGGAGGGCGCACGGCGTCGGACGCTGCGGTAGCGACGCCGCCTGCGATTGCTAACGCAATCGCGGCGATCGCCGCGATTGCGCGGCTAGCGAAGCGCAGCGCCCGTCTCCCGGTCGAAGAAGTGGAGGCCGGCCGTGTCCAGTGCGACGGGGATCGTGTCCGCGATCCGCAGGTCGATCCGGGGCGGGAAGTGCGCGATGAGGTTCGGGCGCGCGACGACTGCGCTCTCCGCGCCTTCGGTCGTCGGAACCTCGTCCGCGCCGAGCGGCCGGATCTCCTCGGCGTCGATCCGGAAGTAGGCCATCAGGCCAGAGCCGAGAGCCTCGACGAGCTCGACCTTGCCGTCGACGGTCGGGAAATCGGGTCGCGCCGATACCGGGTGAACGTCCTCGGCGCGGATCCCCACGACCACGCCGCGACCGTCGGCGCCCCGCACGGCGGCGTAGCGCTGCAGGGAGACGGGTGCGACCGAGAGCGTCGTCGAGCCGAGCGTGACGGTCACGTCGTCGCCTCTCGTGTGAACCGTCCCCTCGAAGAGGTTCATCGGCGGAGTACCGATGAAGCCGGCGACGAACAGGTTCCACGGCTCGTCGTACAGCTGCTGCGGGCGGTCGACCTGCTGGAGCACTCCCATGCTCATGACCGCGACGCGGTCGCCCATGGTCATCGCTTCGACCTGGTCGTGGGTGACGTAGATCGTCGTCGTGCCGAGGTCGTGCTGGAGCTTCGCGATCTCCGCCCGCATCTGGACGCGCAGCTTCGCGTCGAGGTTCGACAGCGGTTCGTCCATGAGGAAGACCTGCGGCTCACGCACGATCGCGCGGCCCATGGCGACGCGCTGGCGCTGGCCGCCGGAGAGCTCCCTCGGCTTGCGCGCGAGGTAGGGCGTCAGATCGAGCAACTTCCCCGCCCAGGCGATCCGCTCGTTGACGACGTCCTTCGGCATCTTCCGGATCCGCAGCCCGAAGGCGATGTTGTCCGCGACCGAGAGGTGAGGGTAGAGCGCGTAGTTCTGGAACACCATCGCGATGTCGCGATCCTTCGGCGAGAGGTTGTTCACGACCCGCTCGCCGATCGTGATCGTGCCGTCCGTGATCTCCTCGAGCCCGGCGATCATGCGCAGCGCTGTCGTCTTGCCGCACCCGGACGGGCCGACGAGGACGAGGAACTCGCCGTCCTGCACGTAGAGCGAGAGGTCCTGGACGGCGTGAACTCCCCCTTCGTAGACCTTGTCGACCTCTTTCAGCTGCACGTCAGCCATCTCGTCTCTCCTCCCGGTTCCTCATGCAGCTCTCCAGGCGTGGAATGCCGGCCCGCCCGCAGGCAGGACGGCGTCGCCGCCGCTGATCCTCACGTCGTCGCCCCACAGGGTCTCGAGCTCCGTTCCCCCGAGCGCCGAGAGCGGGACCCGCACCGGCTCGTGCGCGTCTCGCGCGGCCAAGCAGAGAACCGCCTCGCCGGGCGCCTCGCGCACGTACGCGATCGCATCCGCGGAGACGTGCGCGTATCGGATGCCGCCGCTCGAGAGCGCCCGGCTCGACCGGCGCAGCGCGACGAGCCCACGGTACGCCTCGAGGAGCTCGTGATCCCACGACTCGGGCCGCGACCAGGGAATCGTGCGGCGTGCGTCCTCGCCCCACTCCCCCTCGAGACCGATCTCCCCGCCGGCGAAGACCATGGGCACACCTGGGGTCGTCATCTGCATCCCGACCCCGACGACCTGGCGTTCGCGCGAGCCGGCGATCGTGCGGAACCGCGCCGTGTCGTGGCTGTCGAGGATCGTCCACGAGTGGAGCACGCACGACCAGGGCATGCCAGCGCGGAAGCGCCGCATCGTCGCAACCGCAGACTCGCCCGAAAGCAACGGCACGCCCACCGGCAGGCCGAAGAACTCGCGTGCAGATTCCCGGGGGAGCACCGGGCCCCGGAGCCACGCCCACACGGGCCTCGTGAAGCCGGCGTACGCCATCGTCCCGTGCCAGGCCCCCGGCTGGAGGGCGGAGCGCACGTCGTGCGCGTGCTCGGCGATGACGAGGGCGTCCGGTCGTGCCGTGACCGCGGCGCCGCGCACCTCGCTCGCGACCTCGGCGCCGAGATCGACGGCGTCTCGCTTCCCCGTCATGTTCGCGACGTCGATCCTCCACCCGTCGAGCGAGAAGGGCGGGCGCAGCCAGCGCTGCACGACGGACTCCTCGCCGTCGAAGAATCTCCGTTCCAACTCGGCCGAGCGGTGGTCGAGCTTCGGGAGCGACGCGACGCCGAGCCAGCTCTCGTACCCGTTCTTGCGCCGGCCGTCGAAGAAGAAGAACTCCCGCTCGAGCGCATGCTCGTCCGTGCTCGCCCGCACGAACCAGTCGTGACCCTTTCCGACGTGGTTCGTCGTCAGGTCGCCGAGCACGCGGATCCCACGCTCGTGGGCGGCCCGGGCGAGTGAAGCGAGCGCCTCGTCGCCGCCGAGCACCGGGTCCACCTCCTCGAACGTGGTCGCGTCGTAGCGATGCGTGCTCCCCGCCGGGAAGAACGGGGTCATGTAGAGCACGTTCGCCCCGAGAGAGGCGATGTGGTCGAGATGGTGCTCGATCCCCATGAGGTCGCCGCCATACCACTCGCGTCGCGTCGTCGGCCCGCGTCCGGTCGGGCGCACGTCCCACTCGCGAGGAAGCGCCCACTCCGGAGGCTCGACCCCGAGCCTCGTCGAGGCGAAGCGGTCGGGGAAGACCTGGTAGACGACCGACTCCAGGTGCCAGTCCGGGCCGCCCGGGTCCGGCGTGGCGACGAAGTCGTCGGCGTCGGGCACGTCGAAGGGCTGGACCCCGACGCCGTTCAGCCACGCGTAGCCGAAGTCGCCGCCCGACAGGAGCCAGCGGTAGGGCGTCGCGGGATTCCAGACCGGGAACGACGCGCGCCACCAGGCGTCGGAGTCAGTCGTGTGGTCTACGTTTGCGACAGCGACCGTCGGCTCGCCGTCGTGGACGTAGCGCACGGCGACCTCGTCGACGGCGACCCCCCGCGGAACGCGGAGGAGCACGGTCGTCTTGTCGCCGAGGTCTGCCGGGCGCTCGGGGACATACAGCTCCGACCCGTCGTGGTGCGGGAGCACGAGGAGCTCGGCCATGTGCCTAACCCTTCACCGCGCCGCGCGTGAGGCCCTCGGCGATGAACCGCTGCAGGAAGAAGAAGAGGATGACCACGGGAATCGCGGCGAGCACGACGCCGGCGCAGAACGTCCCCCACTGCTGCGCGTACTTGTCCTGGATGAACGAGTACAGGCCGACCGACATCGGGAACTTGTCGTTCGAGTCGAGTAGGACGCTCGCGATGACGAACTCGTTGATCGTCCCGATGTACGAGAGGAGCGCGACGACGGCCAGAACGGGGGTCGCGAGCGGGAGGATGATCGCCCAGAACACCTGGGCCGGGGTGGCGCCGTCCACGCGGGCCGACTCGTCGAGCGAGTCCGGGATCGAGTCGAGAAACCCCTTCATCAACCA
>Ga0209640_10002475_pt1 | contig 16071 bp, 17 predicted proteins | sample RifCSP10_1_FD_184018 | JGI IMG/M metagenome (GOLD analysis project Ga0209640, IMG submission 184018) | Soil microbial communities from Rifle, Colorado - Rifle CSP2_sed 10_1 (SPAdes) (version 2) | ecosystem: Environmental > Terrestrial > Deep subsurface > Rock core/Sediment | place: Rifle...
AAGTTCCGCCGGTCCACATACCACGCCGGGCAACTGCTCGCGGTGTCCCGCTCGCTCGTCATCGCTCGCCCCCTACTTGTGGCAGGCCAGGCAGGCCTTGAGGCTATCGGCCGCCTGGGAGTCGTCGACCAGGTAGTGCACGCGTGGCTCGGTCTTCTGGGCGATCTGAAGCCGCATGCTGCCGTGGGCACGCAGGACACGGGAGACCAGGCTCTCCGTGTCGCTCAGATCCCCGAAGTACGTGACCCCGCCGTCGCAAGTTGTCACGCAGGCCGGGAGCATCCCGGCGCCGACACGGCTCAGGCAGAAGTGACACTTCCGTGCCGTCCCCACCGGAGTCCCGCTGGCGCGCGTGTACGCCTTGCCGTACTCGTAGGTGGGCGCCTTCTCGTAGGGCTGCGTGCCCGGCGTCCCGGCGCTGAAGAAGCGGCCGTCGTCGTACGAGAAGGCCCCATAGGGGCACGCCTTCGAGACGCGCTCGAAAACGTCCTTGCCCTTGATCTTCGCGTAGTCCACCGCCACGATGCCGTCGGGGCGCTTGGTGATGGCGCCGGCGGGCGCGGCCTTCATGCACGGCGGGTTGTCGCAGTGCATGCAGTTGGTCGGCATGAACATGCGCATCACCTGGGGGTACTCGCCCGCCTCCACCTCGGCCACGCGACGGTAGGCGACACCTGGCGGCGAGCCGTTCTCGGCCATGCAGCCCACCACGCAGGCCATGCAGCCCGTGCAGCGCCGGGTGTTGATCACCATGCCCCAGCGGCGCTCGGCCACCGGCTTCCTGAGCGCCCGTCGCAGATCCTCCCGCATCCGGGTCAGTTCCTCACCGCGCGTCGTCATCGGCGTCAGTGTGATCATCCGCGTTCCTCCGTATGCACGTTTACCGGCTAGGGCGCATCGGGTCGTCAAGGTGCAATGAAGATGCCGCGAGGCGGAAACCCCAGTCGCTAGTACAAGCAACCACGGAATCTAGGTCAGACGATCTAGATCCTCGCTCTCCCGTTGCGTCCCCTACGCCCCACGTGGGACAGGAAGTCCCCGGCGCGTGCCGGGGGTACCCCCATCCAAGCGTTCCCGGGCCAGTCGTTTGCCTTTCGGCACGGCCCATGCGACAAGGGCCTCGTCGGCGAAAACGGTCCGGCGGGCCCCAGCGCACGTTCAGCACAAGGAGACCCACATGCCGCAGCTTCCCGGAGCGTTCGAGAAGTTCTGCCGAGAGAATCCCGCAGTCGCCACTGCCTACCAGGCGCTGGGTGAGGCCTGCGCCAAGGCCGGGCCGCTCGACGCCAAGACGCGAGAGCTGGTGAAGCTCGGCATGGCCATCGGAGGGCGCCTCGAGGGGGCGGTCCACTCGCATGCGCGCCGGGCGCTGGAGGCCGGCGCCACCGCGGAGCAGGTCCGGCACGTCGTGACGTTGGCGGCACCGACCCTCGGCTTTCCGACCACCGTCGCGGCCCACACCTGGGTCGAGGAAACCTTCGGCCGGCGACGAAAGACGGCCAGCCGATAGTAGCGACGCGGTCGGCCATCGGCCCGACCTCGAGCTGATCGAGCATGAGCTACTCGCTAACCATCGACGGTCGGGTGGTCCAGGTGTCCCCGGGCGCCTCTGTGCTCGAGGCGGCACGGATGGCGGGGGTAAGCATCCCGACTCTGTGTCACCATCCGGCGCTCCCCGCGGACGGCTCGTGCCGCCTGTGCCTGGTCGGGGTCGACGGGCGCCACGGGCTCCATGCGGCCTGTGTGCTACCGGCGACCGACGGTCTCATGGTCAACACCGAGACCCCGGAAGTTCAGGCCGAACGTCGCAACGTGCTGCGCCTCCTGTTGGGGCGCTACCGGCGTGGCAAGGGAGGTGGCGATAACGAGCTGTTGACACTCGCAGCCCGTTACGGGATCCCGACCCCTCCCACACCCTGGGCCGAGGCTCCTGGTGTCGACGCCTCCAACCCGTTCATCGTTGTGGACCGCGGGGCCTGCATTCATTGCTGGCGATGCGTGCGCGCCTGCGACCTGCTGAACGGGGTGGCGGCCATCGGCGTGTTCGGCCGCGGCGTGGACGCGCAGATCGGCTTCGGGCTCGGCGGGCCGATGCAGGAGAGCACCTGCGAGTTCTGCGGGATGTGCGAGGCCGTCTGCCCCACGGACGCGCTCACCGTCGCGGGAGCACCTCCGCTCGACCCGGCGGCCTCCACCGTGAGCACCGTGTGTAGCTACTGCGGCGTCGGCTGCCGGCTGAACCTGCACGTCGCCCGCGGCCGTATCGTGTCCACGAGCCCCGACTGGCAGGCGCCGGCCAATCACGGTCTGCTCTGCGTCAAGGGCCGGTTCGGCTGGCCCTATGTCCATCATCCTGACCGGCTCCGCCGACCTCTCGTCCGGCGGGCCCTCCTGGACGGAGAGGGATCGGACCTGGTCGAGACGGACTGGGACACGGCCCTCGACCTGGTGGCGCGGACACTCGTGCGGATCGCGGGAGCCCACGGTCCCGATGCGCTCGGGTTTCTGGCTTCCGCCAAGTGCAGCAACGAGGAACACTACCTGATCCAGAAGCTGGCCCGCCAGGGCTTCGGCACCAACAACGTCGATCACTGCGCCCGGCTCTGCCATGCCCCCACCGTCGTCGCCCTGGTCGAGGCCCTCGGCTCGGGCGCCATGACGAACTCGATGGACGACATCGTGACGCATGCGCGGAGCGTGCTCGTCATCGGCTCCAACACCACCGAGCAGCATCCCGTGCTCGGGATGCGACTCCGCCGAGCGGCCAAGGAGCGCGGGCTCGTGATCATCGTGGCCGACCCGCGCCGCATCCCGATCGTCGAGGCCGCCACGCTCCATCTCCCCCTCCGCCCCGGCACCGACATCGCGTTGCTGAACGGCCTCGCCCATGTCCTCATCGCCAATGGCTGGGTGGCCCGGAGCTTCGTCGAGGCACGGACGGAGGCCTTCGAGGCCTTTGCCGCCAGCGTGCGCGACACCACGCCGGAATGGGCCGCCCAGATCACTGGCGTGCCGGCCGATGATATCCGGCGCGCCGCGCGGCTCCTCTGGGAACAGCGGCCCGGCGCGCTGCTGTTCGCGATGGGGATCACCCAGCACAGGTACGGGACCGCCAACGCGTTCGCCTGCGTGAACCTGCAGCTGCTGCTTGGCAACCTGGGCGTGCCCGGCGCCGGCGTCAATCCTCTCCGCGGCCAGAACAACGTGCAGGGCGCCTCCGACATGGGCGCGTTACCGGATCTGCTCCCCGGTTACGCGCCCGTCGCCGACTCGGCGGCCCGCGCCCGGTTCGAGGAGGCTTGGGGCGCGGCGCTCCCCGCCACACCCGGCCTCACGGTGACGGAGCTGATCGATGGGGCGCTCACGGGCAGGATTCGAGGTCTCTTCGTTCTCGGCGAGAACGCGGCGATGACCGACCCCAATCTCAACCACGTCCACCGCTGCCTGGCGGCTTGCGAGTTCCTCGTGGTGCAGGAGATCTTCCTCACCCAGACGGCGCGCTTCGCCCATGTCATCCTGCCGGCCGCTACGTCGTCGGAAAAGGCGGGAACGTTCACGAACACGGAGCGGCGCGTGCAGCTCTTCACCTCCGCGGTCAGCCCGCCCGAGGACGCACGCCCCGATTGGTGGATCATCGCCGAGCTCGGCCGGCGCGTGACCCGGCTTCTCGGGCGGCGTGGCGCCGGCCGTCATTCGGGGTGGCAGTACACGGGACCGGCCGAGGTCATGGCCGAGATCGCCGGACTGGTCCCCACCTATGGAGGGGTCAGCCATGGTCGGCTTGGTCAGCCCGGGCTCCAATGGCCGTGTCCCCGCCCCGACCATCCGGGCACGCCAATTCTCCACGTGGAGCGCTTCGCACGGGGCCGTGCTCGCTTCACCCCGGTCACGCACCAGGCCCCGGCCGAGGCCCCCGACCGCGATTACCCGCTTGTTCTGACAACCGGGCGCCTGCTCGAGCACTATCACGCGGGCTCAATGACGCGCCGGGTGGAGGCGCTCGACTGGCTCATGCCCGAGGCGGTCGTGGAAGTGCACCCTACCGACGCCGCAAGGTTTGGAGTCCCGGATGGCACCCGGGTTGGCCTTCGCTCCCGCCGCGGCACGGTCACCGCGCGCGCGCACGTGACCGACGGTATCACGCCCGGCACGGTCTTCATGCCCTTCCACTTCGCCGAGGCCGCGGCCAACCTCTTGACCAATGCCGCGCTCGACCCGGTCGCCAAGATCCCGGAGTACAAGGTCTGCGCTGTCGCGATTGAGACAGCGAAGGACGCCGGCAGAACCATCCGCAACACGCCGTAGGGCCGTCCGCCACCGCTCCAGCCGCGGCCGCGCTGTCCCGCAGGTGCCCCACATGGAATTCGAGACCTGCCCCACGTCGCGCGGCGATGCGTCGGAAGTACCTGCTGGACATGGCTCTCCTTCTCGGGCCCAACCCTTGCACATTCTCAAATAAAGAGGTCTGCCAGGAGGGAGCCATGAAACCGCTGCCGCACCGCTACGACGTCCGACTCACCGGAGGCCCTGCCGGCTACGCCACGCTGTCGGCCCCAGGCGTGCCCGAACTCAAGTCGGCCCCGCCGCTTGACTACGACGGGCCCGGGGACGCGTGGAGTCCCGAGCATCTCTTGCTGGCGGCCGTGGAGACGTGCTTCCTGTTCACCCTCCAGGCGGTCGCCAAGGTCTCGAAGATCGAGTTCGCCGCGCTCGAGCTCTCGAGCGAGGGGGTCGTGGACCGGCAGGAGAAGGTCACCCGCTTCACCGAGATCGTGCTGCGCCCACGGCTGACGATCCCCCAGGGAACGGACCGCGACCGCGCGCTCTGGGTCTTGCAGAAGAGCGAGGAGACCTGTCTCGTATCGGCTTCGCTTACGACGCCGATTCGGCTCGAGCCCGAGCTTGTGACGGCGCCCTGAGCCACCATTCGAGCGGGAAGTCACCCGCGATCCCAAGTTCATCCCGCCCGGCAGGGAGGCCTTCGGCGCCGGGCCCGGCGGGTTGAACGACCGGCCCCGGCCGCGCTGAGCTGAGATCCGCACCCGAGAGGCGCGACCACGCACGAGGAGAACCGGAAGCCACCGTGCTCGTCTAACGGCCAACAAACCCCCCAGTTCACGGCGATCCCCCGCCGTTTTGCAGCGCCCCACCTGGGGCGTAACCGCCTCGGCACGCCGCGCCCCGCTGCTCTCGAAGTGGCCGCCATTCAAGAATGGCCGCCTTGGGCATGGCCCATGCACCGAAGGACGCGCGAGGAGGGCTCGCCGTGGATGCTGTCAGCCGAGCCATGAGGAAACCGCCAAGCGCGCCGCTGAGGCGCGCACGCCGGCGGCAGCGGCACGGGGCGGTCGCCTGACCCGGCAGTCGCACCGTCGGCAATCAGTCAGGCGCGCCCGGGAGATCATTGCCATGCCTACGCTGCGTTACGCGGTTGAAGCCACGACGCGGCGGAGTGTCCCCGGCGCGGCCCCGAAAGCGCGGCGCTGTTCCGCCGGGTCGGAAGCCATGAGGGTGCTGGCGGTGCTCGGCGTGCTGCTGCTGACCGCGGCGGCCGTGCAGGCCGGCGACCGCGGAGCGGCGCAGAACGCCGCCGACCTCGAATGGTATTTCCCGGAATGGCTCGCCCACGGCCCCTATGCACCGGTGTTCGACGTCCGCGACACCGAGAACAAGTATGGCCGCTACGCGAGCCTCACGAAGCGCATCACCATCAAGGACCTGATCAAGCTCCACGGGCATTTCTGCGGCGGCCTGGTGGAGAGTGCCGCCGCGCTACGGGTGGCGTTCGATCGCCTCTTCACCGACGGCATCATCGATCGCACGGATCTCCGGGTGATATCGAATAACTCCGCGTGCGGCGGTGACGTGGCTGCCTATCTCACGGGCGCGCGGGTTCGATTCGGCAGCCATCGTCTCGATGAGTCGCTGACCGAGAGCGAGTTCATTGTGCAGCGCGCCTCCGACAGTCGCACCGTGCACGTAAAGCTCAACCCGGCCACCTACCCGCACGACGTGAAGGTCCAGATGAAGCGGATCGAGTCCGGGGCCGTCACGCCGGCGGAGATCGACCGTTTCCAGGAGCTGCAGTGGGCCTATGCCCGACGGCTCATCACACGACCGCTGGCTGAAGCGTTTTTGGTCAAGGATCTGACCGGCTTTGCGTGGCCCGACCCCCTATGTGGAGACCTCGGATGTCGCAAAGACAACGACTACAAGAACGTGCCGCGCCGGTAGCGAGCGCGACGATGGCGAGGATCGGGCCGCGGCGTGGAGCCGTCCGCTCAACCACTTCTTACAAGCCAATGGAGGTTACCGAGATGAGAAAGGCCGTGGCGGTGATCGCAATGCTGGTCGTGCTCGGCGGTCTCGTGGCAGGCGAGGCGTGGGCGCAGAAGGGGATGCGCTGGAGAGGGAGCGGCGGCTGGGCGCCCGGCGGCCAGTACGGCCGCCTGTACGACGCCAAGACGGTGGAGACGATCAGCGGCGAGATCGTGAGCGTGGACGTCATGGCGCCCATGAAGGGAATGGCGCCGGGGCTGCACCTCACGGTGAAGACGGACAAGGAGACGGTCTCGGTGCACCTGGGACCGGCGTGGTATCTGGAGAACCAGGACGTGAAGCTGGCCCCGAAGGACAAGGTCGAGATCAAGGGTTCGCGGATCACGTTTGCAGGGAAGCCTGCGCTGATCGCGGCGGAGGTGAAGAAGGGGGACGAGACGCTGATCCTGCGCGACGGTACCGGCGTCCCCGTGTGGAGCGGCTGGCGGCGCGGCTGAGCCGCCGCCGGACCCGGATCGAGTGAACTCTCGGCTCATTCGCCAGGAGGCATCCGTGACGACCGAGCATGGACCCGGGGCGGGCCGGACGGCCGGAGCCCGGCATCAGGGACGGCTGGCCTGGACGTTGGCCCTCACCGGGGCCTTCCTCGTGGTGGAGGTGGCGGGCGGTCTGTGGACGGGCAGCCTGGCGCTGCTCGCCGACGCGGGCCACATGCTCACCGACGTGGGCGCGATCGCGCTGAGTTTCCTCGCCGTCCGGCTTGCGCAGCGCCCGCCCAGTCCGCTTCATACCTATGGCTTCCTGCGTACCGAGATCCTGGCGGCTCTCATCAACGGCGCCGTGCTGCTCGTGATGGCGGGGGCGATCCTGGTTGAAGCCTGGCGGCGGCTGTGGGCGCCACGGAGGTCGTCGGCGGGGTCATGCTCGCCGTCGCTCTCGGCGGCCTCGCCGTGAATCTGCTGGCGATGTGGCTGCTTCATGCGGGCGCCGAGGAGAGCCTGAACCTCCGAGGCGCCTATCTGGAGGTCCTGGGCGACGCGTTTGCCTCGATCGCGGTCATCGCGGCAGCAGTGGTGATCCAGACGACCGGGATCCTCGTCGTGGACCCGATCGCGAGCGGGCTGATCGGGCTGTTCATGGTACCGCGCACCCTGGCGCTGATCCGGCAGGCCGTTCACGTCCTGATGGAGGGGGCCCCGCCCCATCTGGACGTGCGCGAGATCGAGCAGGCGCTGGCCGCGGTACCCGGGGCACAGGCCGTCCATGATCTCCACGTGTGGACGCTCACCTCCGGGAAGGACGCCATGAGCGCTCACGCCGTCATCACCGATGCGGCGCCGACGGAGCAGATCACCCAGGCCCTCCACGACCTCGTGCACGAGCGCTTCGGCATCGAGCACGCCACGATCCAGCTCGAGCCCGCGGCACCCCGGCCCGATCAGGGGCAGATGCCGCCGCGAAACGGAGGGCGGATCTGCGGAACCTCGAGCGGGACGATCTGCGTCGACGCGCCGGCTGCTGATCGCGCGACCCGAAACGGCGGGCCTGGGGGGGGTGTAGCCCGTCTTAAGAGGACATGCGGCGGGCTGTTCGTCCTCGTCCGCTCCCCGTTGTAGACGATCGGGCGACCGACGCAGGCAGGGGCAGAATGCCCGGTCAGGCCCATGATGGTTGAGGCCGGGCGGTGGCCGAGGCCCATACCGCAGGATCCCGGGCCGGACGCGACCACGAATCCGCTTGACCTTGCCCCATGGGACAGGGTTTACGCTGCTCCCATGACACGAGACGGCCTGCTGATCGGAGAACTAGCGGCGAAGACCGGAGTCACTCGGAAAGCGCTTCGCCTCTACGAGAAGGCCGGCATCCTCCCACCCGCTCGCCGCACCGGATCCGGCTACCGCGTCTATGGCCCGGAGACGCTGGCCCTCCTTGGGTTCGTCACGCAAGCACGGCGGCTAGGCTTTCGACTGGATGAGATCACGCGTATCGTGGCGCTCAAGCGGTCAGGTCAAACACCATGCAAACACGTCTTGGACCGTGTGCACCTGAAGCTGGAAAACATCGAACAGGTGCTCGCGGACTTGACAGAAGTGCGTGGGCAGCTTCGCGCACTACTACGGTCCTGGCAGTCCCGCCGATACCGTCCTGCCGCTGTGTGTCCCTGCATCGAGCATCTAACGGTCGTGAAAGGAGGGAGGTGAAGACCATGGCACACCACAAGGTGACGCTGTGCCCGGCCGGGTGCGGTCAGTGCCCGGACGTGGAGATTTCGGGCGACGAGGTACGGATTGGCGAGACAGGCAACCTCGCCGTACTCAAGAAGGAGGAATGGAACCTGCTCGTTGACCTGATCCAGTCGGGCCAACTGGCGAAGATCTGACCGGCCGGCGAGTCAACTGCGCGACCTGGGCCACGCGTGGTTGACCCGCTTCCTCATCTTGCTGCTTGCCTCGCGGCACAGACCTCCACTGGAACATACCTATCAGAGGTCCTGAAGGTGATCAGCGAATCCGACAGAACGACGGGGATGAAAACAGGGATTCGCGTCCCGCCCCCACGGCACCTAAACTCTGGGGCGAAAACTCCAGCAATTTCGGAGTGGTGGCCCCAACGGGATTCGAACCCGTGTTTCAGCCTTGAGAGGGCCGTGTCCTAGGCCTCTAGACGATGGGGCCGGCCGACTACCGTGCTGCGCGCGCCCGAACCTACGTGTCCACGACGCGGGGAAGCTTAAATGGCTGGGGGAGGAGGGCTCGAACCCCCATTACCAGGGCCAGAACCTGGCGTCCTACCATTAGACGATCCCCCAGCAGCGTGGGCCATTGTACGGGGGGCTGCCGCGGGGTGTCAAGGCAAGGCGCTCCGCGGACTTAGCGCGCGGTCTACTGCAGCGAGTGCTTCAGCGAGCGGCTCGGCCTGAAGCGGGGCACGCGGCAGGCCGGGATCCTGATCGCGTTGCCGGTGCGCGGGTTGCGGCCGTTGCGCTCGGCGCGGCGGCTCACCAGGAAGGTGCCGAAGCCGCCGATGGTCACCTTCCGGCCCCGCTTGAGGGAATCGAAGACCTCGTCGAGGAGGGCGTTGAGCGCCTTCTCGGCGGAGACCTTGGAGCCGCCCGAGGCCTTGGCCATCGCCGTGATCAGGTCCGCCTTGATCATGCGCCCTCTTACTACGCGAGCGCTCGGGCGGAAGTCAAGCGCTCACCTGCTCCACCGCGCGGAGCAGCGCCTGCGGGGTGAACGGCTTCTCGAGCACGGGCGCGCGCGTCGCCTCGAGCAGGCGCCCCGCCTCCGCATCGGCGGCGTCGCCGCTGATGAACAGGAAGCGCCGGGCCAGATCCTGCTGGTGCGCCACCGCGGCGCGGTAGAAGTCCGCGCCGTCCCCTTCGGGCGTGCGCACGTCGGAGAGGACCAGGTCGTAGCGCGCCTGCCGCAGGCGCTCCAGGGCCGCGCGCCCACCCGGGGCCACGTCCACGCGCCAGCCCTGGCGGTCCAGCACCGTGCTCACCAGCTCCACGATCGCGGGCTCGTCGTCCACCACCAGCACCCGGCGCCCCTGGCCCAGCGCGGGCACGCGCCCCGCGCCCCCGGCGGGCGCGCTGGCCGCGCTCTGGTCCCGCGCGTCCGCCGCCGGTAGCTCGAGCGTGAAGACGGTGCGCCCGGGCTCGCTCTCCACCGAGAGCCGGCCCCCGTGCTGCTGGACGATGCCATGGGAGACGCTGAGCCCGAGTCCGGCGCCCTCGCCGACCTTCTTCGTCGTGAAGAACGGCTCGAACACTCGCGGCAGCACCGCGCCCGGGATGCCGGGGCCGTTGTCGGCCACCTGGGCGACGACCCACGTGGCGTCGCCCACGCGCCGCACGCGCGTGGCGATGCGGATGCAGTCGCCGGTGCGGCGGCCGCCCACGCCGCTGCCCAGGATGGCCTGCTCCGCGTTCAGGATCAGGTTCAGGAAGACCTGCTGGAGCTGGTGCGAATCGCCCTCGGCGCGCGGCACGTCCTCGCCGAGCTCGGTCTCCACCCGGATGCCCGAGAGGCCGAGCTGCGTCTCGCGGAGGCTCAGGATCTGGCGGATGACGTCACGGAGATCCAGCGCCCGGCGCTCGGGCTTCCGCTGGTGCGAGAAGAGCAGCAGGCTCTGGATGATCTTGGCCATGCGCGCGCCCTGCGCGACGATCAGCTCGATGGGGCGCCGCGCTTCCTCCGGCACCCCCCGGCTCAGCAGGAGCTGGCCGTAGCCGATCACCACCGAGAGCGGGTTGTTCAGCTCGTGCGCCACGCCCGAGACGAGCTGCCCCACCGCCGAGAGCTTGCCCGCCTGGAGCAGCTGGCCCTGCGTGTCCTGCAGCTCGCGCAGCCGCTGCCGCGCTTCCTCGTAGAGGCGCTTGTTCTCCGCGAAGAGCCGCGCGTTGCGCAAAGCCACCGCGGCCTGCGCCGCGAACGAGGGCAGCAGCGTGCGGTCCTCGCCCTGGGGCAGCCGGCCCCGCTTGAGGTTCAGGGTGAGCACGCCCAGCAGGTCGTCGCCCGCCGCCACCGGCACGCCCGCGAAGGCGACCAGGTCGCGGCTCAGGGCCCACTGCGCGGCCATGATCCGCGCGTCGGTGGCGATGTCCTCCACGACGAGGGGCTCGCGATGGCGCGCGATCCAGCCGGTCCCGCCCTGCTCCATGGTGAGCGACGTGGGCAGCTCCATGGCGCCGATGGAGGAGTCGGCGGTCCACGCGCGGCGCACCAGGAGACCGGCCGCGCGATCCACCTCCCACAGCACCACGTTGTGGGCGCCGGTCAGCGTCGCGAGCGCGTCGGTGATCTGCTGCAGCAGGCGGTCCGGATCGAGCTCCTGGGAGAGGCCGAGCGTGACCTGGGCGAGGGCCTCGAGGCGGCGCTGGCGCCGCTCCGCGGCGGCCTCGGCGGCCTGCTGCTGCGCCTTCGCGCGCCGGGCGGTGCGACGCATCAGCCGCCAGCCGCCGAGCAGCGCGGTCAGCAGGAGTGCGCCGAGGACGGACTCGAGGACCCAGTGCATCGCTTCGCGCGCCGCCACGTCCGACGCTCGGTCAGTATAGCCCACCTGGCGTATAATGCCGCCATGCCGCGCGGCGGAATCTTCGATATGTCCTTCCTGATTCTCGCCTCGCTCGCGGTCGTGTTCGCGGTCGTCGCCTACCTGAAGGACCCGAGCCTGCCGATGGTCGGCGCGCGCAACGGGCTCGCGCTCCTCTGGTTCATCATCCCGCGCCTGGTGCCCGCGCTCATCCTGGCCGGCATGCTCCAGGTGGTGATCCCGCAGGAGACGGTGGCGCGCTACTTCGGCCAGCAGTCGGGCATGAGCGCCATCTTCATGGCGAGCGTGGCGGGGGTGATCACGCCGGGCGGGCCGATGGTGAGCGTGCCGCTGCTCGTGGTGCTGTCCAACTCCGGCATGGCGCTCGGGCCGCTCGTCGCCTACATGACCGCGTGGTCGCTCTTCGGCATGCAGCGGATCATCGCGTGGGAGGCCCCGCTCATGGGCTGGCACTTCGTGGCGGTGCGCACCGCCTCGAGCCTGGTCTTCCCGATCGTCGCCGGCTGGCTCGTGAAAGTCTACTTCCACGAGTAGCCGGGAGCGCGCCGCCATGGCGTTCGCCAACCTCCGCGAGTTCGTCGCCCACCTCGAGAAGCAGGGCGCGCTCAAGCGCGTGAGCGCGCCCGTCTCGCGCGATCTGGAGATCGCCGAGATCACCGACCGCGTGTCCAAGGGCGCGGGCGGCCAGAACCGGGCGCTGCTCTTCGAGAACGTGCAGGGCTTCCAGATGCCGGTGCTGATCAACGCCTTCGGCTCGCCCGATCGCATGGCGGCCGCGCTGGGGGTGGGCCATCTCGACGAGCTCTCGGCCCGCGTGGCGAAGCTGATCGACCTGCGCATGCCCGGGTCGGTCCTCGACAAGCTGCGAAAGCTGGGTACCCTCTTCGACGTGGTGAAGGCCGGGCCCAAGCGCGTGAGCTCGGCGCCCTGCCAGGAGGTGGTCGAGACCGATCGTCCCTCGCTCGCCTCCCTGCCCGTGCTCCGCTGCTGGCCGGGGGACGGCGGCCGCTACATCACGCTGCCGATGGTCTTCACGCGGGATCCGATCACCGGGGCCCGCAACGTCGGCATGTACCGGCTCCAGACGTACGACGACCAGACGCTCGGCATGCACTGGCAGATCCACAAGGGCTCGGCGGAGCATCAGCGGCTCGCCGAGGAGGCCGGGCAGCCGATGGAGGTGGCCATCGCGCTCGGCGGGGATCCCTGCGCGATCTACTCGGCCTCGGCGCCGCTGCCGCCGGGCGTCGACGAGATGGTCTTCGCGGGCTGGCTGCGCGGCGCGGGCGTGCCGATGGTGCCGTGCAAGACCGTGCACGTGGACGTGCCGGCCGAGGCCGAGATCGTGCTCGAGGGCTGGGTGGACCCGGCCGAGCGGCGGATCGAGGGCCCCTTCGGCGACCACACCGGCTACTACTCGCTGGCGCGCAACTATCCGGTCTTCCATCTCAAGGCCATCACGCGCCGGAAGCACCCGATCTACCCGACCACCATCGTGGGTCGCCCGCCCCAGGAGGACTACTGGCTGGGCAAGGCCACCGAGCGCATCTTCCTGCCGATCATCCGGATGATGCTGCCCGAGATCGTGGACATGAACATGCCGGCCGAGGGCGTGTTCCACAACCTGGTGATCGTCTCCATCAAGAAGCGCTATCCGGGCCACGCGCGCAAGGTCATGTACGCGCTCTGGGGGCTGGGCCTCATGATGCTGGCCAAGAACATCGTGGTCGTCTCCGATCACGTGAACGTCCACGATCTCTCCGAGGTCGCCTGGCGCGCCACCGGCAACATCGACCCCAAGCGCGACCTGGTCGTCGTGGACGGCCCCATGGATGATCTCGACCACGCGGCCCTCCGCCACCGCTTCGGGGGCAAGCTGGGCGTGGACGCCACCGAGAAGACGGAGGCCGACGGCATCGGGCAGCCCTGGCCCGAGGAGATCGTGATGAGCGACGACGTCCGCGCGCTGGTCACGCGGCGCTGGGCTGAGTACGGGCTCTAGGCCCGGGCCAGGCACCGTGGGCGCCGTCCGCCACCTCCTCGACGCGATCAAGTTCGAGCACACCGTCTTCGCCCTGCCTTTCGCCTACGTGGCCATGGTGCTGGCCGCCGACGGCTGGCCGGGCTGGCCGGTGCTGATCTGGGTGACACTCGCGATGGCGGGGGCGCGCACGCTGGCCATGAGCGTCAACCGCCTGGTCGACCGGTTCATCGACGCGGCCAACCCGCGCACCGCCAGGCGCCACCTGCCCACCGGCCTCCTGACGCCCGCGCAGGTGACGGCCGTCGCCCTGCTCTCGGCCGCGCTGCTGCTGCTCTCGGCGTGGATGCTGAACCCGCTCTGCCTCCTGCTCTCGCCGCTCGCGGTGCTCTTCCTGGTCGGCTACTCCTACACCAAGCGCTTCACCTGGCTCTCGCACTGGATCCTCGGCTTCACCGACGGCATCGCGGCGGCGGGCGGGTGGATCGCGGTGCGCGCGGCCTTCGACCCGCCGGTGTACGTGCTGTGGCTCGCGCTCACGGTGTGGATCGCGGGCTTCGACCTGATCTACGCCTGCCAGGACGTGGACTTCGACCGGCGCAACGGGCTGCACTCGATGCCCGCCCGCTTCGGCATCCCGGCCGCGCTCACCACCGCGCGGATCTGCCACGTGCTGACCATCGCCGCCTTCGCGCTGCTGGGCGTCCAGATGGGGCTCGGCCCGCTCTACTGGCTCGGGGTCCTGGTGGTGGCGGGGCTCCTGGTCTACGAGCACTCGCTGGTCTCGCCGGGCGATCTCTCGCGGCTCGACGTCGCCTTCTTCAACGTCAACGGCTACATCGCGGTGATCCTCTTCTTCTCGGTGCTGGGAGGCCGCCTGGCATGACCGAGGCCCTGCACGGCGTCGAGAAGGCCCGCTTCGTGAGCGCGATGTTCTCGCGCATCGCGCGTCGCTACGACCTGATGAACGGCCTCATGACGCTCGGCATGCACCACGCCTGGCGCCGGGTCGCCGCGCGCCAGACCATCGCCTCGCCCGAAGGGCCCGCGCTCGACCTGGCCACCGGCACCGGCGATCTCGCGCTCGACCTGGCCGAGGTCCACCCGCACCGCACCGTGGTCGCGGCCGACTTCTCGCTCGGCATGCTGGAGGTGGCGCGCGACAAGCTGCGCGGGATCGAGCAGGCGCGCCGCATCCGCCTCATGGCCGCCGACGCGCTCGCCCTGCCCTTCGCGGCGCGCACCTTCGCCTGCGTGACGAGCGCGTTCCTGCTGCGCAATCTGGCCGATCTCGAGCAGGGGCTGCGCGAGATGCGGCGGGTGAGCCGCCCCGGCGGGCGCGTGGTCGCGCTCGAGATCACCCAGATGCGCGCGCCCGGCTTCACCGCGCTCTTCCGCTTCTACTTCCACCACGTCGTGCCGTGGGTGGGCCATCTGATCGGCGGCGACCGCGAAGCCTACACGTACCTCCCGCAGTCGGTGGATCGCTTCGTGACGCCGGGCGAGCTGGTGGCGCTGATGGAGAAGGTCGGGCTCCGCGGCGTGACGTACCGGCGGCTGGGCCTGGGCACCGTCACCATCCACACCGGAATCGCCTGAAAGACGCAAGCCCCGGGAGGGCGACTCCCAGGGCTCGGGTCGGCGGATCGGAGAGGCTGGCTACCACTCGGGGCTCGAGTACTCCTCCCACACCCGGCGCACGACGCGGATCTGCTGGGCGCGGCCATCCTTCTGCTCGAGCGTGACGATGTCGCCGGCGTTGAGGCGATCGAGATCGCGGCTGGTGCCCTCGTCGGTCACCACCACCGCCTCGCCGCAGCTCAGGTCGGTACACACCTCGGCCTCGCCGCGCACGCGCAGGGTGCCGGCAGCCTTGTCCACGGAGACCACGCTGAAGCGGTTGTGCTTGAGGGAATCGGTCAGGCTGTACGCCATGGGGAGCCTCCTTTCCGATTGCGCTTGTTATATCAGAGCCCACCGGCCTCCGGCAAGCAGCATTCGCTCATGGTCGGCGGGAGGCCATGCTAGTATTTTCAGCGACTTATGGTGTCAACCGTGGGCCGGATCGCCGAAACGTTCTACTCGATCCAGGGCGAGGGCGCGACCGCCGGGGTGCCGGCCATCTTCGTGCGCCTCCAGGGCTGCTCGGTGGGCTGCGGCTGGTGCGACACCAAGTACTCGTGGGACCCGGACGCCGGCCGCGAGGTCGAGCTGCCCGCGTTGCTCCACGAGGTGGCGGCCTTCCCCGGCCGGCGCGTGGTGATCACGGGGGGCGAGCCGCTCGAGTCGCCGCTCTTCGGGTCGCTCGTGTCCGCGCTCGGCGCGGGCGGCTACGCGCTCGAGGTGGAGACCTCCGGCATCCTCCCGCCCCCGGCGGACGCCGACGACCGCATCCAGTGGAACGTCTCGGTGAAGCTCTCGGGCTCGGGCGTCCCGGAGAGCGTCCGCATCAACCCGGCCGCCATCCGCGCCTTCCGCGCCCGCCGGGCGTGGTGGAAGTTCGTGGCGAGCCAGCCCGCCGAGGTGAGCGAGGTGGTGGGCCTGGTCGGGCGGTTCGACCTGCCGCGCGAGCGCGTGCTGCTGCAGCCCGAGGGCCTGCGCCCCGAGGAGCTGGCCGCGCGCACGCCGTGGCTGGTGGAGATGTGCAAGGAGCACGGCTTCCGGTTCTCGCCCCGGCTGCACATCCTGATCTGGGGCGCGAAGCGGGGCTTCTGATGGCCGCCCGGCGCGCGGTGGTCCTGCTGTCCGGCGGC
>Ga0209640_10002476_pt1 | contig 16066 bp, 15 predicted proteins | sample RifCSP10_1_FD_184018 | JGI IMG/M metagenome (GOLD analysis project Ga0209640, IMG submission 184018) | Soil microbial communities from Rifle, Colorado - Rifle CSP2_sed 10_1 (SPAdes) (version 2) | ecosystem: Environmental > Terrestrial > Deep subsurface > Rock core/Sediment | place: Rifle...
CCGCCCCCATGTCGCCGAGCGACATGGCGCAGAACGGGCCGGCCAAGACCCGGGTGAGGTCGATGACGCGCACGCCGGCGAGCGGCGGCCGCCCGGACGGCCGGCGCGCCGCCGGCCTCGGACGGGCGGCGGGTGCCGTCTTGCGGGCACGGGTCTTAGTCTTCGCCACGGGGCCTCCTGTTCCACATGCCTTTGACGACGCTCTTGCCGATGGCCGCGACGCGCTCGCCGCGGGCGCCCGCGCGGCGCCAGAAGAGCCGCGCCCGGTCGGTGAATCCCATGTGGGAGAAGTAGAAGACCGAGTCTACCGCTTCCACCGATACGCGGGAGCCGATCTTCACGCCCTCGGTGGCGGCGCCGTGACAGAAGAGCCGGGCGCCGCCCTCGAGCTCGACGAGGGCCAGGTGCAGCGGGGCCCGGAAGCCCTCGGGCGGCGAGTGCAAGGTGGTGAACGAGACCACCTCCCCGAGGGGCGGCAGCGACGCCTCCTCCATCCGCACCGGATGATCGGGACAGATGCTGGCCGGCGGCACCACGAGGCGGCGGCAGCGCGGGCAGCGGGAGGCGCGGAGGCGGTCGGCCATCAGCGGCGCGATTCGAGCAGGGTCACCCAGTTGTTGGTGGCGAGCCCCCCGATGGACTGGGCCAGCGCCACGCGCGCCTCCACCTGGCGGCCGTCGGCCCGCCCGGTGAGCTGCCAGTAGAGCTCCACGACCTGCGCGATGCCGGTGGCGGCGAGCGGGTGGCCGCGCGCCTTGAGCCCGCCGGAGGTGTTCACCGGCAGCCGCCCGCCGATGGCGGTCTCCCCGTCCAGCGTGGCCCGCCCCGCCTTGCCCGGGGGCACGAGCCCGGTGTCCTCGAGCGAGATCAGCTCGAACGGGGCGAAGGCGTCGTGGATCTCCGCGATCTCCACGCGCGCGGCGCCGAAGCCGGCCATGCGGTACGCGGCCTCCGCCGCGGCCTGGGTGGCGCGGAACGCGGTCAGGTCCGTCCGGTAGCGCACCGCGATGGTGTCGGCCCCCTGCCCGATGCCGGCCACCCGGACACCCCGCCGGTCGGTGGTCAGCACAAGCGCGGCGCCGCCGTCGGAGATGGGGCAGCAGTGATAGAGGCGCAGCGGATCGGCCACGAGCCGGCTCTCCATCACCGTGTCGAGCGTGACCGGCTCCTGGAAGTGGGCGAAGGGGTTGCGGGCCCCGTGGGCGTGGTTCTTCACCGCCACCTGCGAGATCTCCCGGAGCGTGAGCCCGCGCCGGTGCATGACCGCGCGCGTGATCAGCCCGGCGAGGGCCGGCATCGTGGCGCCGTAGCTCTTCTCGTGCGGATCGATGGAGCGGCCGATGATCTCCGACACCCGCGGCGTCGGCAGGTGCGTCATCTTCTCGCCGCCCACCACGAGGATTGATCGGTGGAAGCCCGCCGCGATCGCGGCGTAGGCCGCGTAGATCGCGGCCACGCCGGAGGAGGTCGCGGTCTCCACGCGCAGGGCCGGCGCGTAAGAGAGGCCGAGCCGCGTGGCGATCAGCGAGCCGTAGTTGCCCTCGCCGGTGAATTCTTCGGGGTTCATCGCGGCGACCACGACGGCGTCGGGCCGCTCGATGCCCGCGTCGTTCATGGCGGCCAGGGCGGCCTCCGCCATGAGGTCCTGGAGATTCTCGTCGCGCCGGCCGAAGCGGGTCATGCCCACGCCGGCGATCCACACGTCGCTCACGCATCCATTCAAACCGGGGCGTGACCGGGTGTCAACGTGTTTGCGCCGGCGCGCCCGCCACCTCGCGCGCCGGCCCGGTCAGCTCGGCGCGGCGCGCGGGAGCCGGCGCGGGCGGGACCCGGATCTCGAACTCCCGGATGAGCCGAAGCAGATAGGTGCGCTGGAGCCCGAGGGCGCGCGCGGCCCGCGTGCGGTTGCCGCCGGCCTGCGTGAGGGTGGCCTCGAGCAGCCGGCGCTTGAAATCGCAGACCGCGCCGTGGAAGCCGGGCAGCGGTCGCGCGGGCGCGGCGGGCAGCGCGCCCGCGTCGGAGAGCCCCTTGGGCGTGCGGGGCGGCGCCGGCCGGGGAGCGGGCTCGGGAGCGGGCATCAGAGCTGTCATGCCCGAGTACCATCGCAAGGCCTGTGCCACGCCCGTCCGCCGCGCGGAGCCCGCGAAATGGCCGCTCCGCGCGCTCGCGTGCACCGGGCCCTGTGCATCCCTCCCGCGACCCTGTCGCCGCCTCAGGGCAAAAAGAAAGGGGCCCGGCGAGCCAGGTCCCTCGGTACGTCGAGCGGGCGGCGGAGCCGGCTACGCCTTGGTGGCCGGCTTGACGCCCGGGTTGTCCTTGAAGAACTGCTTGTTCAGCTCGATGTAGTTCTTCCAGTTGGCCGGCGTCTCGTCTTCCGCGAAGATCGCCTTCACCGGGCAGACCGGCTCGCAGGCGCCGCAGTCGATGCACTCATCCGGGTGGATGTAGAGCATGGTCTCGCCCTCGTAGATGCAGTCCACGGGGCAGACCTCGACGCAGGCTTTGTCCTTCACGTTGATGCACGGCTCCGCGATGATATACGCCATTCCGGCCTCCTGTCTAACCGGTAACTCGGGATACCTGTCTAGAAACCCACATATTTCTACCAACTTGCGCGGCGGGTGTCAAGGCGTTTGACCTGCGAGCTAGAGCGTCCGCAGCTTCGGATCGAGCGCGTCGCGGAGCGAGTCGCCGAAGAGATTGAAGGCGAAGACCGCGAGACTGATCGCGAGGCCGGGGAAGATCGCCATCCAGGGCGCGGCCTCCGCGAACTCCACCGCGGCCCCCCGCAGCATCAGGCCCCACGCCGCGGTCGGCTCCTGCACGCCGAGCCCGAGGAAGGAGAGTGAGGCCTCGAGCAGGATGGCCTGCCCGAGGAACGCGGTGAGCATGATCAGATACGGCGCCATCACGTTCGGCAGCATGTGCCGCAGGATGATGCGCCGGTGGCGGAAGCCGGCGGCCCTTGCCGCGTCCACGTAGGGCAGCTCGCGAATGGCGAGCGCGCTCGACCGGATGACCAGCGCGCAGCGGGGAATCATCGGGATGGTGATCGCGGTGATCAGGTTCGGGATGTTGTTCCCCAGGATCGCCACCATCGCGAGGGCGAGAATGATCAGCGGGAACGAGATGAAGATGTCCATCACCCGCTGGAGATAGAGGTCGATGCGGCCTCCGAAATAGGCGCTGCCTACTCCGAGGATCGCGCCGAGGGTGGCCCCGATGAACGCCGACCCGAATCCCACGATGAGGGCCGTCCGCGAGCCGTAGATGAGCCGCGACAGCACGTCGCGGCCGAAAGCGTCGGTGCCCAGCCAGTGCGCGGCGTTGGGGGCGGCGAGCATGGCGCCGAAATCCACCACGACCGGGTCGTAGGGCGCGATCAGGGGGGCGGCCGCGGCGACGACCAGCATGATGATGATGACGATGGCGCCTATCGCGCCGAGTGGGCGCCGCCGCCCGAAGCTCTGCGCGGCGGCCCACCAGCGGGCGCGGGGCGTCCGCTCCACCTCGGCCGCGGCGGCCTGGTCGATCGGCGACGTGATGGCCATCAGCGGTACCGGATCCGGGGGTCGAGCCACGCGAACGTGATGTCCATGAGAAAGTTCACCACGATGAAGGCTCCCGCCACCAGCATGACGAGCGCCTGGGTCAGCGTGTAGTCACGGTGAGCCACCGCCTGGACGAAGAGCAGGCCGAGCCCGTTCAGATTGAACACCTGCTCGGTCACCACGAGCCCGCCCAGCAGAAAAGCGAACTCAAGGCCGACCACGGTCAACACCGGGAGCATGGCGTTCTTCAGCGCGTGGCGCGACAGGATCAGCTTCTCGACCAGTCCCTTGGCACGGGCCGTCCGGATGTAGTCCTCCCGCAAGACCTCCAGCATCGCCGAGCGGGTCATGCGCGTCGCCACCGCGGAGTACCGGTACCCCACGGCCACCGCCGGCCAGATGAGCTGGGCCAGGTTCTGCCACGGGTTGACCCAGAACGGCGTGTAGACCATGGGGGGCAGCCACTTGAACGTGATGAGCAGGACCAGGATGAGCACGATGCCGAGCCAGAACGACGGCGTCGCGAGCCCGGCGATGGAGAAGATACGGACCGCGTAGTCCACCCAGCTGTCCTGTTTGAGCGCGGCCAGCACCCCCAGGGGGATGGCGAGCGCCACCGCCACGATCGTGGCCATGATCGCGACCTGGAGCGAGAGCGCGAACCGCAGCCTGATCTCCTCCCAGATGGGCGCGCCGGTCCACATCGAGGTGCCGAAGTCGAGCCGCATCGCTCCCCACGTCCACACCGCGAACTGGTGCCAGAGCGGCTTGTCCAGGCCGAAGCGTGCCCGCTCCTGGGCGATCAACCGCGGATCGGATGCGCCGCTCTCACCGGACATGCGCAGCTCGACTACGTCGCCCGGCACGACGCGGATCAGGATGAAGATCAGTGCGGCGACGCCGAACAGCGTCGGGATCATCAGGAGGAACCGCTTGAGGATGTACTTGGCCACCGGCCGCCCTCTCGTCCCCCTCACCCGGCCCCCTCTCCCTTTCGGCGGGAGGGAGGGGTGAGGGGGAAAGAGCCCGCTCTGGCCCGCCCTACTCGGCGAGCCAGACGGTGTCGAGCTGGTTGTTGAGGTAGTGGCTCGGGGTGATGGTCCAGCCCTTCACCTTCGAGTTGTGCGGGATGATCCGGTGCCACTGCAGCGTCATCATCGAGTGCACCTCCTCGTCCAGGAGACGCTTCTCGAAGGCGCGCAGGATCTTCTTGCGCTCCTCGACGTCGGTGGCCCGGGCCTGCCGGTTGTAGAGATCGTCCAGCACCTTGTCGCCGGACTTGCCGTAGTTGGCGGAGGAGTCCGACAGGAAGCGGGGCAGGTCCAGGTCCGGCTCCACGATGAACCCGCACTGGAAGTCCATGGCGGTTTCGAAGTCGCCCCGCTTCAGCATCGGATGGTACGCCGACGCCTCGATGATCTCCTGCTTGACGTTGAGCCCGACCTGACGCCACTGATCGATGAGCCAGATCCCGAGGGGCTCGTACGGCTGCGGGATGCCACGGTTCTTGAAGGTGAAGGCGAACCCGTCCGGGACCCCGGCCTCCTTGAGGAGCTTCTTGGCCTCGGCCCGCGACGCGTTGACGTCCTTCCAGTAGCCGGCCAGCTTGGCCAGCTCGTCCGGCGGGGTCGCGAACGGGGTGCCGGGCACCTGGATGCCGGCCACTTCCTTGACGATGGCGATCTTCGACAGGCTCTGGGAGGCCCCGTAGCGGTCGAGCGCCAGCGTCATCGCCCGACGCACGCGCTTGTCGTCGAAGGGCTTTTTCTGGTGGTTCATGGCCACCATCAGGATGCAGTCCCACGGGCTTTCCTGGACCGTGATCTTGTTGCCGAGCGCCTGGCCGAGGCTGTCGCGGTCGGCGGGGGTGAAGCCCCGGAACTGGATGTGGGCCCGCTCACCGCGGACCGCCGCCACCTGAGCGGAGGACGACGAGATGAAGATGGCGCGATACCCGTCGAGGTAGGGCTTGCCCTTGTCCCAGTAGTCGGCGTTCTTCTTGCCTACCCAGTGGGACCCCTTGACGTGCTCCACGAACTTGAAGGGGCCCGTCCCCATCACGTTCTTCTCGTACCAGTGCATGTCCTTGGCCAGGATGTCGGCCTTGTAGACCCAGTTCCAGGGCGAGGCCAGGTTGAGCAGGAACGAGCCCTCGGGCCACTTCAACTTGAAGCGGACGGTCTGCGGATCAGGAGCCTCCACGGCCTCGACGGCCCGGTAGGCGCTCTGGCGCAGCGACACCACGCCGGCCGGCGGGAAGATGATCTTGTCGTAGGAGGCCTTGACGTCCTTGGACGTCATCGCGCTCCCGTCGTGGAACTTGACTCCCTGGCGCAGCTTGAACGTGTAGGTCCTGCCGTCCTTGGCGATGGTCCAGGACTCGGCCAGGTCACCGACCGGCTTGGTCCCCGTCTTGTCGAATGGATCAACCTTGAGCAGGGTGCTGTAGTGAGGTGCCATCGGGTGGATCACCCCGAAGGTCTCTTCCCGGTGGGCGTCGTACGACGGGGGCTCCGACGGCACCACGAACGTCAGCTCACCTCCCGACCGGGGCTTGTCCTGGGCGGCCGCGGGGGCCGTCCACCCGATCGCGAGGGCGAGAGCGGCAGTAACGAGAGAGGAGAGAATCCAGCTTCCACGATGGCGCATAGGCCACCTCCCCAGTGAGATGGGCAACCGAGCTCTTTGAGGGTTCAATCGGTCACGGTGGGTCTTGGTTCCGTTCGAGTTTCGCTACTTTAGCGGCCCCTGCCCTCCCTGTCAAGGACGACCGGCCGGGGCTACAGGCGGATGCAGGCGGCCTGGTGGCCGGGTTTCACCTCCCGGAGCTCGGGGACCGCGGTCCGGCACTCGGCCACCGCGATGGGGCACCGGGGGTGGAACACGCAGCCGGCCGGCGGGTTCAGGGGGCTCGGCACCTCGCCGCCCAGGACCACGTGCTCCCGCTCGGCCTCGACGGCCGGGTCCGGGATGGGCACCGCCGAGAGCAGGGCCTTGGTGTAGGGGTGCTGGGGATCCTCGTAGAGCGACTTGCGGTCCGTGATCTCTACGATCTTGCCCAGATACATGACGGCCACCCGGTCGGAGATGTGCCGGACCACCGAGAGATCGTGCGCCACGAACAGGTAGGTCAGCCCGAACTCGGCCTGCAGCTCCTCCAGCAGGTTGATGATCTGGGCCTGGATCGACACGTCCAGCGCCGAGACCGGCTCATCGCAGATGATCAGGCGGGGCTCCATGGCCAGGGCACGGGCGATGCCGACGCGCTGGCGCTGCCCGCCCGACAGCTCGTGGGGGTACCGGCGGGCCATGGCGGGCAGCAGGCCGGCGCGGCGCAGGAGCTCGTGGACCCGCTCGGCGCGGGCGGCGCGGTCCGGAACGATACCGTGCACGGCGAGGGGCTCCGCGATGATCTGGCCCACCGTCATCCGGGGGTTGAGCGAGCTGTATGGGTCCTGGAAGATCACCTGCATGCGCCGGCGCATGCCGCGCAGCTCGGCCTCGGAGAGCGTCGCCAGGTCCCGGCCCTCGAAGATCACCTCGCCGCTGGTCGGCGGCTCCAGCCGGAGGATCGCGCGGCCGGTCGTGGTCTTGCCGCAGCCCGACTCGCCCACGAGGCCCAGGGTCTCTCCTCGCTGGATCGAGAAGCTCACGCCGTCGACGGCCTTCACGATCCCCGGACGCCCGCCGAAGAACCCTCCACCCACCTGGAAGTGCTTGACCAGGTTTCGGACTTCTAGAAGCGGCTGTTGAGAATCCATCTCGCGGGGCGTCGGGGTCATCTAGACGCTGGCCACGGCCAGCCTCGGGAGGTCCTTGGCGAGCCAGCAGGCCGAGACGTGCTCCGCGCTGACCTCGTTCAGCGGCGGAACCTGCTCGCGGCAGCGGTCCACGACGTACGCACAGCGGGGAGCGAAGGAGCAGCCCGCGGGCAGGCGCGAGAGGTCGGGCGGCTGGCCCGGGATCGGCCGCAGCTTGGCCCGGCGCGGCTCGTCCAGCCGCGGCACCGAGCGGAGCAGCCCCAGCGTGTAGGGATGGCGCGGGTTGCCGTAGATCTCGCGCGCGGTCCCGCGCTCCACGATCTTGCCGGCGTACATGACGTTCACGCGGTCGGCGTAGCGCGCCACCACCCCCAGGTTGTGGGTGATCATCAGGATGGCGACGCCCAGCCGCCGCGAGAGGCTCTTCATGAGCTCGAGGATCTGGGCCTGGATCGTCACGTCGAGCGCGGTGGTCGGCTCATCGGCCAGGATGAGGGCCGGATCGCAGGACAGCGCCATCGCGATCATGATGCGCTGACGCATCCCGCCGCTGAACTGGTGCGGGAACTGGCGGAGCCGCCGCTCTCCGTCCGGAATGCCGACCAGCGAGAGCAGCTCCACCGCCCGCGCCTGCGCCTGCGCACGCGTCATGTTCAGGTGGACCTCGAGGGTCTCGGTGAGCTGGCGCCCGATGGTGAGCACCGGGTTCAGCGAGGTCATGGGCTCCTGGAAGATCATGCCGATCTCCCGCCCGCGGACTTTGCGCATCTCCTCCTCGGAGAGGGCGAGGAGGTTCCGCCCCTTGAAGAGGATCTCGCCCTCCACGATGCGCCCGGCCGGCGCCGCCACGAGCCGCATCACCGACAGCGCGCTGACCGACTTGCCGCAGCCGGACTCGCCCACCAGGGCCACCGTCTCGCCCTTGCGGACGTCCCACGACACCCCGTCCACCGCGCGGATCACTCCCGCGCTGGTGTGGAACTGGGTGCGGAGACCGCGGACCTCGAGGAGGACCTCCATCAGGCGGCGAGTCTACCACACCGCCCACGGCGGCCCGGCCCGCTCGGCGGGAGCGCAGCGGCGCCCGGTCCTCGGCACCGGGCAGCGCCGTGCGGAACGTGTCGCAGTCCTCCCTAGCCTCGCGCGGGCGCGCAGGACGTGACGCCCAGCTCGGCGGTGACCTCGCGGATGGCCTGGAGGACCCCGCGCATCTCGGCCTCGCCGAGGGCGCCGATGCAGCCGATCCGGAAGCTGTCGGCCACCGTGAGCTTGCCGGGGTAGATCACGTAGCCGCGCCGGCTCAGCCGCTCGTAGAACGTCTCGAAGTGGAACTGGGGATCGGTGGGCATGCGCACCGTGACGATGATGGGGGCCTGCAGCCGGTCGGGCAGGCGCGCGTGGTGGTGAGCGGGCCGGGGGTCAGCAGGAACGGCTCGCGCGAGGTCCCGTCCATGGCCATCCGTCCTTTCGCCTCAGCTCTTCACCCGCAGATTGCCGGGATCGTACGGCGCCGCGAAGCCCGCCCGCGCCGGGATCCGGTCCCCCGCGACGTCCAGCTCGAAGTGCCCGCTCGCCACGAAGGTCTCGTCCACGCCCCCCGGATCCCGCACGTAGCCCATCGCCACCGCCCGGCCGAGGGCGTGGCCGAAGGCCGCCGAGGTCACCGAGCCGACCACGCGGCCGTCGCGCAGGATGGGCTCGTCGCCCCACGGCAGCGCCGCCCCGTCCTCCAGCACGAAGGTCACCATCCGCTTCGCCAGCGGCCGCGCCCGCTGCGCGACCAGCGCGTCGCGACCGAGGAACGGCACCGGCTTGTCGAGCCGCACGGCGGCCCCGAGCCCGGCCTCCCACGGCGTGTCATCGATCGTGACGTCCCGCCCCCACGCCCGGTACGCCTTCTCCATGCGCAGCGAGTCGAGCGCGTAGTAGCCCGCGTCGCGCAGGCCGAGGTCCCGACCCGCCTGCGCCAGCTCGTCGTAGACGAGCCCGGCCTGCTCGGCCGGCACGTAGAGCTCCCAGCCGAGCTCGCCCACGTAGGTGATGCGCGAGGCCCGGACGGTCGCCGGCCCGACCGCGATCTCGCGCGACGTGGCGAACGGGAACGCGGCCGGGCCGAGGTCGGCGTCGCTCACGCGCGCGAGGAGCTCACGCGAGCGCGGGCCCATCAGGCCGAGCACCGCGTAGGCGCCCGTCACATCGGTCACGACGGCACGCGCCCCCGCGGGCAGGTGGCGCCGGATCCAGTCGAGATCGCGCGTGCCCTGCGCGGAGCCGGTCACGACCAGGTAGGCCTCCTCGGCCAGCCGCGTGACGGTCAGGTCGCTCTCGAAGCCCCCGCGCTCGTTCAGCATCGCGGTGTAGACCACCCGGCCGGGCGGCACCGCCACGTCGTTGGCGCAGAGCCGCTGCAGGACCGCCTCCGCGTCCGCCCCCTCCACCCGGAGCTTCGCGAACGAGGTCTGGTCGAAGACCGCGACCGCCTCGCGGGCGGCCCGGTGCTCGGCGGCCGCGTACGGAAACCAGTTCTGCCGGCCGAAGGAGTAGACGGTCTCCGGGGCCACGCCCGCGGGGGCGAACCAGTTGGCGCGCTCCCAGCCCATCTTGGCGCCGAAGCAGGCGCGACGCTCCCGGAGCCGCTCGTAGAGCGGGGAGCGCCGCAGGCCGCGCCCGCTCGTCAGCTCGCGGTTCGGGAAGGCCACGTCGTAGTGCACGCCCACGATCTCGCTGACCCGCTCACGCAGGAAGCGGCGGTTGCCGTGGAGCGGCGCGAAGCGCCGGATATCGGCCGGCCAGAGATCCATGGGCGCGCGGTCCTCGACGATCCACTCGGCGAGCGCCTTCCCCGCCCCGCCCGCGGCGGCGATGCCGCCCGAGCAGAAGCCGGCGCCCACGTAGTAGCGGCGCACCTCGGGGGCCTCGCCCAGGATGAAGTAGTTGTCGGGCGTGAAGGACTCGGGCCCGTTGAGGAAGGTGCGGACCGGCGCGGTCTCGAGCGCGGGCAGTCGGACCAGCGCGTTGCGCATCAGGACGTCGAACTTGTCCCAGTCCTCCGGGAGCGTCCCGAACGAAAAGCCCTCCGGGATGCCCTCGGCGCCCCACGGCTTGGCCCAGGGGTCGAAGCCGCCCATGAGGAGGCCGCCCACCTCCTCCTTCACGTAGATGTGGCCGTCGGGATCGCGCAGCACCGGCAGGTCCGGGGCCACGCCCGCGATGGGCTGGGTGACGATGTACATGTGCTCGCAGGCGTGCAGCGGGATGGTCACGCCGCTCAGGCGCCCGAGCTCGCGGGCCCACATGCCCGCGCAGTTGACCAGGATCTCCGTCGCGATGGGCCCCGCGGAGGTCTCGACCCCGGCGACCGCGCCCCGCACCACGTTGACGCCGGTGACCTTGACGCCCTCCATCAGCCGCGCCCCGCCCGCCCGGGCCCCGCGCGCCAGGGCCTGGGTGATGTCGGCGGGATTGGCCTTCCCGTCGCCGGGAATCCACACCGCGCCGACCAGGTCGTCGATGCGTATCAGCGGGTAGCGGACCGCCGCCTCCTCGCGGCTGATCACGTGGGCCTCCACGCCGTAGGCGGTGGCCATCGCGGCATTGCGCTTGAGCTGGATCATGCGCTCCGCGGTACGGGCGACGCTGACGCTGCCGCAGCGCTTCCAGCCGGTGGACTGGCCGGTCAGGGCCTCGAGGCGGCCGTAGAGGTCCGCGCTGTACCGGATCAGCCGGGTGAGGTTGCTGGAGGACCGGAGCTGGCCGACCAGGCCCGCCGCGTGCCAGGTAGTGCCGCCGGAGAGGCTCCCCTGCTCGAGCAGCACCACGTCGCGCCAGCCGAGCTGCGTCAGGTGATACGCGACGCTGGCGCCGACGATGCCGCCGCCGACGATGACGGCGCGCGCCTGATCTGGCAAGGCGTTAGGCGACGTGGTTGAGGGCCAGGTCGAAGACGTCGAAGTTCCGCAGGCGCCGGTCGTCGGGCACGCTCTTCGTCGGGCGGTTCAGGAGCAGGGGCACGGTCTGCTCGCTGATACCGCCATGGGAGCGGAGCGGGGCATCGAGGCCCGAGAGGTCGTGGCGCGCCTCGCTGGTACCGAGCACCACCTGGCGCTCCGACACCGCGATCAGGTCGCCCACGCGGTCGGGCGGCAGCTCGAACCGGCGGCAGGCGGCGGCCCGATCCAGCACCACCTCCATCCCGCCGAGCCCGGCGACGCGCTGCCGCAGCGCCTCCGCGTCGGCGCCCTCCGGGAGATAGACGGTGGCGAACGAGCCCAGCGCGCCGTGGTGCACCACGTAGGGATCGGTGATGGGCAGGATGACCCGCGCGCGGCCGGCGCCCACCCACTGATCCAGATGGTCCTGGAGATAGATCACGCGCGGCCGGCCCGCCGCGTCGGTCTTGGCGTTCATGCCGTGGTCGGCGGTGATCGCGAGCGTGGCGCCGAGGCCGGCCAGCTTGGCGTAGTAGCCGTCCATCATGCCGTAGAACGCGTTGGCCTCCGCCGTGCCCGGCGCGTGCTTGTGCTGCACGTAGTCGGTGGTGGAGAGGTACATGATGTCCGGGCGCGCCGACTCCATGAGCCGGACACCCGCCGCGAACACGAACTCGGAGAGATCGGCGCTGTACACCGAGGGCAGCGGCATGCCCACCAGCCCGAGCCCATCCGCGATGCCGTGCTCGGCCTCCGTCGTCTCGTTCGCCTTCTCGGCCGAGAAGCAGATGCCGCGCATCTCGTGGCCGAGCAGCCGCCGCAGCTTGTCCTTGGCGGTCACCACCGCCAGGCGCGCGCCTTCACGGGCGAACGCGGCCAGGATGGTCCCGCAGCGCAGGTAGCGCGGGTCGTTCATCATGACCTCCGCGCCGGCCTCCCGGTCGAAGAAGTAGTTGCCGCAGATGCCGTGCGCGGAGGGCGGCACCCCGGTGACGATCGACAGGTTGTTGGGATTCGTGAAGCTCGGCACCACGCAGTCGGCCAGGCGATCGGTGCCGCCCGGCAGTGCCGCGGCCAGATAGGGCATCGCCCCGGCCGCGATGGCCTGGCGGATGTAGTGCGGCTCGCTGCCGTCCACGCACACCACGACCAGGGGGCGGTCCGGCCAGGCGTAGCGGCGGCCGTTCACCGTGACGGGGGCTCCACCTCGGGTCGTCATCGCCAGCTCCTGCAGGGGGCGTGAGAGAGATGCTGCTGGGCGGCGGGGCGCAGCTCGGAGTAGAGGCGGCACACCGCCTCCGCCACGCACGGCCACCGGTGCTCGGCGGCCCAGCGGGTGGCCTGCTGGCCGAGCCGCCGGCCCTCCGCGCTGTCGAGCAGAGGCGTGATCGCGGCGGCCAGCGCGGCGGGGTCGCCTTCCGGCACCAGGCGGCCGGTCACCCCATCCTGGACCGTGGTGGTCAGCCCGCCGACGCGCGAGGCGACCACCGGGCTGCCGCAGGCCATGGCCTCGAGCGCCACCATGCCGAACGATTCGTAGTAGGACGGCATCACGGTCGCGTCCGCGGCGGCGTAGAACAGGCGCAGGCGCCGCTGCGGCTGCGCGCGCAGGAAGCGCACCCGCCGGCCCAGGCCCAGCGCGGCCACCCGCGCGCGCAGCGCGGCGCCGTGCCCGCCATCCGGTTCGTCGTGCTCGCCGCCGACCACCAGCAGGTAGGCGGGAGCCGGGACCGCGGCCATCGCCTCCAGCAGCGTGTCGAGACCCTTGATGGGCTGGAGCCGGCCCACGTAGAGCAGCAGCGGATCCGGCGGCAGCTCGAGCAGGTCCCTGGCCTTGGCCGGATCCATCGGCTGGAACAGCTCGGTGTCCACGCCGCACGGAATCACCGCGATCCGCTCGCTGCGCGCGCGGTAGTACCAGACGAGGTGCGCCCGCTCCACCACGTTGGCGGCGACGATGCGATCGGCCTCCGCCACGATGCGGGCCTCCTCGTCGACGCGGAGGGCGGGCTCCATCTCGGCGGCGGTCTGGGCCACCTCGTTCTTCAGCCGGCCTAGGGTGTGGAACATCTGCACCAGCGGCGTCCCCCAGCGCTCGCGCAGCCGCAGCCCCGCCACCCCGGAGAGCCAGTAGTGGGAGTGGATGAGGTCGTAGGCGAGCCCCTGCTCGCGCGCGAAGCCCTCGACGCCCGTCGCGAACTCGTCGAGATGGCGGTGGAGCGCCTCGCGCGGCATCGGCGCCTCGGGCCCCGCGGGCAGATGCACGACGCGGGCCCCCGGCCCCAGCTCGACGATCCGGGGGATCGTGGCGTTCTGCGAGCGGGTGAACACGTCCACGCGCACGCCCATGCGCCCCAGCTCGCGCGTGGTCTGCCGCACGTAGACGTTCATGCCGCCCGTCTCCTTGCCGCCGAGAGCGGCGAGGGGACAGGTGTGCACCGAGAGCATCGCGACGGAGAGGTTCACGGGGCGATCCGCCCAGTGATACGCCCGGTGATACGCCCGGTGATACGAATGTTGAAGACGTCCTCCGGCGACGGGCCGAAGCCGTACTTGTACGGCTCCTCGCCGCGGAGAAAGTCGAAGGTGGGGACGCCGCGCTCGATCGCGTCCCGGATGACGTGGGCGAGCAGCACGATACCGGGCGCGAGCTGGGCCCGGACGGGATCGAAGCCCGAGTTGTAGAGGCCGACGCTGCCCGCGTACTCGAGGCAGATGAACGCGGCCACCGCCGCGCCCTCGTACTCGAGGAACCAGAGCCGCGCCCAGCCCTTCGCGACCAGGATGGCGGTGGCGGAGCGGAAGAAGCGCTCCATCCGCTCGTCCATGAAGCGCGCCTTGCCCACCTTGGACAAACGGTGCAGCGTGAGGAAGCGCGTCATGGCCTCGTCCCAGCCGGGGGCGTCCGCGTGCAAGCGCGCCGTCGCGCCGGGCAGCTCCCGCTCGAGGCGCCGGATCTTCCGCCGCAGCTCGTGCCGGTCCTTGCCGGACAGGCGCGCGAGGTATTCCTCCCAGGTCTTGGGCAGCGCCAGCACCGGGCAGCGGTCCTGCCGCTCCACCGTGGCCCGGAGGCCATGGGCCGGCGCGAGCGCCGGCAGCACCGCGGCGGTGGCCGAGGCCGCCCGGATCCCGTGGAGGTCCCACTCGCCCGGCTGGCCGGCGCGATGCTGGAGCAGCGCCTGCCAGATCTCCTCTTCCCGGCCGGCCGCCGCGACGAGATCGAGATAGTCGGAGATGTCCACGCCGCCGATGATCCGCTGCCGCCCGGGCCCGTCCTCGTAGAGCGGCAGCACCCCGGCCAGGCTGCCGTCGGCGTCGCTCGCGGTGAGGATCTGCTGAGGCCGGTCCGCCGCGAAGGCCCGGCTCCACTCGGTCTGCCACTGCCAGGTGAGGAACACCGACGGCAGGCGCGCGCGGTCGAGGAGCCCGTTCCAGCGCGCCTCGTCGAGCGCTTCGAGCCCGGGCAGCACGTCGACCTTCATGCCGACTGCTCCCCGCCGCCGTCGTCGCCGCTCCCGCCCGGATCCATGAGGGCCCCCTCGTCATCCCCGGGCCCGTCACCCTCGGTCATGGCCTCGTCCATGGCCGCGTCGAGGTCCTCGCCGAGATCCTCCCCCATCTCCTGGCCCATCTTCTTGACGAACCGGGCCACGCTCTGGGGATCGTTCTCGTCGAGGTCGCCGAAGCTGGTGGGATCGGAAAGGGAGTCGAGGCGGGCGTCTTCGGATTTGACGGTGGCGAAGCGGGACATCAGGCGGGACAGGGCGGCACTGCCGCAGCGCGGACATCGGGGCGCCTCGGCCGCGGACAGGGTGCGGATCAGAAGGCTGACCCGCCGGTGACACCCCTGGCACTCGTACTCGTAAATCGGCACGCGCCTGCCCTCCGCCCCGTTTGGATGCGCCATTCTAGCATGTGGATTCCGGGGCGGATTCCGGGGCTTCAGGGGCGGGGCGGGCCCGCGCGGCGCCGGCTCCGCCACTCCTCCAGGACCGCGGCGCGATTGGCGGGCTCGAGCCCCAGCAGCTCCTTGATATCCTCACCGTTGATGGCGGGAGCGTCCCCGACATTGTTATTCAGCTCGAAGTAGACGCGGCGGGCCTGCCCCTCCAGCGCGCGCCCGCGGGCCACGATCCCGGCCAGCTCGGCGCGGTCGTAGAGGTAGCCGTACTTCTCGGCCACGCTAGGGCCGCGGCCCTGGAGCTGCTTCATGAAGCCCTCCCGGTTGCGCCCGTGCAGCCGGATGACCGCGGTGGGCGCGGTGAGCGCCACCGTCGTGTCCACGGAGGCGGGCGTCCGCGGCGCGTCCACCGAGACGTAGGCCAGCCCGCGGTCGCGCAAGACCGTCAACGTCTCCTCGGTATGCCGCGGTAGCCAGGAAGCGTCGCGGAACTCCACCGCGATCGTCGTCCCGGGCAGGCGGGCGGGCAGCCCCGCGAGATACGCGAGAGCCCGGTCCCCGTACTTCACCCACGGCGCCATCTGAAAGAGCACGTAGCCGAGCTTGCCCGCGTCCGCCAGCGGCTGCAGCCCCTCCCGGAAGGCGGCGAAAGCCCACTCGCGCGCGTCCTCGCCGAAGACGCCGTTCTCCCACTGGCCGCGGGCGTTGGGCCGCGCGGAGGCGGGCAACCGCGCGGCGAGCGGCGGCGGCAGCCGGCCCGCGTCCAGGTGATGCCCGGTGAGCAGCGCGTAGGCCTTCACGCTGAAGAGAAAGCCGGGCGGCGTCCGCTTCGCCCAGAGCACCGCGTTCTGGGCGGAGAGCGTCGCGTAGAACGTGGAGTTCACCTCGACGGTGTCGAAGAAGTGACTGTACCACCAGAGCCGC
>Ga0209640_10002477_pt1 | contig 16063 bp, 17 predicted proteins | sample RifCSP10_1_FD_184018 | JGI IMG/M metagenome (GOLD analysis project Ga0209640, IMG submission 184018) | Soil microbial communities from Rifle, Colorado - Rifle CSP2_sed 10_1 (SPAdes) (version 2) | ecosystem: Environmental > Terrestrial > Deep subsurface > Rock core/Sediment | place: Rifle...
CGGTGGGCGCGATAGTAGGACGATCTCTATCAAACGAGATTCATAGTAGTGATAGGCTGTCAGATGAAGCGAAGAATGTGCTTTTTTTTGGTGGTGTGCTAGCACCGCTTGAAGCAGCAGGAGCAGGGGGAGCTTATTTTGGCTATAAAGGCGGAAAGTCTCTTGCCATTCTCGCACTTGCAAAGTTTCATGGTGTGACTTATCGCGTAGAAGCGATAAGTCAGTATTACAACATCAATGCGGGCCAATATAAATCAATTCTTACTGCTGCGGCAACGCAAGATCCAGAAGCGCTTTTGCAAGCAATTAATGGATTATATGAACAGCGATTTGGAGAAAACTGGAAAGAGCGCCTTGAAAAGCTTTTTAAGAAATACCGTAAACGTGCTCGTATTCTTGCAAAAGAAAGCTCATTCAATAAGAAGGGCAATCTGAAAGATTTCTTGCGCATGGTAGAGCTGGGCGCTGCGATGGCGAATCTCTATTTTAAAACCAATCCAAATCCAGAATACACTATAAATTCCGCAATTGAGCTCTATCAAGAGCTTGGATTATTGAAATAATTCATGATGACTTAAATAAATAAGGGGCCGCTCGATTTGAGCGGCCCCTTATTTATTGTTATTTTTCTGATAATTCGGAATCAATATGTTAACTTTAAATACCTCTTAAAGGTAACCAAGAGAGGCGATTATTTTTTTTCGTCTTCAGCTAGTTTTGCTTGAGCAAAACCATCAATCGCTGCTCGCACCTTTTCTAATCCATTTTTAATATCTAGCAATGAGTATGGAGCTACTATTCTTGATTTCATCTGATCAAGTTGCTCTTTCTTTACTTGTATGTCAAGCGGCTTTTCTGGAACAAGCTCTTGCACCTCTTTTTCTATTGGCTCTTGAGCAGCAACATCTTCCTTGCCAAAGTAAGCGTATTGCTTTTCAAGCGAAATATGCTGCGCATTTGCTTGCCATTCTTGCTCTGTTTTAAGGAGCGCATCATACAATCCATCAAGCTCTTTTTTGTATTTGTCATACAGCTTTTTTAATCGCTTTTGCACAGATTGGCGCGTTGAAGCCGCCTTTAATTTACGATGCAGTTGATGCAGATCCCCCAAAATTCCTTTTTGCATGCTTAATGTCTTATTTAAGTCAGGAATCAATTCAACCGCGATAGAGAAATCAACAGGAGATGCATCAATAAATACCGTGCTAACTTTATCGATCATTTTATTTTCAGAGATAAGGCTAGCAGCTTCTTTTAGCTTTCCTTCGATTTTCTTTACTGAATCATCAATCTCTTTTTGTAGCTTTTTTACTTCTTGCGGGATTTTTACACTTTCGTCTTTTTTCTTTTCATCTCCAGCCGCTTCTTTGCCAAGATCATCTTTTTTCCCTTTGGCAGAAGATTTTCCGCCTTTTTGCCCAGCGCGTTGCGACTCTTTTTCATCTGTAAACGCCGCTGCTTGAGAGCCATATTGTCCTGATCTGGCCGATGGAATATATGTTGATGGTGCAGTATATGCAGGGCTTGATCCATAGTCGGATGATCCATAATCGCCATACTCTTCATGCTCGGATGGGGTATATCGCCCTGAAGCGCCAGTATATACAGATCCCTTTGCGCGATCAGCTTGTTTAACTGCTTTTTCTTCAGCCTCGCGATATTTCTTGGCAACCGGATCAAAAAGTGCAAAAAGCTTTTTCAGCTCATTGGTACTATTTAAAATATATAATGCTTCATTGTATTCATTTAAAAGGGATTGATACGCTTTTTTTGAAGCAGATTTCATGCGCTTTTCCCCAAGAAGCGGTACTTCTTCTGCGCGGGGTTCAATCTCTGCGATAGTTCTTTCAACCTTATAGAGATTATTTAACACGGATTCATTTTTGAGTAATGCATCAATGTGATAATATTCTGTGGTCTTTGGATCTCGCTCTAAAAGCCGCGAAAGTTTTTCAACAAACTGCTCGATATCAGTTTTTAATATATTCCAGGTTTTGCTCCCCTCAAGAGCTACCAACTTTTTACGCTTCCATACATTCACTTTACTTGAAAATTCTGGAGCAGATGCCGCCTTAACAATGAAGGAATGAGTATGAGATATAAGAGAATTAATAGCATTAATGGCTTTTTCATGCTCGCTTGTGAGCACTTGCTTAGGCGCTTCCGGCTTTTTTTCTTCTTTTTTTACCGGAGCAGGCTTTTCCACTTTTTTGGTTGGTTCTTCTTGCACGAGTTGATTAATTAAGCCATCAAGCTCTTCATCGGTAATTGATCCCGATTCCAACTTTGCAAGCATTGCCTTGCCATCTTCAGTCTTTGAAAGATCATCAATTTTTTTAACGGCTTCATCAAGTGATGCAAAAAATGAATCTTGCTCTTCAGGAGAAAGTGCCGCAAACTCTTTTTCAAATTCAGCCATTTCCTTCTGCAATTGAGGAGACATGCCTCCACTTATTGGTGCTTGCATAGGATTACCAAATGTATTTTGTGCATGCACAGGGATCATTACACCACAAACAACCATAATCATTGCTGTAATCATACGTATACTGTATCGATAGTTACTCATTGATTTTTCCTACATTTTCTCAAAAAACACTTGCAAATTACCGCATATATCTACAACTCTGAAAGCAGAACAGAAAACAGCTTAACCTTATCATAATCTTTACCATTTGGATACCAGCCCTATGGAAATGCAAAACCGTTCCGGCTATCTTCTTATAGAGCTGATGATAGCAATTATGTTACTCAGTGCGATGGGACTTAGCATAGGGCAACTTGCCGGATGCACAGCGTTATGGCATAGAAATGCGCAAATGTATTTTAAAGCCGTTACGCTAGCCGGAAGAATTTTGAGTGGGCAAAACCCCAAAACATGCGCTATTCCTTCATGGCGCATTGATACTATAACGACTCAGCCTTTTAAAGGTATTCCCTATAATTCCATTACCATACGTATCACAATACCATCTGGCCAAGAAGCTAAAACAATTACGTTTGTAGGCGGAAGGGCAGACTATAATGCGCATGCATAAGGGGGTTACATTATTTGAATGCCTCATCTATCTGGCTCTCTTTTCATGCATTGCAACGGCAAGTGTGGCTATTATAGCGCGCCTTTGGCAATCAAGGATGCGGGCTGCAGCAATCGAACAATCGCATTTAACGCTTTATTCGGCATTTGATGCACTCGCCCGCGAAATGCAATCAGCACCATCGCTGCGCACTCAATGGAAATGTATTATGCCCACCACCCTTATCTGGCCTATAAAAGATTCAAAACGAAATGATCGCTGCTGGACCATGCATAATAAGGCATTATTTCGAATAGAGGGAAGCTATGCTACTGCATCAGGGCAATGGAAAAAAAAGCATGGCAGTACTATTGCACCGATAACAGAATTGCATTTTGATTGCGCAGGAGCAGAAAGGATCACCCATGTTACTGTATTGCTTTCTGATGGGATTACGACTCTTCAAGAAACAATTGCTTTACACAATAGGATCATCCATGCGCAATAAATCCGGATCAGCGCTTATTTTTGTTAGTTTATTGGTGGCGTTTGTCGGTATTATTGTGATGCTTTTTGCACGAAGCAGCTCTCTGTATTATGCATTTTCAGTCGATCGCATGCAGCATGCACGAGCACAGTATGCTCTTGAGGCATTGGCACAGTATGGAATAGCCTGCGCTCTAGCTTCTAGCAAACAGAGTGAGGCAGAATGGAATACCCAATTACAAGGATGGCCAGTGCCTAATGGCCCATATCAAGGAATAGTGACTGTAGACGTGAAAAATAAAACCTATTCTATTACCGCAGAGCTTTTTAAAGGAACTGTCTCCTGTGGCAAAATACAGTGCGCAGTCGATGTTTCGGATAAAAATGCCATCATTCAAGAGTGGAAACAGTTCTGATTTTCATAGGTTTGTTTGGCCTAACAAAGATTTTACAGTATACTAGTAATTCAATCATTTCTAAGATTTTGATTACAAAAGAGGTCTTGCGATGCGTGTATTTTTAAAACAAGATATTGAAAAAGTTGGTATGGCTGGTGAAATTATTCGTGTTTCAGATGGTTTTGCTCGAAACTTCCTGTTTCCAAAGAGTCTTGCGGTAGAAATTACTCCGCAAAATGCATCTTTTTACCAAAAGCAGGTAAAGGAAGTTGAGCACCGCAAAGAAGTGATTTCAAATCAAACCTCAATGCTCGCAGAGAGAATTGGTTCAATGACACTTACGCTCAAACGCAAAATGCACGATGATGGAAAATTATACGGTGCAGTTGGCCAATCTGAAATAGCGGAAGCTCTTGCAGAAAAAGGTGTAAATATTGCGAAAAACAATATAGTTGTTGCCAAATCAATAAAAACCAAAGGCTCTCACGAAGTAATCGTTAAGCTTACTTCTCGTTTGCAACCACGTATTACTGTTACTATTTTACCCGAATAAGTGAGAATCAATGTCGCTTTCTCGAGAGAGGAAACAGCCTATTCCAAAGTCTTCCGAGACCATTCTCGGTAAAAGGCTTCCCGCTAGTCTTGATGCTGAACGCTCAGTGATTGGGGCTATTCTATTAAATGATGAGCTCGCTCACAGCGTTTCTGAAATATTGCGCTCTCATGATTTTTACTCAATAGCGCATCGGGAGATTTATCAAACAATTCTTAAGATCCTTCAAACGCAAAAGCGAGTAGATCTACTTACTGTGCAGGATGAGCTTTCTAAAAGTAATATGCTTGAATCTGTTGGGGGTATTAGCTATTTAATGTCACTCCAGGAAGATATTCCTGCGATGGGCATGATTGAACAACATGCGCATATTGTAAAAGAGAAAGCGATTTTACGTGAGCTGATTGAATCAGCTACGAGCATAATCAGCAATTGCTATAGTCAAGATCATAAGAATATTGAAGCGGTATTAGATTTGGCTGAAAAAACCATTTTCGAAATATCGAATAAGAAATCAAATCAAAGCTTTGTGCAGCTTGATATTTGGCTTCGCAAAACGTTTCAGCATCTTTCTGATATTAAAGGGAATAGTAAGGGACTTACCGGCATTCCAACTGGCTACAAAAAGCTCAATGAAATGACTTCCGGATTTCAAAAAGGGGATTTGCTTATTTTAGCAGCTCGGCCTTCAATGGGTAAAACCGGTATTGCATTGTGCCTTGCTGAGCATGCTGCTCAACAAGGGGCATCTGTTGGATTCCTTTCTCTTGAAATGTCAGCAGAGCAAATTACGCTTCGTCTTTTATCGAGTGAATCAGGTATTCCGCATCATTTTATTCGAAATGCTACTATTAGTTCGCAAGAATGGGTAGAGCTAACCAATGTAGCGGCGCGATTAGCTGAAATGAAATTATATATCGATGATTCTCCTATGGTGAGCATCATGGATGTGCGAACAAAAGCCCGTAAGCTTAAAGCTGAACATGCCTTAGACTTTTTGGTAGTGGATTATTTACAATTGCTTCATTCATCCAGAAAGCATGAAAGTAGACACTTGGAAGTATCCGAAATTTCTCGCTCCTTAAAAGCTCTTGCTAAAGAGTTGAATATTCCTATCCTTGCTCTCTCGCAACTATCTCGTGCGGTAGATAGTCGTATGGATAAGCGGCCGATGTTATCCGATTTGCGTGAATCGGGTGCAATTGAGCAAGATGCTGATGTTATTATGTTTTTATACCGTGATGTAGTGTATAACCCTGAAACAGAAAATCCCGCACTCACAGAGCTTATTATAGGAAAACAACGTAATGGTCCAACCGGGACTGTGTACCTTGATTTTATACGAGAATTAACCAAATTTGAGGACAGTCAATATGAACAGTAGTGGCATACTTACACTGTTTGGCAAAACAACTCGCAATGATATTGTATTAATATTGTTTTGCTTCATTCTTTTTTCTGGATTTATTTATCAAGGATTCATTACGCACGAAAGTATGCATTTCTTCTCAAAATAGTACTCGTTAAAAAAAGGAGAGAGGGTGATTATTCTTGGGATAGATCCGGGATTTACTGTCACGGGCTTTGGGGTTATAAAAAAAGATCAAAGTAATATCTACTTACTTGAGTATGGCCCGCTTAAAATGCCTTCATCAAAACACCTTTCTGAACGGATTGGTATTTTCCATGATTTCTTTACTGAAAAAATAACCAAGCATGGTATTACTGATATTTCATTAGAAACACCATTTCTTGGAAAAAATGCTCAAAATTTCCTTAAATTAGGCTATCTGCGCGGTATCCTTTATCTTCTGGCACATCGCCATTCATTAGTGCTCAATGAATTCTCTCCTAGCGAAGTAAAGCAAGCAATTACCGGCTTTGGCGGCGCGAGCAAAGAGCAGGTGGCGCGGGTGGTTATGCAGCTTTTTCCGCGTATGAAAACCCCTAATACTCTTGATGTCACCGACGCTTTGGCAGTAACGCTCTGCGGTGTATGGCGCAATAAAAGTCTCGCGCTATCATTAAAATAGGCAGAAACGAGCCAAACCCTTGCTTTTAAAGCCCCATATTGCGTATCGTAATACTATAATAGATGAATAAAGGGGGAATGATGAAGAAGGCATTAGGTATGATATTGCTACCAGTATTGATCTTAACTATTGGCGTCTATGTATATAGCCAAGACGATGTTGAAACGACTCAAAAAAAAGAGAGTAGTCCTATCGCCACAGTGCAAACAACTCGAAAGCTTCTTACTACTCTTGATGCGCAACTGATAGACCTTCAGAAAAAAATAGCTGAGCACAGCGAACGATTAGCTGGAGTATTTGCAAAATGGAAACAGGCAGGCAAAATCAAGCAAACTGAGCAGTGGAATCAAGTTAAGTCAGGCATACACACACTTCTTTCTGAGGTCAAAATGATCACTCAAAGCTTTGAGCGCATTGAAAAATTGCGACGCAATAAAGAGCTTTTTGATATCCTCACACTTCTTGTAGCAGAATCTGAAAAAATAACGCCACAAATCGGTGATATGAAATACATAATGCAGCTCACATCTTTATATGGTAAAAGCATTTTTAACGATAAAATCCTTGAAAAAATAGCACGTGAGTTGAAAATAGAAGCTCCTAAAAAAGAAGAAAAACTTGATTTTGGATATGGAACATTTGAAGGGTTTGATGATAGTTCGTTCGATGATAGTAGCTTTGATTTTGATTCAGACTTTGATAACACCAATTTTGACACTACCGATTTTGATAGTTTTGATTTTGGATCCGATCTCGGAGTGGATTCCGAGGGAGAATTTTATTTTTAAGCAAACCCTTGAGAAAAAGTAGGATTTTTTCGTATTGTTGCTGAGTGGTCTGGGGAACCATTACTAGGGAGGCATACAATGCGCAAGATAGATTGGCTTCATCACGCATCATCGAAGCAGCTTATGCATTATATTCATGAAATTAATGGAGTGCATCAGCCGCTATCAGAACAATCAATTCTCGAAATCCAAGAAAAGTTCCTATCAAATGGCTTTCAATACCTGAAGGTGCAATCGATTCAAGAGGGCAGAGCCCTTATAGAAACGTTCCTTAATACACTCACTCTTTATAACGACGTAGCATGCCTTACAACGACAAAAGATCCCATCCTTTATAATGCAACAGATGTCTATAGAATCCTTGAAGCTGGTGGGTATTTGAGCCCATTTGAAGACTGCTATCTTGAAGAATATTTCGTGGAGCACTTTTATTTTGATTTCATGTGGATTGAGGCGACAACAGATATGCTTATGAGCTCTTGGTTTGAAAATGTTAAGAAAATCCTTATACATACAGCGATAGATCAGCACATACCGATACTGGTATGTGTCTATGAAAGATAAGTATTAGCTTCTGATAAGGAATATTATGTTAAGAATTATGAAAGGGTTCCTAAACTCATTTGTACCCCTTCAGCCATTTCAATCTGTCCGCTCATACTCCCTCCATAGATAACTCCATGAGCATAAAGCTGAACACCAAAAAAATGCTGGTTATTTTTTTCGGCTATACGTTTTGCTATTCCGCTCGATGGATCAAAATGATACAGTGCCAAAAATGATGTCTCTGAAGAATCTACAAAATAGATGCCCGCTTGGCAACTATATGGCAGCAATGGCAAAATCGATTCATACAAACGATCTGCCCCCACTAATAATGCGGTTGGAATAGTAAATGAGAATAAGCGCTCTTTGCTCCACCCGCCCTCATCAGATCGATACAGTCTATAATAATTAAATGGCACGGCAGGATTTTTTTGAAGTAATTTTTCAGGATAACTGATTACAAAACCCTCTCGGTCAGATACCATTTTAAGAAATGCTATGGGTGTTTCAAATGGTAGCGCTTCATGGATTATCGGCTGATTTTCAAGATAGAGCAGCATGCTATCACTGAAGTCATCTTGTGGTCTTTTCATAGAGTATGAAGTATACGCTACGCTATAGTCTCCCTCATGAGATCGCTTTACAAAAAAAAGATCCGTACCAATCTTCTGTGGATACAGATAGTCGCACCCATCCTGCCATACTAATGGCTGCACGCAGCCATCCCAGTCTATATGGAAGATGCCAAAATAGTCGCAATATTTACCAGATGCATAGCATGTATGGGAAGTAATCCAATGGACCTGCTCAACATTATATAAAGGAGCATTATATTCGATAGTTCTTGGAGAGCGTTTAAGAGGCTGCTTTACCTTAAGCATTCCATTATCAATAAAACTAAACCCTGAATGATCTGGTAGCATGGTAAAACCTGCTGGCGAATATCGAGATAATAAAACTTGCTGAGCATACTCAGTCTTAGGATCCCATTCCCAGAGCTCTAAATGAGTAGATGTTTTTTGATACATAATAAAAAATGTATCCTGCTCAGAATGATATCCAACAGGATACAAAAATTCTTTGGCATGCAAAGAAATAAAACAACATAAAATCGTAAGGATTTTTGCCCTCATTGCGTACTCCTTTTTTCCATCAGGTCTTATAGTAATCAGACTGTGCTGAAAAAAACAATAAAATGAGGAAAAATAAAAAATACCCAAAAAAAACCATCGCATTGATCAAAGACCAATGCGATGGAAAAAAGGAGAGTAGTAATGAAGCCTAGATTAAATGAGGATTTTACGTGCCCTCAACACATATTTCATTCTAAATAAAATTACTAAAAAGTCAAAATTTTATTTATTAAATTTCGTTTATATTTCAATATAATAAATATATCTATGTCTATAACTATAGTTAATTATTTAATGCTTGTCAACCGCATCAAACAATTAAAATCCTTTATAGTAGGCCCATTGTTTCACATTGTCAATTTTAGAATGCGGCCACTTTCTCTTTCAACCGTTTGGGCTAAAAGACCCCCAACCATAGGGGAGGTAAAAATCAATTGGCAATTAAGGGATTTAAGAGCAGAAATAAGCTCTAAAGAGCGATTTTCGTCAAAATCAGTCATAAAATCATCTAATAAGAATATGCTTGGGCAGCCCATTTCACTCAAAATCTGAAGCTGGGCTATTTTAAGCAGCAAAAGGATCATTTTTTGCTGCCCCCGAGAGGCATATGTCCGAGAATAGCGATCCCGGAACGTTATAGAGATATCATCCAAATGGACCCCAAAAAAAGACCTGCCATAGCGGAATTCTTGCTCTTTTAAGCGGGCATGATCAGCATAAAATGCTTCAAAAGAATCGCATAATACTTTCTTAGGGCGATAGGAAAAGTGGATTTTATAGCCATCGGCAAGAAAGCGCTCATTCAGGCTATTTACCGTCACAAAAAGGTGATCCAGTAGTTCTCGCCTTTTCAGTTCAATCTGCTGGGCCTGCTTCCACTGCTGATGGGTAAGCGCCCTATACGTATCCTCATCCCTTCTGTGTTGCTGTAAATAGGCATTTCTTTGATCCACAATTTGGCGATAGTCCTTTAAAACCTGTCCAAACTCTGGATTTAAGAGTAAAAGCATCTGATCAAGAAAAAGGCGTCTATACTGAGGACTCCCCTGAATCAATGCAAGATCATCTTCAGTAAGGCTAATGATTCGATAATAGGCCATCAACTCTTTATAAGAAGAGACTGGGCGCTGATCTACGCGTACCAACCTTTTATTATGAGACATGCCAATTTGGATGTCATGAGAAAGCCCATCCGGTGTATCAACGGTCACTTTAATAAAGAGCTCTTGCTGATTAAATGCGATGAGCTCTTTAGGGATATGGGTGCGAAACGATCGAAGATAGCAGGCATAATACAATGCTTCCAAAATCGATGTTTTGCCAATACCATTTACACCCTCTAGGAGTACATATGGTGCTGAAAAATCAAACTGTATATGAGAAAAACAACGAAAGTTTTTAATCTCTACAGATGATATAAGTACTGATGTATCCTTACCCATTCGACTGAGCTACTGGCATAACTAAATAGGTGAGATTATATTGCTTATCGTCAGATTCGAAAATAATAGGTTTCGCATTATTCTTAAGATAAAACGTCACCTCATCTTCTCCAAAGACTTGCAATCCGCTTAAAAGATATGGCGCATAAAATCGCATATCTAAAATATCACCATTAAAATTAGTTAATGGCACCTCTTCATCCAATTTGCCCACTTCTTTATTTTGCATAGAGACATGCAGTCCCTTTGGAGAGAATCCAAATTGCGTTGCTATAAATTGCCCTGATAGCAAGCATGATGAGCGTCTCAGCGTTTTAACTAAATGCGTGCGATCCACTGTAGCTGGCACAAAGGATGTTTTATCCATAATAGCACCATACGCGGGGAACGCATTGCTCAAAAGCTTAGTAAAAAAGTTAAATGACTCTCCGGAGATAACCAATTGATTGCCGCATGTACCCAGAAACACCGATGTTTCAGAAGTTGCCTCTAAAATCTTTTTAACTTCAAACACTGCGCGACGAGGCAAGAGCCATGTCTTCGGTTCATCGAGTGTGTATTTATTAGATTGTACTTGCGCAAGGCAATGACCATCAGTAGTGGTAAATTTAAAGCTTTCTTTAGATACTTCTAACAAAAGCCCATTTAATGCTGGATTAGCGTTACTTTGCGGTATTAAAAATGCTACTTTATTAAGCATTTCTAGTAAAAACGAAGATTCCACCTGCATCAAATTTTCAATACGCTCAGGAAATGGAGGAAATTGCTCAGGATCTTTAATATTCAAAGCAAGCTTTACTCCACCTGCTTTCAAGCACAATTGACTATCTGTTAGCGTGAACTCAATATCCCCTTCAAGCTCTTTAACCAGATCAAAAATACGTTTTCCAGAAACGAGAAAGGTTTTAACTTCCGTTATATCGCTTGCTTTCAACTGATAACTAGACTGTAAACTAATTTCTAAATCTGTACTTTTAAGCACCAACTCTTTATGACCAACATGAAATAAAATAGAAGAAGTTGCTTCAAGAGTCGTTCTTTTCGTGCAAATTGGTTGCATAGAAGAAAGAACAGAGAGTAACGTCTTTTGTTCTACAACAAACAGGTTATCCATAGAAACTCCAATCAAACAAATATATATCTAAGCATATTACTTAAAAGATACCTTTTTTACTCAAATTTCTCAACCGTAACTCATTCAGAACGAGGATGTTTTTTATTATAAATATCGCGTAAATAACTTGTATCTACATGCGTATATACTTGCACAGTTGAGAGTTGTTCATGACCTAATAATATTTGCAATGAGCGCAGATTTGCACCTTTTTGTAACATGTGCGTTGCAAATGAATGGCGCAATGTATGCGGAGACATCGGGCGATCAATATTCGCTTTTTTCCAAATATGCTTTACAACAAGCCAAAATGCTTGTCGTGTTGGCGATTTAAGCTTTTTCCCATACAGCACAGGAAATAAACAATCTGAAATCTGCCTACCCAGAATAGCTGCGCGTGTCTCATCAATATACGCAGACAGCATCTGCATCATTCCCTCTGGAATTGGCACCATTCGCTGTCTGCCACCTTTTCCTTCTATTAACACTACCGAAGTATCTCGGTGCACATCAGTTATTTTTAATGAGATAAGTTCACTGACGCGCATGCCCGTTACATACATCAGATAGAGCATAGCTGAATTACGCTTTCCTATAAGTGAATCATCCTTATCCGCCTCAGCAAATAACTGCATAATTTCTTCTTCAGAAAGAGCTGCCGGAAGACCTTTTTTTAACTTAGGAGAATGGAGCTCTTGCATATAATTTTCTAATCCAAACCGAGCAGCTCCGTATGTAAATAATCCTTTAATGGTAGCTATTTTACGCGCTTGAGATCGAGGAGCAATGCCTCGTTTTTTTAAAAACAGTAAAAAGTCTTTAAGATTGTTAACAGTTATAGCCTCAAGCGAAAGCTGGTTCAGTGCGCAAAACTGCCGGAATTGGCTTAAATCTTGCTTATATGCTGCAAAAGTATTCTCAGAAACCCGCTTTTCAGTTAAAAGATACGCTTCAAATTTAGTTATAAACTCATCGATAGTCATAGCTGTCCTTTTTAAATATATGCCTAGAGAGGCAAGTCTAGCACATTCCTCTTTCTTCAATCAAACAGCTTTTTTCCTGTGCAGAGCTCTTTTTCAGATGAATAGTATTGCATTTCAGTGCTCTTTTTCAGTACTATAGAAATAAAGATAGGTTTTATAAAAAAAGGAATAGGTATGAAAAAATATGTCAGTCTTACTCTCTTTTTAATATATCCATTGTGCCATGCAACGTTACAAGACAAAAATGTTTTCGCAGCCAATAATGCTGAACAGCTTCGCCAAGTGCACGCCATTCTCACAGTCCTTACTGAAAAACCGTACCTCTACTCTATAAAGCCACAGGTAAAACTTTCCTACCAAGGAACGAACTATACATTCACCCCTGAAAATAGCACTCAGCCTATCTTTAGAGATATGGAACGTAATACCCCAATTCATTATGCAGCGAAAGTTGGAGACGTAGGAGATATAAAAACATTACTTTCATGGGACGCAAACATCATGAGTAAAAATATACATGATGAAACCCCACTCATAAAGGCGGTAGAGGGAGGAAATTTTCGAGCAATCTATTACCTGCTTGCACAGGGTGCAAAAATAACGAAAAGCATTAAACCTTTCGAACATTTTAACGCATTTCATTATGCGGTACTATCGCCAAAACGGAATGAAGCGAGTGTGCCAACCACTATCAAAGTACTACAAGCACTATTGCTTCATGATCGCCATCGCACCCATCTTAATGAATCATCTCGCATGGGCACCCCTCTTGAAATAGCACTTAAGCAACAACTCAGTCCCTACATCATTAGATTTTTAATCAGACAGGGAGCAACCATTACTCCTAAAGCACGCAAACGCTTACTGAAAGAACAATATGCTTCTATCCTTAAAGATATAGAAAATGGTTCACTCGTAAGTCAGGTGTATATACGGCTTAATAAGCACGGGCAATAAGCACATCATGCTTGCTTGGCTCTGTGCATTGAAAGCATGCTTCAAACGTTTTTTTATCCAAAAGACAACGTGTTGTAGCCTTATGCTTTTTGAGCTCCTGCTCGCATGCAGCGTTACCACACCATCCGGATTGATAAAAACCACCCTTAGTTTCCAAATCGTTTGCAAAATCTGAAAGCTTAGCAACCATATGCCATTGAGATGCGCGACGATCTACTGCCCGCTGAAAAAGCTCTTTCTGAATAATCTCGCAGCGCTCAGTAACGGCTTGAGTAAGCTGTTCAAACGGAATAGCATCCTTTGCAAGGCCAAGCCGATCACTCAAGATAGCATTACCATTTGCAAGGTCTCGTGGGCCGATTTCAATACGTAACGGCACACCACGAAGCTCCCAGTGATAAAATTTTGCACCCGGTGACTTACTATCATCTGCATCGACATGCACTCGAATTCCAGCCTGTTTGAGTTGCTCAGCTAGACTATATACCTTATCTATAATCAGTTGATTATCAGTGTCTTTCTTGAAAATAGGAATAATCACGGCCTGAATGGGTGCTATTTTAGGAGGTATAATTAACCCCTTGTCATCACCATGCACCATAATTACTGCACCAATAAGGCGAGTAGTTGCGCCCCAACTAGTCAGGAATGGATAGGAAAGATTTCCTTCCTTATCCTGATATTTCATATCAAATGCTTTGGCAAAATTTTGGGATAGCACATGAGATGTTCCCATTTGTAATGCCTTTCCATCTTGCATAAGCCCTTCGAAGGTGTATGTTTTTTCAGCTCCAGGAAACTTTTCACTTTCAGACTTCAAGCCGGTTACTACTGGGATTGCTAATTGATTCTGGGCAAGATCCACATATTCCTTTAGCATCATAAGGACTTCATCATGCGCCTCTTGCTGAGTTGCATGGGCAGTGTGTCCTTCCTGCCAGAAAAATTCAGTAGTACGCAAAAATGGGCGCGGACGCATTTCCCATCGCATTACGTTAGCCCATTGATTAATCTTTAATGGAAGATCTCTCCATGACTTGATCCAACGAGCGAACATATAATGAATCATGGTCTCAGATGTTGGGCGAATGACCAACGGCTCTTCAAGTAGCTTGCCTCCGGCATGAGTTACTACTGCAAGCTCAGGCGCAAAGCCTTCTATGTGTTCAGCTTCTTTTTTTAAAAAAGACTCAGGAATCAATAAAGGAAAGGAAGCATTTTGATGCCCCGTTTCTTTAATTCTTTTATCCAATATGCTTTTTATCTCTTCCCATATCGCCCACCCATACGGCCGAATGGCAACCGATCCTCGCACAGGAGTTTGGTCTACAAGCTCGGCTTGATAAATAACATCGTTATACCAATCTGAAAAATGTGTGGTGATATTTGGCAGTTTTTGCATATCTCAACCTATTGTATTTGTTTGAATAGTATCAAGATACACCAACTGCACCAAAAGCTCAAAAGTTAAAAAAACAATACGCGATTTTTACTCCGCCTAGAGCAGCACTGTTTTTTCTGTTTTATAAAAAACACCTCGAAACACCCCTCCCAAAGCTAAATTTGAAAAACTATTTTTTTGTGATATGGTGCAAGTAACGAATGTATTTTTTACAAAAATTGTATCAACAAAGTTTTTTTTTAATCAAATTATTGATTTTCTGAATTCTTTTTGTGTACCATTGAAATTGAGGAATAAGGAAATTAAGAATGTCACTTGTCAAACCTAAAAAAGGAGAGTCCCATGGCAGTGAAAAAAAGAAAAGTAGCTACTAAGAAGAAAGCTACTGCAAAAAGAAAGCCTGCTGCAAAAAAGGCTACTGCTCGTAAAAAAGCAGCGCCTAAGCGTAAGACTGCTCGTAAAAAAGCGGCTCCTAAACGCAAAGCAACTAAACGCAAAGCGGCTCCTAAGCGTAAAGCAACTAAACGTAAAGCAGCTAAACGCAAGTCTACTGCTAAACGCAAAGTAGCTTCTCCAGCTAAAAAGCGCCGTATGGCTCGTCGCGTAGCGCCAGTTGTTGCGTAATTTGCTCAATAGGCAATACTAAATAGGTTCTCTCAGGGTGCCCGCATCTTGAAAGGACCTATTTAATTTATACTCAATTCATCTTGATAAAAAAGATAGAGTCCAAGAATAACCAGTAGTATCGTTATAAAAAATGCTGCTGGTGCTATTATTCCGAATACAATCCAATCCAATAGAGCTGCAAATAATGGGGATGTAAATCCAGTAAACGTTATAAACGTCACAGAATAATACTTCATGAGATGGCTTTGTAGATTAAAGCAGACTATATGGGCAATCAATACAAGAAGCGCTGTATATACAGCCGCCATAACAACTGCGTACTGTTCCGGAGATAATCCGTACTCTCCATATAACGAGATATATAAATGAGGCGCTCCTTCAATAAATAGGCTTGTAGCCAATGAAAGAATCCCGCCACCAAGCATGGTAACGCCCATTACCATAACAGAAGAGTATCCCCGATCTACAACAAGTTTTTTAATTAAAATCCAGCCATAAGTGGACGTCACCACAGACAGCAATAAAAGCATTTCTGGTAATGATAAAAATCCAAAGTGGAACGAAAAAGCCTCTTCCGCTGTTTG
>Ga0209640_10002478_pt1 | contig 16060 bp, 20 predicted proteins | sample RifCSP10_1_FD_184018 | JGI IMG/M metagenome (GOLD analysis project Ga0209640, IMG submission 184018) | Soil microbial communities from Rifle, Colorado - Rifle CSP2_sed 10_1 (SPAdes) (version 2) | ecosystem: Environmental > Terrestrial > Deep subsurface > Rock core/Sediment | place: Rifle...
CCCGCCGCGGTTCGCCCACCTCGATCCGCACCCGGTACGGGATGTCGGCCATGGCTCGTCTGATCGCGGAGACATCACCGGCGGCCGCCAGGCGCCCGTCGACGACGGCAAGGACGCGGTCGGCCATGCGCTCCACCTCGGCAAGCACGTGCGATGAGACGATCACCGTCTTTCCATCGGCGGCCAGGCCCTTGAACACATCGATGAGGTGGGCGCGCTGCATCGGGTCTGTGCCGTTGAGGGGTTCGTCGAGCACGAGCACGTCCGGTGCCGTCACCAACGCAGCCGCCACCTTTGCCCGCTGCCTCATTCCCTTGCTGAATCCGGCGATCGGTCGGTCGGCGGCGGCCTGGAGGTCCACGGTCGTGATCGCCGTGTCAATACCCGAGCGGGGAGCACCGGACAGGTCCGCTGCGTACCGAACGAACTGGCGGGCGGTCAGGAACGGATACACCGCATCCTCTTCCGGCACCAGCGCTGCCCGGGCGTACACGTTTGGGTCACGGCGCGGGTCGATCCCGAAGATGCGGACGTCGCCGTCCGACGGTCTCAGCAGGCCGCAGATCATCCGGAGCAGCGTCGTCTTGCCGGCGCCGTTGGGGCCGAGCAATCCGGTGATCCCGGGACCGAACGAGCACGACAGATCGGAGACCGCGACCTTCTGGCCGAACCACTTGGAGACGGAATCGACCTCCACAGTCGGGTTGGCCACGACCGCCGGAGACGAGGTCATGTCGCTTTCCTCTGTCGGGCCACGAGCAGAAGCCCGAACAGCGCGGCGAGGGTGAGCATCACCACGAGGGACACCACCGGGTCGTACCCGGCCTGCTGCGGGATCCAGTCCTGGGAACTCGCGTCGAGGAGCCAGTCCTTGACGTAGCCGGGCTGTTGGTTGAGGGCGAGCAGGCCGGTGGCATTGAATCCCGCGTCGACGAGCGCGGCCGACGCCCCGCCGGAGACGAGCGTCACTCCGAGGAATAGCACTGCTGCGAGCGCCCCGCGTTTCGAGGTCGACGCGATCAACAGGGCGAGGGGAGCGAACGCCACGAAGTACAGCGCCGACGCAACCAGGGTCTGCCACAGGGTGGACCAGTTCGCGGTGACGTACGACCCGAAGCCCTCCACCCACGCCCGCCCGAGGAACAGCACCAGGTGGGGGAGCCAGAGGAATCCGATCACCACCGTTGCGAGGGCGAGCGCGCGGCCGATGAGATAGTCGAGTGTTGTCAGCGGACGGGAGGCGTACACGGCGAGCGTTCCGTTCACTCGGTCGGGGATGAGAAGCTCTCCGGCGGCGAGGGCGATGAAGATCAGCGCCATCACCCCGGTCAGCTCGAAGTACTGGGCGTGCCCGAAGAACGTGAGTGCGGTGTCGAACTGGCCGGCGACCACGCTGATCGCCACGAAGAACAGCGCAGGCATCACCGCGATCGACATCAGGACGATCGGGAACACCTTGCGTCGCATGCGTCGGCGCAGTCCGAGGACGCGGCGCAGTCCGTCGCGGTACAAGGCCCACCGGGCTCCCGCCCGTCCCAGGCGCGGCCCCTCGTGGGGCCGGTATCCGAGGTCGAAGACGACGCCTTCAGGCATCCCTGCCGCCCTCTCCCATGAACACGTCCTCGAGGGTGGTGCGTTTCGCTCCCAGCCGGCGGACCGGGGTCCCCGTCTCGGCGAAAGCGTCCCGGGCGGCGATGAACGGATCACCGTCCTCGAGCCTCAGCGTGATCTCCGCGCCATCGACCTCAACTGTCCCGCCGCGACGACGGAGCGCCTCAACCACCGCGGCGGGATCACCGATCACCTCCATCTCCAACTCGTCCGGCGTCGAGAGGTCCGTCATGGGACCGGATCGGAGCACGTGTCCGCCATCGAGCATCACCACCCACTCGCAGGTCCGCTCGATGTCGGTGAGGACGTGTGAGGAGATGATGGCGTTGATCCCGAATCCCTCGAGTCGGACGATCAGATCGAGCATCTCCTCGCGGCCCTCCGGGTCGAGCCCGGCCGTCGGCTCGTCGAGGAGCACCAGTTGCGGGTCGTGCACGATCGCCTGGGCAAGCTTCGCCCGTTGCTTCATGCCGGTGGAGAATTCGCCGATGTAGCGGAACCGCTCCTCGTGGAGGCCCACCAACCCGAGCACGTCTGAGGCACGCTGCCGGGCTGCGCGAGTGGGCAGGCCGCCGAGCTCGGCTGCGTAGATGAGGAAGTCCGCGGCCGTCTGGTCCGGCGGAAGGCAATCACCCTCCGGCATCCACCCCACCCGGGAACGTACGTCGAGCTGACGGAGTGCCACGTCGAGGCCGAGGACCTCGACGCTCCCCGCGGCAGCCGGGAGCACCCCGAGCAGGATCTTGAGCAGCGTCGTCTTTCCGGCGCCGTTCGCTCCGACCAGGCCGATGCGCCCCGCAGGCACCTCCGTGGAGATGCCGTCGATCGCAACGATGTCGCCATAGGCGAACCGGAGGCCGTTCACCGCAACGATCGGGGAGGCGTCCATTGGGAGGGGACGTTACCCGTTGCCCGACGCCCGTTGCCCGTTGCCCGTTGCCCGTTGCCCGTTGCCCGACGTCCGTTGCTCGTTGTCCGCTGTCCGCTGTCCGCTGTCCGCTGTCCGCGAGCAAGGCGATCGCGGGGTCTTGTCTGGTGTCTGGCGTCTGGTCGCCCGTCGCCCGTCGCCGGTCACCAGTCGCGAAGTGCGCGACTCTTTCTGGTCTGGAGTCTGGTGTCTGGTATCTGGTGTCTGGTGTCTGGTGTCTGGTGTCTGGTGTCTGGTGTCTGGTGTCGGGTGTCGGGTGTCGGGTTGCACGCCGCAGGCTGCAAGCTCCTCCTACTTGTTCCACCACCGCTTCAACGTCTCCCACCCGCTTTGGCGTCTCGGGGGCTCGGGGCTCGTCGGCACTGGTGTCGGTGGTGCGCTCTCAAGCTTCGCCTTCAGTTCGTCCCGCTCCGACCGGATCTCCCCAAGTCGTTCTCTGAGGAAGGTCGCCTCGGTCTCGGCCTTCGCGGCGCGCTCGCGGGCTTCGGCGAGCCGGAGGCCGGCGTCGTGAAGATTGCCGAGCTGATCCATCAGGCGGTCCCAGGCGTCTCGTGGCACGAGCATGGCTGTCCCGTCGGAGGTGGGCCCGGTCGCCCCGGGGCGAGCCGGAGTGAGATTGGGAGCGCTATGCGCCAGCCGGTGTGCGATCGACTCGGGGGTGACCATCCACTGCCGGCCGTTGGGGCCGTCGGTCATCACCGCGTCCACGGCCTTTCTGCGCGCCCATCCACGCAGCGTCCCCACCGACACGCCGAAGCGGTGTTCTGCCTCCCGGAGCGTGATCCTGCCGCCGAGCGGAGGCGCCGGCTGCGGCGGCGCGGGCTCGGTGGTTCGCCCGACGTCGCTCCTCATGGGCACCGGTCGCTGGTCCCAGGTGAAGGCGGGGTCGGTCACACACCGGAGGTTAGAGAATGCACCAGGCCGCCTGGTGAGAGAAGGCAGATGGGACGCGGCAGATGGCAGAGGCGTTGTCCGTTTCCGGTTCCCGGCAAGAGTCGCGCCGAGGAGTTCGTCGAATTGCCAATTGCGAATTGCGAATTGCGAATCGCCATCGTGCCACCGCCCTCGGCTTGCCCTCCGGGGGCACTGGTCTCGTGGGATAATCCCCGCTGTGCCTCGTCGCGACCTCCCAACCGAAGATGCCGTACGCGCATTGGTGGCCCGGGTGGTCGACGCGGTCACCACGCCGCCGACAGAGTCCACGCAGCCGGCAGTGGCGGACTTGACGCCGCGGCCGATGGGTGGAGCGATCGCGATCGGCGCCGATCACGGGGGGTTTCGGCTGAAGGAGAGGCTCGGGTTCCGTTTGCGTGAGGCCGGCCGCCAGGTGGTCGATTGCGGTACCGACTCCACGGAGGCCGTGGACTATCCCGACTTCGCCCTCGCAGTCGCCGAAAAGGTCGCTTCTGGGGAGTGCTCCGAGGGGATCGTGATCGACGGCGCCGGCATCGGCTCGGCGATGGTGGCCAACAAGGTACCCGGAGTGCGCGCGGCTCTCTGTTACGACGTCTCTTCTGCGCGCAACAGCCGCGAACACAATCACGCCAACGTCCTCACCCTCGGCGCAGGCCTGATAGGGGAGGTGCTCGCGTGGCAAATCGTGGAGGAGTGGCTGACGACACCGTGGGGTGAGGGACGGCATGCCCGCCGGGTCGAGAAGATCGATGCGCTCGATCGCCGCAGGGCTCGGCTGGGGGAGGCGGTATGACCGATCGGGACGCCATCATCGAGGCCGTCACCCGGGAGGTGCTCGCCACGCTCGCCGGTGAGGTCTGGGACGACTGCATGGCGTGCGTCGGCGATTGCGTCGTCCACTCGGCAGAGAAGGTCCGATCGGTGCTCGCCGCCGGAGCCACACGAGTGTCATTCAACGGGGTGGGCGCGGATGTCCCGACCGACCTGGCGGGTTTCATCGATCACACCCTGCTCAAGCCGGATGCCACGGCATCGGAGATCGATCGCATGTGCGATGAGGCCCTCGAGTACGGTTTCGCCTCTGTATGCGTCAATCCGGTCTGGGCGAAACGAGTCGCCGAGGCATTGAAGGGCTCGGACGTGGTGGCTTGCTGCGTGGTGGGGTTCCCGTTCGGGGCAACCACACCTGAGATCAAGGCGATGGAGGCGCGGCGCGCGATCCGTGATGGAGCGCGTGAGATCGACATGGTGGTGAACATCGGAGCCCTCAAGTCCGGCGACTACGCGCTCGTGGAGCGCGACATCGCTGGTGTCGCCGAGGCGTGCCGTGAGGCGGGAGCGCTGTGCAAGGTGATCCTCGAGACCGTGCTGCTCACCGATGAGGAGAAGGTCGTGGCATCTCGTCTCGCAGTCAAGGCGCGCGCCGACTTTGTCAAGACCTCGACCGGGTATGCCGGCGGCGGCGCCACCGTATACGACGTGGCCCTCATGCGCGAGGCAGTCGGTCCCAAGATCGGGGTCAAGGCCTCCGGCGGCATCCGTAGCGCCGACGATGCGAAACAGATGATCGCCGCCGGTGCCACGAGAATCGGTGCCTCGGCCGGGATCCAGATCGTCACGGGAGGAGCATCGAGTGGCCAACATTGACCTGAGGGGGTATTCGTTCCTCGACAGCCTCCAGCCTCAATACGCCGCGTTCCTGGGAACGGTGGCCCAGGGCTTTCTGCCGCTGGCCGGGGATGCCTCTCTATACGTGGAGATCTCCCCCGGTATCGAGATCAACCGGATGACCGACGTCGCCCTCAAGGCCACCAAGGTGAAGCCAGGCATGCAGATCGTCGAGCGGTACTTCGGCTTGCTCGAGGTTCACTCTCCGTCTCAAGCGGAGGTCAGAGCGGCGGGAGCAGCGATCCTGGCGGAGATCGGCGCATCCGAGCAGGACCGGATCAAGCCGAGGATCGCATCGAGTCAGATCATCAGGAGGATCGACGATCACCAGGCACAGTTGATCAATCGCATGCGCCACGGTCAGATGATCATCCCCGGCCAAACGCTCTATCTGCTCGAGATGGAGCCGGCTTCCTACGCCGCTCTCGCCGCGAATGAAGCGGAGAAGGCCGCCAACATCAACGTGCTCGAAGTGCGATCGTTCGGTTCGCTCGGCCGGGTATACCTCGGTGGCGAAGAGCGGGACATCGACGTCGGCTGGCGTGCGGCGGTTGCCGCCCTCGAAGGCCTCGAAGGCAGAGACGCCGACTGACCGGATCGGGAGTCGGAGAGAAAGGGAGAGCGAAAGCTCATGGCTGAAGCACTCGGAATGATCGAATGCCGCGGTTTCGCGGCGATGGTCGAGGCCGCCGACGCGATGGTGAAGGCGGCCAAGGTGGAGCTCGTCTCGTATGAGAAGACCGGCGGCGGTTATGTGACCGCCGTGGTTCGCGGCGACGTAGCCGCGGTGAAGGCCGCCATCGACGCCGGCACCCGCGGCGCCGAGAAGGTCGGTGAGGTCGTCTCCACCCACGTCATCGCCCGCCCGCATGTCAACATCGACCTGGTCCTCCCTCTCGGCCGCGCCGAAGAGGCCGCGGCCGAGTCCTGAGCGCGGTCCGCTCGTGTTGCTGGGCCGGGTAGCCGGGACGCTGGTCGCCTCGAACAAAGAGCCGACGATGGAGGGGCTCAAGTTCCTGGTGATCAAACAGCTTGACGTCGACGACACCGAAACCGGGGGTTATGTGATCGCTGCCGACGCGGTGGGGGCAGGCGTCGGCGAAGTGGTGATGTACGCCACCGGTTCGTCGGCGCGCCAGACGGTCGCCACCCGTGATCGCCCGTGCGATGCGGTGGTCATGGCGATCGTCGACACCTGGGAGGTCGGCGGCGAGGTGAGATACACCAAGTGAAGCCTTACAGCGAAGACGAGGTCCAGGCCATCATCGCCCGGGTGCGGTCCCGGCTGGGCGGCACGCCCGACTCCGTGCCGAAGCATCCGCATGTGCCGATGGAGATCCCAGATGCGGATCTGGGCGAAGGCCTGTACCCGACGATCGACGACGCTGTGGTCGCGGCCGAGCGAGCCCAACAGCGGTACTCGGACGCCGGTACCGACCTGCGCGAGGCCGTCGTCGCATCGATCCGCAGGGTGATGCTCGACAACGCCGAGCACCTGGCGAAGATGGCTCGTGAGGAGACCGGCCTGGGCCGAACCGAGGACAAGGTCCGCAAGAACATCCTCGTTGCCACGAGAACGCCCGGTCCGGAGGATCTCGCCCCTCTCATCGAGACAGGTGACGGGGGCATGATGCTAACCGAGCACGCCCCGTTCGGGCTGATCGGTTCGATCACGCCGACCACCAACCCGACGGCGACCATCATCAACAACACGATCGCGATCGTGAGTGGGGGTAACGCCGTGGTATTCAACGCCCACCCAAATGCCCGCCGGGTGTCGGCCGAGAACGTGCGCTTGCTCAACCGGGCAGTGATCGCCGCAGGCGGACCGCCGGACCTGATCACGGCGATTCCCGATCCCAGCATCGAGAGTGCTCAGCAGCTGATGCACCACCCCAAGGTGCGGGTGCTGTTGGTCACCGGCGGGCCCGGCGTCGTGCGCGAGGCGCTGAAGACGGACAAGCGGGCGATCACCGCCGGCCCGGGAAACCCTCCTGCCGTGGTCGACGAGACCGCGGACCTCGAGCGAGCCGCGCGGGACGTCGTCGCTGGGGCGTCGTTCGACAACAACGTCATCTGCACGGACGAGAAGACGGTGATCGCCGTCCGGTCGATTGCCGACGAGCTCATCCGAGCCATGGGGCGACACGGGGCCCATCTTCTCAAGGAGCACGAACTCCGCAAGGTTGAGCGGGTCATCTTCGAATCGATTGGCGCACCGGGAAAGGCCGGCGTGATCAATCGGGCGTGGATCGGCAAGAACGCAGCCGACATCGCCGCCGCAGCCGGTGTGGACGTGGATGGCGACCCTCGGCTGTTGCTGGCCGATGTGCCCAACGACCACAGCCTGGTGTGGACCGAGCAGATGATGCCGGTGCTCCCGGTCACGAGGGTCGGAGACGTCGACGCGGCGATCGACCTCGCCATCCGCTCCGAGCACCGCTTCCGGCACACGGCGTCGATCCACTCGAACAACGTGGCGACGATCACGAGGATGGCGCGGTCCATCAATGTCTCGATCTTCATCGCGAACGGGCCCAACTATGCCGGCCTGGGCCAGGGCGGTGAGGGATTCACCTCTTTCTCGATAGCCAGTCCTACCGGCGACGGCATGACTAGACCGCTCACGTTCACCCGCGAACGGCGGATTGCCGTCGTGGGCGCACTGAGGATCGTGTGATCACCAACCCGGCGCTCGCGCTACTCGAATTCGGCTCGGTGGCAGCCGGGATAGTGGCGGGTGACGCCATGGTCAAGCGCGGCGCGGTGGCTGAGATCGTCGCGGGGACGGTTCATCCGGGCCATTACCTCGTAATGGTGTCGGGGGAGGTCGGTGACGTCGAGGAGGCGGTCGCGGCTGGGAAGGACGCGTCGGCTGCCGCTCTACTGGACGAGGTGTTTCTGCCCGACGTCCATCCCGGGGTGGTCGAGGCCATCCGCGGGGCGCGAGTGGCGGGATCGGGTGAGGCGCTCGGCGTGGTCGAGACTCACACCGTGGCGGCCACGATCGAGGCTGCGGACGCGGGCCTCAAAGGCGCTCATGTGTACCTGATGGAGGTCAATCTGGCCGACGGACTCGGCGGCCGGGCATATGCGCTCTTCACCGGGGCCGTGCCAGACGTCGAGGCAGCGGTGTCGATCGGTGCCGGGCGGGTCGCCCAGGTGAACCTCGTCGCGGCTGTGGTCATCCCCCAGTTGCACGGTGAGATGGGCAACAACCTCCTCGCCAACCGTCACTTCGGGACAAGGGTGGGCAGGGACGATGCAGCTCGCTGAGGTGATCGGTACGGTGGTTGCGACGATCAAGTACGAGGGACTCGAAGGCACCCGATTCTTGATCGTGCAGCCGCTCGATCGCGACCGCAAGCCCGATGGTCGCCCGGTGGTGGCGGCCGACGCCGTCTCCATGGCCGGCCCAGGTGAGCTGGTGTACGTCGTAGGTAGCCGCGAGGCCGCCCTGGCGATGCCCGAGCCGTTCGTGCCCGTCGACCACGCGATCGTCGGGATCGTCGACGCGGTGGACCGGTCGTGAAGATCGGACGGGTGAGCGGCACCGTCGTGTCCACCATCAATCATCCGATCTACGACGGCCGGCGGTTGCTCATGTGCGATCTTCTCGACGCACAAGCCGCGGACACGGGTGGCTACTTGATCTGCGTCGACACGGTGGGCGCCGGGGCAGGTGAAACCGTCCTGATCATCGACGAGGGAAACTCCGCCCGCCAGGTCGTCGGCGACACGTCTGCCCCGATCCGTGCCGTGATCGTGGGGATCGTGGACGAACTGCTCGTCGACGGTGTCTCGCATCGCGTCGTCGACGCGGGGTGAGCCCGTCTTCGATTTCCCGACCCGCCGGTAGGGCCCGGTACGAAGGTGGTCCGATGCGCAAGATCTTGGCCATGACCGCGGCCGTCGTGTTGGTCGGCGGATGCGGTGACTCCGGGCCGCGGGATCCGGCGACGCTGTCGACCTGCCCGGATCTGGCCGCCGAGGCCGTCGCCCGATTCGAGGTGGTCCTCGCGGACATCGAGGCGACCCAGAAGCGGGGCGAGTCCACCCCGTCCGATGCCTTCCAGACCGAGTTGACCGCGCTGTGGGCCCGAGCCGCCGAACTCGACTGCGACGTCGGCGACCTCAACGATCGGGTGGTCGAGGCGGTCGCCGGTGTCGAGGCGTCGACCGTCCAAGGACGCTTCGTCCTCGAGCAGGTCCAGGTGCGCGGGCTGTTCGACGCGCCTTGAGTCGCCCGGTCGATCTCGTGTCGGTGCTTGGTCTCTAGCCTCCTTTCGGTGAAGCGCATCGTCCCCGTGCTTGCCCTCGTGCTGACGGCCTGCCAGTCGGCCGCTCCCACCCCGACCACGGCACCCCCCGGCCCCACGACGACCACGACGATTGTCAACGACACGTGCGCTCGACTTGCCGAGGATGCCGCCGACTACCTCGAACTCGTCATCCAGGTGCTCGACGACACACCGACCGAGGTGTTCGTCGACGAGTCACAGTGGACGGAGGCGCTGGTGGCTCTGGAGCAGCAGGGGGCAGACCTCGACATTCGGGCTGAGGCGATGCGGTGCGACCGTGCCGAATTGCAGGCCGCGGCCTTTGGGCTAGCCAAGGTCGACCCGCAGGGCGCTCTTGGCCGGCACCTCGCAGAAGTGCTCGGATTGGACGGTTAGCCGTCGAGGAGTGAGGCGGCGGTGCTGTCGAGGAGGAACACGGGATCATGGCTCGCGTCGGCCACCTGGGCCGCAGGCAGCGCGCTGTCTCCACCGAGGATCTCGGCGACCACCCCCGCCTTGGCGACACCGGTGACGAGAAAGAGCGTTCGACGCGCTCTGGCCAGCAGTCCGAGGGTCGCCGTGAGGCGCCATCCCCTCCCCTCGACGAAGGTCGCGACATAGTCCCTGCGGTTCTCGGCGAGTGCGGACGAGCCAGGGAAGAGGGACGCCGTGTGCCCGTCATCTCCGATGCCGAGCATGACGAGGCCCGGCTGGAGGCCTCCAGACGCCGAGGCGAGGATCCCGGCGAGTTCATCCTCGTATTCGCGTGCAGCCACCTGCGGGTCGTCGTGCCACGGCAGATCGTGGAGCGTGGCGGGAATGTCGTTGAACAACGCCTGACGGACCATCGCCGCGTTGCTGTCGGGGTGATCGCTGGGTACGTGGCGTTCGTCGGTCATCCAGGCGTGGACCGTCCGCCACGGCACCGCTCGCTCACGGAGTCGCTGGTAGGTGAGGCGCGGGGTCGACCCACCAGCCAGCCCGATAGTGCGGGCGCCTTCGGGTACGTTGAGCCAGCCGGCCACCTCGTCGGCGGCAGCCTCGGCGAGGACCTGGGCGTTGGCAAAGATCCGGACCGTCATCAACCGACTGATCCTAGGGATGCACGGGCGAGTCCGATTCCGCCTCGATACTGTCCTCGGGGTGTGGCGAATCAAGTGGGAGTCGGGGGGCAGGGTGCTCATGGCCGTGCTGCGCGACGATGCCGCCGCGGTCGATCCGTCAGGGGACTCGGCGCTGTGATGGTCCCGGGGCGCGTCGAGTGGAGCTCCGGGCGGTTCGTCGAGACCTCGGTGAACGGTCCCGGCGATGCTGCGATGGTCGTGCTCGCGGCTCATGGCGCCGGAGCGGGAAGGCTCCACCCGTTCATGGTCGGGCTCTGCGAGCGACTCGGCGAACGGGGTCTTCTGGTCGTCCGATTCGACTACCCCTACATCGCGGAGGGTCGGCGAGCTCCCGACCGCCTTGACATCCTCGTCGCCGCGCATCGCGCCGTTCTCGCGGCACTCGATCCCCAGCGCCCCGTCATCCTCGCCGGCAAGTCGATGGGAGGACGGGTCGGGTCACACATCGCCGATGTCGGGGCGGCCGGCCTCGCCTTCCTCGGATACCCGCTCGTTCCACCCGGAGGGGATACCCCGAGGGACACGTCACATCTCGGCCTGCTGAAGGCACCCATGCTGTTCATCCAGGGGGAGCGCGACCGATTGGCGCCACTCATGCACCTTCGACCGATCATCGGTGGGCTGGCTGACGCCCGCCTCGTCGTGGTACCGGATGCCGACCACTCGTTCCGAGTGCCGAAGCGGGTCGGAGTGACCGAGGGCGAGATGCTCGACCTCATCTCCGGTCTGGTGGCCGACTGGATCGCCGATCAGGCGCCGCGAGTCGTGTAGCGGGCGACGGTGATCCGACCGGCTTCCGTCTCGAGGCACCACATCCCGCCTTTGGCGATCGTGACCTCGACGGGCGCCCCTTCAGCGGCCAGCCGGCGGATCAGCCTCCCCAGGACGTCACCGTGGCTGCACAAGACCGCCCCGGATCGGATCAGGTCGACCAGGCGTCCTGGAGCCGCCCCCTCGGCCAAGTCGGTGGAGGGCTCGATCGTCGGCGTGCCATGTGTCCCGCGTACCCGCATGGGCATGGCGAACGAGCATGATCACCTTCGCCCGCCTCGCCACGAGCGAAGGACGGCACGGTCACGGTCGTACGTCAGCAAGGGGATGGCTTCGTCGAATGACGCCCACCGGATCTCGTCCACCTCCGGGTTGGGAACGAACTGACCACCCTCGGGAGTCATCTCCCAGTACCGGACGACCTTGGTACGTCCGAGCTTGTCGACGTACTCGACACTCCCGATCTCGTCACCGAGCGAGCATCGTTGCCCTGTCTCCTCGGCAACCTCGCGAAGGGCGCCATGCCCAGGATCCTCTCCGTCGTCGAGCTTTCCCTTCGGGAACGACCAGTCGTCATAGCGCGGCCGGTGGACGATCAGCACCTCGGTTGTCCCGTCGTCGTCGACGCGGTCGACGATCCCGCCCGCGGCAACCACCAGCTCGGCGATGTCGAGCACTCGTTCGGGATTGGGCAGAGCTCCATGGGACCGTGCCGCGGCGAGTTCCTGAAACCGTCGGTGTGCGTTGAGCCCGATGGCCGTTGGGACCTTCGTCCAAGTGTCACCCACCAGCTCCCAGGCGAGCCGGTCGTCGGCGAGGCAGACCCTGAGCAGTTCCTCGATCCGCCTTCGGAGGCGGGGTTGGAAGATCGGCACCACCGCTTCGACTCTCCCCCCGAGGTTTCGCGGCATGAGGTCGGCCGACCCCATCAGGTACTCGGCTTCGTCTCCTCGGCCGAAGCGGAACACCCGAGAGTGCTCGAGAAACCTGCCCACGATCGACCGGACGGTGATGTTCTCCGAGAGCTCGGGCACGCCGGGGCGCAGGCAGCAGATGCCTCTCACGATCAAGTCGATCTGAGTGCCGGCAGCCGAGGCCTCGTACAGCTCGTCGATGATGCCGGGGTCGACCAGATGGTTGACCTTCATCGTGATCGAACCGTCGCGGCCGAGTGCAGCCTGAGCCCTGATGCGGCCGACGATTCCCTCGCGCAGGGACGTCGGTGCCACGAGGAGCCGCCGATACTCACGTTGTCGTCCGTACCCCGTGAGCACGTTGAACAGCTCGCCGAGGTCCGCGCCGATCTCCTCGTTTGCGGTGAGGTACCCCAGGTCCTCATAGAGCCGAGCCGTCTTCGGGTTGTAGTTGCCGGTGCCGATGTGGCTGTATCTCCGCAGGCTGTCGCCCTCGCGGCGGACGACGAGAGCTAGTTTGGCGTGCGTCTTCAGCCCGGCGACGCCGTAGACCACGTGGACACCCGCTTCCTCGAGGATCCTCGCCCAGGCGATGTTGGCCTCCTCATCGAAACGTGCCTTGAGTTCGACCAGCACTACGACCTGCTTGCCGGATCGGGCGGCGGCTATGAGCGACTGGACGATCGACTGCTCCCCCCCGAGGGCCGGGTCGTCGGGGTCCGACGTCCGGTAGAGGGTCTGCTTGATGGCGACCACGTTCGGATCGCGAGCCGCGTTGGCAATGAATGCGCCCACTGAGAGCGCGAACGATTCGTAGGGGAGATGAACGAGGATGTCGCGTTCTGCGATTCGATCGAGAACGCTTTCACCGGGCTCGCGCTGGCCGAGGATCGGCTGGGTGGTGGGAATCCACGGGTCCATGCTGAGGTCTGCACGTTTGGTGGCAGCAAGCGCCGACAACCCGGCGAGGGCGAGCATGCCCTCTTTCACGTACACGTCCCCGGGGCCGATCCGCATCTCCTCCATCAGCAGTGCGATCACGTCGTCGGGCATCTGACGGTCGACCTCGAGGCGAACGAGCCGGCTGAAACGGTAACGCGCCTGGAGCAGTTCCTCCATCGCCTCCAACAGGTCCTCCGCCTCGTCTTCTTCGATGGCCTGTTCGGCGCTCCGGGTCACCCGGAAGGCGTGGCTGTTCACCACCTCCCGTCCCGGGAAGAGGGTCTCCAGCTGCGACGCGATCACTTCTTCGACCGGTACGAGAACGTCGCCACCACCGCATGAGACGAGTCGGGGGACGAGTGGAGGAACCTTCACCCTGGCGAAATGGTCGACGCCCGTCGCCGGGTCGCGGACGGTGACGGCAAGGTTGAGCGACAGATTGGAGATGTACGGGAAGGGATGGGACGGGTCGACCGCCAGCGGCGTCAGCATCGGGTAGATCTCTCGCTCGAACATCGCGATCAATTCCTTGCGCTGCTTCTTGCGGAGGTCGTCCCATGACGACACGAAGAGCCCGCTCGCAGTCAGGCCGGGGATGAGGTCCGCCGACAGGAGTCGGCTCATGCGAGCTTCGAGGGTGATACTGCGCTCCCGGATGAGGGCCAGCTGTTCGGTCGGTCCCATGCCGTCGGCTGCGGCAGGCGCGACCCCGGTGGCCACCTGTTCACGGAGGCCTGCGACCCGAACCTGGAAGAACTCGTCGACGTTGCCGGCCACGATCGCGACGAAACGGATCCGTTCGAGGAGAGGGAGGTTGGGATCAGCGGCGAGCGAGAGAATCCGCTCGAGGTAGTCGAGAACCGACACCTCTCGATTCGTGTACCTCGGTTCCACCTGCAACTCCGTACTGGGCGGCCCGGGAATGGTATCGACCCCCGTGACCGCGAAGAACAGCCCGTATGGTCGGTCTACTCCGGTGCGCGCTCTATCGCCGCGATCTTTTCGATCCGGCGGACATGCCGTTCGTCCCCGGTGAATCGCGCTTCGAGGAAGGCCGACACGATCTCGTCGATGACCGCCACGCCGGTAACCCGCGCCCCAAGGGCGAGTACGTTGGCATCGTCGTGCTCGACGGACTGGTGGGCGGTGTACGGCTCGTACACCGCGGCGCATCGCACGCCATGCACTTTGTTGGCGGCCATGGCTGCCCCAGCACCAGACCCACAGACCACAATGCCTCGTTCGGCCTTGCCCCGGCTCACCGCGCGCGCCACGGCAGCCGCATAGTCGGGATAGTCGACGGGATCGGTCGAATGCGTGCCCAGGTCGGTGACGGCGTGGCCGGCCGCGGCGGCGAGCTTGGCGACGTGGCCCTTGAGCTCGAACCCGGCATGGTCCGCGGCGATGGCGATGCGCATCTCAGCAGGGTAGTGAGGCCCGAGTAGGCCCGGTCGGGGCGAAACGAGGGGGCTCCCGTACAATCGGCTCATGTCCCAGCTCGTCGTCACCGGCGGTGCCCGGCTGCAGGGATCCGTGGGCATCCTCGGTGCCAAGAACGCGGTGCTCAAGCACCTCGTGGCGACGCTGCTCGCCTCCGGAACGCACCGGATCGACAACGTCCCAGACATCGTCGATGTCAAGCTCATGGGCCAGGTCATCTCCCACATCGGCGCGACATGCCGGTTCGACGGGGCGTCCGTAGAGGTCGACGTCCCCGACGAGCTACTTCCCGAGGCGCCGATCGACCTCGTGCGGAGGATGAGGGCGTCAATCCTCGTGCTCGGGGCTCTCCTGGCCCGATGCGGGGAGGCCAGGGTTGCCCTTCCTGGCGGTGACGACTTCGGGTCCAGACCCATCGACATGCATCTGGGCGGTTTGGAGAGTCTCGGGGCGCAATTCGACCTCGTTCACGGTGTGCTGATGGCCACGGCGCCCAACGGCCTCCACGGCGCCGAGATCTTCCTCGAATTCCCGAGCGTGGGAGCGACCGAGAACCTTCTCCTCGCAAGCGTGATGGCCCGTGGCACGACGGTCATCGGCAATGCCGCCCGGGAGCCGGAGATCCAGGATCTCGGCGAGTTCCTGGTCAGGATGGGCGCCGTGATCCGCGGTGCGGGCACGTCGACCATCGAGATCGAAGGGGTCGGTGCCCTCGCCCCGGCCCGCCACCGCGCCGTGCCCGACCGCCTCGAAGCGGGGACGTATCTGGTCGGGGCCGCCATCACCGGAGGCGAGGTGACGGTGACCGACTGTGTGCCTGAGCACCTTCGCATGGAGCTGCGCAAGCTCGGGGAGGCTGGCTGCCGGTGCGAGGTGGGAAAGGACTGGGTGACGGTCGCAGGACCGGACCGGCCGAAACCGGTCGACTTCGCCACCCTCCCGTACCCCGGTTTTCACACCGACATGCACCCGCAGATGGTGTCGCTGCTCGCCATCGCCGAGGGGACGTCGGTGATCACCGAGAACATCTATGCCGCTCGTTTCCGTTACGTGGGCGAGCTCAACCGGCTGGGGGCGGACGTGCAGCTCGAGGGCCAGCACGTGATCATCCGCGGCGTCTCGTCTCTGTCGGGATGCCCGATCGATGCATGCGACATCCGCGCCGGTGCCGCATTGGTGCTCGCCGGACTCGCTGCGGACGGCATCACGACGGTCAATGATGCCCAGTACATCGATCGAGGCTACGCCGACTACGCCGGAAAGCTGAGGTCGTTGGGAGCGGAGATCGAGAAGGTGGAGTAGCCGGCGGTGCACGCACCGTTGCGCCGTCTCTCTGCAGCCTGCCCGCAGCGGCTGCAGCTAGTGGTGTGTCGCTCAAATAGGGGGCGCGTATCTCCGAGCCATCGGCGTCAGCTGGCAAGGACGCACAACGAAGGCGCATCGACGAGATGCGTCGAGGCGGAGGAC
>Ga0209640_10002479_pt1 | contig 16059 bp, 17 predicted proteins | sample RifCSP10_1_FD_184018 | JGI IMG/M metagenome (GOLD analysis project Ga0209640, IMG submission 184018) | Soil microbial communities from Rifle, Colorado - Rifle CSP2_sed 10_1 (SPAdes) (version 2) | ecosystem: Environmental > Terrestrial > Deep subsurface > Rock core/Sediment | place: Rifle...
TCCTTACAAAGGTTAAAGGTTAACGGCAGAACCCAACAACTTTTCCTTATGTGATTTATCATACCCCAACAAGCCGTATCGTTCCAATGCAAAATTAATTATTTTTACGATCATTTCATCGTAACTTGAGCCGATCACTTGAGGGAAAATATTAAACGCATCTTCGTAATCCAGGCTGGGAAGCGGGTTGATCTCCAACACATAAGGGTTCTCTTTCTCGTCGATACGAAAATCGATGCGCGCAAAATCGCGGCAACCCACTGCTTTGTAGGCGCGAGCCGCGATATCTTCTATTCTTTTTATTAATCGATCGGAAAACCTGGCGGGGCAAACATATTTAATCGCGTCGGAATAAATTCTTGCATTGGTATAAAACTCCTCACCCAATTGAAACTTACCATCGATGGTGGTCTGCACGATCGGCATCACTTGGGGCGGATTGTTCCCGATCACCGCGACCGTACATTCCATGCCGCGGATAAATTCCTCAACCAAGGCCGGCTGATCGTATGTTTCATTTATAAACTGGGCGCGTTTCTTGAGCGATTCAAGGTCAGTGACTTTCGAGTCTTTGGAAATCCCTTTGGAAGAACCTTCGCGGCTCGTTTTAACAATCAGAGGAAAACCGATCTTATTAAGCTTCTGCGCGTCATCGCCATCATTTACCACGAAATATTTTGGCGTTGGGATGCCTTCGGCGATAAAAACCTGTTTGGCAACGACTTTATCGAGGGTGATCCCCATCGTCAACCCATCGGAGCCCACGAAAGGAACGCCTTTCATCTCCAATAGTACCGGCACCTCTGCTTCGCGATTGCGGCCCTTTTTGCCCTCGCAGAGATTAAAAACGAGATCCACATCCAGTTTATCCAGCTGTTTCAAAAGAGCATCGACATCCCCTATTCGCTTAACCACAAATCCTGCCTTCTCTAATACTCTAACCACACGATCAATGGTTTCAGGTTTGTCGAATTCGGCACTGGCGTCTTTAGGATCCCCCTCGCCGACTTTCCAATCCGTTTTTAAATTGTACGTTAATCCAATGACTTTTTTCATATTCACTTAATGTTCACAAAAAAGGGAACCCTTCAAAAAGATCCTTGCAAGGCCCCCGACTTCTCTAATTATTTTTCATGGATTTATTTTTCTATTTTCGTAAATCTTTTAACATAGCAATTTCATCTTGTCAAGAAATTTGCCGTCCTCTTTAAGATATTTATCGACTAACGCTTACCCCTCGTCGTTGACAAAATTTAATGAGCGCACACCCAGAGCATAGTGGCGAAACGGGCTTGCAAACATTCTGCCCCCAGCTGACCAGCAAAGCGTTATATTCGATCCAATATTTCTTGGGAAGCTTTGCTCTTAAAGCCCTTTCCGTTTCCTCCGGCGCCTTGGTGCGCACATAACCAAAACGGTTGGAAATGCGATGCACGTGCGTATCGACGCAAACGCCAAGCTTACCGAAACCTTCGGTTAAAACCAAGTTAGCCGTCTTTCGCCCCACCCCTTTAAACGTCAATAATGTGTCCAGATCATCCGGCACTTTGCCGTCATAATGATCCAGCAACTCGCGACAAATATTGAGAATGGTGCGTGCCTTGGTGCGATAAAATCCGACGGGATAAATGGCCTTTTCGATCTCTTTGGGGGCCAATTGGACCATGCGAAGGGGCGTGTCGGCCAAAGCAAACAGCCGCATCGAAGCCGGAAGGGTCGTTTCATCTTTCGTCCTTAAACTTAAAAGGCACGATATCAGCACAAGAAACGGATTCTTCCACTTTTTACCGACCAACGTGACCGCCGGGTCCGGCAAACCTTTCAGTTCTTTTTTCAAAACTGTTATGACTTTATCGATATTTTTATTATTAACGCTCATTTGAGCCTGTCCCGAAGCCTTTTGGGAATGCCGATGTCAACGACGATAATTTTCCCCGCATGCTTCGGCCCTTCGTTGACCAAGAAGCCTTTCTTCATGAACGTAAACGTGACGGTTTTGTTGGCGCGGATGCAAACGCCGTATTTTTTCCCGCTCGTTCCATCCAATCCCGAAGGAATATCCACGGCAATGATTTTTCTGGCATGGGTGTTGATCGCTTCGATAAAACTCTTAAAAGGCTCCGCCACTTCCCTGTTTAACCCCACGCCAAAAATAGCATCCACAATAATATCGGCCGCTTTGATTTTCCTGACAACGAAGCTTCGCGCTTGAGAAACTTCTTGGATGGGATATTTAAGCTTCTTTAAGATCGAATAATTAACAAACGCATCTTCTTTAAGCTTACTTCCCTTGCCAATCAAAATAATATCTACCTTTTTGCCGGCATTAATAAGATGCCGCGCGCCAACAAATCCATCACCCGCATTATTGCCGATCCCACAAATAACACAGACTCTTCTTTTGTTCTTTAATGTTTTTGAAACTTCTTGTGCCAGCGCCCTTCCCGCATTTTCCATTAATATTAAGGAAGGCACGCCGTAGCTTTCAATAGCCAACCGATCCAGTCTTTGGATCTGTTTTACGGTAACGGAGTTTTGTTTCATTTTCTTCTCTTAAATAACCGCTCTTCTTGTATAATAAACCCAACATACCATGAACGCAAATTTGATCAAATATACAATCTTTATCCTGTTTCTTTGCATCCTCGCCATTCCCGCGAACGCTAAAACGCTCGGTGTAAGCAAGGGGTTCGAAAAAGATTCCCGCGAAGAACTCATAAGAAAATTCGGCGAAGAAAACCTGCGCTCCTACCAATCGCTTGATAACAGCGAATCGATCACCTTCGAATATCAGGATAAGACAGATAAAAAAACTGCCGCCATTACTTTTTATCTAGAGAATAATAATGTCGTCCGCTGGCAGACCAACGACCGCGAGGAAATGGCCAAACAATATTTAAGCGAGTTCGCCGGCGGCAACCTTCTTTTTAGTTATCCCAAAGTGCGGGAAGCGCTGCTCAATGCCTTACAAAAACTCCCCCTGGACATATATTTGACCGTTACCGACCGCCGGCGGCCCATCCTTTTCATCGATTACTACACCGGAGGCATTGCCCGATACGCCGGCTCGCTGGAATTTACCATGCGCGAGACCGACCCGCCGACGACTTTTGAGAACGGCTTCTATATTATCCGTTTGGGCGACGGCTTAAATGATGCTACCTCTTCAGAAGCCATCGAAGGCATCGTCCTGCATGAGATCATGCACCGGCTGCTGGAACATTTGAAGAACGAAGGCCAAGCACATCCCTGCGAGCTTGAAAAAGAAGCGAATCAAAAACTGAAAGAACTGGGGTTTGAACGCGCATACGCCAAAGCATCGGAGGAATTCGGCGCCAAAGAAAAAGGCGACAGCCCCTGCACCGATATCCTTCTTGAATTGGAAGAAAAAAAGAACGCCTCTAGCGATTCTCTTTAAGAACGCCTTCAAAAAACTGCCGCGACATTTCGTTCTGCCCTTGCGTCTGCCGGTGCGCGATACCGGAGATAATTTCCAAGCGCACATCAATGCCTTTTTCCCCGGCTTTTTCCATAAAATATTTGGCCCATTCGACCCGCGAGATCTCATCGTTATCCAGCTCGCCAACCGTTAGAAGGAATTTGACAGGGACATGGCGTTGCGGCGCATCATAACCGCCCGCCGCATGGGAAGCAACCGCCTTGACACGCTTAGGGTTTAACAAGCCGAATCGCGTAGAATATTGCGCTCCGGCGGAAATCCCAAACATATATAATTGGTCATTATCTATGGGATGATCCTTTACGAGTTTATTCAAAACTTGATTTAATGCCCTGCCCGACCAGGCTTTGGGGAATTGGTAGCTGGTTTGGTCCTTCCAGTCTTCTTCTTTAAAGAGAAATCCCAGCCCCAAAATAGCGATCTTGTTTCGATCGGCAAAATCCGTCCACTCTTTGCCGCTGCATTCTTTTGTGTCCGAGTGAACATATCGGCCGTCAATAATAGGAAGCCCGCCCGTGCAAACCAGAACGGGCATCTTCTCCTTTTCGCTTGAGGGAGGAATGTAAAGATCGTAATAAACAACCTGTTCTTGGTTTTTGTGAAAGACGACGACATGCGGGCTTTCCTGAGCTTGAAGGCTTAGGGATAGGATGAAAAAAACTGCGATGATCAAAAAATAACGTGTTGTCTTCATTAAACTCAGGAATGGGTATACCCTAACTCCGCCAATATGGACAGATCATCCCGCCAGCTCTCTTTGGTTTTTACCGTCAACTCGAGAAAAATCTTTGATTGCAAAAGGCGTTCCAACTCTTCCCGGGCCTGCGTGCCGACCGTCTTCAAGACCTGCCCGCCTTTTCCGATCACGATTTCCTTATGAGCTTCACGCTCAACGTAAATGAGCGCTTTAATATGGATGATGTTTTTCTTCGCTTGCATGGCCTCGACCACGACCCCTATGGAATGCGGCACTTCCTCCCGCATGAGCATGAATAATTTCTCGCGGATGATCTCGGCAATCGCGATCCGCTGCGGCAGATCCGTCACCATATCCGGCGGATAAAGCGCCGGCCCCATCGGCAACAGATCAAAAATGATGTCGATCAGTTTATCCACGTTCGTTCCACGCTCCCCGGCCAAGGGAAGAAGCGTAAAATTTTTCAATTCATTGACGCTGCAGCCTTTGGTATTCTCCCATAAAGAAATGTACTCCGGGATGCGGCTGGCTCCCAGATCAACTTTATTGAGCCCCATGATGATGTGCCCCTTGACATTTTTCAACCGCTCCACCACTGCCTTCTCCTCCTCTCCCGTGCGACGGGAAACGTCCGCCAAATAAATTATGCAATCGGCATCATCGATCGTCATCCGGGAGGATTCGTTCATCAGCTTATCCAAATTGTCCCGGCCGAAATGGATGCCGGGGGTGTCGATAAAAACAATTTGGCCCCGCGCGTCATTGTAGATACCGCGGATCTGATTGCGTGTCGTCTGCGGCACCTGAGAAACGATCGCCACCTTGGTGTTTAAGATGCGGTTTAACAAGGTGGACTTGCCGACATTGGGCCGGCCGATGATCGTTACGATGCCACTTTTAAAATTGTCGTTATCTTTTTTATTTTCGCTCATATCGTCACGAATTTAACCAGTTCTTTCATCCGCCGATTGACTTTATCCATCGTTAAGCGGGAGGTGACTTCCATGCCAAAACCCTCGACATTAAAGGAAGCCATCGTTGTTGCGTACAAAAGGGCCTTTTTCAAATTCTTCTCATTGACCTTTCCGGCTTTGGTCAAATAGCCCATAAGGCCCCCGGCAAAAGTGTCCCCGGCCCCCGTGGGATCGACCACATGCTCGACCGGATATGCCGGAAAAGAGAACATGAACTTGTCGCAGTAAAAAAACACGCCGTGTTCTCCTTTTTTAACAACGATAAACTCAGGCCCCATGCGGCGCAATGATTTGGCGGCTTTGATCAGGTTGTGCTCTTCCGACAGATCGCACGCCTCTTTATCATTGGCTACGAACAAATTTACTTTCTTCATTAATTTTTTTAAAGAATTTCTCTTATTATGGATCCATAGGTTCATGCTGTCCAGACCGATGATCTGGGGCTTGACCATGAATTTCAAAAGCTGCATCTGCACATCGGGATCGATATTGGCCAGAAAGACGTTAGGAATGTTGCGCTGATGGGCCGCGACCTGGGGCACATAATTAAGAAGGACTCCCAATTCCGTCGCCAATGTGATGGCGTTATTATAGTCGCCCTTGCGGTATTCCCCGTGCCAACGAAACGAAGGCCCCTCCTGCGCGATCACGGAAGTGAGGTCGATCCCCTTCTTTTCCAGAAAATCAATATGCCGCTTGGGAAAATCGTGCCCGATGATGCCCACCATATGCACTTTGGTAAATAAATGCGCGCTCATGGCAAAATGGCAGGCCGAGCCGCCCAACAAATCCCTCCGAAGGCCCAAATGGGTCTTGATATTATCGAGTGCCACCGTTCCCAGGACCATTAAGCTCATGGTTATTCTCCTATGATTTTAATAAGGACGCGTTTTTTACGCCGCCCATCAAATTCGCCGTAAAAAATTTGTTCCCACGGCCCGAAATCCAATTTACCGCTGGTGACGGCGACGACCACTTCCCGGCCCATGACCTGCCTTTTTAAATGCGCGTCCGCATTATCCTCACCGGTATCATTATGTTGATATTGGGAAACGGGCTCATGCGGGGCCAGTTTCTCCAGCCACTGATCATAATCATGCAACAAACCCGGTTCATCATCGTTAATATACACGCTAGCGGAGATATGCATGGCATTGACCAGGCATAAGCCCTCTTTAATGCCGCTTTTATCGATCGCCTTTTGGACTTGCGGCGTGATATTAATATAATCCCTGCGATTTTTTGTATTAAACCATAATTCTTCGCGATATGTTCTCATAACTCACTCCTTTTATACCCCATCAACAAAATAAACTCCGTTTAATGCGATACAAAACTTGATATATCGGGAAATTCAACAGGAAGATCGTTCGGATCTTTCTGCAACAAAGAATAAGCACGCCTTAGTTGCTCGTACTCTGCCGGTGCCAGCAGCTCTTCGGCCCTCTCCATCAGCTCTTGTGCCTGAATGTGCTCTTTCTCAAGCAAATGCATATGAATCAAATACGCAAAGGCGATCCATCGAGGCGCCAATTGGATGCTTTTGTCTAAATAATGCCTGGCCTGCGGGAATTCCTTCTTGATCAAATGGATCCTGCCCAAAACAAGGTAGGAATCCGAATACGTCGGGAAAGCCCGGACGCTCTCTTCAAGATATGCCTGGGCCGTATTCAAATCATTGCTTAACAAGCCCATCAGATAATAACCCCTGGGATCTTGTACTCCCAATTTGACGCTTTTGTGAACCAGCTTTTTGGCTTCTTCCGTCATGCCCGCATTAAGATACTCCATGCCGGCATGTAAATTGGTGATGGGATAATCGGGAAAATCCTTGACCATCGCGAAGGCCATCATGGTATTGTCCCGCCAGTTGAAATTAAGCAAGACCGTCAGGATCACGCATAAAACAATATAGCCTGTGGCGATCATCTTGGGAACCCGATGATATATCTTAAAGAAAGCGACCCTGTCCTTGAGCTTAACGCATAAAATAACCAACGCCGCTGACAAACCGATAGAAGGCAAATACATGAACCGGTACGCCATCGGGTTAGCAATCACAATAATGTTGGAAACAGGAATAAAACAGATCAGAAACCATAAAAGAAAAAATGATAACTTCCTGTCGCGTTTATACGCTTGGAAAACGCAAAAGATGAACCCAAAGAAAACCCCCAGTGATAGCCACGTTTTAACGCCCCAGAGCGCCTCAATGGGGGGCTCATACAAAGGCGGCAATTGCTTGACCAGAAAAGGAAAAAGAAACACCTCCAGGTAGTGGCTGAAAATGTGGAAAATAGTAACGGCCTGAAGCTTGATGGAATTTGCCAATGAGCTGATGCCGCCTTCGAAAGAAGGGTTGGGAAAAATGTTGATATAAACATAAAGATAAAACGCCAAGATCAAAACAAATCCTGTATATCTGGAAAGAGCATGCTTTAAAATATCCCGCGGCTCCTCCTTTCTTATGAGCCAGTCAAAAGAGATGATCAGCCCGGGATAAACAACGGCGGATTCCTTGGTAAAAACAGACAAAAAGAAAAGAACGTGCGACAAAAAATATGAACTCCTTCTCGAGGATTCCCGATAATGCCCATAACACAAAAGTGCCGCCAGCACAAAAAGCGCGGCCAAACTATCCGCGCGATAACCGATGCTCGCCACCGCCTCCGACCTTAACGGATGAACACAAAACAATAAAGCCGAAATAAAAGCAACGGCCTTATCCTTCATGATAAAAAATATGAAAAAATAGACCAACGCCGTATTGATAATGTGGATCAAAACATTTTGGGCATGATAGCCAAAAGGTTTATCCTTCCACAGCCAGTAATCTAGAAAAAAACTTGCCGATAAAACCGGCCGGTAAGCAACCGATCCGGAATTCATCCCCTCCTTTTGTTCATTAAAAATGGCTTCCTGATCGGCGGTATACTCTGAAGTGAAAATCTTTGGAAAGTTGGCCCAGGAACGAAAAAACGGATTTTTGACAAACAAGATCTCATCGTCACCGACAAAGCCGTTTCCTACACAATTAAGGAAAACCAAAAGGGCAATTATAGCTAAAGCGATAATGTTTTTCTTATGCATAGATTAATGACTAATGAAACCTTCGGCAAAAGCGATACGTTTGCCGATAGGCGGATGGTCGTAGAGAAGCCACTCGATCCATCGGTCGGGTTCAAACTCGGCCAAATTCATCTCCCCCAGCTTTTTTATCATCGAAACAAAAACGGCGGGTTTCTTTGTTTTCTCAATGCTAAAACGGTCCGCCTCGCGCTCGATCATGCGGCTGAAACCGTTCAACGCGGGCGAGGCCATAAAGCCGAACAAAAGAAAACTCACCAACACCATCGGCAAGAATGAAATGTCGTCCAGCCCGCTCAACGAATACGCTTCCTTCGCGTATTGAAAAAATAGATGAATGAGGTAAAACCCGAAAAAGATCACGGCACTATTAATCGATAAAAGTTTAAGAATGTCGTGATGCTTATAATGCGCCAGCTCATGAGCGACAACCGCCTCAATTTCTTCCTCGTTAAAATTGGATAAAAGCGTATCGCTTAAGACAACGCGGCGGTTGCGCCCCAACCCGCATAAAAAAGCGTTGGCCTTCTTTGTCTTGGCAGAAAGGTCAATGGCGTAAATGTCTTTCAAGGCCACGCCGCACATCTTAAACAGATCAAATATTTTCTTCTTGAGCAATTCGTTCTGGATCGGCTGGTATTTGAAAAATAACGGCACGATGACATGGGGCGTCAGCTTGGCCAGGACGAAGCTGACGAGAAGCCAAAACACTCCGGCCCCCACCCACCAGCGGTTTGGGTAACGCCCGAGGAGAACATAGATCACCTCGACAAATAACAAAAAGATGAGAAAGCTTAAGAAAACTTTTTTAAGGTCGTCTTTCAGCCAGGCGCCGAAGGTTTGGTTGGACAGCTGATATTTATGCTCCAACTTGAATTCGGAGAATACATTGAGCGGAAAGTGAAAAAGGTACATGCCCAAAGAAAAAATAAATACGTAGAGCCCATTGGCCCATAAGGCGTGCGATGAATATTGCGTTACAAAATTTTTTAGCTGCAGGCTCAGGCCGCTAAAGAAAAAGATAAGTAAGATCAACGCATCCAAGGTAAGGCTTAAAAAAAAGGTGAGGTTCTTGATTTTATGGTATTGTTTGGACTGTGGGCTGTCTCCCATACGAATTAGACGATTTCTTCTTTGATTTTCTTCTCAACCCTTAAAAGATAGCGGGTGAACCGGCCGTCTTTACGCAAATTATCCAAATCCTTGTCTTCCTTGATGTGCTCAAAATCATGATAACCGCATTTGATAGCGCGTTTGATGCTGCGAAGCGCCTTATCGGTCTGATTCAATAAAGAATAACTGCACGCCAAATTATACAGCACGACCGGATTGGCGGGCTCCAATTGGGAAAGATGCTCATCCACCTGGAGCCCTTTTTCGGTAAAGCCTTTCTTGGTATACAGATCCCCCAAGGCCTTTAAAGCTTCCGCAAAGTCGGGCTTCTTGCGGATGAGCCCCTCGTAAAAGGCTATCTCGAAATCCAGATCAGTTTCTTCGATGGGTTCGTCATCATACATGTTAGCTTAAATAACTCCTGATACGAATGACGGCTTCTTTGAGGCTGTCATAGCTGGAAGCGTACGAAATACGCACGTGCCCTTCACAGCTGGGCCCGAACGCGATGCCCGGCACGAGCGCGACTTTCTTCTTTTTTAAAAGGTCCTTGGCAAAATCCATGGACTTCTGCCCCGTCTTTTTGATGGAAGGAAACACGTAGAATGCCCCTTCCGGCAGATGACAATCCAGCCCGATATCATTTAACGCATCGACAATGAACTGCCGGCGCCTTTTGTATTCGCGCTTCATCATCTGCACGCTGTTGGAGCCGTGGCGCAGGGCCTCCATCGCTGCCATTTGAGCGGTGATAGAAGCACATAGCATGGTGTATTGATGGATCTTTGTCATGGCGGCAATGACTTTGCGGGGGCCGCACGCATAGCCTAAACGGAATCCGGTCATCGCGTACGCTTTGGAAAAGCCGTTAAAATAAACCACATGATCTTTCATGCCCTTAAGGGAAGAAAGCGGCGTGTGGTCAAAATCATATGTCAGCTCATCATAAACCTCATCGCTGATGACCAACAAATTGTGCTTTTTAACAACGGCGGCGATTTTCAAAAGCTCTTCTTTTGTATAAGAAGCCCCTGTCGGGTTGCAGGGATAATTGATCATGAGCGCTTTGACGCCCTTGGAAACGACCCTTTGGATCTGCTCGGGGGTGAGCTTAAATCCATTTCTGATATCCGTTTTAAGGATCACCAGTCTTCCGCCGGCCAATTCCACCGTGGGGACATAGGAAACATACGCCGGCTCGGGCACCAGCACCTTATCGCCCGGATTAAGGATGGCGCGCATCACCAAATCCAGGCCTTCGCTGACGCCGACCGTGATCAGGACTTCCTCGTCCCAATCATAACTCATGCCATAGCGGTTTTTCAAAAAATGGCCGATCTGTTTGCGCAGCTCGGGCATGCCCTTATTGGAGGTATAGGAAGTGTATCCTTGCTCCAGCGAATAAATGGCCGCCTCCCGGATATGCCAAGGCGTGACAAAATCCGGTTCGCCGACACCCAGGGAGATGACGTCTTTCATCCCCAGGACGAGGTCAAAAAACGCGCGGATCCCCGAAGGGGCCATTTTTTCAACTTTTTTGGAAATATCGATATTCATGGGATTAATACGAAATATTCAACCTTCTTTTATTTACCGATTTCTTTAAAACCTGCCCGTCTTCTTTGTATTTCTTCAAAAGAAAATGAGTGGACGTGCTGCGCACATGTTCCATGGGAGAAAGTTTGGAAGCTATAAAGTTGGAAACAGTCTGCAAATCCTCTCCCTGAACGACCAGCAGAAGGTCATACGCCCCCGAAACGAGATAACAGCTGGTGACCTCGGGAAAGCTATACATCCGTTCCGCAATATGATCGAAACCGACATTTTTTTGAGGTGAAACGCTGACCTCTATCAGCGCCCGCACCGGCGGCTTGGTCCCTTCCAAAAGATCCGTGTTGATCACCGTCTTATATTTAACAATAGTGCCGTCTTTCTCATACTTCTTGATGGCTTTGCGCACCGTTTCCTTGCTGATTCCGGTCATTTTCGCTATCTCCTCAACAGAAATGCGCGCATCGTTGGATAAAATTTCCAATATTTCGTCCATAGTCCGCTCCTTTAATGAGCGCATCACTTGCGGAGCATTATTGCGACGCAAGTGATTAGCGCGAATTAAACCCCGCCCTTTTGGGTAAAACTATAATTGAAACAATTCGTTCCCAAAGGGCGGGGTGAACTCAATTAAGTCCCGCACCTTCGGGAATTTATATATTCGGCAACAAAGGTGCGGGGCTAAATTTCGTTCCATATTCTATATCATTTTCTTGGAAAATGCCAATTATTATAGAAGCTTGAAGAGGGGCGGAACAGGCGGGACTTATAATATTAATACTAATTATTGAAGGAGTTTATTTTGCTTTCCATTTCTTCAATTTGGGTACGCAGTTTCTGGTTATCCTGCTCCATCTGAACAAAGCTCTGGAGAAGGCCTTCTTTTTCGGCTTTGCGCGCAATAGATTCATCCATTAAGGCATTAAGCTGTTCCATGCGCCTGCGAAGTTCTTCCACCTGGCCTTCCAACTCCCTTTTCTCCACTTGTTTCTTAAGGATCGAACTCCCCCGGGATTTACTGGCCAATAACCGCTTTTTTTCCAGGATTTCAGTTTCCCGATGCGCGAACTCAAGGTCTTTTTCCAGCGACTGGACCCTCAACGTAAGCTCATCATTCTGCGTTTCCAATTCCACGGCCTTGGCCGGGGAATAATAAACGCCGTCTTCAATGGCGGAAATGCGGCTTAACAATTCACGCTCTTCATCCAAGGCTTTCTGGATTTTATCCTGCAGCTCATTAAGCGTTGCGTCTTTCCCGCGCTGGTGCTCATTTACTTCGTATTCTTTCATGCGGATATCCAGCTCTATTTCGCGTTTGGTGATCTCCAGCTCCGTGAGCTTCATCTTCCAAAGCCTTTGTTTCTCCTCCAAGTCGATCAGCTGCGTCGTCAAATACGTCGTCCTGCTTTTTTTCATCATGATCTCGTTCTTTAATTTCTCCACATCCTGATACAACGCTTTAAGAGAATTTATGCGCCTCTGCTGGTCCCTTTCCTCTTCCATATTTTTGGGCACAAATTTCTCAAACCGCTTTTCTTTGGTCTCGAAAGTGCCCTTAAGCTCATCCAATTGTTGCTTAAGCGCCTGATATTCGGCCTCAAATTTCTTGTTATCAACAAGAAGGCGACCGATTTCCTGCTTAATAGTATCGAATTCATTTTTTTGATCTTCTAAAGACTGGCTGAACTCACCGAAGGGTTCTGCGCCTGTGGAGCCTTCTAAAGCATCTTCCTGAGCCGAAGAGATCGAAAAAAAAGATAAAATTATTACTAATATTAATATAGTACGAATCATCAAGCTTATTATACCTACCGCTCCTTCAAGGGGCAAATAGAAACTGGTAATTTATCACCGCCGCGCCAACTCGCGGCGGACCAGCGAACGATAGGCCGATTGAATGGCTTGGGTGAATTTTTTGGTCTTGCCTTTCCCGATCGGCCTTCCGTCAACGCTTCGAACCGGCATCACTTCCAGCGTTGAGCCGGTCAAGAACGCTTCGTCGCAAGACATAAGCTGCTTGAGCGGCGCTCTGGCCGCTTTGACCGGGATCTTACGTGAACGGGCGCATTGGATGACTTTCTGCCGTGTGATGCCGTTCAAACAACCGCAACCAAGGGCCGGTGTGTACAGGCGCCCATTATGAACAAAGAACACGTTGGTGCGCGTACCTTCCACGATCTCGCCTTTGCCGTTCAATAAGACGGCTTCATCAAACCCCTTTGATTGGGCTTCCCTAAAAATCTTCCGTAACATCCGATAATCGATGGATTTGACATCGGATTTCCCCTGCCGGCTGCGCCCATAACGCGCCGTCATCACATTAAAACCTGTCTTGTATTTCTTCGATGACGGAAGCTTAAGAGGTTGGCAACTGATGGATATAAACTTTTGATTATTGTGGCGCCAGACGATAACCCTCACGCGGGCGTTTTTTAATTTGTTCCGACGGCTTAATTCATTGATCACCCACAGGATCTGTTTCCCGGATAAAGGGATTATCATATGAAAATGTTTTAATCCGCGCTTAAGCCGCTTCATGTGGTCGTCAAAAGCGAAAATCTTTCCATCGTAGGAGCGCATCGTCTCAAAGGCCCCCTCCCCCTCAAGATTTCCCGGAAGAAGCGCCTCAAAAGTGGCGCCATCGACCTTAATATAATTTTTGTTTAAATAAATGGTGAGAGGCATCGTTTGTTTATAAGGCTGGCGAATATAGTGAAGGCTCTTTCAGAGAAGGCCGCAAGGGGCCATGAAAGAGGGCCGCTTTCATCGCTTTGGCTTTGATCAACGTTTCTTCGTATTCTCCGATGGCGGTCGAATCGGCCACAATGCCGCCGCCGACCTGAAAGTGGGCTTTATGGCCTTTTGTCAGAAGCGTTCTGATTAAAATATTGAAATCCATATTGCCGTTAAAGTCCATATATCCCAAAGACCCTGTATAAATCCCGCGTCGCGTCGGCTCCAGTTCTTCGATAATTTCCATGGCCCTGATCTTCGGGCAACCCGTAACCGAACCGCCGGGAAAACAAGCCTGTAAAAGATCAAATCCATCTTTATCTTTCTTTAACTTTCCCTCAACGGTCGAGGTGGCCTGATAAACAGTTTTATAGGCCTCGATGGACCTCATGTCCTTGACGCGGATCGAGCCGTATTCGCACACGCGCCCCAGATCGTTACGCTCCAGATCGGTTATCATCAATAACTCCGCTTTGTCTTTAGGGCTTTCCATGATCTCGCGTCTAAACTTTTCGTCTTCCTGTTTTGTATTCCCCCGGGGCCGGGTGCCTTTCATGGGGCGGGTATGCACCTGGTCGTCGCGCAAACACAAAAACCGCTCGGGAGAGCTGCTGATGATCTGAAATTTCCCGGCCTGAAAATACCCGCCGAAAGAAGACGGCGAAAGCCGCCGCAACGCCTGATAAACATTCACGGGATCAAGCTTAAAAGGCGCTTCGAAAGAAAACCGTTGCGAAAGATTGACCTGATAAATATCACCTGCCTCGATATAGCGCAGCGCTTTCGTAACGGCCTGGATATATTGGTCTCTGGTAAAATTGCTCTTTAACTCATGATCCGCAGGCGCCCCACCAAAACAATCCTCGGAACCATAAGTCCTTTCCCCAAGAACGGACAATCGTTTCTCAATGAAATCCAGCCGGTCCTTGATCTTGGCTTCCTGATAATAAGAATTCTTTTCGGGATAACCGGTTGCGGCCACCATCAATTGATTTTTCAAATGGTCGATGACCAGAACACAGTCATAAAAACCGAAAAAACAATCGGGTAGCTGAAGGTCGTCGGTGGCCTTAAGGGGAATATTTTCCTGATAAAGCCCGTAATCATAGCCCAAGAATCCCACCATGCCGCAACTGAAGGGGACGTCGCTTTTTTGTTGGGGCGTGCCATATTGATAAAATTTCTCCTTGAGTTTATCAAGGCTGCCTTTACCTTTATGTTGATAAACATAGAACGGATCAAACCCGAGCATCGAATAACGGCCGCGCTCTTTCTCGAACATGCTGCTGTCCAGTAAAAACACATGGGGCTCACTGTAAAAAAGCGTGAGAAGCCCAGCGCTGGAGCAAGGAAGATCGTATACTTTCCTGATCATTTTTTCTCACCCTTTTTGTAATCACTGCCACACAACAGCCGTTCAAGAAAAACATAAAGAATGATAAAAAGATAACGGCTGCCCATCTCCTGTATTTTCAATTTGGAAATGCCTTTTTTACGTTCCTGCCAGCTGGTGGGAATCACTTTGTAACTGTACCCGCGCACAACGGCCTTAAGCGGCATTTCAACCGTGATATTAAAATGCCGGGCGACGATCGGCTTAATTCCCTCGATCGTCTGACGGGAATAACATTTAAACGCATTGGTCGTATCGTTATAATGAAGCCCGAATAAAAGGTTGATAAAACCGTTGACGATGCGATTCAAAAAATATTTTAAAACGGGATACCCTTCCACCTTGGCCTCTTTGCACCAGCGAGTACCGAAACAGCAATCTGCTCCTACCCAAACCTCCCGGGCATAACGGATCATGTCGGCCGGGTTGTCGGAGGCATCCGCCATGGCGATGATCACGATATCGCCGCGATATTCCTCCAGGCCCTTTCTTATAGCGTTGCCAAAACCGAAAGGCTCCCGGTTACGGATAATGCGCACGTTGGGGTCCTCATCCGCCATATACTTAATGACTTTCCCGGTCCCGTCCGTACTGCCGTCATTGATGACAATGATATCGTAGGCAATGTTTTCTTTCTTAAAAGCCTCGCGAATGCCGTTGACGGTGGAGCCGATATTCTTGGCTTCGTTCTTGGCGGGGATGATGATTGATACGACGCTCACGTTATTTCACCTTGCTTCCTAAAGCGACTTCTTTTTCGGTTATTAAGATGACAACTCCCTTTTCATCGGTGGCCGCCAAAAGCATTCCGTTGGAAACCTCCCCACGGATGGTCGCCGGCTCAAGGTTATTGACGACGACAACGCGTTTACCGATCAGTTCTTCCTTGGAGTAAGATTTTTTGATCCCGGCCACCAACTGCTTGATCTCGCTGCCAGTATCGATCTTCACCACATATAGTTTGTCGGCGTTAGGATGGTCTTGGACTTCCTTAATTTGGGCAATAATCAGATCGAGCTTTTTAAAATCATCGATGGTAATCATGAATAAC